>Ga0187765_10001085_pt1 | contig 10437 bp, 8 predicted proteins | sample 0216_QUI02_MP05__3_FD_133018 | JGI IMG/M metagenome (GOLD analysis project Ga0187765, IMG submission 133018) | Tropical peat soil microbial communities from peatlands in Department of Meta, Colombia - 0216_QUI02_MP05_10_MG | ecosystem: Environmental > Terrestrial > Soil > Wetlands > Peat ...
AGGCCTTCTTCCTCGGCCTGCTTTTTCACGAGTGATGATCCTGGTGAAACGAGCCCGGGCACCTTGCTGACGCGCCCGGATAGAACGGCCGCTGCGGCACGCAAGTCTTCGATGCGCGCATTGGTGCATGATCCGATGAAGACACGGTCGACTGCGATGTCGGTCAATTTTGTGCCCGGCTTGATTCCCATATAGTCCAAAGCTTCACGCACATATTGCGCACGCGTCGCGTCAGTTTCGCGGGATGGATCCGGCACGCGCGCATCGACAGGCAAGGCGTCGTCCGGTGTCGTTCCCCATGTCACGATGGGCGCAATTTGAGCGGCGTCGAGCGTAACCTCGCGGTCATAAACCGCGCCTGCATCGGGGACGAGGGTCGACCAGACTTCGATTGCGCGTTCCAATGCAGCACCCTTGGGCGCGTAGGGACGGCCATTTAGATAAGCGAAGGTCGTGGCGTCCGGCGCGACCATGCCGCACCGTCCGCCGGCTTCAATCGACATATTGCAAAGCGTCATGCGGCCTTCCATCGAGAGCGTACGAATAGCCGTGCCGGCAAACTCGATAGCGTGGCCCTGTGCGCCGCCTGCACCGATACGCGCGATGATGGCGAGCGCAATATCCTTGGCCGCAATGCCGGCGGCGGGTCGTCCGTCGACGACGATGCGCATGCGCTGCGGCTTTTTCTGCCAAAGTGTTTGTGTCATGAGCACATGCGCAACTTCGGAAGCGCCAATGCCGAAGGCATAAGCACCGAAAGCGCCGTGTGTCGACGTGTGACTGTCGCCGCAGACGATCAGCAGGCCCGGCAACGTCAATCCCTGTTCTGGCCCCACCACATGCACGATGCCCTGGCGTGGATCGCGCAAGCCGAAAAGCGTGATGTGGTTTTCCGCCGTGTTGGTTTCGAGATTGCGGACCATCGCGGCGATCTCCGGATTGGCGATGCCGTCGGCGCGTCTGCGAGTTGGCACGTAGTGGTCTGCAACGCCGAATGTGAGTTGCGGCTCGGCAACCTTCCGTCCACGGGCTTTCACCTGGCTGAACCCGTGGAATGAACCTTCGTGTACATAATGCCGATCGACCCAGAGCAAGGCGGCGCCGTCTTCCCGTCGCGCGACCTCATGCGCCGACCACAATTTATCGATCAGGGTGCGGGGTGCGCTCATGTCTGGTCGCGTGTGCCTCAGCCACGGCAGGCTTGTCGAGAGTTCGCAATATTGTATGCTAAAAAATACCAAGTAAAGCGCCGGCCGGACGGCGGCGCGGGCGTAGGGGACGCGGTCTTGCGCGACTGGCTGGGCGAAGCGAAGTCAAAGCAGGTTTATCTCGTGCTGCGTGACCGCATTCTGAGCGGTGCCGTCGGCTTCGGCGCGAAGCTTCCCAATGAAAATGAACTGGCCGGTTGCCATGGCGTATCCCGGGTCACCGTACGGCGCGCGCTGGGGGAGCTTGCGCGCGAACGGTTGATCGAGCGGCGGCGCAGCGTTGGCACGCGGGTTATCTACAGGCCATCGCCGGCTCCGATGAGTGCCGATATTTCCGGCGTGCTCGCCAATCTCGCCGATATGGGGCGGCGGACTGCCGTGAAGCTTCTGTCGTTCGACTATGTGCCGGCCGAAGGCGTGGCTGCGGCAGCGCTCGGCGCTGCGCCCGACCAGCTGTTGCAACGTGCGGTGCGCGTGCGCTCGGTTGATGGCCTGCCGTTTTCTTACCTGACGACGCATGTTCCCGAGAGCGTATCGCTGACGTTTTCCCGGCAGGATCTCGCCACGCGGCCTTTGCTTGAGCTGCTTGAACGCGCCGGCGTTAAGGTTGAGTACGCGCGTCAACGTATTAGTGCCGGCCTCGCCACGCCAGAGGTTGCCGAGGCGCTCGGCCTGCGCACGGGTTCGCCATTGATTGAGCTTGTTCGTGTCGTTTTTGACCAGTCCGGTCGTGGCGTCGAGCATCTGCAGGCGCTCTACCGGCCGGATCGCTACGCCTTCGAAATCGACCTCGTGCGGTCGGGCGCAGCGGATACCAAAGCCTGGGCGCCGGTCGTGCATCAACATTCAAGCGATCGCACTGCAAAATTCAATTTGAAAATCACAAACCACAAGGCCAAGCCGACGGAGTCGGCGCGGCAACGCTAACCAGTAGGGGAGAGTGACGATGTCAAACCGGAAAAACTCATTTGATCGCCGCCAGTTTCTTGCAACGACCGCGCTTGGCACCGCAGCAGTCGCAACGGGCACAATCGCCATGCCGTCGATTCTGCGCGCGCAAGGTAGTGCGGTAAAACTTGGTGTCCTGCACCCGGTCACCGGCGCATTGTCCTACTCCGGTCAGCAAGGCCGGCTCGGCGCGACCATGGCCGTTGAGGAGATCAATGCTGCAGGCGGCATCAAGGGACTGGGCAAGATCGACGCCGTGCTCGGTGATGCGCAGTCCACCCCTGAGGGCGGCACGGCCGAAGTTGAGAAAATGAATTCCGCAGGCGTCGCGTGCATTGTCGGCGGCTACGCGAGCAATATTTGCCTCGCCACAACCCAGGCAGCAGCGCGATATGAATTGCCTTATGTCGTCGATGTCGGCGTCGCCGATGGCATCGTCACGCGCGGCCTAAAAAACACTTTCCGCTTTGGTCCTGGGTTTGGCGTGATTTCAAAGACTGCCTTGGCCAATCTCGCCGCGATCAACGACCAGGCTGGCAAGCCCGCGAAAACCGTCATGATTGTCCACGAGGACTCCTTGTTCGGGTCCGGCCTTGCCAAGCTTCTCAATGCGCAACTCCCGCAGCAGGGCTTCCAGATTCTGGAGACGATTGCGCACCCGACACCGACGCGCGACTTCAATAACGTTGTGCTCAAGATCAAGGCGCAGAACCCCGACATCGTGATTCCTGCGAATTACTATAACGAATATGTGCTGCTCGCCCGCACCATGCAGCAGCAACAGGTCAAGCCGAAGGGAATCTATTCGGTGCTCGGCGGTGCGGCGTCCTCATACAAGTTTGTCAAGGAATTCCCCGAGGCCGCCAAATTCATCATGGATTGCAATCACTGGTTTGATCCGCGCAACGCAAAGGCGCAGGCCCTGAAAAAACAGGTCGAAGGGAAAGGCCAGTTCTTCACCTATGAAGTCTACATGAATTACAGCTGCGTGCTCCTGATCGCTGATGCGCTACAGCGGGCAAACTCTGCCGATCGCGCCAAGCTCACTGACGCGCTCGCCAGCTCAACGTTCGCCGGGCACCTGATGCCCTATGGGCCGACGAAGTTTGTCAACGGACAGAACGAGGGCGCCGCTCCGGTTAACACACAGGTGCTCGACAACGACATAAAGGTGATACTGCCGCCGGCTTTCGCGAACGCGAAACCGGTTTTCCCGATACCGGCCTGATCGTCGTGCGGCTGCCGGCGGCGCCAACGGCGCTTTGCCCGGCAGCCGTGATCCTCAAGGCACTTTGCCTGTGCTGTCGCCTGTCATCCTGATCCCCGCGATCCTCAACGGTCTGTTGATGGGGGCGGTCTATGCGCTCGTGGCGCTCGGACTGACGTTGATTTACGGCGTGCTGCACATCATCAATTTCGCACATGGCGCTCTGTTGAGCGCGGCTTTGTTCGCTGCGTTTTTTGCTTTTCGGTTGTTCGGCCTCGATCCATACGCAGCGGTCTTCCTGATTGCGCCGTTGTTCTATGCGCTCGGCTATGCCTTGCAACGCTTCGTAATCGGGCCGGCGTCGCATGGCGATGACCGCAATATGCTGCTGGTAACTCTCGGCATCGCGGTCGTCATCGAAAACATGCTGCTGTTTGCGTTTCGGGCCGACACGCGCACCATCGATGTGCCTTATGCATTCGAGACCATTAATTTCGGCTTCACGTTCCTCGCCGTGCCACGCGTGGTCGGATTTGCGGCTGTGTTTGCGGTCGCGCTGGCGCTTTGGCTGATCATGACTTTCACAGATACCGGCCGGGCCATCCGCGCTGTCGCGAAAGAACGATTTGGCGCCCAGCTTGTCGGCATCGACGTCGCTCATGTCTATGCTGTCACCTTCGGCCTCGGCAGCGCCTGCGTTGCCATCGCCGCCTGCCTGCTGATTCCGACTTATTATGTCAATCCGACAGTCGGAAATGCGTTCGTCCTGATTGCGTTCACCATCGTTGTGCTTGGTGGCATGGGCTCGGTGCCGGGCGCCGTGATTGGCGCCTTGCTCATCGGTGTGGTCGAAAGCCTCTCCGGCCTGTTCCTGGGGGAATCGCTCGGCCAGATCGGCATCTTCATCATCTTCATCGTGGTGCTTTTGGTGCGGCCGAGCGGCCTGTTCGGAGCGCGCGCATGAAAGGATTTATCCCGATCATCGTGGTCATCGCGGTTCTGGCCGCTGTGCCGTTGATCGTCCAATCCAACGCCACGCTCAATTTCCTCGTTGTGGCGTTGATGATCGCGCTGGCGGGGCAAGGCTGGAACATTCTGGGCGGCTACGCTGGGCAATACTCGTTTGGTCACGCTGCCTTTTTCGGCACGGGAGCCTACGTGACGGCGATCCTGCAAATGCACTACGGCGTGAACGCCTGGTTCGGTTTCGGAGCTGGAATCCTGTGCGGCGCGGCGCTCGGTGGTGTCATCGGGGCCTTGACGTTTCGTTCAGGTTTGCGCGGCTCTTACTTTGCATTGGTCACGCTCGCATTTGCCGAAGTCCTGCGCATCATCGCCAGTGTTGCTCCGATTACCGGGGCGGGCGTGGGTACGCTGATTAAACTCGATCTCGGCGCGCGGGCATTTCAGTTTCAGAGTCGCGCCGCTTTTTACTGGGTGATTCTCGCGTTACTGGGTCTTTCGCTCGTCATTGCGCGTCTGATCGAGCAATCGCGCTTCGGCGCCTGGTTAATCGCCGTGCGTGAAAATGAAGACGCCGCAAAAACGTTGGGCGTCGATGCGAGCAGCGTGAAAACGGCTGCCATGGTGATCTCCGGCTCCATGACTGCGGCGGCGGGATGCTTCTATGCGCAATATTTTCTGTTCGTCGATTCCGGCATTGCCTATGGCACCTGGATCTCGATCGAGGCGCTGCTGACGCCAATTATTGGCGGCGTCGGCACGGTCTTCGGGCCATTGCTTGGAGCGCTGGCGGTCAGGCTGCTGGGCGAAGGCGCGAAGCTTGTGACTGGGGATGTGCCCGGCCTCGATCTGATTTTATATGGCGGCGTGCTTGTGCTGGTGATCTGGTTTACGCCACGCGGCCTGATTGGCGGCTGCGGACAAATCCGCCAATGGCTCATGCGGCGTAATGCACCCGGCGGTCCTTCCGTCATCGAGGCAGGCCATGGCTGATCCTCTTCTCGTTGTCGATCGGGTCACGCGCCGCTTTGGTGGCCTGTTAGCGGTCAATGCCGCGTCGCTCACGGCTCAGGAGGGACGTATCACGGCGTTGATAGGCCCGAACGGCGCGGGTAAGACAACGCTCTTTTCCATCATTTCCGGGTTCATCAAGCCGAGCGACGGCGTCGTCCGCTACGCCGGCAACGTCATTACCGGCGAACCGCCGCATCGTCTCGCGCGGCGCGGCATCGCGCGGACATTTCAGATCGTGCAGCCTTTTGCCGGTTTGACGGTCCGGGAAAATATCCTGGTCGGCGCGCACCTTCACCACCGCAGCCGCACAGCGGCGCTCGCCGCAGCCGATGACGTCGGACGCACCGTAGGGCTGAACGATCAGCTGGACCGGCCGGCGGATACGCTCACTGTTGCCGGGCGCAAGCGGCTGGAACTTGCACGCGCGCTTGCGATCGAGCCGAAACTGCTTCTGCTTGATGAAGTACTGGCAGGTCTCAATCCGTCCGAAGTCCGGGACATCGTGCCAGTCATCCATGGTCTCCGCGGACGCGGGATCACCATCATGATGATCGAACATGTCATGCAGGCCGTAATGAGCCTTGCCGAACACGTCTTCGTGCTCGCAGAAGGGCAGGTCATCGCCGAGGGTGCGCCGGCACAGGTCGCCGCAAATCCCGTCGTCATTGAAGCCTATTTGGGCCACGGCGCGGCGGCAAAGCTGAAGGCTGCACATGGACGCTAGCCCCATACTCACGGTGCAAGACCTGCACGCCGGCTACGGCGAAACGGAGGTGCTGCGTGGTGTCGATCTCACAGTGAACGTCGGCGAGGTCGTCGCCGTGCTCGGATCAAACGGCGTCGGCAAGTCGACGCTCAACCGCACGATTTCAGGAATCCTGCGCGCACGTGCCGGATCCATCCGGTTTGATGGTGTCGAGCTGGCCCACGAAAAACCGGCGGCCATTGTCGCGCTTGGACTCATTCACGTGCCCGAAGGCCGGCGAATTTTCCCCAATTTGTCGGTGCGCGACAATCTCGATCTCGGCAGCTATCGCCGCGCCGGTGCGCGCCGTGCACAGAATCGCGAGCGCGTGTACGCGATCTTTCCGCGTCTCCGTGAGCGCCGCGCGCAAAGCGCCGGCACGCTATCCGGTGGCGAGCAACAAATGCTGGCAATCGGCCGCGGACTCATGGCCGAGCCGAAGTTGATCGTGCTTGACGAGCCTACATTGGGGCTCTCGCCGTTGCTCGTTGAAGAATTGTTTGTACTTGTTAAACGCATCAACGCAGACGGGGTCTCTGTGCTGCTTGTCGAGCAGAATGTCATCCAGAGCCTCGAAGTGGCCAACCGTGCCTACGTTCTCGCCGAAGGAAAATTCGTCATGTCCGGCAGCGCCGCGGACATTGGCGCCAATCCCGAGCTCAAGCGCGCTTATCTTGGACTGTGACGCATGACCGATGCCTCCTTACGCGCCCGTCTCGCACGCCCGCCCATTCTGGTTGCGCCCGGCGTCTATGATCCGCTCACGTCCTTGATCGCGGAGCAGGCGGGCTTTGATGCGCTTTACGTTTCGGGCGCCGGCATTGCCTATACACGGCTCGGCCGGCCCGACGTCGGCCTGGTCAGCATGAACGAAGTCGTCGAGGCCGTTTCGCTGATCCGCGACCGCGTGCGCGCCCATTTGATCGTCGATGCCGATACCGGTTACGGCAATGCACTCAACGTCGAGCGCACGATCAGGCTCCTCGAACGCGCCGGCGCCAATGCCATCCAGATCGAGGATCAGGATTTTCCCAAGCGCTGCGGACATCTTGACGATAAAGTACTGATTCCCGCATCCGAAATGGCCGGCAAGATCAAGGCAGCGCTTGACGCCCGCCATTCGAAAGAGACTTTGATAATTGCCCGTACCGACGCAGTCGCCGTCGAAGGCTTCGACCGCGCGGTGGCCCGTGCCGTCACTTACCAGGAGGCCGGAGCCGATGTGCTTTTCATCGAAGCACCCAAAACACGCGTCGAGCTCCAGCGTATTCCCGCCAAACTCAAAGGCGCTCCGCTGGTCGCGAACATGGTGGAAGGTGGCAAAACACCTCCGCTTGCGGCCGCGGAACTGGAGGCGCTCGGGTTTTCGCTGGTGATTTTCCCGGGGGGAATTGTTCGTGCTCTGGCGCGCACGGCGAGCGACTATTACGCGTCGCTGGCCACGCATGGCACCACCGAACCATTCCTCGATCGAATGTATGATTTTACTGCCCTTAACGACGTGATCGGTACGCCGGCCCTGATCGCGCTCGGGAAGCAATATGAAGCGGCCGCGGCGCAGAGCAAAAAAGATCACCGCAAGTGAAGTCCGGTCAAGGAACGTCTCGCATGAACAAGCTTTTCGATACCGTCATCAAGAATGCCCGGGTGGTTCGTCCAAATAAGACCTCGGTCGATTGTCTTGATATTGCGATCAAGGACGGAAAGATCGCGCGACTCGCACCCGACATCCAGGCCGAGCTCACCAAACAGATCTTCGATGCAAAAAATCGCCTGGCATTCCCGGGCTGCGTCGACGCGCACATGCATATCGGTATCTATGCGCCGCTCGCGCAGGACGCGGTGTCCGAAAGCAAGGCCGCCGCCATGGGCGGCGTCACGTCCAGCCTGAACTACCTGCGTACGGGACACTATTATCTCAACCGCGGTGGTCCGTATCGTGACTTCATGCCTGAAGTTTATAAACAGTCAGAAGGGCATTTCTGGGTCGATTACGGGTTCCATCTCGCGCCGATCGAGGCAAGCCACATTGATGAAATGGAAGACCTCGTCACGCAGCACGGCGTAACATCATTCAAGATTTTCATGTTTTACGGAGGTTACGGATTGCATGGCGCCTCGTCGCAGCAAAACGATTTTTTGATGATCGGGCCCGACGAACGCTATGACATCGCGCATTTCGAGTTCATCATGCGTTCCGCGCAGCGCCTGATGGCAAAGTTTCCCGAGCAGGCCGCGCATATCAGCGTCAGCCTGCATTGCGAGCTCGCCGAAATCCTGACCGCCTATACAAAGATCGTGGAACGCGAAGGCAAATTAACCGGCCTGCATGCCTACAGCGCCGCGCGCCCGCCGCATTCCGAAGGCCTGGCTATCTGGATTGCATCCTATCTGGCCAACGAAACCAATTGCCTAAACATCAATCTTTTGCACCTGAGTTCACGCAAGGCGGTGGATGCGGCATGGACCATGCAGCAGGTTTTTCCACACATTGCCTTCCGGCGCGAAGTGACCGTCGGCCATCTTCTGCTTGATACCGATTGTGAATGTGCGGTCCATGCCAAGGTCAATCCGCCCATTCGCCCGCGCGAGGACGTCGAAGCGCTGTGGCAAGCGGTGCTCGATCGTAAGATCGACTGGATCGTCAGCGATCATGCATGCTGCTCAGCTGAGCAGAAATGGTCGAAGGACGATCCAAGCAATATCTGGCTCGCCAAATCCGGATTTGGCGGGACCGAATATCTCCTCTCGGGCGTTCTCAGCGAGGGCAGCAAGCGTGGCATGTCGTATAACCACATGGCCGAACTCTTGAGCTGGAAGCCGGCGCAACGCTTCGGTTTGCCGAGCAAAGGCGATATCGCTCCGGGCTACGATGCCGATATCGCCATAGTCGATCCGCGCGAGCGTTTCGTGGTTCGCTCCGCCGAATCTGAATCAGTGCAAGGCTATACGCCGTTCGAAGGATTTGAACTCAGCGGTCGGGTCAAAAGCACATTTTTGCGCGGCGCTCTTGTCTACGATAGCGGCAATATCGTCGGACCAGCGACCGGCAAATATCTGCGGAGATCCGCCGTCACTCGCGTGCGATGAACAAGGTCGTCACCGGATCGGACCGACCATTCAGCGCCCACGTGCCGGTGCTGATTATCGGCGCCGGCGCTGCCGGCCTTTGCGCCGCGCTCGCGGCCAAGGAAGCGGGCGTCGAAGCGGTGGCGGTCGAGCGCGATCCGGTTCCCTCAGGCTCGACCGCATTGTCGGCCGGGCTCATTCCGGCGGCGGGAACACGTTTCCAGCGCGCCAAGGGGATCGACGATAGTCCCGCGACATTTGCCGCGGACATCCAGCGCAAGGCCAACGACGAGGCGGATCCCGCCGTGGTCCAAGCCGTGACGCAAGGTGCCGGGCCGCTGATTGAATGGCTGGCCGAACGCTACGGGCTGCCGTTCGATGTCGTTGCCAACTTCAACTATCCGGGCCACTCCGCCATGCGCATGCATGGCTTGCCTAGCCGGACCGGCCAGGAACTGGTTGATCGTTTGCGTCATGCCGCCGAAGCAAATGATGTCGTCGTGCTCACGCGCAATGTCGCAGAACAAGTTCACACAGATGCGGACGGCCGTATCCGTGGCATCAAGATCGTCCATCACGACGGAAGCCGCGAAAGCATCGGATGCGACGCGCTGATATTGGCGTGCAGCGGGTTCGGCGGGAACCCCGAACTGATCCGCCGGTACATTCCGGAGATGGCGGATGCACTTTACTTCGGTCATCCGGGAAACCGCGGCGACGCTCTGGTCTGGGGCGAGGCGCTCGGTGCGCAGCTGTCTAACCTTGGCGCCTATCAAGGTCATGGTTCGGTCGCGACGCCGCACAATATCCTGATCACCTGGGCTGTGATCATGCAGGGCGGAATCCAGATCAACGGCGAGGGCCGCCGATTTTGCGACGAAACGCACGGTTATTCAGAACACGCGGCTAAAGTCCTGCGGCAGCCGGGCGGGTTTGCCTGGGATGTGTTTGACGCCCGCATTGCCGATGTGGCGCGGCAGTTCGAGGATTTCCGGAACGCTGAACGTACGGGTGCAATCATCACCGCGGATTCAATCGCGGAGCTCTCAAAAGCGATGCGGGTTCCGGCCGCTGTATTTGCGGCGGAATGGAATGAGGTCGAAGATTTAAAAACAGCCGGCGGTCGCGATCGCTTTGGCCGCAATTTTTTCGCTGAACAAACGTGCCAGCCCCCGTATCACGCGGTCAGGGTCAGTGGCGCGCTATTTCACACGCAGGGAGGACTTGCCGTCGATGCAAATGGACGCGTGAAGCGCACCGATGGAACGACGTTTCCGAATTTA
>Ga0187765_10001087_pt1 | contig 10431 bp, 9 predicted proteins | sample 0216_QUI02_MP05__3_FD_133018 | JGI IMG/M metagenome (GOLD analysis project Ga0187765, IMG submission 133018) | Tropical peat soil microbial communities from peatlands in Department of Meta, Colombia - 0216_QUI02_MP05_10_MG | ecosystem: Environmental > Terrestrial > Soil > Wetlands > Peat ...
GATCGAAGAGCGGATGGAGGTGCGGCGTGGGAGCGTCGCCGATGCCGGTCTCCTCGCCGCGCTGGCGTCGAGCACCTTCGCCGACACCTTCGGCGGGGCCAATCGGCCCGAGGACCTCTCCGCTCATCTGGCCGACGCCTACGGAGTCGAGCAACAGAGGACGGAGCTCGCCGATCCGCGGACGGTGGTGCTCTTCGCCGAGCGCGCCGAAGAGACGATCGGATTCGCGCAATTGAGGGAGAGCGAGCCGCCACCCGGGGTGGAGGGGAAGCAGCCGCTCGAGATCCTGCGATTCTACGTCGTGAGGAGGTGGCACGGACGGGGCGTGGCGCAGCGCCTCATGGGAGCGGTGCTCGATGAGGCTCGGCGCCGCGGCGCCGACGTGGTCTGGCTAGGGGTGTGGGAGAAGAATCCGCGCGCCCAGGCGTTCTATCGGAAATTCGGCTTCGAGGCGGTTGGGGCCCACGAGTTCAAGGTCGGGAGCGACCCGCAGACCGATCTGATCATGGCGAGGGCTCTCTAGGAGCCTGGAGCGCCCCGGTCCCGACGCACGACGAAAAGGGAGCGCCCGGGAGCGCTCCCTTTTTCGTCTTGCCGAGTGTCGCGTTAGGCGGCGGCCTTGGGGGGAACGGGCCGGTGCCGGGCGCCGATATTGAGCATGGCTCCGGCGATCGCGCTGGCGAGGGCGATCCACGCCACGTGGACGCTGGCCAGGGCGTGCAGGCCGAGCGCGTTATCGAGCGAGTACGCTCCTGGGCCGGTGAAGGCGAGGAGGGCCGCACCGATCGCGTAGAGCAGGGGTAGCTCGACGCCGTTCTTCGAGGACAGGAAGCCGTTCTTGATGTGAACGGTGCCGGCCGCCACGAGCATCACCAGGACGACGATCGCCGGCCCGATCGGGCCGAGAAGCCCTAGCGCGACGAGGAGGCCGCCGGTGGACTCACCGAGTCCGGCGAGGGCCGCAAAGAGCCTGCCGGGCTTGAAGCCGAGCTGCTCGAAGAACCCGCCCGTCCCAGCCAGTCCGTAGCCGCCGAACCAGCCCGTGAGCTTCTGGGCGCCGTGTACGGCGATCCCCAGGCCGAGGTAGAGCCGTGCGAGGAGGAGAATGGTGTCCATAGGGCATCAGTGATGTTGATGTGTGAATGCTTCGATTACGAATGATACAGTAATGATCTAAGCGCTTGATTAGTTCCCAGCCTTCCGGACGGCCTTCCGGCGAGGTCGGGCGCGCGACTGCTGGCACTGGGCTCGGAAGGCCCGAGGGCGCTTTCCAGGAGGCCGCGGGCGGCTTTCTTTTCCTGTCCCGCCCTTCACACCCACGCGCTCGCTCGCCCCCCCAGAAATGCCTCCACTCGTCACCAACCTCGACCACATCATTCTCGGGATTAGGGACCTGGGGGCGGGGACGACCGAATTTGCCGAAAGGACGGGGGTGAACCCGGTGGGCGGAGGCGCGCACCCCGGCCGCGGCACGGCGAACGCATTGGTAGGGCTCGACCAAGGCCACTACCTCGAGATCATCTCCCCGACAGCGACCGAGATCGACCCGATGTTCGCGGGAATCGCCTCTCTCGATCGCCTGACGCCATTCGGCTGGGCACTGCGCACGGACGATCTGGCGGCGACCGTCAAGCGCCTTCGGGCTCGAGACTTCGACGTCAACGACCCACGTGCGGGCTCTCGGCGACGGGAGGACGGGACCCTTCTCGAATGGCACACGGCCGAGCTCGCCGAATCGGAGCTCGCGTTCGCTCCGTTCTTCATTCAGTGGAACGCGTCGACGCTGCACCCGAGTAGCACCTCGCCCACGGGGTGCCGGCTGGCGGGGCTCCGATTCATCGAGCCGCGGGCGGCGCGGATGGTCGTTCTCCTGGAGACCATCGGCTATCGGGTGCGGGTCGAGCGCGGCGCGACGGCGGCCATGATGGTCACGCTCGAGTGTCCCCGCGGTCCGGTGACCTTCACCACATGAGTCGTTAGGCAGATGCGCGTCGAGATCCTCACCATCGGTGACGAGCTGCTGCTCGGGTTTACCATCGACAGCAACGCCGCCTATCTCGCCCGGGCCCTGGGCGAGGTCGGCATCGAGGTCGTGCGCCACGACACGGTGGGAGACGAAGGTCCAGCGATCGCCGAGGCGGTGCGGGGAGCGCTCGACCGCACGGGGGGCGTCGTGACCACCGGCGGATTGGGGCCGACGAGCGACGACCTCACGCGACCCTCGATCGCGGCGCTTTTCGGCCGGACGCTGCGGCGCGACGATGTCATCGTGGCCGAGCTCGAGCGCCGCTTTCGCGCCCTCGGCTACGGCACGATGCCGCGCTCGAACCTCGTTCAGGCGATGGTGCCGGAGGGGGCGCGGGTTCTGGAGAATCGGCACGGGTCGGCGCCCGGGCTCTGGCTCGAGGACGAGCGCGGTCGCTGGGTTGCCATGCTCCCGGGCGTGCCGCGCGAGATGCGGGGGATGACTCGCGACGTCCTCCTCCCGCTGCTGCGCGAGCGATCGGCGTCGGGGCCGCCGGTGGTGGTTCTCTCGCGCACCCTACGCACCACCGGCATCGGCGAGTCCGCGTTGGCGGAGAAGCTCGGCGACGACGGGCTGGCGGCGAACGGCCTGCGGGTGGCGTACCTGCCAGGATGGGAGGGCGTTGATCTGCGCCTCACCGTGCGAGGCGCGCATCGCGATGATGCCGATGCCGCCCTCGCCGGCGGGATAGAGCGGCTTCGCCTTCGCGCCGGAAGGTACGTCTATGGGGAGGAGGGGGACGATCTCGCCGCGGTCGTCCTCGACCTGTGTCGTCGCTCCGGCATGCACGTGGCGACGGCGGAGAGCTGTACGGGTGGCCTCCTCGGCGGGCGACTCACCTCGATCGAGGGCTCGAGCGACGTCTACCTCGGCGGCGTGGTGGCATACGCCAACGCGGTCAAGGTGTCGCTCCTCGGCGTCGGCGAAGCGACGCTGACGAGCAAGGGCGCGGTGAGCGAGGAGGTCGCGAGCGAGATGGCCTCCGGCGCACGCACGCGCCTCGACGCGTTGATAGGGATCGGGATCACCGGGATCGCCGGCCCCGGGGGCGGGACTCCCGAAAAACCGGTGGGGACAGTCTGGATCGCCGTCGATATCGAAGGCAGGGTGCAAACTCACGGCCGAATCTACGTCGGCGACCGCGACGAGATTCGGCGCCGTGCGACGCAGTCGGCTCTCGACATGGTGCGGCGTGCACTGAGCCGGGATGATGCGCTGTCGACACGGTGATGCGCCTGTTGCACTCAGTCCCCCCGAGGGGGACATTGCATGTCCGGGCGGAGCTGTGACGCTCCGCCCTCAGACTCTGCGAAGGAGTACAGTGTGAGCGATGATGTTCTGATGGGTCCGGAGGGTGACGAGGAGGAGCCAACGGGAGAGGGCGAAGGCGCACCCGAGGGCGATCGCGTCGCGGCTGATACAGGAGCCGTGACGGACGCCCAGCGCGAGCTCGAGGCTCAGCGCGACCGGTACCTGCGATTAGCGGCGGAGTTCGACAACTACCGCAAGCGCAGCGTCCGCGAGCGCACCGAGGCGGGCGCGCGGGCGCAGGGAGAGCTGGTGAAATTGCTGATCGATTCGCTCGACGACCTCGCGCGCGTCCTGGAGCAGGATCCGAAGCGAGTCGACGCGCAAACGATTCACCAGGGGGTGGAGGTCGTCGACAAGAAGCTCATGAAGGCGTTGGGGGCGGCGGGGCTGGAAGTGGTGAGCCCGGAAGATCAGCCCTTCAACCCCGAGCTCCACGAAGCGGTGGCAACCGAGCCCGCGCTCTCGCCTGAAGATGACCACATGGTGGCGCGGGTCTTCCAGCCGGGGTACGTCTTCAAGGGGCAGCTGCTTCGTCCGGCACGCGTCGTGGTGAAGCAGTGGAGCCATTGATCCGACATGGCCCAGAGTAAGGATTTCTACGGCGTCCTCGGAGTCTCCGCGTCGGCCACTCAGGACGAGATCAAGAAGCAATATCGACGGCTCGCCAAGAAGTACCACCCCGACGCCAATCAGAACGACCCGAAGGCGGCCGAGCGCTTCAAGGAGATCTCCGAGGCGTACAACGTGCTCGGTGACGCCGAGAAGCGGAAACAATACGATGAGATGCGCCGACTCGGTGCGTTCACCGGGTTCGGCGGAGCGGGACCGGGGCGCGGTCCACGTCCGGGCGCGGGTCCGCGACCCCCGGGCGCCGATGCCGGCGATGCCGGCAGCTTCCGATTCGAAGACTTCGACATCGGTGGCCTGGGAGGGCTGGGCGACCTCTTCTCCTCGATGTTCGGTGGGGGACGCCAGGGCGGCCGCGCGCGCGGCCCGGAGCGCGGCCAGTCGATGGAGACGACCATCGAGGTGCCGTTCCGGGTAGCGGCGTTAGGCGGCAAGGTCCCGGTGCAGCTCGAGGTGACCGAGGAGTGCCCCACCTGCCACGGGAATGGCGCGGCGCCGGGGGCCACGCTCAAGACCTGCCCCGAGTGCAGTGGCCGGGGCGTCATCTCGTTCGGCCAGGGGGGATTCGCCGTCAACCGGCCGTGCCCGATGTGCCTCGGTCGCGGGCAGATCCCGACGGAGCGGTGCCCCACCTGCAACGGACAGGGAGAGCTGCGGGTCACGCGAACGCTCAACATCACCGTGCCACCGGGCACGGACACCGGGACGCGAGTGCGACTGGCGGGGCAGGGAGGACGCGGAGCAAGCGGGGGGCCCTCCGGCGACCTGATCATCAACTTCGTCGTCCAGCCCGATCGGTTCTACACGCGCGAGGGGCTCGACATCATTGCCCCCGTTCCGCTCAACATCGCCCAGGCGACGTTGGGCACGCGGGTCAAGGTGCGCACCATCGAGGGCAAGAAGGTGGCGATCAAGATCCCCCCCGGCACCGCGTCGGGCAAGCGCTTTCGCCTTCCCTCGCACGGCATCGCCAAGGACGGCCACAAGGGCGACATGATCGTCGAGGTCTCGATCATCGTGCCTGACAAGCTCACGCCGGAGCAGGAGAAGATCATGCGCGACTTTGCGGCCTCCGGAGGGATGAAGTACTGAGGAGTGACCGCGGCTCGCTCGCCGACGTGACGGCGGTCGGATCGCGCGAGTCGAACCCTTTTCGTCGAGCGACGGTCAGCGCCGCCGGGTGCGGCTCTTCTTGGTGGCGGAGCGCCTCGCAGCGAGGCGGGTTGTCTTTCTCGCGGCGCCATTCCTGGGCGTGCCGGGCCCTCCCTTGTCCTGTCGCCGACTCCGAGGAGGGCGTGCCGGCGGCCGCGGGTGGCGCGGCTCGTACACGCCAATCGTACCGCCGCCGGGCAACGTCAACCGCGTGAGAACGCCCCACCCCTGATCGGCGGGAGGAGTGCAGATGACGCCGCGCTCGGCCATCGATGCGACGAAGGTGCCGACGTCATCGCACATGAGGTAGAGCTGGTGCAGGTCGTTCTGGTCGAGAGGATGGACGGCGACCTCCGCCGGAGGAAGGGCGAAGATGAGCCACCCCCCGCCGACGTCGACGCTCGGGAAGCCCAGCACATCGCGAAGGAAGGCGCGGTCGGCGTCGGCGGCGCTGCTGTAAATGATGGCGTGTGCACCGGTGATCATCGACTGTACACTACAGCAAGTTGGCGCCGACGCGAGAGGAGATGGTGGACGAAGAGAGTGAGACTGAGATCGAGCAGCGGCTCGTCGAGGTCGGTGGCGCGAAGCTGGAGGTGTTTCTGGACCCATCCGGGAGGCGCCAGACACCCATCATCGGCGCCGCCCACCCCGCCGGTGTGTACGGACCGAGCGCGGTTGCCTTGATCGAGCGCACGGCTGGAGTCTCCGCCGTCTGTATCAATCCACGCGGGATCGGAGCCTCGAGCGCTCCAGCGGAACGGCGATACTCTCTCGACGACATGGTCGACGACATCGAGACGGTGCACCGCCGGCTCGGGATCGGTCCCTGGGTATTCTGGGGGATGTCGGGGGGCGGATGGCTCGGCATGGTGTACGCGAGGAATTATCCGGACTCGCTCTCCGGCCTGATACTGGAGAGTATCTGCCCCTGCTTCCGCGCGCGCCTCGCCGACCCGTCGTGCGTGCTGAGCCCCTTTCATCCCTCGTGGCGCCCGATGCTGGCTGAGCGCGGATTGATTGCGGCCGAGTCGCACGACACGCCGGGGAACCCCTGGCAGACCGAATGGCTCGAGGTGGAAGGAGTCGGGTCCGTCTTTCGTCGGCGGAACGGGCCCGCGCTCCTGGTCTCGGCTGCTCCGGTGACTCCCGAGATGCATGCGGCGATGCCGCTCCTCTGGACGGTCGACACCCGTGACTGGCTCGGCGCGATTCGGACGCCAACACTCGTGCTATCCGGAACGGCGGATCCGATCGTCCCTCTCTCTCACGCCCGCGACGTGCACCGCGGCATCGTGGGGTCCGACTTCGTCGCCATCGAGGGGGGCGGCCACGTGCCGACGACGGAAGGGCGTCCGGAGGTGGCCGCCGCGGTGCGCGAATTCCTCCACACCCACGTACACTGAGGCGGGCGCCTAACGCATCGGCCCCACGCGCGGGTCGGTCACAGCGCGCGTGGGGCCGATCTGCCGCTGATGGCCGAGGCGGACCGAGGTCCGCTGGCCTCGCACGGGCTCAGCCTGTCTCGTGGCGGCCGAGATGACCTTCGTTGGTGCGGTACGCGCAGACGCAGTTCGCCAGCGGCTCAATGTTGTGCAGCGTCCACGTCGTGGGAATGGAGTTGGTGAGGATGTCGGGCGTCGCCTTCTCGACGCGGAAGTACTGCTCTCGCGTGTCGTGCTCGCTGTACTCCACGAGGATCTCATCCTGATCGAGATCGAAGTGCTTGTGGATCAGGTGGAGCGCGAACCGATCGAGCTTGTCGTGCTTCTGCAGGACGGCCCTCACCTCGGCCATGCACGCCAGATCCGAGTCACCGAGTCTCGGCGTGTCATGAAGGTCGGCGATCTTGGCCCACTGCATCGGGTAAATGGCGAGCTCGCTCATGACTTCACTCCGCTGCCCTCGAGTACTGGATCGCGGGCAGCGCGAGGGCACAGTCGCTGCCGCGGGGGGGGCTCTAGTCGGCAGAGATTGCAGAGAATCGGGTCGCAGCGCCAGCGATCAGCCAGTCGGCGGCCCTTACCGCAGTCCGTTGCCGCCGCACCGACCGCCCGGAGGCGGGGGACCGGGCGGCGTCAGAGAATGGCCAGCGTTGCGCAGACTTGACGCGGACTCGGCCGTGTCGGAGTACGTTCTCTCGTCGGTCTGGACGCGTGCCCCACGGCTCGATCGCACTCACATGCCCATGGCCCAACGGACTCCTCTCGTCATCCTTCTGCTCCTCGCCGGCGCGCTCGCGCCGGTGCCGAGCGACGCTCAGCCCACTCGCCAACAGACCGCTCGCGCGAGCGGCGCGGCCACGTCGACGGTCACGGAGCTCGCCGACGCCTATGTGGCGCGGTACAAGACGACATTCCCCGAGGGAGCGTCGATGGCCGGATTCGCCGATGCGGCGGCGGATCGCTTCACCGACAACAGCGTGTCGGCGCTCCGGCAGTGGGAGGCATTCGAGGACAGCCTCTGGACGAAAGTCGCTGGCATCGCGCCCGCTCAGCTCGCGGGAAGTCGCGACGAGGTGACATACGCGCAGCTCCACGAGCTGCTCGAATCGAGCCGGCAGCTCCGCGTCTGTCGCGGGGAGTTGTGGCCGGCGAACTCCCTCTTCGGATGGCAGACCATCTGGGCGCAGTTGGCAGGCTTCCAGCCAGTGGGAACAGAATCGGGTCGACGCGCAGCGCTGGCGCGTTGGCGGGGCTCGGCGCGCTACCTCGATCGCGAGGTGGCCAACATGCGGCAAGGTCTCACGCTCGGGTACACCACGCCGGCGCCTAACGTTCGGGCGACACTCGATCAGCTCGACGCGCTGGTGGCGTCTCCCGTCGATAGCCTCCCGTTCATGGCGCCCGCGCAGCAGGACACGAACGCCGCGTTCCGCAGCGCCTTTCGCGCGGTCATCGCCGACTCGCTCGTCCCGGCTCTCCGGCGATATCGGGACTTTCTCCGCGGCACCTATCTGCCGAAAGCGCACGGCATCGTGACGGCCAACCCTAATGGGGTTGCCTGCTACCGGGCCCTCCTGCGCGCAAACACCGGCGTCGACCGGGACCCGCAGGACCTGCTTCGCGAGGTGAAGGAGCAGGTCGCCCGCGATTCGGTCGCCCGGCTCGAGGTGGCGCGCTCGATCTATCCCGCGCCGCCGCCCGGCACTCCCTGGGACGCGGCATATCTGCGCACGATGGTCGACAAGGACTCGAGCAACTTGATGCCGTCCGCCGACTCGATCGTCGCCTTCACCCGCGCCGTTATGGCCCGCGCGCGGGCGGCGCTGCCCAAGTACTTCGAGACGGTGCCGACGGCCGACGTCGAGCTGCAGCCGTTCCCCGACTTCCAGCAGCCCACTGCCCCGGGCGGCCAGTACGTCCCTGGAACCGAGGACGGATCCCGGTCGGCCGTCTACCTCTACCGCACGTCTCCTCCAGTGCGCCGGATCGGGCTCGCGGCCGTGGTCGTGCACGAGACATGGCCGGGACACCATCTGCAGGGGGCGATGGTGACGGGCTCCACGTCGCGGCATCCGATCGTGCTCCTCTCCTCCGTCCCTGGATTCATCGAGGGGTGGGGCCACTACAGCGAGTGGCTGGCCCAGGAGATGGGGGTCTACACCGAACCGCGCGATCTCCTCGGGCGATACCAGACGTTGGCGCCATTTCTCGTTGCCGACATTGGCCTGAACATGATGGGGTGGACCCCCGCGCAGGCCGAAGCGTACGCGCTCCGCGCTTCACCGACCGCCGCCGCCGACCGGATAAAGCGCGTGATCCCCGCCATCCTCGGTGTGCCCGGTTTCATTGCGAGCTACACCGTCGGTGCGATGGAGATACAGAAGCTGCGTCGTCAGGCGGAGGCGTCGTTCGGGTCGAAATTCGACATTCGGGCGTTCCACCAGCTGGTGCTGCAGGACGGCCCGGTGCCGCTCGCGCTCGTGCGAACGCGCGTGGAGCGCTGGACGACCGCCCCGTAGCCGGAGCGCAGCGATCGCCGAGCGGTGCGCCTCCCCGGACCGGGCCGAACCCGCTACTTGCCGGATGTCACGACGTGGGCGGCCGCCGGAGGCGCTGGCCGATCGTTCCAGTTGAGGATCGCGTTCCACACCATCGGAAACTCGTGGTGATTGAGAAACCGGTGGAGCGGGTTGAAGGTGAACGCGATCACGCGGCCCTTCCGCACCGGGATGTCGAAGATCGCCCCCTGGCCGATGATCTCATCCTGGCCGCGCACCATGCCGGAGAGGACGTAGCTCTCGCCATCCGCACTGGCCGCGGCCTTGGTACTCCCTCCACCGGTATCGGCCTTGGCGGGCGCGGCGGGCTTGGGCGGCGCGGCGATGCCGAGCATCGCGCCGGTGTCCGGGGGGGTCGGCTTGCGCGAGCCGTACTGCAGGACGACCAGCGCGCTGTCACGCGCCTCCACCTGGAAGAGCGGGCCATTCCCCCGGAAGACGGTGGTGCTCGCCGGATACCCGTAGAGGATCGGCGACATCGTGCTTCGGGCGGTCACCCTCACGATCGATCCCGGGTGGAAGAGGGCGCGGGTCGGGTACGGCGTCAGCTCCGAGGCGATGCCGCTCTCCCCGGCCACTCGTGAGGCACCGCCGAGCGTGATCAGCGTGCCGCCATCATCGACGAACCGCTGCAGCTCGGCCATGCCGTCGTAGCCGGCACCGCCGGTGATGTCGGGGCTCGACATCGGCGAGCCCAACGCCGGCGTGTCCTTCGTCTTCTGGAATGGGATGGGGGAGAACTTTCGGTCCTCGCCGTTGATGAAGTCCACCAGCCGGTCACGCAGGTTGGGGATCAGGATGACGTCGAAGCGCTGGCGGAGCTTGCCCCGCTTGAGGTCATCCTTGTCGATCGGCGTGAACGGGACACCGACCTGCTCGAAGGTGAATCGCGCCCAGCCTTCGTCCTGCGTGTCGTACCAGGCGTGGTAGATCGCGACGCGAGCGAGATCGAGGGCGTGACGGGGGACGGCGGGACCCTGCTCCGCCGCCACGAGCGGGAGCGCGAAGCGCGAGGCGAGGGCGCTGGCCGTCGAGGCGGGAAGCCCCTCGAACACCACCGACCCGACGGGGAAGCTGTCCCGTCCCGACATGAAGGCCGCCTCGGCCGCGTACGCCGACGCCTTCGGCGCTTGGCTGCGCAGCCAGTGCAGCGCCGGGAGAAGCTCGCTCTGCGCCTGATACCGAAGGAGGTAGATGGATCCGGAGCCGGTGGCGCCTGCAGTGGCGCCGACCGTATCGGTCACCCGTTCGAGGCCTTGCCAGTGAAAGACCGCGGTGTCGGATACCGGCTTCACCTCGACGCCATAGAGGA
>Ga0187765_10001088_pt1 | contig 10422 bp, 9 predicted proteins | sample 0216_QUI02_MP05__3_FD_133018 | JGI IMG/M metagenome (GOLD analysis project Ga0187765, IMG submission 133018) | Tropical peat soil microbial communities from peatlands in Department of Meta, Colombia - 0216_QUI02_MP05_10_MG | ecosystem: Environmental > Terrestrial > Soil > Wetlands > Peat ...
CGGCGCGCCCGCCGAGCATCAGGAACCCAGCGAACGCGATCGCGTAGGCGTCGACAACCCACTGCAGGTCGGCCGAGCTGAAGTTGAGGCTGGACTGGATCGATGGCAGCGCGACGTTGACGATGCTGAGGTCGAGGATGACCATGAACTGAGCCACGCAGCAGACCACGAGGATCCAGATCGAGCGCGAGCCCAGCCCCGATCCAGGCGCCCTCGAGCGCGCCTGTGCGCCACCGTTCGTCGGGGTCTCAGCGCCCGCGCGGGCGCGAGCGTCGCCGTCTACTACTGCCGCCCCTGCCGCAGCGGAGCCGTCGGTGTCCCGGGGAGCAGACGAAGTTTCAGATGCCTCCATCCGCGTCCGTAGCTTACCCTGAGCGCATGGCGGAACGGGCACCCCGGGTCCTTGGCGTGCTTGGTAGGCGATCCCGAAACGTTTCGCCGCCGGGGGTGTCTTGTAATGTGAACGCTGTAATTCTCGAGCAAGGACTGGAGCCGGATTTATGAAAAAAGCGCTGCTAAGCACGATTTTGGCCGCTGTGGCGATAGCGGGGTGCGGTGGCGGCGGCTCGTCTTCGACCAGCTCGAGCAACGCGGCGGCGTCGACGCCCGCCACGACATCGACGACATCCACGACATCGACCACGACGTCCACGACGACCACGACCAAGCCCAAGGCTCACCACGAGCCGGTCCATAAGGCGTCTACGACGACCACCCACTCGGCGCCGCCACCCGTGACCACCAACTCGGCGCCGCCGGTCACCACCACTTCCGCCCCCAAGCCGACCGCCCCGGCGCCGGTGGTCGCCCCGCCCAAGTCGACTTCCACCAGCGCCCCGCCGACCACCACCACGGGGCCCCAGGGCTACACGAGCACCAGCCAGGGCTACTAGGAGCCCTCCGCGTGGGCGTTCCGGTCCGCGCCCGGTAACTCCCGCCTGGCCTGAGCTCGCGGGCGGACGAGTCGTAAGCTCAGGTCGCGATCCACACGGCGGTGTCGCGGGGCACACGTCCGTCGCCGGTTAGCGGGCCGCTCGTGATGAGCAGCCGTGCTCCAGCGGGCGCGGAGACGGGATCGCCGGAGAGGTTGACGATGCAGGCGAATCCCGGGTCCCGGGCGAACGCCAGCGCGCCCTCGGGCATGTGGAGCCACCGGAGCGTGCCGTCGCCGAGCGCAGGCTGCGTACGACGAAGGTGCAGCGCGCGCCGGTACAGCTCGAGCATCGAGTGCTCGTCGCCCGCTTGGGCCTCGACCGTCAGCTCACGCCAGGCCGCGGGCTGCGGAAGCCAGGGCGGCGCGTTCGCGTCCTCCGGGCTGAAGCCGAACGGCGGCGCCTCGCCCGACCACGGGATCGGGACCCGGCAGCCGTCGCGACCGCGCTCGGTCCGGCCTGACTGTTCCCAGCCCGGGTCCTGGAGGACATCCTCGGGGAGATCCTCGACCTCGGCAAGCCCGAGCTCCTCGCCCTGGTATACGTAGGCGCCGCCCGGCAGCGCCAGCATGAGCAGCGCCGCGGCGCGGGCGCGCCTGCGGCCGACTGCAAAGTCGGCCGGCAGGCCGGCGAGATCCGTGAGCTTGCGCAACGGCCGCACGCCCTGAGGACGGGCGTAGCGCGAGACCTCTCTCACCGTGTCGTGGTTGGAAAGAACCCACGTGGCCGGCGCACCGACCGTCTCGTGCGCCGCCAGGGCCACGACGATCGACTCGCGCATCGGCTCAGCCTCCCACGGCGCCAGGAGGAAGTCGAAGTTGAACGCCGTGTGCAGCTCGTCGGGGCGGACATATTGCGAGAGGCGCTCGGGGTGGTGCACCCAGGCCTCCGCCACGAACACACGCGGATCTTCGTACGTGTCGGCGAGCGAGCGCCACGACCGGTAGATGTCGTGGACCTCGTCCCGGTCCCAGTGCGGATGGTCGACCACCTCCGCGCCGACCGGCGGCCAGATGATCGAGCCGACGTCCGGAAGGCCCTCGGCCTTGGCCAGGCCGTGCGCGACGTCGATCCGGAAGCCGTCGACCCCGAGCGCGAACCAGAACCGCATCGTCTCGTTGAACTCCTCCCGCACCTCTGGATTGGTCCAGTCGACGTCGGGCTGCTCGGGCGTGAACAGATGCAGGTACCACTGCCCGAGAGCGCCGTCGGCCTCGGTGACGCGTGTCCACGCCACACCGCCGAAGTTGCTCATCCAATCGTTGGGGGGCGTGCTCCCGTCCGGCCCGCGGCCATCGCGGAAGATGAAGCGAGCCCGCTCGGGCGACCCCGGCTCGGCGGCGAGCGCCGCCTGGAACCAGCGATGCTGATCCGAGAGGTGGTTCGGGACGATGTCGAGCAGCACCCGCATCCCGAGGTCGTGGGCGCCCGCGATCATCTCCTCGGCGTCGGTCAGCGTGCCGAACAGCGGCTCGATCGCGCGGAAGTCCGAGACGTCGTAGCCGGCGTCCTTCATCGGGGACGGGTACCACGGGTTGATCCAGAGCGCGTCGATGCCGAGACCGGCCAGGTACGGCAGACGCGAGCGCAACCCTGGGACGTCGCCGACGCCGTCGCCGTCCCCGTCGGCAAAGCTGCGGATGTAGACCTGGTAGATGACCGCGCTGCGCCACCAGAGTGCTCCGTTCTCCGCGGGGCCGGCGGTCCTCATGCCACCGTGATCCTGGTCGACATGGGCAGCACCGCCGAGGATGACCCGGCCGCCAGTTCGAACATGCCGGGCTCGAGCACCCAAAGACCGTGCTCGACACTCCAGTGCTCAAATGCCCGCGGCGGCACGATGATCGTCGCGGTCGCCCGCTCGCCGGGCTCGGCGACGACGGCCGCGAAGCCGACGAGCCACCTGATCGGTCGTGCGATCGCGCTGTCCGGGCGGGCGGCGTAGACCTGAACGACTTCACGGCCGCGGCGCCGCCCGGTATTCCGAACGTCGACTGCGACGCGCAGGGCCGAGCCCGGTGGCGTGTGGCACGGCGCATCGATCGACTCGTACTCCCAGGACGAGAAGCCGAGACCATGGCCGAACGGGAAAAGCGTCGTGCGCTCGCCGAGGCCGTCGCCCCGATAGCCGATCAGCAGGCCCTCGTCATACCGAAGCACGCCGTCGATCGGCTGGGTCGAAGGCAGCCCCGCCTCGGCGGCCGGCCACGTCGTCGGCAGCCGGCCGCCGGGTTCGGTGAGACCGAGCAGGACATCCGCCAGGGCATTCCCGAACTCCTGGCCCGCGAACCAGGCAATCAGCACAGCGGCGACGTCGTGCTCCCACGGCATCAGCACCGGAGCGCCCGCGTTGACCACCACGATCGTGTTCGGATTCGCAGCGGCAACGCACCGGACGAGCTCGTCCTGGCGACCCGGCAGCGAAAGTGACGCGCGGTCGAATCCTTCGCTCTCCACCTCCTCGGTGGTACCGACGACGAGGACGACGACGTCAGAGGACCCGGCGATGGTGGCCGCGCGCTCGATCTCATGATCGTCGCGACCGTAGGGCGGCGCGAGGTTCAGCTGAAAGTTCACGCTAACGGGGCCCTGATCACCTGGACGCGGTCCGATGTCGTGCGCGAGCAGGATCTCGATCTCCTCGCCCGCGGCCAACTCGACCTCGTAAGTCGCCTGCGGGGGCACCATGATGCCCTCGACGATGTCGGCCCCGAGGCGGAGCTCGAGCTGCTCGTCAAACGCAATCTCGCCGCCAACCGACATCGAATAGCGGCCGAGCCCCGACGCGCCGACCGTGTAGGTGCCGGAGTCGGTCGCCCGCAGCAGGGCACCGACGTCGATGCGCGCGATCGCGCCCTCGTGGTCGAACGAGCCGAGCCAGGTGAAGGCACACCCTTGGCGTCGTTCGCTCGCCAGCACGGTTCCGTCCGCGTCGAGGAAGCGAACCTCGACTCCGGGTTCGCCGGTGCCGGGCAGGTGCATCCACGGCGGTCCGGCAACCGGGACCCGGCTGCTCGCCCGCACGCCGACGCTGTGGAGGATCTCGACGCCGGGCTCCAACGCGGCGCGGAGACCCTCAAGTGGCGACACCGTGTACGGAGGAAACACCGTCGCGCTGCCGCCCCCGAGTGTCCTGGCCGCGCCGGCGTTCGGGCCGATGACCGCGATCCGCCGCACCGCGCCCAGGTCGAGCGGTAGCAGGCCCCGGTCGCTGCGAGCCAGCACGAAGCCCGCCGCTGCGGTCCGGCGCAGCATCGACGCAATCTCGCCGTCATCGTAGGCCGGGGCCGGCGCCGGCGCCGTCCCTTCGAGCGCCCCCACCCGCGCGGCGAGGCGCAGGATCCGCAGGACCTTGTCGTCGATGGTCGCGGCGTCGACGTCGCCGGCGCGGACCGCCGCCACGAGCGAGTCGCCCCACGGCCCAGCCGGGCCGGGCATCGCGAGATCGAGCGCGGCGCGTGCGGACGCCACGGTCGAGCGCGTCGCGAACCAGTCGGACATCACTACGCCGTCGAAACCGAGCTCGCGCTGGAGAATGTCCCGGAGCAGCGAGCTCTCGGTCATCAGTTCGCCGTTGACGCCGTTGTAGGACGCCATCACAGACCAGACGGCGGCCTCGCGGACGATCGCCTCGAACGGCGGCAGATACAACTCGCGCAGCGTCCGCTCGTCGACCCGCGCGTCGAGCGTCATCCGTTCGGTCTCAGAGTCGTTGGCGATGAAATGCTTGACGGTGGCGCCGACGCCGCCGTCCTGGAGGCCGCAAACGTAGCTCACCCCGATCCGCGCGGTAAGAAGCGGATCTTCGCTGAAACACTCGAAATGCCGGCCGGCGTAGGGGGTCCGGTGAAGATTGACGGTCGGCGCGAGCACGACGTCGACGCCCTTGCGCCTGGCCTCGGATGCCAGCAGGCCGCCGAGTTCCTCGACGAGCTCCTCGTCCCACGTCGCCGCCAGCGCGGTCGGCGAGGGCACGTTCGCGGAGGGGTCCCGCTCGTCCCACCGTTCGCCGCGCACGCCGGCCGGGCCGTCGGATACGACCAGGCGGCGGAGGCGCGCGGCCGGCTCCGAGTGAAGCGACCAGAAGTCTGCGCCCGTGAGCAGGCGAACCTTCTGCTCGAGCGACAGCGAGGCCACGACGGTGGCCAGCTCGGACTCGTCGAAGGCGGGTGGGGCGGCGGCCGACTGGGTCACGAGGGCGTTTGTATCGCTAGTCCGGCGCGGAGCACAGCTCCGTTCGGGCATCGCGAACGCGCGTGGTCGCTACGTCGTCCGGCGGGCGATCACGGTGAGTGGCGCCAGCTCTTCGGTCGGCTCCGAGCCTTCACCGTCGATCGCGGACAGCAGGAGCTCGACGCCGCGAGCGCCCGTTTCTCGGAGCGGCTGGCGAACGGTGGTCAGTCCGAGCACCTCCGCCACCTCGATGTCGTCAAACCCAATCACCGCGAGATCCTCAGGCACGCGGAGGCCGTTGGCCGACGCGGCTTCGAGCACGCCCATCGCCTGCACATCCGAGGCGGCGAAGATCGCGGTCGGCCGGTCGGGCAGGTTCAGGAGCCGCTGGGCGCACTCGCGTGCGTGCTCGCGCCCGTGCGGCGCTCGGAACTCGAGCGCACCGTTCCGCCGGATCCCGGCGCGGCGCAGCGCGCGCGCCATGCCCTGCCGCCTTCGCTCGCTGGACGTGAATCCGAACGGACTCGGCTCGTCACCGATGAAGCCGATGCTCGTGTGACCCCTGGCGAGCAGGTGCTCGATCGCCAGCGTGCCGCCGAGGACGTCGTCGATCACGACGCGGGGCAACGCCGGATGGACAACATCGACCAGCACGACCGGGAGCCCCTCTCGCTGTAGGCTCTCGACCTCCTCGTCCGTGGGGCGCAGCGACATCAGCAGCAGCCCGTCGACTCGATCAGTTCGAGCGAAGCTGCGGAACGCGTCCTTGCGCTGGAGCAGCGTCTCGACATCGAACAGGACCAGGTCATAGTCGCCGTGGTCGCGGAGCTGGCCGACGACGCCTCGCAGCCGCTCCAGCACGGACGCGCTGGTGAAGAAGGGGGCGACCACACCGATCATCTGCGTGCGTCCGAGCGACAGGTTCCGCGCGGTGGAGCTGCGCCGGTACCCGAGCTCGTCGATCGTGCGGTGGACCCGCCGGCGCGCGTCCTCGCTGACGAGCGGGCTGTCGTTCAGCACACGGGAGACGGTCCCGACCCCGACCTTGGCGTGGCGGGCGACGTCGCGGATGGTCGGCGCACGATCCCGCGACCTGCTGGGTGGAACCGGATCCATCAGACAGCAGCGTAGCTCCACAGTCAACAATTCGGACTTGACTCCGGGCGATGAAATCGTTATCAATTGGAACCGGTTCCACATTTCCTCGCCCGGACCGCACGCGGGATCACCCGGAGCCGTGTGGTGCGAGCGAGCATCCGAGATGAAACGGTTGCGGGGAAATGCTCAGACGAGGTGAGGAGCAGTCCATCAACGTCCCTGTCACGGCCGCGGCGCCGTCTGGGTTTGGCGGTACCGTCCCGCAGGCTGGGCGTGCGATAGCCGTCGTCGGCGACGCGATCGTCGACTTCGTGCTCGAGCCCGGCGGCGGGACGACGGCTCATCTCGGCGGCGGCTCATTCAATGCGGCGCGGACGCTCGGGCGACTCGGGCTTCGGCCGGTGTTCATCGGCCGCGTGTCGAGCGACCAGTACGGTCGGGCTCTGCGCCGCGCGCTCGACGAGTCGGGAGTCAGCCTCGACGGGGTCATCGGGACCGACGATCCCACGACGTTCGCTCGGGTCGAGGTCGACGGACACGGGGCTTCCAGCGCTCGCTTCTACATCGACGGAACCTCGATGGCGCGGCTGCTGCCTGAGGAGGCGCGTGGGGCGATCCCGGACCGGGCCGTTGCGCTTCACGTCGGCGGGCTCGGTCTTGCGGTCGAGCCGCAGGCGAGCGCGATTTCCACGCTCGTACGCGATGCGGGCCCGCAGACGCTCGTGCTCGTCGACCCGAACTGCCGTGACGGGCCGCCCCGCGCACGGACCGCCTACTGCGACCGACTACGGGACGCGATGTGTCTGGCCGACGTCGTCAAGGCGAGCGAGGCTGACTTCGCCTACCTCGATCCCGACCGGACGCCGCACCAGACCGCACACGCTGTGCTCGAGCGGGGCCCGGAGGTTGTGCTGCTCACCGATGGCAGCTACGGCGCGACCGTCCTGACGGCAAGGTACGAGGGCTTGGTCGAGCCGCCGTTCGTCGACGTCGTCGACACGATCGGAGCGGGCGACGCATTTGGCGCGGCGTGGCTCGGGGCGTGGGTGGCCGAAGGGCTTGGTCGCCAGGACCTTGGCGACTTCGAGGCGGTCCTGCGGACCGCGGGGTTCGCCGCCCTGGTGGCGGCCCGCACCTGTGAGCGGGCGGGCGCCGAGCCCCCGCGCGCCGCGAAGGTGGATGCGGAGTGGTGCTTCGCATGGTGAATGCATCCGGACCGGGGAGGAGACGATGCTAGGCACGCTGGCGAGAGCGGGGGCGGTGCTTGATTTGTTCACGACCGAGGAACCCGAATGGGGCGTGACCGCCACGGCGCAGCGCCTCGGAATCGGGAAGTCGCTTGCCCACGACGTGCTCGCGAGCCTCGCGGGAATCGGGTTGCTTCAGCGCGTGGGCCACGGGAGGTACCGGCTCGGGTGGCGGACGGTGACGCTGGCGTCGGTGCTGCTGCGCACTAGCGCACTGAAAGCGCACGCCCGGCCGGTGGTCCGCGACCTGGCCGAGCGCCAGGGCCTCACGGTCAGCCTCGCCGCCTGGGATTGCGGGCGAATCATCTACCTCGACCGTCGCTACAGCGCCCGGCATGCGAGTCCCTGCGGGCCCGCTGCCGGAACCGCAGCTCCGCTCGATGGAAGCGCCGCTTCCAAGGTGCTGCTCGCGAGCCGGCCAAGCATGGAGATCAAGACGCTCTGGGGCGACGGGCTGGTGCAGACTCGACACGCGTCGATCGACGAGCTCGAGCTCGAGCTCGAGGTGGTCCGGCGACACGGCTGGGCACACAACGATGCCGAGGAGACCCACGGCTCCAGCGCGGTCGCGGCGCCGGTTCGCGACGCCGAGGGGAACGTCGCGGCGGCGATCAGCCTCGATTTGCTCGATCCGTTCTCGACCTCGAATGTAGACCTGCACGCGCGGGCCGTCGTGGCCGCAGCGTCGAGGATCTCAGCGGCGATCCGGCACCACGCGCTCGCGGCGTGACGCCGGAAGCGTGAGCGCCTCGAGCCGATTGCGGGCCGGTGCTACTCGCTTCGGGCCGAGAACGTGTCGGTGAACTGCTGAAGCGGGCTCGGCTCCTCGGGCGGTGTGACCACGTTGACCGGGAGACCGAGCGCCTCGACGCGGGTCGGCAGGTCCTTGCGAAGCCACTCGGACCTCCGCTTGGGAAGGGTCGAGATCAGGATGTCGTCGTACTGGCCGCCGGCGATCTCCGCCTTGATCGATTCGAACGCATCCTGGCCGCCGACGTGCCCGTCGACGTTTGAGCCGGCTGCTCTCCCGAGCAGCTTGGTCGCGGTCGAGACCGACCAGTCCGCGCCCTGACCCTGGTTGACATTCGGGATCAGCAGGCTGAAGGAGGTCGGTCGCTCAGTCGCAAGGCGTTTGACCTCCTGGAGCAGGAATGGCGTCGAGGCAGTGAGGTTCGCGACGATCAGTGTGCGGTGCGGAGTTGCCTTCTCCATGAGTCTCCCCTCGCTGAGAATTTGGCGGGCGCGAGTGTGTCAGCACGCTCGGAGGGGGTCAAGACCCGTTCGACAATGCCGGAACGCCGGGTTACAGCTTGTATTCGCTCCAGTCAAACTCGCGGCGCGTTCGCTCAGGTTGATCACCCTCTGCCGGTCCCCATCCTGTGTCTGGTGGTTCCCATCCGTTGCCGTGCACCAGCCCGAAGACGACCATCTCAGCCCTCCACTGCCGATTCCGATGTGAGGCTCCACATCGTTGACCGGTCGGTCCCTTCCTCGCTGTCGACGATGCCGGCGGCGTGCAGTTTCTCGAGCTCGGCGCGGAACTCGTGATACGAGATCATTCCTACCTCGGCGAGCGTCCTATAGCCGATGCGCTCGTACAGGTCAGAGGTGCTGGTGGGGTCGATCGTCAGGACCCCCAAGAGGGCCGACTCGCGAGACATGGGAAATAAGTTACTCCTACGGCCGCATCGCGAAAACGCTGTCGGTGAGACTTCCCTCCGGACGCGATGACACGATGGTGCATCAGATCCTCAAAGAGCTGAATTCAACGGCATGCCGAACACCCGTCCGGCATAGCCGAACAAGGCTGTTCACAAAATCCTCCCGGCGGTACAACACGCCCCGCTACGCGCCCGGCCCGGACCGAGTGAGGAGAGGATCTTGTGAGCCAAGCGTCTGCTAACTCGCCTGGAAGTGGGGTCGTGCGAATCGCCACCGCGATCGCGATCGGGGCCTTGTGCGCGGTCTGGATCGTGGCCTGCGGCTCGTCCGGACCCGCGCACGGTCCGGTGCCGATCGTCTACTACAGCCCGGTCGACTCGAACGGGACGAACGTAAAGGCAGCCGCGACTTGCAGCGCCCAGTCGGGCGGGAGCTACAAGATCTCGATCACTCCCGAGGCGAATAGCTCGGACGCGTCGCGCCAGCTCGCTGTCCAGCGTCTGGCGGCACACGACTCCGACTATTCGCTGCTCAACATGGACACGATCTGGACGGCCGAATTCGCGGCCGCCGGTTGGCTCAAACCGATCACCGGGGCCGCGAGGCAGGAGGCGCTCAACGGCGTGCTTCCGATCGCCGCCCAGTCGGCCGAGTACAAGGGCACGCTGTACGCGGTGCCTCTGAACACGAACGCGCAGTTGCTGTGGTACCGCAAGGACCTGCTCGCCTCGATCCACAAGCCGGTTCCGACGACATGGGCCCAGATCATCGCCGACGCCAAGCAGCTGCCGTCGAGCGACGGACTGATCGAGGAGCAGGGTCAGCAGTACGAGGGTTACACGGTGTGGTTCAACAGTGTGCTCGCGTCCGCCGGCGGTGAGGTGGTCAACGCGAACGACCAGCCTGTGCTCGGCAAGCCGGCGGTCGTGGCGGCGACGATCATCAGGGACGTCGCGACCTCGGGCCGGGCCGACCCGTCGCTGTCGACTGACCAGGAAGACCAGGGACGGCTCGCGTTCGAGGCGGGAAAGGCCGCCTTCATGCTCAACTGGCCGTACGTGTACGCCGCCGGCCGGACCGACGCCGCGACCAGTGCGACCACGAAGCACGTGTGGGAGAACATGGGCTGGGCGCCATATCCCTCGGTATATCCCGGGGTGCCTGGTAAGTCGTCGGTCGGCGGTGCCAACATCGGCGTCTCGGCATACAGCAAATATCCGAAGCAGGCCCTTGCCGCGGCACTGTGCATGACCCGGTACTACTGGGAGAACCAGGAGGCGATCAACGAGGGGCTCCCGCCGGTGACGATC
>Ga0187765_10001089_pt1 | contig 10420 bp, 6 predicted proteins | sample 0216_QUI02_MP05__3_FD_133018 | JGI IMG/M metagenome (GOLD analysis project Ga0187765, IMG submission 133018) | Tropical peat soil microbial communities from peatlands in Department of Meta, Colombia - 0216_QUI02_MP05_10_MG | ecosystem: Environmental > Terrestrial > Soil > Wetlands > Peat ...
GCGACGACGGCAAGGGATTCGACGCCAGCAGCCGCGGCCTCGGCGCGGGGTTCATCAACATGGAAGACCGGCTGGGGGCGCTGCGCGGGAGCCTGCGGGTGGAGTCGGCGCTGGGGCGGGGCACCCGGGTGACCGGGCGGCTCCCGGCCGGCCGGGAACGGGCGGCCTGAACGGCCACCACCCGCCTGACCGCCGCCTGCCTGACCGTCACCGGAACGGGGATGCCACTGGCATGGGACGTGGACACGGCCACGTCGTGGTCGGCGCCGGCGCTCACGCTGGTCAGCCGTAGAACAGGCGCTCCATCACGGCGCGGGACCGGCGGGCCGTGCGCCGGTAGTCCTCCTCGAGGTCCTGGTAGGCCTCGGGCGCGTACCCGAGGACCGCGGCCACCGCCGCCGACTCGGGCTGGCGGGTGGGCAGCACGTCCGACGGGCGCCCCCTGACCAGGACCACGGCGTCCCTGATCCGGGCGGCCAGCCGCCAGGCCGCGGCGAGCGCGGCCGTGTCGCTCTCCTCCACCAGCCCGGCGCCGGCCGCGGCGGCCAGCCCGGCCATCGTCCGTGTCGTCCGCAGCCCCGGCACCGCGTGTGCGTGCCGCAGCTGGAGCAGCTGCACCACCCACTCCACGTCCGCCAGCCCGCCCGGGCCCAGCTTGAGGTGGAGCCCCGGGTCGACGCCCCGCGGCATCCGTTCCGCTTCCATCCGGGCTTTGAGCCGCCTTATCTCCCGGACGGAGGTGTCGGGGATGCCGCCCGCCGGGTACCGGAGCTCGTCGGCCAGGGCGGTGAACCGGGTGCCGAGCGCGCGGTCGCCCGCGACCGGTTCGGCCCGCAGCAGCGCCTGCGCCTCCCAGGCAAGCGACCAGCGCTCGTAATACGCCCGGTAGGAGGCCAGGGTCCGTACCAGCGGGCCCTGCTTGCCCTCCGGCCGCAGCCCCGGGTCGATCAGCAGCGGCGGGTCGGGCGCGGGCCGTCCCAGCAGCGCCCGCAGGTCCTCGGCGACCTCGTGCGCGGCCCGGCTGGCTTCCTCCTCATCGGCGCCGGGCACCGGGTCGTGCACGAACATCACGTCCGCGTCGCTGCCGTACCCGGTCTCGTGCCCGCCGAAGCGGCCCATCGCCACCACGCTCAGCCGGGTGGGCAGCGGGCCGCGCGCGGTCTCGGCGGTCCTGATCGCTACCAGCAGCGCCGCGCTCACCGCCGCCCCGGCCACCGCGGTCAGCGCCTCCCCCGTCTCCTCGATCCCGGACAGGCCCAGCAGATCGGCGGTGGCCGTCCGGAGCAGCTCGCGCCGGCGCAGGGCCCGGACGGCGGCGACCGCATCGGGCGGGCTGGGGTGCCTGCGCGCGGCCGCGACCGCCTCGGCGTGCAGGGCGGCGGCCGGGCGGGGGGCGAGCTGTGCGTCCTCGCCCAGGATGGCCACCATCTCCGGCTGCCGCAGCAGCAGGTCGGTCGCGTACCGGCTGGTGGCGAGCACCCGGGCCATCCGGCGGGCGACCCTGGTGTCGTCCCGCAGCAGCCGCAGGTACCAGGGCGAATTGCCGAGGGCGTCGCTGACCTGGCGGAACCCGAGCAGCCCGGCGTCGGGCTGGGCCGCGTCGGCGAACCAGCCCAGCATCACCGGCAGCAGGGTGCGCTGGATCGCTGCCCGGCGGGAGACACCGGCGGTGAGCGCCTCGATGTGGCGCAGCGCCCCGGCCGGGTCGGCGTAGCCCAGGGCCTCCAGCCGCGCCCGCGCCGCCTCCGGCGTCAGCCGGGCCGCATCACTAGGCAGCCGCGCCACCGCGTCGAGCAGCGGGCGGTAGAACAGCTTCTCGTGCAGCCGCCGGACCTCGGTGGCGTGCTGGCGCCAGGCGGCGGTGAGCTCGGCGGCGGGGTCGGCGCGCGACGGTGACCTGGGCCGGGCGCCACCCTCGGCCGCGCCATCGTCGGCAGCGCCGGCGGCCGCGGTGCGCATGGCCCGGCCGATCCTGCGCGCCGTGGCCGGGTCGTCGGGCAGGGTGTGCGTGCGCCGCAGCTGGCGCAGCTGGAGCAGGTGTTCCACCGAGCGCAGGAACCGGTAGGCGGCGGCCAGGCTGGCGGCGTCCTCCCGGCCGACGTACCCGCCCGCGGCCAGGGCGGCCAGCGCGGGCAGGGTGGCCGGGCTGCGGACCGACTCGTCGCCGCGGCCGTGGACCAGCTGCAGCAGCTGGACCGCGAACTCGATGTCGCGCAGCCCGCCGGGGCCCAGCTTGATCTCCCGCCCGGCCTCGCCCGCCGGCAGGGTGCTGACCACCCGGCGGCGCATGGCGCGGGTGTCCTCGACGAAGTTGTCGCGCTGGGCCGCCTGCCAGACCTGCGGCGCGATGGACTCCATGTAGGCGGCGCCGAGCGCGGCATCGCCGGCCACCGGCCGGGCTTTGAGCAGCGCCTGGAACTCCCAGGTCTTGGCCCAGCGGTCGTAGTAGGCCTGGTGGCTGGCCAGCGTCCGGACCAGCGGCCCGTCGCGGCCCTCGGGACGCAGGTTCGGGTCGACCGGGAACAGGATCCCCTCGGCCGTGCTCTGGGAGCACACCCGGATCAGGCCGGCCGCGAGCTGGGTGGCGGTGCGCAGCGCGGCCCCATCCCCGTCCCCGGCGGCGCCCTCCTCGGGCTCCGCGACGAAGATCACGTCCACGTCACTGGCGTAGTTCAGCTCACGGCCGCCGCACTTGCCCATCGCGATCACCGCCAGCCGGCAGGGCGCCGCCCCCGCCGGGAGCTGCGAGTGGGCAACGGTGAGCGCCGCCTCCAGCACCGCCGCCGCCAGGTCGGCCAGTTCGGCGGTCACATCGTCGATCGCGATCTGGCCGGTGAGGTCCCGGGCGGCCAGGTGCAGCAGCCGTTGCCGGTAGGCGATCCGCAGCGCGACGGCCGGGTCGGCGGGGACGCCGCCAGCACCGGCGAGGACGGCGCCAGCACCGGCGGGGACAGCGTCGGCACCTGCGGGGACGGCGCCAGCATCGGCCGTCACGGCGGCCAGCATGAGCGCGCGCAGTTCCCGGGCGGTGGGACAGGCCAGCGGCCCGGGGCCGCGCAGGAGCCGCCAGCCTTCGGGGTGCCGGGCCAGGTGATCACCGAGCGCCGCGCTGGTCCCGAGCACGGCCGTGAGCCGTGTGCGCAGTCCGGGATCCTCCCGTGCCGCGGCGAGCAGTTGCTCGTCGCGGGGCATGCGGGCCAGCGAGGCCAGGGCCAGATCGGGATCGGCGGCGGCGCCGAGCGCGTCGAACAGGCCGGCGTCGCCGCCGTCGATGTCGAGCGCCAGGTCGCCGCAGACCAGCCGCTCGGCCTGGGCGGGATCGGCGAACCCCATCCGGGCCAGCCGGGCGCTCAGCGTGGTCCGGCGCGGCATGCTCACCCCTGAACGGTACGGCCCCGGCCGCCAGGGGGCGAGGGCGCCGCCGGCCGCAGAATGTCGAGGGGCGCCGCCCGGCCGCGGCGGGGCGAGGGCGGCGTTGGGGCGCCGCGGCGCGAGGTGCCGCCCGGCCGCCGACGGCCATGGGCCATGCTGGAGCGAGGAGCGCACAGAGGGGATGCGGGTATGAGCACTCAGGTCCACGAATTGCTGGCCAGCGGAATCGGCGAGCTCCGGTACGAGCCGACCGCCAAGCGGGTCCGCGCCACGCTCGGCGGCGGGGTCGTCGTCGACAGCACGCGGGCCGTCCTGGTGTGGGAGCCGCGCCGGATCGTCCCGTCCTACGCGGTCCCGGAGCCCGACATTCACGGCGAGCTCGGGCCGTCGTCCGCCCCCGGCTCGGACGGCGAGCTCGAGGCCGGCACCCCGCTCCCCGACATATTCGCCAGACCCGTGCTCGACCCGTCGGTCCCGTTCAGCGCGCACACCACCGGGGGCGAGGCGGTGGACGTGCGCGCCAACGGCGAAACCAGCCCGGGCGCCGGGCTGCGGCTCGCGGACCCGGATCTGGCCGGTTACGTCCTGCTCGACTTCCCCGCGTTCGACGGCTGGACCGAGGAGGAGGAGCCGATCGTGGGCCACCCGCGCGACCCGTTCCACCGGATCGACGTCCTGGCCAGCTCGCGGCACGTCCGGCTGGAGCTGGACGGCCAGGTGCTGGCCGAGTCGTCCCGGCCGATGCTGCTGTTCGAGACCATGCTCCCGGTCCGCTACTACCTGCCGCGCGAGGACGTCAGCGCCGAACTGGTCCCGAGCGACACCCACACCTACTGCGCGTACAAGGGCAGGGCGTCGTACTGGTCGGCCAGCGTCGGCGGCCGCCTCGTCCCCGACCTGGCCTGGGCCTACCCGGAGCCGCTCAATGACGCGTCACGGGTCCGCGATCTCGTCGCGTTCTTCAACGAGCGGGTCGACGTGGTGCTCGACGGCCAGCGTTCCGAGCGCCCCATCACCCCCTGGTCGCCCTAGACAGCCCGCTGGCCGCCGGCTTGACCAGCGGATCAGGGAATCAGCGTGATGTCGGCCTGCTGCAGGTGGCCGGCCGCGTCGGTCACCACGGCGAGCACCAGCCGGGCCGTCTCGCCGTCCAGCTCGACGGTGGTGCTCCGCTCCCCGTTGCCGGCCCGGAACGCGCCCCGGCGGCAGCGGCCGGCCCAGGCCGCGGCCATCCGGAACCGGCGCAGCAGCACGGCGGTGTCCACCGAGCCGGACACCGGCAGGGCGGACGGCCAGTCGAGCGCACCATCGTTAAGCAGCGAAATGAGGGATTCCAGCGCCCGGCCCAGCGGGGCGCCCGGGACCGGCGGCACGGCCAGCGTGAACGACTGCACCCGTGGGTCATGCTCGGGGGTGAGCTTGATCTCGGCCTGGACGGTCCCGCTGTCGCCCCGCAGCCACCACCGGCAGTGCGCGGGCGAGTCGAACTCGGGCGGCCGCTTCCGGTCCTCACCGAACACGCCGATCCGCTCGTGGACCAGGCCGATCCGGTACCGGCGCTCCGGATAGGGCTCATCCAGCGCGACGTTCTCGGAGAACAGCCGGTCGGCCCGGGCATCGCTCCAGTGGTACAGGAGCTTGTTCGCCTCCTGCTGGGCGGCCAGCGTGGCCGGCCAGGGCCCGTCCGGGGCCGCCGCGTTGCCCGGTGCCCCGGCGGGCGCCGCCTCCGCGATGGCCGCGTCGAGCAGCGCCGCCGCCAGCGTGGGCGCGGCCGCGTAGGTGCTGTTGGCCAGGACGATCGCGCCGAGCCCGGTCCCGGGATGCCAGCGCATGTTGCTGCCGAACCCGGGGTAGCCACCGCTGTGGCTGACGACCTGCCCGCGGGCCGGGTGCTCCTCCACGAACAGCCCGAACCCGTAGCTCATCGGGCCGCGGTCCGCGCCGTCACCCGGCAGCCGGGCCAGCGTGGGCGGGGGCATCGCCACCTGCGGCAGCTGCATCTCCCGCCGGGCCGCCCGCGCCAGCGGGTGGGCGCCGCCGGTGCCCGGGTCGCCGGGCGGGAACGCGCCGGCGAAGCCGCTCACCCAGCGGGCCAGGTCCGCCACGCAGCTGAACACTCCACCCATCGGGGCGAACGCGCCGCAGCGGTCCGGCACCAGCTCCTCCCACCCCTCCGGCCCCCGCCGGTAGCCGCGGGCCAGATCCAGCGGATCGAAGTCCGCCGCCTCGAACCCGCTGCTGGCCATGCCCAGCGGCCGCAGCAGCCGGTCCCGCACGAACTCGTGGTAGGCCCGGCCGGAGACCGCGGTGACGACCCGGCCGAGGATGGCATAGCCCAGGTTGGAGTACTCGAACCGGGTCCCGGGCGCCCAGGCGAACCTCGGGCCGTCGGCCAGGAACGCGGAGAACCCGGCCAGCGGCAGCCCCTGCTGCCGGTCACCCCAGGGATCATCGGTCGGGAACCCGGCGGTCATGGTCAGCAGGTGCCGGATCGAGACCCGCGGCGAGTCGGGGCTGGGCAACGCCAGGCCGCGCAGCTCGGGCACAAACCTCTCGGCCGGGTCGTCGAGGGCCAGTCGGCCCTCGTCCCGCAGGGCCAGCAACGCCGCGGCCGTGAAGCTCTTGGTCATCGACGCGATCCGGAAGACCGTCCCGGCGCCGGGCACCGGCCCGCCCAGCCACTGTTCGCCGAGCCCGCCGGCGTGCGCCAGCCGGCCCCCCTCGACGATCCCGTACGCCACCCCCGGCTGCCCGCCACGCTGCTGGAAGTTCTCGGCCAGCGTATCCACGGCCGCGAACCGGTCAGGCATGCCCACCTCCGATCGGTCAACCGGCAGGTTAGTGCACCGGCCTGAGAGGCCTGACGGGTACCTTCCGGCTTCCGGCCGGATACACCGGCGGGTCGCCGGCGCCGGTCAGCCGGCCTGCTGCCGGGCACCCTCCCGGACGCCGTCCGCGATCGCCCGCGCCACCACCTCCGCGGCGGCCGCCTCGACCAGGTCCGCCACCGTGGGAGCCGGTCCCGTCGCGCCCGCGGCGGCCGGGGCCGCCACCATCCCGGTGGCCAGGCAGAACATGGTGTCGCCGTCGAACCTGGTGTGCGCCGGGCGCACCGCGCGGGCGATGCCGTCGTGCGCGACCGCCGCCACCCGGTTGGCCTGTTCCCTGGTCAGCCCGGCGTCGGTGACCACCACGCCGATCGTGGTGTTCGCCCCGGCCGCCGGGCCCGGCGCGCCCTCCGCGGGGGCCAGCGGCGCGACCCAGTGGTGGCGCTCGTCGTCCCAGATCGCGCCGACGGCGTTGGCGACCATGACCGCCGCGACGGTGGCCGGGCCCACCGCCTGGCTCGCGATGCCGAGCCCACCGGGCCGCGGCGGGCCGCCGCCGGCCTTGGCCACGGTCGCGCCGGTGCCCGCGCCGACCGCGCCCACCTCGGGCGAGCCGGTGGCCGCCTGGCACGCGGCGTAGCCGGCCGCGGCGTCCGGCCGGGCGCGCGGGTCCCCGTTCAGCAGGTCGAAGATGACGGCCCCGGCCACGATCGGGACCCGGACGCCGCCGATCGGGTGCCCCACGCCGTGTTCCTCGAGATAGAGCATGACGCCGCCGGCCGCGGCCAGGCCGAACGCGCTGCCGCCGGTCAGCAGGACCGCGTGCGCCCGCTCGACGACCCGGCCGGGCCGGAGCTCGTCGGTGCCCAGCGTGCCCGGCGCCCCGCCGCGCACGTCCACCCCGGCCACGGCGCCGCCCGGCGCCAGCACCACCGTGCAGCCGGTGCGGCCCGCCACGTCGGTCCAGTGCCCGGCGGACACCCCGGCGGGCAGCCGCACGCCGGTGCCGCTCAAAGGATCGGCAGGTAGCGGTCGAGCTCGAACTCGGTGACCTGGTGGCGGTACTCGCGCCATTCATCGCGCTTGTTGCGCAGGAAGAAGTCGAAGACGTGCTCACCGAGCGTCCCGGCCACCAGCTCGCTGCCCTGCATGACCGAGATCGCCTCGTCCAGGCTCTGCGGCAGCGGGTCGATGCCGAGGGCCCGGCGCTCGGCCGGGGTGAGCGCCCACACGTCGTCCTCGGCGCCGGGCGGCAGCTGGTAGCCGGCCTCGATCCCCTTCAGCCCGGCCGCCAGGATCAGCGCGAATGCCAGGTAAGGGTTGCAGGCCGAATCCAGCGACCGGAACTCGATCCGGGTCGCGTTCCCCTTGTGCGGCTTGTACATGGGCACCCGGATCAGCGCCGAGCGGTTGTTGTGCCCCCAGCAGATGTAGGCGGGCGCTTCCCCGCCCGCCCCGGCGCTGCTCCCGGCCGCCCCCCACAGCCGCTTGTAGGAGTTCACCCACTGATTGGTGACGGCGGTGATCTCGGCCGCATGCCTGAGCAGCCCGGCGATGAACGCCCGGCCCACCTTGGACAGCTGGAACTCCGCGCCCGGCTCGAAGAACACGTTGCGGTCGCCCTCGAACAGCGACATGTGCGTGTGCATGCCCGACCCGGGATGGTCGGTGAACGGCTTGGGCATGAACGAGGCGTACACTCCCTGCTGGAGCGCGACCTCCTTCATGACCAGCCGGAACGACATGATGTTGTCGGCGGTGGACAGCGCGTCCGCGTAGCGCAGGTCGATCTCCTGCTGCCCGGGGGCGCCCTCGTGATGGCTGAACTCCACCGAGATGCCCATCGACTCGAGCATCTGGATGGACACATGCCGGAAGTCGTGCGCGGTGCTGTGCGGGGTGTGGTCGAAGTACCCGCCGGAGTCGATCGGCACCGGCCTGGTGCCCGGCTCGGGCTTCTCCTTCAGCAGGAAGAACTCGATCTCGGGGTGGGTGTAGAAGGTGAACCCCAGCTCCGCGGCGTGGCCGAGCGCCCGCTTGAGCACCCACCGCGGGTCAGCGTGGGACGGGCTGCCGTCCGGCATCATGATGTCGCAGAACATGCGGCCGACCCCGGACTCACCGCGCCAGGGCAGCAGCTGGAACGTGGATGGGTCCGGCTTGGCGATCATGTCCGCCTCATAGACCCGGGCGAAGCCCTCGACCGCCGACCCGTCGAAGCCGATCCCCTCCGCGAACGCGCCCTCCAGCTCGGCCGGGGCGACCGCGACCGACTTGAGGAAGCCGAGCACGTCCGTGAACCACAACCGGACAAAACGGATATCCCGCTCCTCAAGGGTCCGGAGGACGAACTCTTGCTGTCGGTCCATGAATGCCTATCCTCACCGGCTCGGGGGCAGAACGCGGCCGCCGCGGGCGCACGGTACCCCCCGCCGTCGGGCCACGGTCTCCCTCAGTCTGCCCTCCCCGTGTTTCCTGTGGGTTACATGACCCGCCGCCAGTAGCATCGGCTGCGAGCCAGGCAGCGCGGGCGGCGGAGGTGGTGGGCGTGGAGTACCGCTTCCGGTCCCCGACCCGGCGGCCGGAGGACAATGGCGCGCCGCCGCCGCGCTACCGGCGCACGGCCGCCGACGGGATGATCATCGAGCGGGACGTCGCGGTCCCGGTCCGGGGCGGCGTCATGGTCTACGCCGATGTGTTCCGGCCCGCCGACGAGCGGCCCGCTCCCCCGCTGATCGCCTGGAGCCCTTACGGCAAGCACGCGGGCAGCCAGGTCACCGAGCGGTACCCGGACGGCGGGGTCGCCCCCGGCCAGCTGTCGGAGTACACCGCGTTCGAGTCACCCGACCCCCTTTACTGGACGGCCCGGGGTTACGCGGTCGTCAACGCCGACATCCCCGGGTCCTGGCACTCGGGCGGCAACGCCACGTTCCTGTCGCCCGAGGAAGCCGCGTGCGGCCACGACTTCGTCGAGTGGGCCGCGGCCCAGCCGTGGAGCAACGGGAAGGTCGGCATGTCCGGCGTCTCCTACCTGACCTCCGCGCAGTGGACCATCGCCGCGACCAGGCCGCCGCACCTGGCCGCCATCAACCCGTGGGAGGGCTGGAGCGACACCTACCGGGAGGTGGCCCGGCACGGCGGCATCCCGGAGACCTATTTCTGGCCGTACATCGGCCAGCGGTGGGGATGCGGGACCGGCCTGGTCGAGGATCTGGCCGCCGAGATGGCCGCGCACCCGCTCTTCGACGACTTCTGGGCCAGCAAGGCCGCGGACCTGGCCCGGATCACCGTGCCCGCCTTCGTCGTGGCCAGCTGGTCCGACCAGGGCCTGCACACCCGGGGCACGTTCGAGGGCTTCAAGAAGATCAGCTCGCCGCGCAAGTGGCTCGACGCCCACGGCGGCAAGAAGTGGGGCTACTACTACGCCCCCGGGAGCCTGCGGCGCCAGCAGGAGTTCTTCGACCACTTCCTCAAGGGAGCCGACACGCCGGTGGTCGAGTGGCCGGCGGTGAGCTATGAGGTCCGCGACCGGCCGGGCGCCAGCGCCCGGAGGTCCGCGGACGGCTGGCCGCTGCCCGGTACCTCCTACGAGCGGCTGTTCCTCGATGCGGACACGGGCCGCCTGCGGCCGGACGCGCCGGCCGGCGCCGCGTCAGTGGCCTACGACAGCGAGCAGACCGGCCGGGGCCGGGGCCGGGCCACCTTCGACCTGCGGTTCGCCGCGGCCGCCGACCTGGTCGGCCACGCCAAGCTGCGGGTCTGGATGGCGGCGCCCGAGTCCGGCGACCTGGACGTCTTCGTGGCCCTGCAAAAGCTCGACCGGTACGGCGACCTGGTCGGCTTGCCCTACTACGCGGTGTTCTCCGACGGCCCGGTCGCGCTGGGCTGGATCCGCGCCTCCCACCGCGAACTCGACGAGGAGCGGTCCACCCCCCAGCAGCCGGTCCTGGCCCACCGGCGGGAGCTCAGGCCGCAGCCCGGCGAGGTCGTCCCGCTCGACATCGAGATCCTGCCATCGGGCACCCGCTTCGGGCCCGGTGAGACGCTGCGGCTGGTCATCCAGGGCCGGGACATCTACCGGCAGCCGCGGCCGCTGATGCAGACCTTCCACGACGACTCGGTCAACCGGGGGCCGCACGTGATCCACACCGGCGGCCGGTTCGACTCCCACCTGCTCATCCCGCGCGCGCCCGGCTGAGGCGGAGGAAGCCGGCGTGCCC
>Ga0187765_10001090_pt1 | contig 10417 bp, 7 predicted proteins | sample 0216_QUI02_MP05__3_FD_133018 | JGI IMG/M metagenome (GOLD analysis project Ga0187765, IMG submission 133018) | Tropical peat soil microbial communities from peatlands in Department of Meta, Colombia - 0216_QUI02_MP05_10_MG | ecosystem: Environmental > Terrestrial > Soil > Wetlands > Peat ...
AGCGATTCGGCGACCAGCACGCCGCGGCGCACGCCGTCGAACAATCGCGCGTGCAAGCGCACTTCGCCGCGGGCATTGCCGAGCATGACTTCATCGCCATCCGCCACGCCGGCCGCGGCGGCATCCTGCGGATGAATCATCACTTCGGGCCGGCCTTCATTAGTGCGCGAGGTCGGCGTCTCGGTGAAACTCGAATTGAGAAAGCCGCGCGCCGGCGAGGTGGCGAGCCGGAACGGATGCGCGCTGTCGGCTTCCTCGATCACCTCCCAATGATCCGGCAATTGCGGCATCGGCGTCGTGATGGTGTTGCGGTGCCAGCGCCGAAACGGCACCGTCGGCCAGTCCGGCTTGAAACGGAATTTGCCGTCCGGATAGGCGAAACCGTTCAGATAATGCGCTTCGGCAAAATCCGGCTGGCAATCGATCCAGCGCTTGGCCTCAAGCTCGGCAAGCGTGCCCCAGCCCGATTGCTGCAAACTGATATCGATCAGCTCACGCGCTGTCATGTCGAAACCGGGATGCTTGGCGCCGAGCCGCTTCGCCAGCGCGCAGATCACCTCGTGATTGTCGCGGCACTCCCCCGGCGGTTCGACGAGCTTCGGGCCGAGCAAAATATATTGACTGCCGCCGGCGGTGTAGAAATCGTCGTGCTCGACGAACATGGTCGCCGGCAACACGATGTCGGCAGCTTTGGCGGTGTCGGTCATGAACTGCTCGTGCACGCAGACGAACAGATCGTCGCGGGCAAAGCCGCGTTTGACCGTGTTCTGATCGGGCGCGACCGCGACCGGATTAGTGTTCTGAATGAGCATGGCCGTCACCGGCGGGCCGCCAAGGAGCGCCTCCCGCTCTCCGGTGAGGATCGCGCCGATGCGCGACTGATCGAGCATCCGGATCGAGGGGTCGCGCAGATCGGCCCCTTCGATCACGCTGTTGTTCAAGTGGAAGACGCCGCCATTGTTGTGAAAGGCGCCGCCGCCTTCGAGCCGCCAGGCGCCGGTCACCGCGGCGATGCAACTCGCCGCATGCATGTTGGCCGCGCCGTTGCGCGAACGCGAAAAGCCGTAACCGAGGCGGAAGAAAGCGCGCTTGCGTTCGCCGATCAGCCGGGCAAAGGCTTCGATCGTCTCGACCGGGCAGCCGGTGATCGCGGCAGCCCAGTGCGGATCGCGCGTACGCAGGTGTTCGTCAAGCTCACGCGGCGCGTCGGTATAGCGATCGAGATAATCCCAGTCGGCTTTGCCGTCGCGGAACAGGCAGTGCATGACCGCACAGGCGAGCGCGCCGTCGGTGCCCGGGCGGATCAGCACCGGCAGGTCGGCCTGCTTCATCGTCGTGTTCATGTAGACATCGATGACGGCGATCTTGGCGCTGCGCTCTTTGCGGGCGCGCGTCGCATGCGTCATGACGTTGATCTGGGTGTTGGCGGCATTGGTGCCCCAGATCACGACCAGATCCGATTTCGCCATTTCGCGCGGATCGCTGCCGGCGAGCTTGCCGGTGCCGGCAATAAAACCGGTGAATGCCGGATTGACGCAGATCGTGGAAAAGAAGCCGGAATATTTTTTGGCGTGACGCAAGCGATGAATGCCGTCGCGCATCACGTAGCCCATGGTGCCGGCGTAGAGATAGGGCCACACCGCCTCGGAACCATGTTGCCGTTCGGCGCGGGTAAACGCTTCCGCTACGATATCGAGCGCGTCATCCCACGAGACGGCAGCAAATTGTCCGCTGCCCTTGCCGCCGACGCGCCGCAGCGGCGTTTTCAGCCGATCGGGATGATGCACACGTTCGGCATAGCGGGCGACCTTGGCGCAGATCACGCCGGCGGTATAGGCGTTGTCCGGCGCACCGCGGACACGACCGATCGTATGGTCGTCGAAAATCTCGACTTCCAGTGCGCAGGTCGAGGGACAATCGTGCGGACAGGCTGAGGCGCCGATCTTTTTCGGGCGGACAAGCTGGTTCATGGGTGAACGGCTTTCGGGCGAATCCTTCTCGAGCGTAAGCGGAATAGAGTTGAAACGGGCATGGGTTCAACGATACCACACGGCCCATTAGAAGTGCGACCGGAGGATCGATCATGCAAGCTGCGGTGGTGGGTGAAAAAGGCGTCGAGGTCCGCGATCTGCCAAAGCCGACAGCCAAGCCGAATGAGGTTCTGATCCGGGTCCGGGCCTCTACTCTAAACCGCGCCGATCTTCTGGTCGCCTTGGGCCATCAGCACGGCAGTGTCGGCGGGGTCGGCGCGCGGCTCGGGCTGGAATGTTCCGGCGAGGTCGAAGCGATCGGCAGCGACGTCCAGGGCGTCAAGCCCGGCGACCGGGTGATGGCCTCGGCGCCCGGCGGCTTTGCCGAATATGTGGTCACCGATGCCGGGCGGGTGCACCGCATTCCGGGAAACAATATGAGCTATGAGCAGGCGGCCTGCTTTCCGGTCGCGCTGCAGACCATGCATAATGCCATCGTCACCGCCGGACGATTAAAGCGCGGCGAGACCATGCTGATGCAGGGCGCGAGCGCCGGCGTCGGTCTCCTCGGGATGCAGATTGGCAAGCTCCTCGGCGCCTCGCTTGTGATCGGCACCTCGACCAATGCCGAGCGGCGGGCGCGCTTGAGCGAATTCGGCTGCGATCTCGCGCTCGACTCCAGCGATGCAAGCTGGCCCGAGCGGGTGAAGCAGGCCACCGGCGGCAAGGGTGTCGACCTCATCGTCGATCTCGTCTCGGCGCCGGTCGCCAATGCAAACCTCGACGCCGCCAGCATCCTCGGCCGCATCGTCAATGTCGGCCGACTCGGCGGCATGAAGGGCGAATTCGATTTCGACAAACATGCGCTCAAGCGCATCGACTATATCGGTGTCACTTTCCGCACTCGAAGCCCCGAAGAGGTGCGCGAGATCAACCGCTTGATGCGAGCCGACCTGTGGCCGGCGCTCGAGGTCGGCAAGTTGTCGCTGCCGATCTACAAGAGCTTCCGGCTGGCCGATATCGCCGAGGCGCTGGCGCTGATGCGCGCCAACCGGCATTTCGGCAAAATCGTCATCAGCGTCGCCTGACACTTATTCGCCGCTCCCCGATGGGGACAGGAAATCGATTCGTCATCAGCCTGTCGTGAAACCGCAGCCTACTGACGGGGAGACTTGGGAGTCTGCTTGGAATTCGGCTTGCCCTTGGCATGGGCATCCGGCATAGGTTTTACATGACTGATTCGGCGAAGCGGCACGCGCCGATTCTGGCCGCTGGGGGCATCGTTTTACGGGGAAAATCGCGGCCCCGCATCGCCGTCGTGCGATTGCGCAGGGAAAAGGCCTGGGTTCTACCCAAAGGCAAGCTGATGCCGCGGGAGCACCCGCGCGACGCCGCCCAGCGCGAGGTCCTCGAAGAGACCGGCTATCGGGTCTCGGTTCACGAATTTCTCGGCTCGATGTCCTACGCCGCCGAAGGCAAGATCAAGATCGTGCAGTTCTGGCTCATGCGCGCGACCGGCGCGCCGGCGCGCGAACTCATGGATGACGTCAAGGCGGTGAAGTGGCTGCCGTTGCGGCAGGCCATCGCCATGCTCAACCGCCCGCACGAAAAGGTTTTCCTCACCCATGCCGGGCCGATTGCGCTTGACCACTTCAAAAAGTCCGGCCGGGCCAGATCGCGCAGTCCGGCGCGCAATGGCGGGACGAAATCGCGGATAGTTTCGTCGGGTTCGGTCGAGCACGTGATCGCGCTCGATTACGACAAGACCCGCCCCAACGCCTTTGCCAAGGCGCTGGCCAGCTGGCGGGCGCGGGCAGTGCAGTCCTCGACCCGCAAGGCGAGCTAGGTATCCATCGGCTGTCCAGCACTCTCGTCATTGCGAGGAGCGACCGCGACGAAGCAATCCAGCATTTGATTTTCCGCCTGGATTGCTTCGCTACGCTCGCAATGACGATGCAGTAAACGCGCCGGCGCTATTCCGGTACGGTGTCGTGGAACTTGCCGTAATCGATCAAGAGCCGGCCTTGTTGCGACGTGCTGGTAATGTCGCGGTAGCGGTGCTTCCAGCGGATATCGCGATGCGAATAGACTTGGCGGGCATGAAGGTACTGCGCCGAAATATCGTCGACGCCGCTGACATTGAGCGTGAACGAGGCTTCCACCGCGGCGAGATCGTCAGGCGTCGTGTGGTATAACGGGCTCGTTTCGTCGATGGTGTGAAACAGCGACCAGCTCAGCATGAACATCGGATGTTCATGACGCTCGAGCAAAAGTTCGTGGTAGCGGCGGTACAACGACCCTTCAGCGGTAGTCTCGAGGCGAAACAGCCAGAGCCGCGCTGTTGCTTGCGAAATCGTATTGTTGCGGGCATTGGCGACGCGCATCATCAGCGTCGGCTGGCCCTGATGAATGGCCACCACCGGGTGCTCGGCAAACAGGAAGCGGGCGCGCGGCCGCGAGAAGCGGGCGAAGATCAGCCCGGTCATCACCGCCAGAAACGACATGCCGGTGAAGATCTCGACGGTGGCGACGGCATGCCCGTAATTCGTCTGCGGGTGCATGTCGCCGTAGCCGACGGTCGCCAGCGTTTCGATTGAAAAGTAGAAGAGCCCGAGCGGTCCGTTGCCGAAGAGGTTGGCGATCGGGTCGTTGCCGAGCCAATAGAAAAAGGCAAACAGCGCATTGAGGGCGATGAAGATCGCCGCCGCCGCGGCAAAGAAGACCGGCCAGTACACCGTCATCGAGCGGTGGTAGAGATCGCTCCAAAAGCTTTGCGGCAGGCCGTGGGTTTCGACCTCACGGTGCGCGATGACAACGACCTGTGTCTTGTCGCTTCGCCTGAAGCCTTTTCTTTTCGAAGCCTTGGCCAAACCGGTTGGATCCTATGCCGTCGCAGCGACCTTGCTCTTGAGACGGCTGAACACACGGCGCGCATTGCCTTCGAAGATCTTGCGCCGTCCGGCGTCATCAAGCGCCGGCGCTTTGTCGACGTAGCGCTTGGTGTCGTCGAAATAATGCCCCGATTTCGGATCGATGCCTTTCACGGCGCCGACCATTTCCGAGGCGAACAGAATATTGTCGGCCGGCACGACTTGCGCGAGCAAATTAATGCCGGGCTGATGATAGACGCAGGTATCGAAGAAGATGTTGTGCTTGATGATTTCGTCAAGTTCGGGCCGGCCGTTGTTGAGCGCGATGCCGCGGAAGCGGCCCCAGTGAAACGGCACGGCGCCGCCGCCGTGCGGAATGATCAGCTTTAATGCCGGGAAATCCTTGAACAGGTCGGACAGGATCAGCTGCATGAACGCCATGGTGTCGGCGTTGAGATAATACGAGCCGGTCGTATGCATCGCCGGATTGCAGCAGCCGGAGACGTGGATCATGGCCGGTACGTCGAGCTCGACCATTTTTTCGTAAAACGGATACCACCATTTGTCGGTCAATGGCGGCGCGTTGAAATAGCCGCCGGACGGATCGGGATTGAGATTGCAACCGATGAATCCCATTTTGACGCAGCGCTCGAGCTCGCCGATCGCATGCTTCGGCGGCACCCCCGGTGATTGCGGCAATTGGCACACGCCGATGAAGTTTTGCGGAAACAGCGAGATCACGCGCGCGATCAGGTCATTGCAGATCTGCGACCATTCCAGACTCACGCTCTCGTCGCCGATATGGTGGCCCATGCCGGAAGCGCGCGGCGAGAAGATCGTCAGGTCGGTGCCGCGCTCGCGCTGCAATTTAAGCTGATTTTGCTCGATGCTGTCGCGGATTTCGTCGTCCGACATTTTCAAGGATGCGCGCGACGGCATCGCGGCTTTGCCGGTCGCCGCCGCAGTTTGTTCTTTACGGAAGCGATGAAGATCCTTGGGCTCGGTGGTGTAATGGCCGTGACAATCGATAATCATGAGGCATCGCCATGAGGGGTTTTCGAGTTTCAAACCGCAGATGCTAGGGGCCACAGCGTGATTGTCAAACGCGTCGCCGCATGCTCTAGGATGCCGCGCCCAGCGTAACGGAGACGACAAAATGGCTGAACTTCCGCGGCTCAACGGCGTCATTGGCGCGCTGGAAAAGGGCCGGCATGCTTTGACGACTTTCACGCCGGCCGACACCGAGGCGGCGATTGCGCTTGCCACCGCGAAATACGACGCGGTGGTCTACGAAATGGAGCACAACGCCTACGACATCCGCGCCTTCCGCGATTGCCTGCAATACATGCTCAATCGCCGGCAGATCGCGCAGTCCGGATCGCTGGCGCCGGCGGTCGCGCCGTTTGCCCGCATTCCCCCGAATGGCGGCGAGAAGGCGCAATTTCATGCCAAGCAGGTGCTCGACCTCGGCGCCTATGGAATCATCTGGCCGCATGTCTCTACGGTCGATCAAGCCTACAACGCGGTCGCGGCTTGCCGCTATCCGCGCCTGAAGAACAAGCCGCTTTACGAACCGGCCGGTATCCGTGGCGACGGTCCGACCCAGGCGGTGCGCTATTGGGGTCTCACGCAGCAGGACTATTACGAGCGCGCCGACGTCTGGCCGCTCAATCCCAAAGGCGAGATTTTTGTAATTTTGATGATTGAGGATACCGAGGGCATCAATAATCTGAAAGACATCCTCAAAAACGTGCCCGGCATCGGCGCCATCCTGATCGGCGAGGGCGATCTGTCGCAAGAGCTCGGCTATCCGCGCCAGTACGAGCACAAGGTCGTGCTCGACGCCATGGCGCAGATCGTCAATACCTGCAAGGCGGCCAATGTCGTCGTCGGCCACCCGCATGTGGAGGCGCACAATGTCGAGCGCATCGTCAAGGAGGGCTACCGCTTTTTGATGTGCGCGCCGGTGCGCAGCTACGGTCATCTCGACAAAGCGCGCGAGCTGACGGGGCGGGGGTAGCTAATCCAATCCACCTCGTTCATTGCGAGCGAAGCGAAGCAATCCAGAATCTCTCAACGATCATTCGCTGGATTGCTTCGTCGCCCTTTCGGGCTCCTCGCAATGACGACAGTAGTTCGTCAAGCTTGCAATGGTTGGATCAACCCGCCGCACCGGCGCTCAAATCCGCTGCCAGATGCTCGAAACTGGTGTCGCCGAGATACTGATCTAATCCCCAGCGCTTGACCTGCACCAGCACTTCGTCGAATTCCGAGCGCGGTATCGCTTGGTAGACGAAACGCTCGCCGCGGCCGAATTTGCTGAAGTCCCAAGCGTGGACGTTTTCAGTGTGGAAATTTTCGAATTCGCCCGGCACCGCGAGCTGCCATAGCGGCAGATATTTGGCGAGATCGGCGTTAAGCGCCTGCTCGCCGCGATGAAGCGCGCGCAAATAGCCGGTCACCACCTCCGGCGGCGAGGCCTGCGGCACCCACCATAATGTATGGAACGTGTCGGCGATGATCCGGCGCAAGCCGAGCTGTTCGGCCATCGCGATCTGCGGCGGCAATAGACTTGCGGCCTCGACCTCGCCGTCGATGAGTGCGCGCAGCCGCGCGCCGAAGCCGCCGGTATTCACTGTCTTGATGCGCTCGAGGGCTAAGTATTTTTCCAGCCGATAGGGCACGTTGAAGTGGCTGCCGGCGCGCATGCCGACCGAGATCGGAATGTCAGCCAGATCCTGCGGCGCGCGAATGGACGAATCCGCACGCACGAAAATCGCCCAGGGCGAGACGCCATAGGCGTCGGCGACGAAGCGCCCCATGCCGGCGCTGGCATTGCAGATACTGCCCCAGACGCAGGCGCCCTGGATCACATCGGTCTTGTCTTGCGTGTAGGGCCGGTCCTGCGGCCGCTGCAGATAGTCGAGACCCTTCCAGCTCGACTGCGTGCCGCGGAACGTTTTCCAATCGAACTCGACATCGAGGCCCTCGGCGGCGAAATAGCCTTCCTGCATGGCGACGAAATCGTTGAGCCCCATGCCCTTGGGCGCGATCTTCACCCGGCGCAATTGCTTGGCCATATTTTCCTCCGGCGTTTTTGCGAGTTTATCAGTGCATCGGGCTCATCATGTGAACAATCGATGTTGAAAAGCGGATTATGCCGCTTCCGAATGAATCAATTTGGTCGATCCAACACATTGAGGAAACGGGTCGACAATTGTCGAGAGTTCAAAGCCTCGCAATAGCGGCGGTATAGGTCGGTCTGCCTACGTCGATCATACTCGTTCAGTAACAGCGCCGCGATATCGTAGGAGCCGTAGACCAGGTCCAGGACTGTTGCTGCCTTGAGCAAGCTATCGTCGCTGTAACTCTCCAATCGGGTGAAATCCCGGGTGAAAATCGCATCGGCAAATAGCAGTTGACTGATGGGATAAAACGGATTGGGCGGATTGAATGGCCGAAATGGCCGGCTGCCGACATCGATAAACTTGTGCAGGACAAAACCTTGCTCGCGCATGAAACACTGAACATCGCCAAACAGCGGCTGGTTTTCATAGAAAGGGATAAATTCCACTTCGGTTTCGATCACGACTGCATTTGAAAGCTTTTTTCTGCCGTTGCGCATGATCTCCAATTCGTAACCTTGAACATCGATCTTGAGATAGTCGATGACGATATCGCTACCGATATCGTCCAGACGAACAGTCTTGACCACTTCTGTACCGACGACGTGAAAATTTCCATCGGCAGCCGAGCAGTCGATCGTCTGGAATAAATCGATGACCGTGGGGTCCGGCCGGAGCAGCGACGAGCATCTAGGGTAGCGGGCCAAGTGAAACCTGGCCGTTCCGCCATTGCCAAGAAAAACCGGAAGATACCGATACGGACCCTCGCGATTTTGCAAGCGGGCATATTCAGCGGGGTTTGGTTCGAAGCCAATGACATTGGCATAGCCCAGCGTGACCAATTCCTCGTATCGATCCTGGCCGAGCGCAGCAGCGCCGACATCCATGATTTGAATCATAGGAATTGGACTGCCGAGAATCGCGGCGAGATTTGTCTGCGTCATGATCGGTTGCGAATTCCCGGAATATTTCTGTTGCTATCTAGCCGCATAAATGACGCTACTCAACTTCGCCGCCGCCGAGGGCGAAAGCTCTGCGGTCAGATGCTCTCGCATCCGAACATGCTTGACTCAGGTTGACGGTGCAGACAGGATTTCTGCGGTGGTTCCCGCAAGGGATCAAAAGGGAACGCGGTGCGTGCGCCTTTGCGCGTGCAATGCCGCGGCTGCCCCCGCAACTGTAAGCGGAGAGTCTTCGGCCGAATTGACCACTGGGAGCCCAAAGCTCCTGGGAAGGTGACCGGAGACAGCGACCCGCGAGCCAGGAGATCTGCCACCAGCAACGGTCACGCGCGAGCGCGTTGGGCGGGGTGTCCTGACGAACTTAGTCCGGTTGTTTCACGGTCCCAGCGGCGAACGCGGACCGGCAATCAACCAAAATCGCGGTGACGGGGCGTTTTTCGCCGTTGGGGCGCAAACGTGTTTCCTGTCCATTCTTTGGCCCGCAAACGCGGCTGGCCTTGGCTTTTGGCTTTAGAGTTCACCTGCATTTTGGCGATCGCGGGTGCGGCGTTGGCGGTGCGCGCCGCGGCGCAGACCGCGACGCCGGTGGCGCAAACAGCACAAGCTCAGACAACGCAACCGCAAGCGATTCCGCCGATTCGTGTCACCGGCAACCGGCCGAAGCATCGCGGCAAAGTCAAAAACCCTTATCGCGGTGCCGAGGCTCCCGCGGCGCCTAATCCGGCGCTTACACCGCCCGTTCCCGGAAACGTCGCGGGCTCGAATCCGCTCGCGGGAATTCCGATAACGCCACTCAACACGGTCGCGCAAACCGCCAGCCGGTTAGGGCTACCCGTCATCGAAACGCCGGTCAGCGTCGATGTCGTGACGGCGCAGACGATTCAAGATCAGGGTTACAGAACCACGACCGATACCGCCCAGGGCGCCGTCGGCGTGTTGTCCGGTGACGCCGGCGGGGCGCCGGCCAATTTCTCGATGCGTGGCTTCAGCTTCGGCGAGATCAACACGCTGTATAACGGCATCTGGACCGGTCCTTCCGACATTACTGCGCGGTGGATGGGCACGGCCAATCTCGGCCAGGTCGAATTCCTCAAAGGCCCGTCTTCCTTGATGACCGGTCTGAACGCGATCGGCGGCACGGTGAACTATGTCAGCCGGCAGCCGACCAGCGGACCGATCCAGAACGAGGCAGACTTCTCGGTCGATTCCTTCGGATCGGTGGTCAGTCACTACGGCTCCGGCGGCAATACCGGAGTTAAGGGGCTCGATTACCGCTTCGATATGGCCAGCTCTCAGCTCAACAGTTTTATCGAGGGCGACTACCGCGACCTGACCGATTTGTCCGGCCAGCTCAATTATCACGCCATGGATAATTTCATGGTCTGGGGCGCACTCGAATATAAAAAAGATTCTGGCCACGCCTATTGGGGTACGCCCGTGGTGCCGACCTCGTTCGCCGGCGCCAACGCGGTCAATGGCGTCGTGTCTGG
>Ga0187765_10001091_pt1 | contig 10397 bp, 8 predicted proteins | sample 0216_QUI02_MP05__3_FD_133018 | JGI IMG/M metagenome (GOLD analysis project Ga0187765, IMG submission 133018) | Tropical peat soil microbial communities from peatlands in Department of Meta, Colombia - 0216_QUI02_MP05_10_MG | ecosystem: Environmental > Terrestrial > Soil > Wetlands > Peat ...
CGCGCCGACCATGTTCCAGGCCGCGCAGCGCATCGGCCAAGCGGTGCGAAAGCTTCACAGTCTGGAATCGTCTGCATTCGCAGCGTCAGATGTCAACTTCGACGTGTCTTTCCTGTTCGGCGGTCAGATCAAGAATGAGCGCCTGCGGCTGTTCATGATCTATGCGGCGGGAAATTTCATCGAGTGCACGATCGACACGCCTTATCTGCAGATCGGCGAGCACAAATACGGCAAACCGATCCTCGATCGCGCTGTGATCTACAGCATCGATCTCTACGATGCGCTCAAAATCGCCCTGATCTCCATGGACTCCACGCTCCGGTCGAACCTGAGCGTCGGCATGCCGCTCGACATCGTGGCGATCCGCCGTGACGCATGCGATGCAGAATTGGTTTACCGTATCAATCCGGGCGATGCGTATTTTCATGACTTGAGTGAGCGGTGGTCCGCCGCGCTCAGAGCCGCGCACAACGCCATTCCGCGACCGCCGTACATGACGGCGCGCTGATATCCGCCGTTAACCAGTTTACCCGCCGTTTACGTCGTGCCGCAAAATGCGGCGGCGATCCATTGCCCCTGCCCTTTATTCGGTTCCTGCAAGCGAATGGCAAGCATTCTGCCTTAGGTTGAGGCGGCCCCCAGGATCACAATTAAGAACGCGATTTCCTGTTTGGGGAAATGGACGTGTCGACCGTGACGGCGTACGCGCATCGCGAGCCAGGAAAGCGGCCGGAGCCCGCGTTGAAAGAACGCATGCGCTCAGGCGTGCTGGTGCCGCTCTGCATCATTGTTGCGCTCGCCATCATGTGCATCGTCATCGCTGCGTTCACCTCGGCGCAGCGCGCAAACGATGTCGCGATCGAGCGCCAAAAGGCGCTTGTCACCAAGGCGCTCACCTATCGCGGCGAATGGTCATTGCGCAAGCTCAAGTCCGTCATCGGGTCGGATGATGCGCTCGACCGCACCGAATCCGCCGAACTCGATCTGGTGCTTCAACGTATCGACCTGGGCCAGAAGACGTTGACCGATCACAACTTCATTCTGGTGACCGAGGCCTCCGGAAACCTCGTCTATTCCTTCGTCAACAACGATCTGAACGATTCCGCATGGCTGCGCCTCGCCTATCCCGGGCTCGTGCCGATGCTCGCCTATCTGCGCGGCGACAGCCGCAAGGCTCCTGACAACGTGGTGTGGCTGACCAGGCCGAAACAATCCGTCGACGGCACATCGGTCGGCGGGATCGCGTTCATGCAAAATCTGATGGGACGGCTTGTGATCGTCGCCGGTCTCATGACCGGATCGAGCGACGGTTCCAAACCCGACATCATCAATTCACCGACCGTGCTGGCATTGCAATTCGTCCCCGACACCGCGCTGGCCCGCATCGGCGACCGCATTCAGCTGACCAACCTGCGCAAGGCGAGTGAAAAGCCGATATCGGCCAATGATTACGCCTTCGATATCCTCGACGAGCGCGGCAACAGCGTCACGCGGCTGGCGTGGACTCCGCACCGGCCGGGCGCCGAGGTGCTCCAAAGCGTGGTTCCGTTCATCGCCATCGCGATCATCGGTTTCGCCGTCCTGACCGCCTTTGTGTTGCGCCTGATGCGTCAGAACGCCGCCACCATTGCCGAAGGCGAGGATCGCCTGCACTACCTCGCCCTGCATGATCCGCTCTGCGGCTTGCCCAACCGGATATATTTCAACGAAAAACTGGAATCGACCATCGCGCAGGTCCAGGACGGCGGACCGCCGGCTGCGGTGCTCTATATCGACCTCGATCATTTCAAGGATGTCAATGACACGCTCGGCCATTCGATCGGCGACGAACTCATCCGCTCCGTCACCGAACGTCTGCGCAATACGCTGCGCGACAGCGACCTCGTAGCGCGTCTCGGCGGCGACGAATTTGCGGTTATCACCACCGCCTCGTGCGACCACGACACGTTGGACACCATCGCGCGCCGGATTATCGCGACGCTGTGCGCACCTTATGTCATTGAGGGCCATACGCTCGTCATCGGCGCCAGCATCGGCATTGCGATCGTCGAGACCAACACCCGGGATCGCGCCACCGACATCATGCGTTACGCCGACATGGCGCTCTATCGCGCCAAGAATGAGGGCCGCAACCGCGCCTGCATTTATGACACGGTGATGGACACCGACCTCTCGCGCCGCAAGCAGCTCGAGCTGGACTTGCGCGCCGCCATCCGGAATGGCCAATTGCATGTCTTCTACCAACCGATCGTCAATGCGAGCGGCGAAAAAATCGTCGGCGTAGAGGCGCTCGCGCGCTGGTCGCATCCCGACCATGGTTTCATCAGCCCGATCGAATTCATTCCGCTTGCTGAGCACTCGGGCCTGATCATCGAGCTCGGCGAATGGGTGTTGCGGCGCGCTTGCGAGGATGGAAAGGCCTGGCCCGATCTTGCGGTTGCCGTCAATGTTTCGCCGGTGCAGTTCCGTCAGGTGGATTTCGTCGACAAAGTCGAACGTATCCTGGCCGAAACCCAGTTCGACCCGCACCGTCTCGAACTCGAGCTCACCGAAAGCACCCTCATCGGCAATGTGGAGATCGCCGAGTCCGCGATGTTGCGCTTGAAGGGACTTGGCGTGCGGCTCGCGCTCGATGATTTCGGCACCGGCTATTCCAGCCTGCAATATCTGCGGCGTTTCCCGTTCGACAAGATCAAGATCGACCGCAGCTTCGTGCACAGCATAGAGAAGGCGGCCGATGCCGCAGCCATCGTGCACGCCATCGTCAGCCTCGGCCGCGGTCTCGGCATGAAAGTCACGGCCGAGGGCGTCGAGAACGCCGAACAGCAATTGTTCCTGCGTGCCGCCGGCGTGCATTTTATGCAGGGCTACCGCTTCGGCATGCCCTGCGGCGCCACGGAAATCGGCAAGAATCTCACCAAGCCCGGCGCCTTCCGGATCGGCCGCGACGCGGTCGCCGCCATGGCGAGCTGATCACGGTCACTTTCGGCCCGTCACCGCGACAGTCCTCACCAACATCAGAATTCGGCCATTGCAGCGGCCCATCCAAGCCTGCAGGATGACGGCGTGTTGTCAGTCATTCGGAGGCCTTGATGACCGCCCAGCAGAAAGTTGCGTTGGTGACGGGTGCCGGTACCGGAATCGGCAAGGCGGTGGCCTTGGCGCTGGCGCGTGACGGCTACGCAGTGGCGCTCGCCGGCCGTCGCAAGGAATTGCTCGAAGAGACCGCCAAGGAAGCCGGCAATGCGCGCACCATGGTTGCGCCCACCGACGTGAGCGATCCCGCGTCCATCAAGCAGCTTTTCGCGCAGACCAAGGCGACATTCGGCCGACTCGATCTCCTCTTCAACAACGCCGGCATCGGAGCGCCAGCCGTGCCCATGGAAGAGCTGCCCTACGAGACCTGGAAAAAAGTGGTCGATACCAATCTCACCGGCGTATTCCTGTGCACGCAGGAAGCCATCAGGATCATGAAAGCGCAGAATCCCGCCGGCGGCCGCATTATCAACAACGGTTCGATTTCCGCGCACACGCCGCGGCCGCGTTCGGCCGCCTATACCGCCACCAAGCACGCCATCACCGGCCTCACCAAACAGACCGCCCTCGACATGCGCGGCACCGGCATCACCTGCAGTCAGATCGACATCGGCAATGCCGCGACTCCGCTGACGGAGCGCATGGTGCAGGGCCAAGGCGTCCTGCAGCCCGACGGACGCATGATGATCGAACCGCGCATGAATGCCGACGATGTCGGCAAGGCAGTGGTTTACATCGCCAATCTGCCGCCCGAAACCAACGTGCTGTTCATGACGGTGATGGCGAACGGCATGCCGTTCGTCGGTCGAGGCTGATCGCGAAATGTGGCTCGCCAAGGCGCTGCAGGAATGGCGTGACTTCTATCTGCTCGTCGGCACGGCCGGCGCGACGCTCTTGGCTCTGCTGTTCGTCGCTTTGTCGGTCGGGGCCGGATACCTGCGACCGCAGCAAGCCGCGAACACGCGCACCTTCATGAGCCCGGTCGTGATCCATTTCACCACGGTGTTCTTCGTTTCCGCGATTGCGCTCGTCCCGGCCCATGGCGCAACCTTCTTTGCCGTATTGATCGGCGCAACCGCCGTGATCGGAACCGCGATTTCCGCCGTAATAACGGTGCGCGTGGTCAAAACGTCGCTGCACGGCGTGGACGTTGCCGACCGCTTAGCCTACGGCGTGCTGCCGGCGCTCGGCTACGCCGCATTGCTGGTCGCAGCCGCATTGATGTTCGCCAATAACGAGTCCTCGCTTGATGTCCTGCCAGGAGCCTTGCTCCTGCTCCTGGTCGTCAACATCCGCAATGCATGGGACCTCACGCTTGCGATGGTGCTCAGGCACAGCAACGACCACAGCGCCCGAAGTTGATGCGGCCTTGCCCCGAAGGCCGCCTCGTCAAACGGCCGTGACTTTGATCTTCGCCCCGCTCTTGACCTTGGCGAGTTGCTTCACGTCGCCGATCACGCGGCCGAAAATATTGCACGGGCTGGCAAGCCGCGTCTCGTCGCCGCGGCTGATCGGCGTGCGGCCAAACCCCAACGCAATGGCCGGCCCCTCCGGCCAATAGGCGACCTCGCCCGGCGTGACAACGGCGCGCGCATCCTTCTCGCGCTTCACGTTCACAGGCACGTCGAAATAAACTTCCTCACCCCAGGTCAGCGCCGATGCATTGATCGGTAGCGCCGACGCGATCGCCTTCGCGGTCGGCGTGTCGAGCAACTCCGCATCGAGCGTCACGAAACCGAAATCGAAGCGGATCTGCGTCATACACAAGCCTCCCATAAGCATTGCCGGATGGAGTTCGGCAATCCATCATGGCGACGATAAATCGCCGATTGGACTTACCGGTCAAGCCCAAGCCATGACCCGAAGGGGCAAGCAGGGAGCGCTTAAATGGCCAAGCCGATGTCGAAGCCGAGCAAATCCAAAAAAACATCGCGAAAGACCAAGCCCCCGCAAACATTGCACGCGGTGCGCTTCCCGAATGAGACCGCCGCCTACCGCGCGGCGCGCGACAAGCTGCTGGCGGCCGAAATGTCCTTGCGTCGCCAAATCGAACAGGTCGCGGACCTGCGCAGCAAATTGCCGGTCGGGGGCGAAGTCCGCATGGACTACGTGTTCGAGGAAGGGGGAAGCTCCCTCGAAGACAGCAGCACCGTACGCAAGGTGAAGCTCTCCGAGCTGTTCGGCGATAAGCCGACCCTCGTCGCCTACAGCTACATGTACGGCCCGCACATGGCCAAAGCCTGCCCGAGCTGCACCTCGATTCTTGACGGGCTCAATGGAGCGGCCGAACACATCGGCCAGCGCGTCAGCCTCGTGGTGATCGCCAAATCTCCCATCGCGCGCATTCGCGAAATGGCGCGGCAACGCGGCTGGCACCGGCTGCGGCTCCTGTCGTCGGCGAACAACACTTACAATCACGACTACATGGGCGAGACCGCCGAAGGCAGCCAAATCCCCTCGCTCAACGTTTTCACCCGCAAGAACGGAACAATCCGGCACTTCTTCAACACCGAACTGCTGTTCGCGCCGCGCGGCAAGGGTCGCGACCCGTGTCATGTGGATTTGATCTGGCCGCAATGGAACATTTTCGATTTCACGCCGGAAGGCCGCGGCAACTTCAACCCGAAACTATCGTATGCATGAGGCGCGGCGAGTCTCTGGCGTCGGAGAGGTTTGAGACCAGGTTTCGTGCAAAATTTGCAATCCGCTCTTGGCGTCGTCGCTCTGCTCGCCTTCGCCCTGCTCGTCAGCGAGAACCGCCGCCTGGTTTCCTGGCGGCGAGCTTGCGTCGGACTCGGACTCACGATCGGACTCGCGATCGTATGTCTCAAGATTCCTCCGGTGCGCGCGGCCTTCGCCGCGGCCAATGACGCGGTCGAGGCCATCGCCAACGCGACGCGCGCCGGCACCATGTTCGTTTTCGGCTATCTCGGCGGCGGTCCGCTGCCTTTCGAGCTGAAAGTTCCGGGCGCCGAATTTGTGCTCGCCTTCAACGCGCTGCCGATCGTGCTGGTCGTCAGCGTGCTGACCACGCTGCTGTTCTACTGGAACATCCTGCCGCCGATCGTGCGCGGGTTTTCCTGGGCGCTGGAACGGACCATGGGCGTCGGCGGCGCGGTCGGGCTGTCGACCGCGGCGAACATTTTTGTCGGCATGGTCGAGGCACCGCTGTTCATCCGGCCCTATCTGGCAAAGCTGACGCGCGGGGAACTGTTCATCGTGATGACCGGCGGCATGGCCGGCATCGCCGGCACCGTGCTGGTACTCTATGCGCAGTTCCTGAGCCCGATCATCCCGGACGCTGCCGGTCATTTCATCATCGCCTCGGTGCTGGGCGCGCCCGCCGCGATCCTGTTCGGCCAAATCATGGTGCCGGATTCGCGCGAGGCCCACACCCGCGGCTCGCTCGAAAAGATTCCACCCGTGGCATCGAGCAGCATGGACGCAATCGTGAAAGGCACCATGGCCGGGCTGGAGCTCTTACTCAATATCATCGCCATGCTGATCGTGTTCGTGGCGCTCGTGCATCTGGCGAACGCAATGCTCGGGCTCCTGCCCGCAGTCGCGGGCGCGCCCATCACGCTGCAACGCATGCTCGGCCTGATCATGGCGCCGGTCTGCTGGCTGATCGGCATCCCATGGGCCGAGGCCGCCACCGCCGGCACGCTCATGGGCATCAAGACGATACTGAACGAATTCGTCGCCTATCTCGACATGGCGAAACTGCCGGCGGACGCGCTGTCGGAGCGCTCACGGCTGATCATGCTCTATGCCTTGTGCGGCTTTGCCAACTTCGGCAGCCTCGGCATCATGATCGGCGGGCTCGCCACCATGGCACCGGAGCGCCGCGCGGATGTCCTTTCGCTCGGGCCGAAATCGATCGTCTCCGGCACGCTCTCGACGCTCTTGCTCGGCGCGATCGTGGGCGTGCTGAGCTAGTAGTAGCCAACAGGCTACTGCCGAAGACGGACTCGGCTTGCTCAGATGAAAAACCGACCTATTTCTCTACTCGGGGGAAATCTATTCCGGCAGTAGCGAAACTTGTCATGGTACACAAACCCGAAGATTTGGCCGATTTCTTTCGCACTCGAAAAATCGAATTCAATCGATGCCTTGAGCCAACATTTCAGTGTGAGCAAGAGGCAATCCGAGCGCATTCAATCCAGAATAATCGAACTATCGAGCTTCTAGCAAAGAAAAACCATGTGATCGCGTGGCAACCTAGGTTCTCGCAGGCAGGGCCGGACATTCAGCTAAGACAGGTTGGTAGAAATGAAGCATCCACATTCTTTGGGTTTTGCAATCATCATGACACGGAGCTTTTCAAATCACTCGACAGCAAGCCGCTCGACGTTAATGATCGAGAGCAATTGTTTCTCCTCGCATATCGCGGCATCAGTTGTGAGCTCCACGCGATTATGAATGGGGTAGTGCAATTGCAGTGTTTTTACACCGACCGAATTAAACGGGGCGCTGAGCCCCAAGATGCGTCCAGCGTTATCGGAACGAAGGCCGTGGAGCAAATGCTCCTATCCTGGGCATTGTGGCGATATCGACACAAATACTATGACGAACAACTTCTGTCTCAATCCTTCGCCAACATCGAGCACGACATTATCGAATTGAACGATCAGCCGCCGTGCCTAGCTGCATCATCGTTCTTTACACTTAGGGATGAATCTATCGACAAGGAGCTGGTCGGAACAGCTATCAACATTTTGCCGATTAGCGAGACAAAAACATACGCCGTGTTCTCGTACGCTTTTCAGGATCGCGGGATCGTCCATGCTTCTTTGGACCGCGTATTACACTCACATGGCGAATATCAGAAATACGAACTGTCAAAGCTCATCTTGAGCAGAATCTCAAACGTACTCATATCGCCGCATCGCTTTGAGAACTGGGGATCCACTAAGACAAAGAAGATTACAGAAGCATTTGTACATACACTGCGAACAAAGCAGGACGTTGAGGATGACTCAGAGCTGATATTGTTCTAGCCGGTTATTGACAATTGCTCAGCGCAGCAGGGCGTAGGCATCTCACCCGTCAACAAACGCGGCCGTTCAAAATCGCTCAGTTGATCTTGAACTCGCCGTCGAGCGCGCGGATCTCGGCCGGCTTGATCAGCCGCGAATGCGCCACCTGCACCGAATGCAGAATGCCGTGCAGCGATTTCCGCCAGAATTTCAGGAAGCCGCGCAGTTCGGGGAATTCCGGGCAAAGATCGTATTCCTGCCAGATGTAAGTCTGCAGCAGCCACGGATGATCCGGCCGGCGGTAGAGGATTTGCGCGGTGGTCAGGCCGTAGCCACTGAGCTGCCGTTGAAGGTCTCGTCTGGTCGTCATTGCCAATTCTCCGTCCCAGATGCTTGGTCCTCCTCACCAAGCAAACGTCTTGCCACCCCGATAATGTCATGACTCGCTGGTAAATAATTTGTTAAATCAATGACTTGGCAGCAACTCAGCCGCCCTGCTAACAGTTATAATCCCTCCTCTTAATTCGCTACTAGCACTCCGATTTGATGAGTGCTAAATAATTTCCGCGATCCTCTTGATCGCGAATAAAGGCCGCCTAGCTAGCGGCAGTGGAGGGGTCAGGCGGGGCGCAAGCTGCCGTTTGCGTTCTTCCGAAAACAAAATCGGATCAATCATTCAAGAGTAGGAGGCTTAGCATGAAGTTTCGTCCGCTTCACGACCGCGTCGTCGTCGAGCGCATCGATGCCGAGGAAAAATCCAAGGGCGGCATCATCATCCCCGACACCGCGAAGGAAAAACCGTCGCAGGGCGAGATTATCGCCGTCGGCCCGGGCGGCCGCGACGAGGCCGGCAAGCTCATACCGATCGATGTGAAGGTCGGCGACCGCATCCTGTTCGGCAAATGGTCGGGCACGGAAGTGAAAATCGATGGTGTCGAATACCTGATCATGAAGGAAAGCGACATCATGGGCGTGATCGAGGAATCCGTCGCCAAGAAGAAGGCCGCGTAAGAGATCCAAACTCAATCGTCATCCTGAGGTGCGCGCCGAAGGCGCGCCTCGAAGGATGGCAGCACGGTCACCCTTCGAGGCTCGCGGCTTTGCCGCTCGCACCTCAGGGTGACGAAACCAGATCAAATGGAGTGAATTCAAATGGCAGCTAAGGAAGTAAGATTCTCGGTCGATGCCCGCGACAGAATGCTGCGCGGCGTCGATATTTTGAACAACGCAGTCAAGGTGACGCTCGGCCCCAAGGGCCGCAACGTCGTGCTCGACAAGAGCTTCGGCGCCCCGCGCATCACCAAGGACGGCGTCACCGTCGCCAAGGAAATCGAGCTTGAGGACAAGTTCGAGAACATGGGCGCCCAGATGGTGCGCGAGGTCGCGTCCAAGACCTCCGACATCGCCGGCGACGGCACCACCACCGCCACCGTGCTCGCCGCATCGATCGTCAAGGAAGGCGCCAAGGCCGTCGCGGCCGGCATGAATCCGATGGATCTCAAGCGCGGCATCGATCTCGCGGTCGAAGCCATCGTCGAGGATCTCAAGAAGAACTCCAAGAAAGTCACATCCAACGCGGAAATCGCCCAGGTCGGCACCATCTCCGCCAACGGCGACCGCGAAATCGGCGACTTTCTTGCAAAGGCGATGGAAAAGGTCGGCAACGAGGGCGTGATTACGGTCGAGGAGGCCAAGAGCCTGGAGACCGAGCTCGACGTGGTCGAAGGCATGCAGTTCGACCGCGGCTACATCTCGCCCTATTTCATCACCAACGCCGACAAGATGCGCGTTGAGATGGAAGACCCCTATATCCTGATCAACGAGAAGAAGCTCTCCGGATTGCAGGAACTGCTCCCGCTGCTTGAAGCCGTGGTGCAGTCCGGCAAGCCGCTGCTGATCATCGCCGAAGAGGTCGAGGGCGAGGCGCTTGCCACCCTCGTGGTCAACAAGCTGCGCGGCGGCTTAAAAGTGGCGGCCGTCAAGGCTCCCGGCTTCGGCGATCGCCGTAAGGCCATGTTGCAGGACATCGCCGTCCTGACCGGTGGCCAAGCGATCTCGGAAGACCTCGGCATCAAGCTCGAGAACGTCCAGCTCAACATGCTGGGCCGCGCCAAGAAGGTGATGATCGACAAGGAGAACACCACCATCGTCAATGGCGCCGGCAAGAAGAAGGACATCGAGGACCGCATCGCGCAGATCAAGGCGCAGATCGAGGAGACGACGTCCGACTACGACAAGGAAAAGCTGCAGGAGCGGCTGGCCAAGCTCGCGGGCGGCGTCGCGGTGATCCGCGTCGGCGGCGCGACCGAGGTCGAGGTGAAGGAGCGCAAGGACCGCGTGGATGACGCCATGCATGCCACGCGCGCCGCGGTCGAGGAGGGC
>Ga0187765_10001092_pt1 | contig 10392 bp, 9 predicted proteins | sample 0216_QUI02_MP05__3_FD_133018 | JGI IMG/M metagenome (GOLD analysis project Ga0187765, IMG submission 133018) | Tropical peat soil microbial communities from peatlands in Department of Meta, Colombia - 0216_QUI02_MP05_10_MG | ecosystem: Environmental > Terrestrial > Soil > Wetlands > Peat ...
AGCAGGAAGCTCGCGTGGCCGAGGAAGGTGATGCCGACCACGCCCTCTTCATCCGCGAGCTGCGGGTGGAAGGCCGCCAAGGTCAAAGGAGGCGGCGCAGTGGCGACCACCTCGGAGCAGACGCCGGCCGCAAGCGCGCTCGCGGGAGCGAGCGCGAGCAACCACGCGGAGATGCGGGCGAGCACGGTAGCGAGAAAACCGAGACGCATGGGGCAGCCTCCTGCGCCGGAATGCTGCAATGCAGTATGGCGCCGAGTCGCGCTCGGGGGAAGCCGCGCTCTAATGCCCGCGCACGGTCGCGAGGTTGGGCCGCTGGCTCGCCTGCCGGATCGTCTCGCGGTAGAGAATATAGAGGCCGCTCGATGCCACCACGGCAGCGCCAAAAATCAGCATTGGCGTCGGCACATCTCCCCAGATGAAAAAGCCGAACCCCATGGCCCAGATGATGCTGGTGTAGTTGAAGGGCGCGCAGACCGCGGCCGGTGCGAAGCGGAAGGCCTGAGTCCAGAGGAACTGGCCCACCCCCGAACAAATTCCGATTGCCATCAGGTTGAGAGCGCCAAACAAGTCCGGTGTCACCCAATCGAGAGGCAGGACAAGCAGACTGAGCGCCGTGGTGACGATTGCCTGATAGGAGACCAAGGTGGTCGAGGGCTCGGTCAAGGTCATGCGCCGCATGGCGATGGTGATCGAGGCGCCGAGGGCGGCGTTGGCGAGTGCCAGCAGCGCGCCGTAGGACATCGAGCCCGCACCCGGGCGCGCCATGATCAGGACGCCGATAAAGCCCAGCAGCACCGCGGCCCAGCGATGCGGTCCCACCTTTTCGCCCAGCGCCGGGATCGACAGCACGGTCACGAACAGCGGCGACGAGAAGGTGATCGCCGCCACGTCGGCGAGCGGCATCAGGTGAAACGAGATGAAAATGGCGATGGTCGAGAGAAACTGCATGACGCCGCGCACGATATGTTCGAAAAGGCGCCGCGTGCGCAGCACCTTGAACCCGCCGTGACTCGCGATCAGCACCAGGCACGGGATCAGCGAAAAGGCGCAACGGAAGAAGACCACTTCGGTCGCGGGATAGACCGCTTCCGCGTACTTCACCATGGCGTTTGCCGTGGCGAACACCAGGACCGAAGCGAGCATGTAAAGAATGCCGCGCCGGATCTCCTCCCGGCTCGGCTCGGGCATGACAACCTTAGGCATTGAAACCCGTTTTTGCGGTCACCCTTGCCCGTATCCTCCCGGAGGACCGCGCCTTCTGCCCAGTGATATTCGTGCAAAGCTGCAATGCGGGGGTTCGCGCGTTCTTCCTTGCGCCCGCCTTATTGTGGCCGAATTGAAGGGGCGCCGCGCGGGGCTTGCGTCAGGGACCCGCGTCGGTGTTTGCTCGGGGCCCCTATCGCCAAGGAGACTTCATGCCCGCACCTCTAGAGCGGCCGACCTTGCAGCGGCTTGGCCGGGACCTCGCCGAAGGCCGCGCCACCAGCCGCGCGCTGGTGGAAGCGGCGCTCGCGCGTATTGCCGATCCCTCGGGCGAAGGCAAGCGTGCCTTCGTCAAGGTCTATGCCGAAACTGCGCGCGCCGCGGCCGACGCCCAAGATCGACTTCGCGCCGCCGGCTATGTGGCCTCGCCGCTTGCCGGTATTCCCGTCTCGATCAAGGACCTCTTCGACGTCAAGGGCGAGCGAACGCTCGCGGGATCGCGCGCACTCGATGACGCGCCGCCCGCAGCCCAAGACGCGCCCATCGTGGCCCGCCTCAAGGCCGCGGGCGCGGTCATCATGGGCCGCACCAACATGACCGAATTCGCGTTCTCCGGTGTCGGCATCAACCCGCATTACGGCACGCCCGGCAATCCCTACGACCGCGCGCGCATTCCCGGTGGCTCATCTTCGGGTGCGCCGATCTCGGTCGCGGACGGAATGGCGGCGGTCGCGATCGGCACCGACACCGGCGGTTCCGTACGCATTCCCGCGGCGTTCTGCGGTCTCGTCGGATTGAAGCCGACGCAGTATCGCGTGCCGCGCGAGGGGGCGACCCCGCTCTCAACCACTTTGGATTCGATCGGCCCGATCGGTGTCAGCGTTTCGTGCTGCGCGCTCACCGATGCGGTAATGGCGGGCGAGCCGCCGCGCGTTCCGGCCGCGGCCTCGCTCGCGGGTCTGCGGATCGGCGTGCCTCAGACGATCATGCTCGACGATCTCGAGGCGCCGGTAGCGGCCGCCTTCGAGGGCACGCTTGCGGCACTGGGCCGCGCGGGCGCGCGTATCGTCGATCTGCCGATGAAGACGCTCGCGTCCTATGCCGGCATCAACGTCAAGGGTGGTTTCTCTCCTGCCGAAGCCTATGCCTGGCACGAGCCTCTACTCGCGCGCCGTGGCAACGAGTATGACCCGCGCGTTCGCGTGCGCATCGAGCGCGGCCGCGAAATGACGGCGGTCGAGTACATTCGCCTGCTGGCGGCGCGCGCGGATTTTATCGCTCGCGTGCGCGAGGAGGCCGCGGCGGTCGATGCGCTTGCGATGCCGACCCTGCCTCTGGTGGCGCCGCCGATCGCCGCTTTCGCGCGCGACGAAGACTTCTGGCGCATCAACGCCAAGATTCTCCGCAACACCTCGATCATCAATTTCCTCGACCGTTGCTCGATCACGATCCCCATCCAGCGGCAAGGCGAGGCGCCGGTCGGGTTGATGCTGGTCGAGGATCACGGCCGCGACGAGCGGCTGATTGCGATCGGACTCACAGTCGAGGCGGTGGTAACCCGAGTGGGGGAGGGATAGCGTCTCGTCGGGCTGGCCCTCAGTCCGCAGACGCCACGTCGAGGGCGAAGGGGCGTACTCCCTCAATTTCCGCGTCGAACGCGTGCGTAGTTCGGCAGTTCTCGAAGATCGGTTCTCGACCGATCGTGGGCGCCTCTGGGAGCGTTGGCCCGCGCTTCGGGAAGGATCGGCGCCTGGCTTCGAGCGGCGCCCCAACTAGCGCCCTACCGAAACTTCCCGAGGTCGACCGCGCGGGCGGCGGGGAGTTGCTTTTGCAGGCTCGCCAGCACCTCGCCCAGCGCCGCGCCGCTCGCGAGGCGTTGGGGGCCCATCAGCACCGTGAAATCGCCTTGCCGGCTGGTGCCGGGCGCAAATTTCACCACCGTGAACAGCGGCCGCTCGTGGGTGTGGCGAAACACCGAGAACAGCGCCGCGCCTTCTTGCTGGTCGATCGCATAGTCACGCCACTCGCCGCGCATGACCTGGCGGCTATAGAGCGAGAGGAGTTGGTTGAGTTCACGACGGCTGAAGAAGACGCTCCGGGCTTTGCGCCGGTAGTCGCTGAGGCGGTGCAATGTTGCCATCGCGCCGCCTCGGCCTAGGAAATGATCTCGTCGACACCCATGACAGCAAGTCTTCCCTATTTCTTGCGACTCGTCCAGAGCCAGGGATCGCCGCGCGGGGCGGGGCCGGGTTGGCGAACCCGACCGGGTCGCGTTTTCAAGGGTTTGCCTCCGCCCGGCCGAGCGGCTATATGTAGCCGCCGTTTCCAGTCCCGAACGGGATTGCCACGCGCGCCTGCGGTTGCGCGAGGCGCGCCCTATCAAGGTGCCAATGCCGCTGTGAGCGATATCTTTCAAGAAGTCGATGAGGAGCTAAGGCGCGACAATTTCGCCAAGCTCTGGAAGCGATATGGCAATTATGTGGTCGCGCTGGCAGTATTGATCGTGGCGGCGGCGGGCGCCTTTTCGTGGTGGCGCGCCCATGATTTACACCAGCGTCAGGATGAGGGGACGCGCGCCGCCGCGGCGCTGACGCTCGCGGCCCAGGGCAAAGCGGCCGAGGCGGCAGATGCGCTGACAGTGCTCTCGAGCGATGCCCATGCCGGCCGCGCGCTGGTGGCGCGGTTCGAGACGGCGGCGCTCCGCGCTCGCGCTGGCGATCCGGCGGCGGCGATCGCCGCCTACGACTCGATAGCTAAGGATGGTGCCGTCGATCAAATCTACCGCGACCTCGCGACGCTTGCGTGGGCTTTCCAAGCGATCGATACCCTTGATCCCTCGGTGATCATCGAGCGCCTTGCACCACTTACCGTGGCGGATAGTCCCTGGCATGCCTCAGCGATCGAACTCACCGCGATCGCGCATCTCAAAGCTGGCGATCGCAATGCAGCGCGCACGGACTATCAGCGGCTCGCCGATGATCTCACCGCTCCGCAGGGTCTGCGCGCGCGTGCCGCCGAGATCGTGGCGGCGTTGGGCTCGTGAGGGCTGCTCCCGTGCGTGTCATCCGCCTTCTGCCGATCATGTTGCTTCCGCTGGCACTCTGGGGATGCAGCCTGATCGACGAGATCATTCCGGAACACAAGGAACCGCTGCAGGGCAAGCGCGTCTCGGTGCTGAACCTCGAAGGAGACATTCACCCCGATCCCTCGATCCAAACCGTCGACGTGCGGTTGCCGCGTCCCGCAGTCAATTCGGATTGGCCGGAGGCGGGTGGATATCCGACGCACGCAATGCAGCATCTCGCGCTCGGCGACACCATAAAGGAGCTTTGGAGCCGCAGCGTGGGCGATGGCGATTCCTCGGACGGCGAGATCGTGGCGGCTCCCGTGGTCGAGAACGGCCGCGTCTTCGCAATGGACGCGGAATCGAAGATTACTGCGCTCGACGCGGGAACCGGTAAAGAGCTCTGGACCTTGGACCCCAAGCCGAGGGGCACCAAGGCGACGACGTTCGGCGGCGGCCTGGCGGCGCTCGGCGACCAGCTCTTCGTTACCACCGGTTATGCCGAGGTGCTCGCCGTTCGGGCGGCGACGGGCAAGGTCATTTGGCGTCACCAGGTGCCCTCGCCAGTCCATTCGCCGCCGACGGTGGCTGATGGCCGCGTCTATGTCGTTACGATCGAGAATGAACTGCACGTCCTCTCGACCAGCGACGGCCACCTGCTCTGGACGCATAACGGCTTGCCCGAGCCCGCTGGCTTGCTGGGTGGCGCCAGCCCGGCGGTCGAGGGCGAGATCGCGGTGGTGGCATACAGCTCGGGTGAGATTTTCGCGTTCAGCGTCGAGAATGGCCGTCCGCTCTGGAACGACAGCCTGGCGAGTGCCCAAAGCCTGGACGCCATGACCGCTCTCGCGGACATCCGCGGCCGACCGATCATCGATCACGGCATGGTCGTTGCGGTGAGCCATAGCGGTCGCATGGTCGCGATCGACCTGCGCAGCGGCGACCGAGTCTGGGAACAGGACATCGGCGGCTCCTATAGCCCGTGGGTAGCAGGCGAGTTCATCTATGTGCTCACCAACGACAACGCCCTGGTCTGCCTGACACGGCGCGAGGGCCGCGTTAAATGGGTGCTCGACCTGCCGCGCTACGAGAACGACAAGAAGAAACGCCATCCGCTGGAATGGGCGGGGCCGGTGCTTGCGGGCGATCGGCTGATCGTGCTGTCGTCGGACGGCACCGCGGTCGCGGTCTCGCCATATACCGGCAAGGCTTTGGGCAGAATGGATATCTCCGACGGTGGTTTTTTGGCTCCGGTACTTGCCAACCGCACCATGTACATACTCACGGCCGACGCCGATCTGATCGCCTATCGCTGATTGGCGCTTGCAGCGCCGCGCCCCATGACCGTCACGCTTGCCATTGTCGGGCGTCCCAATGTCGGAAAGTCGACGCTGTTCAACCGGCTGGTGGGCCGGCGCTTGGCGCTGGTCGACGATCAGCCGGGTGTAACGCGAGATTGGCGCGAGGGTAATGCCGAGATCGGAGACCTCAGGTTCCGCGTGCTCGATACAGCGGGGGTTGACGCAGGGGAAAGCGACAGCCTCGTCGAACGCATGCGCGCCGAGACCGAGCGCGTGGCACAGCGTGCGCAAGGCGTGCTCTTCGTCATCGACGCGCGCGCGGGCGTGACGCCGTTCGATCAGGAATTCGCGCGATGGCTCAGACGCCACGGGATTCCGACAATCCTCGTCGCCAACAAGGCCGAAGGCGGTGGCGGGCAGGTGGGAGTGCTGGAAGCATACTCGCTCGGGCTCGGTGATCCCGTGCCTGTCTCCGCCGAGCACGGCGAGGGTTTGAGCGATCTTTATGACGCGGTTCGCCCGCTGATCGACGAGAGAAAGGAGCTGGCGCCGGAACCGGACGAGGCGAGGCCGCTGCAGCTCGCGATCATCGGCCGCCCCAATGTGGGGAAGTCGACGCTGGTCAATCGACTGGTCGGCGAGGAACGACTGCTGACCGGTCCGGAGCCGGGGATTACGCGGGATGCCATCGCGATCGAATGGCGCTGGCATGAGCAACCCGTTCGGTTGATCGACACCGCGGGGTTACGGCGGCGCGCCAAGGTCGAGGAACGGGTGGAGCGGCTCTCGGTTGGCGACACCTTGCGCGCGATCCGCTTCGCAGAAGTGGCGGTGCTGGTGCTCGACGCCGAGCAGATGTTGGAACGCCAGGACCTGGCGATCGCCAGATTGGTGGAGGAAGAGGGCCGCGCTCTCGTGCTCGCCGTCAACAAATGGGACCTGGTCGAAGACAGGGACGCCGCGCGGCGAAAGCTGCGCGAGCGCATTCAGGAATCGCTCCCGCAACTGCAGGGTTTGGCAGCAGTCATGCTGTCGGCGAAAACCGGCCGCGGTGTCGAGCGGCTGATGCCCGCCGTGCTCAAGACCTACGAGGCCTGGAACTGTCGAATTTCGACGCCCGTGCTCAATCGCTGGCTCGCGGCGGCGCAGGCGCAGCATCCACCGCCCTTGGTATCGGGGCGACGGCTGCGCATCCGCTACATGACCCAAGCCAATATTCGCCCACCCACATTCGCGCTCTTTGCTTCCAAGCCCGGTGAGCTCCCGGACTCCTATCGGCGCTACCTCGTCAATCTCATGCGCAGAGATTTCGATCTGCCGGGCGTCCCCATCCGCATGATGCTGCGTGGCGGGAAGAACCCCTACGTTGAGAGGGAATAGCGCTCACCCCTCGAACGGTCGAACCGTCGCGCCGTTCCGTGTTTCCGCCGCCGAGGCCAGTGCCACGAACTCATCGGTCGCGTCTTCTGTCCGGCGCAGTTTGCTTCGATCTTCGCCGGGAAAGGCCTGCAGACGAAGCCGGGTCGCGAGCGGCCCAGGATCGATCAGATTGACGCGCACGGGAGTGTTGCTCATTTCCGCGGCATAGACGCGCACGATCGCATCGAGCGCGGCTTTGCTCGCGCCATAGAGACCCCAATAGGCCCTGAGCTCGCGTGCGGCGGCGCAGGTGACGAAGATGGCGCGGCCCGAAGGCGACGCGCACAAAAGCGGATCGAGCGACCGGATGAGGCGCCAATTCGCGGTGGTGTTGAGCGCCATCACCGTGTCCCAGGTTTTGGGATCGATATGTCCCATGGGCGAGAGCACGCCGAGCGCCGCGGCATTTCCGACCAAAACGTCGAGCCGGCCGAAGCGCTCGTGGATCGCGGCCCCCATTTGGTCGATCTTGTCGTGTTGGCGCAGATCGAGGGCGAGCAGCGTGGGCGGTTCCCTGCCGCTCGCGCGGATTTCGTCGTCGAGCTCCTCGAGTGCTCCTTGCGTACGCGCGACCAGGATCAGATGCGCTCCCTCGGCGGCAAAGCGCCGAGCGACCGCGGCGCCCAGTCCGCGCGACGCGCCAGTTACGAGCGCGATGCGCCCGGCCAACCGGCCCGGGCCGCTTGGGCTCATGATCTCAAACGGTCTCTGCGAGCAGCGAGAGCTGGATCGAGACTTTGCCCGCCTCGTGGTCGGTGAGCGGGATCGGGTAATCGCCCGTAAAACAGGCGTCGCAGAAGCGGGGTGCGGCGGGGTCGCGGCGCACCTCTCCCATGGCGCGATAGAGCCCGTCGATGGAGATGAAGGCGAGACTGTCGGCGCCGATGAAGCGGCCCATTTCCTTCACATCATAGCGCGACGCCAAAAGCTGACTGCGCTCGGGCGTAGCAATTCCATAGAAGCAGGAGTGAGTGGTGGGGGGACTCGAAATCCGCATATGCACTTCGCGAGCGCCGGCGGCGCGCACCATGTCGACGATCTTAGTCGAGGTGGTGCCACGCACGATCGAATCGTCCACCAGCACGACGCGCTTTCCCTGCAGGCTCGTGCGGTTGGCGTTATGCTTCAGCCGAACGCCCAGATGACGGATCTGGTCCGTCGGCTCGATGAAGGTCCGGCCCACGTAGTGGTTGCGAATGATGCCGAGCTCGAAGGGCAGCCCCGATTCCTGGGCATAGCCCAGCGCAGCGGGCACGCCGGAGTCCGGCACCGGTATCACCATGTCGGCATCGAGATGGCTCTCGCGCGCGAGCTCGGCGCCGATCCGTTTCCTGACCTCATAGACACTGCTGCCTTCGACCACGCTGTCGGGGCGCGCAAAATAGATGTACTCGAAGATGCAGAAGCGCTTCCGCGCCTTTGCCAGCGGGCGGGTCGAGCGGGGCCCGAGCGCATCGATCGTCACCAATTCGCCGGCCTCGATGTCGCGCACGAATTCGGCGCCAATGATGTCGAGCGCGCAGGTCTCCGAGCTGATGATCCAGGCTTCCCCGAGCCGCCCCAGCACCAGCGGCCTCACTCCCAGCGGGTCGCGCACGCCAACGAGCCCATCCTGGGTCAACGCTCCCAGGGAGTAGGCACCTTCGACCTGACGCAGCGCGTCCACCATGCGCTCCTCGACCGTGTCCTTGGCGCTGGTCGCTATCAGATGGACGATGACCTCGGTGTCGCTGGTGGATTGGAACAAGCTGCCGCGGCGCACCAAACGCCGGCGCAGGTGGTAGGAATTCGTGAGGTTGCCGTTATGGCAGATGGCGAGGCCGCCGAATTCGAAGTCGGCGAAGAGCGGCTGCACGTTGCGTATCGCGACTTCGCCGGTGGTCGCGTAGCGCACATGGCCGAGCGCCGAGTGACCCGCGAGCCGCGCCATGACCTCTTTCGAGCTGAAGATGTCGCCGACATGGCCCATGTCGCGATGCGCATGGAATTGCTCGCCATCGAAGGCGACGATGCCCGCGGCCTCCTGGCCGCGATGCTGCAGGGCATGCAGCCCGAGCGCCACCAGCGCCGCGGCTTCGGGGTGTCCGAAGACGCCGAAAACGCCGCACTCCTCCCTCAGATGGTCGTCGTCAAAGGGGTTCGTGGTCGGCATGGGCTCACTCTGCCTCGCTGGTGTTGCGGCGCGCCGCCGCCGCCTCAGAAAATGGGGTTAAAACACAGATTTTACGAGTCCCCCCGCCGCTTCTACACGCAAACCCCGGGCATTTCCAGACCGACTCGGTTCACTGGTTGTTCTGCTGAAACAACCTGTTCATATCGCGCCGTGAATCGGCGCCACCTTTGTTTCCGCTCGTGCCGCCGGGATCCACGGGTTTTGGCGTCTGGAGCGCGCGGGAGGCGCTATCCGCCTGACGGTCTTGGTCGATCTTGCGCGCGGCGTCGGTGGCGATCGACTCGACGCGCGAGCGCAACGTTACCGGGATCAAGTTTGAAAGCGTGGTCGCGCCAATCTCCAACATCGGCGTCGAGCGTGCCTCCTTGATCCATTGCGGGCGATCCGCCTCGGACATGGCCGATACCACAAGGAGATAGAGGAAGCAGGCGATGATAAAGCCGCGCGCCAACCCGAACAGCAGCCCCAAGGTACGGTCGATCGCCGTAAGTCCGACATCCTTCAGGCGCTTCGTGACCGCGGCGCCGACTGCCGACACCACGATCGACAGCACGATAAGCGCGACGACGAAGACGGCGGCGCCAGCCGCCAACATGGAAAAGATGCCCTTGGGAAGGAATCTCTCGGCGATCGGAAGCGCCCAGGTAAAACCGAAATAGGTCGCGATGCCGGCGCCCACCCAGGCCCCGACCCAAAGCACCTCCTTGATAAAGCCGCTCGCGAAGGCGAACAGGCCGGAGAGGAGGATCACGGCGATCACGAAGATATCGACGGGGTTCATCGCGTCATTCTCTCACCGCGCGGCGCCGCCGCCCAATAGTAGTTTTGGTGTCTCATCTCGGCAGCGCCCGGCGCTGCGGCGCGCGGCCTGGTACGAGGTCGAATCGCGCGAGCAAATCGCCGAGATGTGCAATCTCGCGGATTGCGGGACCTCCTTCGAAGCTGCGGCTCGCCGCTCGGGTTCCCCGCCGCGGCATCCAGACCGTGGCAAAGCCCAATTTGCCGGCCTCCTTGAGGCGTGCCTCGGCTTGCGCCACCGGCCGCACCTCTCCGGAGAGTCCGATTTCCCCGAACACCGCGGTATCCGCCGGCACCGGCACTTGGCTCGCAGCCGAGATCAGCGCCGCCGCGACCGCGAGATCGACCGCGGGTTCGGCGATGCGCAGGCCACCCGCAACGTTCAGGTAAACGTCGTTGGCGCCGATCGATAGCCCGCAGCGCGCGTCGAGCAC
>Ga0187765_10001093_pt1 | contig 10389 bp, 7 predicted proteins | sample 0216_QUI02_MP05__3_FD_133018 | JGI IMG/M metagenome (GOLD analysis project Ga0187765, IMG submission 133018) | Tropical peat soil microbial communities from peatlands in Department of Meta, Colombia - 0216_QUI02_MP05_10_MG | ecosystem: Environmental > Terrestrial > Soil > Wetlands > Peat ...
ACCTCGCGGAAGACCGTGTCGCCCGTCATGATGGTGGCGTGAGACACGTCGTGGCGAACCAGGCGCGGCCAGCGTCCGCCGCCGTAGCGGCCAGCGAAGTCCTCCCACTGCTCGGGAACGATGTGCGTGTGGAGGTCGATCCGCATCAGCGCCAGCTCAGGGTGGGGCTCCGACCACACGATGCCTCCGGCAGCGGGCCCCTACCCGCCGGCAGCATAGGACACCACGCTGGCCACTCGCAATCGCGGTCGGGGCGCGAGGGTTGACACTCTCGGGAGCCCGCTCGTACGGTGGACCCATCGTCGGGAACGGGGCAACGGGAGCGAAGGGGGGCACATGAAGATCAGCGCGTTCCACCTGATGCCACACCGCGAGCTCCCGGCGGACTTCGAGCAGCGCTACGAGTCCGTCTGGGTCACCCCGCCGTGGTGGGAGCTGGCCGACGCCCGTCGCGTAGGCCAGTACTACAACTGGACGCTCGACGAGCTGCTCCACGCCGCCCGCTCCGGCTTCGACGGCCTCTGCACCAACGAGCATCACCAGAACGCCTACGGCTTCATGCCGAGCCCGAATCTCATGGGTAGCGCCCTAGCCAAGCTCACCCAAGGGATGAACGTGGCCATCGTCAAGATGGGGTCCACGCTCCCCACCTCGAACCCGCCGATCCGGGTCGCCGAGGAATACGCGATGCTCGACTGCCTGAGCGGCGGGCGCCTGGTGGCGGGCATGCCGCTCGGCAGCCCGATGGACGTCAACCTCTGTTACGGCATCACTCCGCTGGAGCAGCGCGAGCGGTACCGGGAGGCCTTCGCCCTCACCCTCAAGGCCTGGCAGGCTCGCGAGATCTTTGCGTGGAACGGTCGCTACTACCAGCTCGCCAACGTGAACCTCTGGCCGCGCCCGGTCCAGGCGCCGCACCCGCCGGTGTGGGTGCCGGGCTCGGGCAGCATCAGCACCTTCGATTTTGCCGTCGAGCACGACGTCTGCTATTGCTTCCTGAGCTACTCGGGGGCGCGGCCGGCGAAGACCCTGATGGAGGGCTACTGGGACGTGGTGACCCGCAGGGGCCGAGACGCCAACCCGTACCGGGCGGGCTTCCTCCAGCTGGTCGCGGTGTCGGAGACCGACGCGCGCGCCGAAGAAGAATACGCGCGGCACGTCGAGTACTTCTATCACAAGTGCCTCCACGTCCCGACGCCGTGGTTCGCGCCACCGGGGAACCAGGACTACCGGAGTCTCCTGGCCGCCGCGCGCAATCCCATCCGTCGAACGGAGGATCCCAAGACGCTGCGCTACCGGGACTTCGCCGAGCGCGGGTACGTGATCGCCGGCAGCCCGGCCACTGTCCGCCAGCGGCTCGAGGAAGAGGTCGTGAAGGGCCTTCGCGTGGGGAACCTGATGCTGCTGGTGCAGATCGGCTCCATGCCGCACGAGCTCACCCTGAAGAACATCTCGCTCCTCGCCCGGGACGTCCTGCCGCACCTGCGCGGAATCTGGGAGAACGAGGGCTGGGTGAATCACTGGTGGCCCGCGGGGCTGCGCCGGAGCGCGACGCCCTCGGTGGCCGTCGCCGCCGCCACATGACGACCGACGTCCGGACCGTCCCGGTCTGGCAAGGTCAGATCCACATGCGAGTGCGGTCGAAGGGCCGCGGGCCAGCCGTCGTGTTCCTCCACGGCCCGTGGGGGCCGACCTGGGACCCGTTCCTGGACGAGCTGTCCCGGACCTTCTCGGTCCACGCGCCAGAGCACCCCGGCACCTCGCCGGGCCGGCCCGACGACGCCTATGCCCTCGATGGATTCTGGGACCTCGTGCTTTGCTACGACGAACTCCTGGCGGGGCTCGGGCTCTCGCGCGCCGCCTTCGTCGGGCACTCGTTCGGGGCCATGGTGGCCTGCGAGATCGCCGCCGCCTGCCCGTATCAGGTGGAGCGCCTGGTGCTCATCGACGCGCTCGGTCTCTGGCGCGACGACGCACCCATCCCCAACTGGATGCTCCTGCCTCACGCGGACTTGCCGGGCCGGGTGTTCCGCGACGCGAACAGCGAGGCCGCGCAGCACATGTTCGCGGCCCCGGAGGACCCCGACGCACGAGTGATGGCACGGGTGGGCCTCCAGTGGGCCATGGGCGCCACGGGGAAGTTCCTGTGGCCGATCCCCGACAAGGGTCTCAAGAAGCGGATCCACCGCGTCGCGGCCCCGACACTAGTCGTGTGGGGCCAGGAAGACCGCATCGTCCCGCCGGTGTACGCGCAGGAGTTCGCCCGGCGTATCGACGGCGCGCGCGTGGAAACCATCGAGCGGGCGGGGCACGCGCCCCATCTGGAGCAGCCCACCGCCGTCGCGCGGCTGGTCCGCGACTTCCTGTCAGGCTAGCGCCGCTCACTCGGACATCGCACCTCCTCGACACCACGGCCGTCCCGCGGGGCCCGGCGTGGCCGCTTCCACCTCGGCCTCGGAAGCGAGATCGCCGACCCTCACCGATCCACTGGCGCCGTGTCTGGGTGGTCGCCCGACCAGTCCATCACCCATGTCGTCAGGTGGACCGCGGGCGGCCGAACCGCCGGCTCTCGGCAACTGGTCGGCCGGCCGACAATTGTGCGAGGGCTGGAGACCGCGCTAAGCTTGAGTCGGAACCGAAGCCCATCGGGCGGGAGGCGAGCCATGTTGAGCGGTAAGCACGACCGGACCACGCAGGACGTCGGCAACATCGTGGCGCTGGAACACGTCAACGTGAAGGTCCCGGACCAGCCGCTCGCCACCGTGTTCTACGTCGTGGGCCTCGGGCTCACCCGCGACCCGTACCTGATGACGGGCCTCGAGAACATGTGGATCAACATCGGACAGCAGCAGTTCCACCTGCCAACCGGCGCCGCCCAAACCCTGCGGGGGGCCGTCGGGTTGGTCGTCCCGGACTTCGACGAGCTCCCGTCCCGGCTGGCCATGGTGAAGGGGCGCCTCGAGGCCACGAAGTTCTCCTACTCGGTCGAGGACAAGTACGTGCGCGTGGTGTCGCCGTGGGGCAACGTGATCCGGTGCCACTCACCCAGCCCGGACTTCGGAGACATGACGCTCGGCATGCCGTACGTCGAGTTCGGGGTGGGACCCGGCACGGCGGCGGGCATCGCGCAGTTTTATCGGGACGCGTTCGGCGCGCCGGCCGCCACGACCCGGAACGGCAACGGGAACGCGGCGCACGTCACGGTCGGTCCTCATCAGCAGCTGATCTTCCGGGAGACGAACGAGGCGATCCCGGCATACGACGGGCACCACATCCAGATCTACATCACGAGCTTCTCCGGCCCGCACCGTTGGCTGACCGAGCGCGGGCTCATCACCGAGGAAAGTAACTGGTACCAGTACCGGTTCCAGGACATCGTCGACCCCGACACCGGGCGGGTGCTCTTCACCGTCGAGCACGAGGTCCGGAGTCTCCGGAGCCCGCTCTACCTTCGGCCGCTGGTCAACCGGAACGCGGCACAGCGTCAGCCCACCTACCAGCGCGGGCGAGACGCCTTCGTGCCCGGAATGAGCTAGCCCCGGTCTCCGACTAGCCGGTGTCCCCGGCCAGCCCCACCGCCGCGATTCCGGTGAGCGCGCAGGCCTCGTCCTTGTCCGAGGTGTCTCCCGAGATACCGACCGCCCCCAGCACGACGCCCGTGGCGTCCTTGATCAGCACGCCCCCTGCGGCCGGCACCACGCGTCCGCCCGACATCGCGTTCAGCGCATCGAAGAACGCGAGCTGAGGCGCCTCACCTGTGACACGACGCGCGAGCGCCCGGGAACCCATGCCCATCCCGAGCGCCCCCCAGGCCTTCCCCATCGCGATTTGGGGTCGGACGATGCCGGCTCCGTCCTCCCGCGCGAACGCCTTCAGGTGACCGCCATCGTCAAGCACCGCCACTGCGAGGGGAGCGCAGCCCGTTTCCCGCGCCGTTCGTAGCGCGACCTCCACGATGGTCATCGCCTGTCCCAGCATGATGCCGGCCATGCCGTCCTCCCTCGCCGCGCCTCAGATGTAGACGCCTCTCATCTGAGGCTCCGGATATCGCGTCCCCGCACCAGCGCCAGGTGGCAGGGTCGCGTCGATTCGACGGAGGTCGTCCGTGTCCAGCCTGACACGGACGGCGCCCGTGTTCTCTTCGAGTCGCTCGATGCGCTTGGTTCCCGGAATGGGCACGATGTCCAGACCCCGCGCCAGGAGCCACGCGAGCGCGACTCGGGCGGCCGTCGTGCCCTTGGCCCGCGCGATATCGGCCAGGCGTCGGGCGAGCCCCGCGTTGTGGTCCAGGTTCGATCCCTGGAATCGCGGGTGCTGACGGCGGCGGTCGTCGGCAGGAATGTCCTCGACTCGCTCCACGGTCCCCGCTAGGAGGCTCCGGCCCAGCGGCGAGTAAGCAACGAACGCGATGCCGAGCTCGCGGCAGAGCGCCAGGGCATCCTCCGCAGGCTGCCGATAGAGCAGCGAGTACTCCATCTGGAGCGCGGCGATCGGATGGACGGCGTGGGCTCTCCGAAGGGTGTCCGGCCCCGCCTCGCAGAGGCCCAGGGCCCGGATCTTGCCCTCCTCCCGCAGCCGGGCCATCGCGCCCACCGTCTCCTCGATCGGCACCTTGGGATCCACGCGGTGTTGGTAGTAGAGATCGATCGTGTCGCTCCCCAGTCGCGCCAGGCTCGCCTCGCAGGCGCGCCGCACGTATGCCTCGCTGCCGTCCACGAGGTTCCCGCCACCGTCCGGGCTCCGGACCTGGCCGAATTTCGTCGCGAGCACCACACCCCGGCGCCGGCCGACGAGCGCCCGCCGGATGAGTTCCTCGTTGTGTCCCCACCCGTACATGTCGGACGAGTCCAGGAAGTCGACGCCGAGATCAAGGGCGCGATGGATCACCGCCATCGATTGGCCATCGTCGCTCTTGCCGTAGGTTCCAGACATCGACATGCAGCCAAGCCCGATGGCCGACACCTCGAGCCCACTGCTCCCCAGCCGGCGATGCTCCATGGAGCCGCCCCCCGCTCTCGGTCGATCGTGTGAAGCGGTGCCCAGCCTACTCGAACGGCGTGAAGGAGATCAAGGACGCGAGCCGGGTCGGGGCGGCATGGTCGCCGTGTGAGGGTTGGAGGCAATCAGAGGAGCGGCGGTGGGACTGGTGCGGGCACGAGCGTCGACGATCCGTCCTTTCGGGGTGGAAGCATTTCGACGCGGAACCCCGACGGGACCGGCGCGTGACGGGATCTCAGTGGCGGGCCAAGTCTCTCGCTCAGTCCTGGAGAACGCCGGCGAGGGCGCCGGACACCGCCTTGCGGATGTCCTCGATCCGGTACGGCTTGGCCACGACTCCCACCACGCCGGCCGCGCGGACGCGGTCGGGGTCGAGTTGGTGCCCCCAGCCGGTCACGAGCACCACGGGCAGATCCGGGTGGAGGGCCCGGGCCTGAGCCGCGAGCTCCCAACCCGACAGCACGGGCATGCCAAGATCGGTGAACAGGAGATCGGGCGGATCGGCGGCGACGCGATCCAGTGCCGCTCGCGCGTCCGTCATGACCTCGACAACGTGGCCCGCCTCGAGACGCAAGATGTCGGCCAGCATCTGCGCCAGCACCTCCTCGTCGTCCACGACGAGGATCCGCGCGCTACCGACCTCCACCGGCGCCGGCTCCGGCGCCGGCGGGGACGGCCGGCCGGAGAACACCGGCAGGTGGATCGTCACCGTGGTCCCCACGTTCTCGCGGCTGTCGATCCGCACGCGGCCGCCGTGGCGCGACACGATGCCGTACACGACCGAGAGCCCGAGGCCCGTGCCGCGCGCCCCCTTGGTGGTGAAGAACGGGTCGAATGCGCGACGCCGAACCTCGGCCGACATGCCGACTCCCGTGTCCCGAACGAAGCACTCGACCCCGGGGCTCACGTGACTTCCGTTGTCGTCTCCCGACTGGAGGGCGCGGACGCCCAGGGTGAGAGTACCCCCACCCGGCATCGCGTCGACGGCGTTCAGCAGGAGGTTCAGGAACACCTCGCGGAGCTCCGCCGCATTGCCGCGGACCGGCAGCGCCGGCTCCAGCGAGAGCGACACGTTGATCAGGGCGCCGCGCGCCTGCGCCTCGTCCTTCCAGCGGGGTCGGGCGATCTCCACGACCTGCTGGAGCAGCGGGGCGATCTCCACCGGCTCGACCTGTTCCTCGCCCTTGGCACGCGCGAACCCAAGGATCCGGCGCACCGTCTCCGCCCCGTCCAGCGCCGCACCCTGGATGATCTTGAGACCCTGCACCACCATGGGATCCGACGTCCTCCGCTGGAGGAGCTCGGCCCGTCCCAAAATCGCCGCCAGAAGGTTGTTGAAGTCGTGCGCCACGCCACCGGCCATTTGCCCCAGCGCGCCGAGCTTCGCCGTCTGGACCGCCTGCTCCTGCGCGGCTTCGAGCTGCGCGTAAGCCGACCGCAGGTCGGCGTAGAGCTTCGCGTTGCCGATGGCGATCGAGGCCTGCTGCGCCACGGCGCCGGCGAACCGGACCTCCTCGGGGGTGAACTTGTACTGGTGCCGGATGCCGATCCCGAGGATGCCCCAGACCTCCTCGCCGAGGATGACCGGGGCCGCCAGGACCGCGCGAATCCCCTGGGTCTTGAACAGGGCGAGGGCGTGCCGACTGCCGCCGAACCGGGCGTCGGTGGACAGATCCGACGTCCACACCGGGGCCCGCATGAGGGCTGCGTCCCCGCTGGGCTCGTCGCAGGCGTTCAGCGTGAACGTCGACTCGCGATCGGGGGACAATCCCTGCGCCCGTAGGTAGTGAAGGGTGTCCCCGTCCCGTCTGAGGATGCTCACCGCGTCGGCGCTCATGGCCGCGGAGACGCGTTCCACCACCAGGTCCAGTACGCGGTCGAGGTCGAGGGTCGCGGTCACCGACCGCCCGATCTCCGCCAGCGCCTCGGCGCGGGCCCGATGCCGCTCGGCCTCCGCCAGCAGCGCCTGGGTCTGGCTGAACAGCCGGGCATTCTGGATCGCGGTGCCCACCTCGAGACCGATGCTGGCGAGAAGATGCACGTCGGCGACCGTGAAGTCCAGCTGGCGCTGGGCGATCAGGACGATGGCGCCCAGGCCTTGGCCCTTCGACAGGATCGGGATCAGCAGGACGCCGCCAACCGTCATGCCCTCGGGCACCCGGTCTCGGTACGGGGCGAGGTCGGCCTGGTCGCTCAGGATCAGCGGCTGCCGCGCGCGCAGCGCCTGGCCACTGTGGCCCTCGTCGTTGCGCAGCGGGATTGGATTCGCGGCATAGCTCGGCCGGAGACCCCGATGGGCAACGAGGATCAGGTGCTCCCTCGATTCGTCGAGCAGCCGTATCCCGCCCGCCGTGAAATTGAAGAGGACCATGAGCCGGTCGAGGATGGCCTCGAGGCTCTCCCGGAGGTCGAGCGACGTGTGCGCGGCCTGGATGACAGCATTCAGGACCTCGAGCTCCTGGCGGCGGCGCTGGGCCTCCTCCGTCCGCGCGCCGAGCTCCGCGTCGCGCCGGGCCAGAGACTCCGCCATGAGATTGAACGAGCGGCCCAGCTCTCCGACCTCGTCGTTTCCTTCCGCCGGCATCCGGAGCCCGAAGTTCCCAGCCGCCACCTGGGTAGTCGCCGCCTGCAGCCTCCGGACCCGTCGGCTGGCGCCTCGGGCGACGAGGACGACTGCCAGCACGAGGAGGATCGCGCCGGCACTGCTGTAGGCGAGCGTCATGCGGGTCAGCGCACGCACGGGACCTTCAGTCTCCGCGAGCGGAGCGAGGAACCCGATCGTCCACCCGTGAGCGCCGACCACCGCGCGCACGAGAAGCCCGCGGTCGCCGTTCTTTAGGTCGACGACCTGAGGATCGCCGGGGAGGGTCCGCAGAGCCGCCTCGAGGTCCGCGCTCTTCCAGCGCGACATCAGGCTCTCCTTGGCACCGGGCGGACCGAGGATGGCACCCTTTCCGTCGGCGAGAAAGCTCGTCCCAAGGCGACCGGTCAACGCGCCGGCCAGGGTCCCAGTGAAGTACGACACAGGCAGGTCCACGGCCATAACGCCGCGGAACTCCTTCCACTCGTTGTACACGGGCAACGCCAGACGCAGCACGGGCACCTGGAGCGTCTCCGACATCTCGACCGACGCAGCCATCCCGCCGTCCGGGGGCAGGCTCTTGGCCCGGAGGAAGAATGGCGCGTGCGCGTAGCTGGCACCGCTCCGCAGCGTGCCGCCGGTACTCGCGCCGACCAGCTCCTTGCCAACCTGGTCAACGTAGTGTGCTTCAGCGACCACCTCGTCCCGTCGGCTCAAGAATTGCCCAAAATGCTCGGCCAACTTCTTCAGCGCAACGTCGGCTTCCTGGACTAGTCGGTAGTCGAGCTGAGTGTGGTAGTCGCGCAGAGCGGGCGAGCTCGCTAAATCGTAGAGATCCAGCTCGCGCTCCCGCAGGAATGGTCGGAGGCGGAGTGCGACCTGGCGGAGCCGGACTTGCAGCTCCTCGCGGACCTGAAGCTCCATGGCCGCCTTGGTGCTCGAATACCAAGCGTAGGCGAGAGCCCCTAGGGGAACCAGGACGAGCGGAATCACCACCAGCGTAAGCCTGGTGGCCATGCCGAATCGAACCCGTCGCCACCTCGTTTGCGTCGAGGCGGTGACAGGACCAGTCACCGCCCCGGCGGGCGCTATGGTGGACTCGGCTCGGGTGGTGGTCATCGCTGTAGCCCGACGCCTCCAAGACGCAGGATCGTGTCAGCGGATGGTTCGAAGTCGATCACGCTGTCCCGCACACCGTAGAGATCGATGACTTGGTAGATCGGGATCGTAAGGGCCTGCTCGTACGCAATCGTCTGGATCTCACGGAGTAACGCGGCGCGAGCTGCCGAATCCTGCTCGCTGTCGGCCTTGTTGAGCAGCTCAAGCGTGCGAGGGTGCGCCAGGCGAGCCATGGGATGGGTAGGGTCGAGGTGCAGCCGAAGCTGGAATGCTGCGTCGAAGATGATGCTCGTGGGATCAAGGACGAGCAAGCTGAACTGGTCACGCTCCTTGATCCAGCGGGACATCGCCGGCGCTCGGCCCTCCACGGTCAGGTCGACCTTCACTCCGATCTTCCCCCACTGCTGCGCCAGTGCAGTGGCCAGGAGTTGCGTATCGTGCGTGGCGAGTCCCTTCAGTTGGATGCCGCTGGGGTAGCCCGCATCGGTCAACAGGGCTCGCGCCTTCACCGGATCGAACGCATAGGGCTTGAGAGCCGCGTTGAACCCAAAGTCCTCTGGCAGCGTAACCGTTGCGATGGGCCGCCCGTTCCCACGCGCGATATACCGGACGAGTCCCTCGACATCCGTAGCGTAGAGAAGGGCGCGACGCACCTCAACACGGGCGAGCGGCCCTCTGCGCGAGTCGATGAACACATCCATGAATCGGACTGAATTCCGCTTGACTAGGCGGACTCCTTTTGCGTGAAGCAGTGCGTCCACTTGTTGTGGCAGAAGGTTTGTCACGATGTCGATGTCGCCGGAAATTAGCCTGCGGAGTCGCTCGTCAGGATCGGCGATGAACTGAAAGACGACCCGTGGGATCTTTGGTGCTCCCCCGTGATACTCGGAGAACGCAGTGAGGACAGCCTGTTGTTCATTCAGTTCGCTGAGCCGATACGGGCCGAGTCCGATTGGCTCCTTGAAAAAATCCGCTTCCGAACGCCCCCTCAGCCGATCGGGCAGGATCATGCTGAACTGTGAGAGTCGGGCCGGAAGAAGTGCATAGGGTCGCTTCAGGGTGATGCGAACCGTTAGCGGGTCGACCGCAACGACCGAAGCGATGTCACTAAACTCGGTTCGTCGTGGGGAACTCGGGTCGAGGATGCGCTCGAGCGAGAAGACGACGTCGGCTGCGGTCAGTTCCCCGCCGTCGTGGAAGCGAATGCCCGGGCGCAGCCGAAACTCCCACGCGAGGCGATCAACAGGACCCCACCGCTCGAGTAGCGGGGTGCGGATCCGCCCGTCTGGATCTCGGTCGAAGAGCGGGTCGAACACCAGCCGGAAGAGGCTCTGCGCTTGAGTGCCGTAGACCCGGAAGGGATCGAGCACCGGTGGAGGCGCGGTGGCATCGGCCACAATCAACTCCGGCGCGTCGCCCGCCGTCTTGGCGGCTGCCAGTGCCGAGATTGGCAGGAACAACGAGGTCAGCACCAAGGGGACGACCCATCCCAGAACCCGCCGGCTCATATGGTGAATCACCCTCCTCGGGAGGGAGGGCTAAACGCCGACTCCCCCGGTGATCTACGATTGTGCAATGCGCGTGCCACCTAGTTGTGGCACAGTCCATCCTGTAGAAAGGCCCGGCAATTATCCCGAGTGGACGAGGTCCCCGGCCAGCTTGAGTCCAAACACCGCACCCGATGCGGATAC
>Ga0187765_10001094_pt1 | contig 10388 bp, 13 predicted proteins | sample 0216_QUI02_MP05__3_FD_133018 | JGI IMG/M metagenome (GOLD analysis project Ga0187765, IMG submission 133018) | Tropical peat soil microbial communities from peatlands in Department of Meta, Colombia - 0216_QUI02_MP05_10_MG | ecosystem: Environmental > Terrestrial > Soil > Wetlands > Peat ...
ATCGGCGGACAGAGCGTCACAGCCGCGATCACCAATGAATCGGTTGATGAGCTAAAGCTTGAGAAGGGCAAGACCGCCTACGCCATCATCAAAGCGAGCAGCGTGATGGTCGCAGTTGATTAGACCTTCCGACTGAAACTGTCATCTCCGACCTCATGCGAACATACCGTTGCGACTTTATGTGAAGGAGACGAAATGAAATTGGTTTCATGGGCAGGAGTCGCTGCGTTTATTCTGATCTGCGCCGTTCAACACGTAAATGCAGACGACGCCGGCTGCAACAAGTTTGCCTGGGCCCTGACACACGAGAAAACGCTGTTCGCGGCTGCCGACAAACGACGGGCCGAAGCCGGTGCAGAACTCACATCGTTTCCGGCCGCGGCAGTTGTGCTGGACTTGAAACCCGCGGCGCAAGCGGCTTTTGTGCTGCCGCCGGAGCGCAAGCCGAGGACGGAAACCTGGTTTGGCGGAATGCTCCGACTGCCGGCACCGGAAGCCGGGTCCTATCAAGTGACACTGTCGGAAGAGGCCTGGATCGACGTCGTCCAGGATGGCCGCTACGCGCGTTCGATCGGCAGCACTGGTCGTAGCGATTGCAGCGGGCTTCGCAAGAGCGTCCGCTTCGAACTCGGCAATTCACCATTTATAGTCCAGCTCAGCGGCGTCGCGGCTGAAATTATCACGCTGACTATTCGCCGAAGCGAATGAAGGCCGGACTTCGCCGAATGCGTTCCGGCCGGTGAATCAGAACGCCGTGCTGGCGGCCGAAGCGATGCGAGGTTCACGCGATTGCCGCAACGCCTCAAGCGCGCCTTTGGCTTCGACATGCAAGGCTTCGAAGTCAATCTGGCTGATGCTCACCGGCTTCTCAGCAGGCGCGGGCGGCTGCGGCAACGCCAGCAGGCAAATGGCGCACGCGGCGGCGACAACAAAATAATGAACACGCATCGGCAAGCCTCCTGGCCTGCCCCTCCCCCGACGATCACCCTACACCGGCACCCATTGAAGCCGCGCCAATGCGGGCTCCCGATTGGGAAACAACATGGTCACCACATTTTAACCTGCGTTAATTTCCGTCGCAGAAGCCCTTATTTTGCGGGCACCACCAGTGAATAGCGGCCGTCGGCGGCAAGGCAATCGGCCTGCGGCAGACCAAGCTCCTTGCGCACAATGTTGGTGCCGAGCACCAGCGACACGATCTTGTAGTAGGCGTGGCGGCGGCTCATGCCTTCCCGGCCCATGCCGCAGTCGGAAGAAAGCACCAGCCGCTCGGCCGGAATGTACTTGAGCGCCCGGCGGATATGGTCGGCGATCTCCTCGGGCCGCTCCACCTGCAACGAGTGATGATCGATCACGCCGATCGCAATCTTCTTGTCGGTGATGATCTTCCCGAACGATTCAAGATCAGCGCCGCCGGCGCTGACGGATTCGAAGGTGATCACGTCGGCGTCGACCTTGTTCAGCATTTCCAGCGCGTTCTTGTAGCTCTGGACTTCCTTGAACATTCGCTGCTGCGATGGATTGCCCCAACAGGTGTGACACCAGACCTCGGTTTTCGCCCGCAAACCTTTCACCGTACGATTGAAGACCTCGACACTGAAGGCCGGATTGATCACGTCATTGACGATGTTCCGGACAGCGAGCAGATGAATCTGCGGCTCCTCGAACTGGATGACCTGACATCCGGCATCCGCGAGATCGTGCAACTCCGCATTCAATGCATCGGTAACGGCGAGAATGCGGTCTTTCAGCGATTTGTAATGTCTGTCCTGCACGGCGAACGCAACGAGCTCGGGTCCGATGGTGCCGAACTTGACCGGCTTCCTGGTCAAGCGCTGCGCGACCTTCCACATGGCGGCATATTGGAGATCACCCCGCGTGACCGGTCCGCTGATGCTCGGCATGACGCGTGATTCGAGGTAATCGTGCAGGATGTGGCCGGGTGGAAATGCCAGCCCGCCCTGGCCGGCCGGGATCGGTTGCGGCTTGCGATCAAAGCCGCCCATGTGCCGCGGCGGATAATTGGTCCAGCTCTGCCCGCCGACATCGGAATCAAAGTGCGCATCCCCGTCCGTCACGATGTCGAGGCCAGCTACTTCCTGTTCGTGCAGGTAGATCGAGACCGCGTCGACATATTGCTCGCGGAACTGGTTGTTCACCATCGCATCGAGAAAGCTGCGCATGCCGAGATTTTGCGTGTACCAGCTTGGCCGCGGCAGCGAGCCGGTGATGGTGGTCGGCAGCATGATGTCTTTGGTGGCGCGAAGCATATCGGCATCTCCCCCGGGGATTATTTGTCGTCCTAGTCTATGTCTGCCTCATGCGGCTTGGAAACGATCTTTGTCAAATCGCCGCGACAGTCATGGACAAAGCGTGCTTTGCTGCCCACTTAAGTGGGCAGTTTTCATCCTGCGCCAATATGTCTGCTATAGTTGAGCCATGAGCAAAGACGGCTACATCATCAAGCCAAACCCGGCGGACCCCCAGCTGACCGAGCGTGTTACCGGCGTTGACCAGACAGGCACGCGCGTGGAGACGTCCGTGACCGTCGAGCGTGCGCTGACGATCTTCCTCAACAGCCAGGAAATCGTCACGGCCATGACTATCGGCGATTATCCGGAATATCTGGCGGTCGGCTACCTGCTCAACCAGAACATGCTGCTGCCAGACGATGTCGTGACCGGCGTGGATTATGATGAAGAGCTCTCGGTCGTCGTCGTCCGCACCAAGCGCAAAACGAACTACGAGAAAAAGCTGAAGAAAAAAGTGCAGACCTCCGGCTGCGCCCAGGGCACCGTCTTCGGCGACCTGATGGAGGCGCTCGAAAACGTCTCCCTGCCGAAGGCCGAATTGCGGACCTCCTGGCTCTACGCGCTCACGCACAAGATCAACACTACGCCCTCGCTCTATCTGGAAGCCGGCGCCATCCACGGCTGTGTGCTGGCGCAGCGGGACAATCCGCTCGTCTATATGGAAGACGTCGGCCGGCATAACGCCGTCGACAAGATCGCCGGCTGGATGTTCAAGGAAAAGGTGCCAGCCGCGGACAAGATTTTCTACACGACGGGACGGCTGACGTCCGAAATGGTGATCAAGACGGTCCGCATGGGCATTCCGATTCTCATTTCACGCTCGGGCTTTACGGCGTGGGGCGTCGAGCTGGCACGCAAGGCGAACTTGACCCTTGTCGGGCGCGCGCGCGGCAAACGCTTCGTCGCACTCGCCGGCGAGGATCGCATCGTGTTCGACCAGGACCTGTCATTCGTCGAAGATGAAGGCGCCAGGCATCGGCGCAAAGCGGCGATGCATGACGACTAGCTACCCCCCGACTTTTGGACTGGTGCTCGCCGGCGGCCTGGCGCGCCGCATGGGCGGCGGCGACAAGGCGCGCATCGAGATCGGCGGCGTGTCGATCCTTGATCGTGTCCTGGCAACGCTGTCCGCTCAATGCCCCGGCATTGTTATCAATGCCAACGGCGATCCCACGCGCTTTGCCGATACAGGTCTGACCGTGGTTCCTGACAACGTGCCGGATTTCGCCGGCCCGCTCGCCGGAATCCTCGCTGGCCTCGATTGGCTGGCCAGGCAGAACAACGGCATCGAATGGCTTGTCAGCGTGCCGGGCGATTGCCCCTTTCTGCCGGACGATCTGGTTGAGCGCCTCCACCAGGCGCGCCGCGAAATGGGTGCTGGCGTGCCGCTGGCCTGCGCTCGCTCCGGCGAATGGCGCCATCCGGTTGTCGGTCTGTGGCCGCTGGCACTACGCGAGGATCTGCGTAAGGCGTTGGTCGACGACAATTTACGCAAGATCGAAGTCTGGACGGCGCGGCACGGTGTCGCCATTGCCGACTGGCCGGATCAGCCGATTGATCCATTTTTCAACGTCAATACACCAGAGGACGCCGCACGCGCCGAGCGCATTGCGCTGCAACATACTTGAGACGCCGCGCGTGCATTCTTGACCGCCATCGCGTCCGTTCCATATTAATTGTAAGCTTGATTAGAGGGTCTGGGAGAGGAGCCAACTCATGAAATCGTTCATCGTGGCTTGCGTCGCCGCAATCATCATTGCCGTGATCGGCGGCGTGGTGCTCAACAACGTGCCGGACACAGCAGAAAAGGCTTTCAGCAGCTCGACGGGTGTACGCCTCGGCGCCTAATTCGAGCCGAAGAGGAAGTACGACGGTATTGATCTCCGGCCAGCGCTGCTATCAGCCCCAAGCAAGCGATTTCAGAGCGCGCCAGGCCGGGCCGGCGGCTAATCCACCGATATAGGCCCAACCAAGCACGCGGCTGTGCTCAAGACAGACGCGGTGATACCAGAGCGGCCATCCGACATAGCCATCCGGTGGTGCCGCAGGGCGCGGCCTGGTCATGCGTTTAACAGCGAGAATTGCGCGCGGCGTGGCAACAACGATCAGCGCCGCAAAGGGCGTCAGCTGCCCAAGGCTAATGAGGATTGCGACGATGGCGTAGATTGCGCAGATCGCCGCTATGTTCAGAGCACGCGCTGCAGATTCCCCGATCAATACGGGCAGCGTCTGAATGCTTCGGCCAGAATCAAAATCCATCTGGTCGATATGCTTACCCACCAGGATAGTCATGACGCCTAAGCCGTAAGGCAGCGAGGCAATCATTGCATTCGCGGAGACCTCGCCAGTGATCATGGCGTAGCCGCCGCCAATCATCAGGGGGCCCCACACGATCAAAACGGCGAATTCGCCTAGGCCGATGGTTTTCAGCGGCGCTGGCCCCGCGTCGTAAAGCAACAAAAGTGAGACACCCGCTATGGCAAATACAGCGGCCAACCAGCCGCGTTCATGGATGAAATATCCGGTAATGCCGAGGCCGATAGCCGCAAGCAACGCGAGCCCGATCAGCAAAGTATTACGGTCAAGCAGGCCGCTCGAGATCGGATGAACCGTATAGCGCATCCGGGGAGAATCCGGCGTGTCGTATCCGTGCGTGAAACCGAAGTAATCATTGCTGAGGTTGCTGATCATGTGGGCAACAACAAAACCAACCAGCACGCCAGCAAATGTCTCCCACTCAAATCGGCCGGCAGCGGCAGCCAGCAAGCCGGCAATGATGGCGGCTTGCGCTGAAATAACCAGGATGACGCTGCGCGCCGCATAAAGAAAAAGCGAGATAGGGTCCAGGCCAGAGATGTCTCCAGCGCCGGGTCTATAAAATCCGGTGAACGCTCCCCACCACAGGGCAGGTCTCCACGCACTCATACCTGCCTTCCCCCAATTCTATGTCGTTATTTGAAACTGCAGCCGCCAGGACAAGCTCGCATGCCTGCGCATCGCCGAAGCTTTTTGTCAGCGATGCGCGAAGCAATCAGCAGCATTGCGCCGGGCTATTTCTCTTGACCCTCTTTGTATTTTTTTCCGTAGCTGTTCAATGCGGGAGGTGCCGTATGGCACTTCGTGCACGGCTGGCCGGTCTCTTTCGCGATCGCAGGATTTGCCGTCGCCGGACTTGATACAGCCGCCACCATCGCGAAGGTAAGCAGAATTGCCGCCGCAATCCCAGTTGCCGCTAAGGCCAATGTATGAACCAATGCTTTCCGTTTCGGCATTGAAAGCTCCCTGGTATACGTCCCGCTCTTTTCCGGGCATTCAAAACGATACAATTTTAAGCCGGATTTCTAAAGGCGCTCGAACGACCGGCACACATTCTGTTGAAACGTTGCAAGCAATCGAGGCTTTAGCCCACAAGTGCCGCATAGGAGAGGAAGCCGACGCGGGCGCCAGGCTCGATTGTTGTAATGTCTTCCGGGAATTCGAGCAGACCATCGGTCTCCGTCAGCGACGTAAGTATGCCTGCGCCGTCCTGAGGGTGTTTGATCGCTTCAATTTCTCCATCGGCGCTGCGCTTTAACGCCACACGAACATATTCGCGGCGATCTTTTTTCTTCTTGTAAGCGAAAGCCGCCCTTACCGGCAGCGGAACCAATTTGTCGGCCCTCGCGCCCGCAAGGCGGCGCAATAGGGGTTTTACCACGCGCACGAACGTAACAAACACAGCAACCGGGTTGCCCGGCAGGCCAACGAAAGCCGCGTTGCGTCCGGATGTCCCGCGGATTACGCCCAGCGCTACCGGACGGCCCGGTTTGATCGCGACGCGCCAGAACACCAGGTTGCCAACGCGCTCGACCGCGGTCCGCACATAGTCCGCCTCACCCGTGGAGACCCCGCCGGATGTAATGATGAGATCGTGCCCGGAGGCAGCTTCGCGCAATGCGCCCGCAAGCCTGTCCGGATCGTCCGGCAGAATTCCGAGATCGGTCACGACCGCGCCGAGGCGCTCCAGTAATTCGGCAAGCAAGTAACGGTTTGCGTCATAGACCGCGGTGCCCGCACGCGGCGTGCCCGGTTCCACGACTTCATCGCCGGTGGAAAAAATCGCGACCTTGAGCCGCCGTCTGACTTCAATTTCGGCTACTCCCAGCGCCGCGAGCAGAGCTATGTGCTGCGCTTCGAGCACCGTGCCGGCCGGAACCACCACGGCACCCGCGTGCGCATCCTCGCCGGCAAGCCGGCGATTGGAGCCTGGTTTCAGCCCTTTCGGCACAATCACTTGGCTGCCTTCAACCGTCACGTCTTCCTGCATGAAAACCGTGTCTGCACCTTTGGGCATCGCGGCGCCGGTGAAAATTCTGACGGCCTGGCCGCGATCGAGCGCAGGTCCGGCACGCCCTCCGGCCATCATCCGGCCGACGATCGCGAGTTTTGTATCGGCATCGGGCAGGAGGTCGGCATGACGCACCGCGTATCCATCAACCGCGGAATTGTCGAACGGCGGCAGATCGACCGGCGCTTTTACATCCGCGGCAACAATGCGACCACGGGCGCCATGCAGCGGAACGCACTCAGTTTCGGCAACCGATGCAATGCGTTCATGGATGAGCTGCTCCATATCATCGAGCCTCAGCAGAGGTCCCGAAAATGCAAAACAATCGTCGGTGAGTTGGGCCATCAGCCACCTCGTGCTGTGGCGGCGGTAGCAGCGACTGGTACTGCGTACTTTAACAACAGGTCGGCTATCGCCTCGATGTCGTTGAGATCTATGATGGGAACTTTCGAATTCGGCAGCATGACGTCGGAAGCGATCGCAACGATATGCGGATCCTCGGGATGAATAAGCGGCTTGCCATTGGCGGCCCGATGAATTTCCAACTTCGGAAAGGCATCGCGCTTGAAACCCTCGACGAGCACCAGATCGACCGGCGACATTTTCGCAACGAGCTCACGCAGATCCCATTCCTGTTCCGCACGCAACTCATGCAGAATGGCCCAGCGTTTCGATGAAGAAATGATCACTTCGGTCGCGCCCGCAGCACGATGGAAGAAGGAGTCCTTGCCAGGCTGGTCCAGATCGAAGCCGTGGTGCGCATGCTTGAGCGTCGAAACCGTTGTTCCGCGCCCGATGAGGCACGGGATGAGTTTCTTGATCAAGGTCGTCTTGCCGGAACCGCTCCAGCCGGCGAGGCCGATGATACGCATGGCTGTCATTTAAATGTGTCCGACCCTACAGTTCGCCCGCGACATATAGCACGCCGCGAGCGCCGCAACCCCTCGGCTCCCGCGGCTCCGGCAAACTACGGAATTGCGCACGCGGCCAAAGGCCAGCAGTTTCCCCACCAGCGAGAAGGAGGCCGATCATGGCCCGAGCCATTCCCTGGACGCGGCGCGAGGTATGGACCCGCAAGCTGCTTTATCCGGGCCACACCCTTCCAACAGCTGTTGCCCCGATCATCGTCGCATTCGGCCTTGCATGGCATGACCGGGTCTTCGCGCCCTTCCCGATTTTCCTCGCGTTCATAGCCGGCTGGCTGATCCAGTTTGCGGGTGTTCTGACCGACAACTACAGCAATCTCGTCCGCCAGCCTGACGACCGCGAGCATCCAGAACTGGTGGAAGCCATCAAGACCGGTATTCTTTCGCTTGATGAGTTGCGCGCCACTATCCTGGCTAGTTACGGCCTCGCCGCGTTAGTTGGCCTCGTCCTGTTTGTAATGGCTGGATGGCCCGTCATCATGATCGGACTTTGCAGCATCTCGGCGAGTTGGGCCTATTCGGCCGGACCGTGGCCCTTCGGCCGGCACGGATTTGCCGATCCGCTGTTTTTCCTGTTTTTCGGCATCGTATCGGTCCTCGGCGCCTACTTCGTGCAGGCTGCCGATGTGCTCGGCCATGAGCATTGGCGCGAGGCGCTGTCTCTTACCGCTGTTGCGGTCAGCCTGCCGATCGGCGCACTTATTACCAATATCCTGATCATTGATGATATTCGCGACACCGAATTCGATGCGATCAAGGGAAAGAACACCATTGCGGTACGCTTCGGAAAATTCTACAGCCGCAGCGAATTCACCGCCCTGCTTGCCTTTGCGTATCTTTCGCCATTCTGGATCTGGCGGGATCTCGGATTCAGCGTCTGGGTCCTGCTGACGCTTGCAACGTTGCCGCTGGCCATCATGATCACACGCATAGTGTGGATACACGACCGCTTCGACGATCTGGTACCGATGACGCCGCGCCTCGCGATGCTGACGGTCGGCTACTCTGTCTGTCTCGCGGTTGGGCTTGCCAGCTGAAAACCGGACATTTGATCCAGTCGGTCTCGGGTCAAACGCAAATGCCCGGCCATTGGCCGGGCATTCCGTTTCGATAGGACAGTCAGGAGGAGATCTATTCGGCGGGCCGCATTGCCCCGCGCTTGACGCCACCTGCCTGGATTTCCTCCTGGGCCCAGAGATTGTGATGCTCCTTGGCCCAGTTGAGGTCGACCGTGCCCTCGCTCATTGACTCGAAGGCGCCCTCCATTCCGATCGTGCCCAGATAGATGTGTCCCAAAATCAGCGCAACGAATAGCACGCCGACCACGCCGTGGAATACCTCAGCCAGTTGCATATTACTCACATTGAGCCCGTAATAGAACGGGAACAGCAGCATGAAGCCGCTGATGATCATCGCCGTGCTGGCCAGCGCGATGATCCAGAACAATATCTTCTGCCCCGCATTGAATTTATAGGCGGGGGCATGGACGCTGTTAGATCGATCGAACATCCCTCCCCCTAACTTGAGCCATTCGGCGTCTGCGGCCGTGGGCAAGTTGCGGGCGATCCACATCAGGAACATCAGGACGACGCCGATCGTGAAGGCAAAGCTCAGATAATTGTGCGAGTATTTCGCCCATTCCGACCAGGCGCTAAACGAGTCCGGGCCCATCCACGGCAGAATGAGCGCCCGTCCAAAGGTGATATTGAGACCGGTGATGCCGAGCACCACAAAGGTCGTTGCGGTCAACCAGTGCACGAAGCGTTCGAAGGCATTAAAGCGCTCAATCTTGGTGCCCGAATAGCCGGACTTCACTCTTATGCTGCCGCGCCAAAGATAGAAGACAATCAACACAGCCAGCATGCCGAGGATAGAAATACCGCCGATCCATTTCAGCGTAACGCTATGGAACTCGCGCCATTCACGTCCAGCCGGGTGCTCGAGCACGTAGGACTTTACATCCGGAATGGTGCCGCGTCCCTGTATCGTGTTCAGTTGCTGCAGCAATTGCTGCTCTTTAACCGCAGCGGCATTCGGGTCGACCGAATTCGGCTGCTGGGCCGAAACCGGAGCCGACATTGCGACCAGGAATGCGAGCGCCAACGCGCCGGCAATCAACCGCAAATGTGCAACAAGTTTGGCCATGCGTTCGTCTCCCTACTCTCGAAAAGCTTTTTTTCCGGCGGTGCGCCGCACCGCCTGTCTTGCGTCAGGTCGCAATCGACTCACGATAGGCGGTCTGCCAACCCCAGGCGCCGGAGCCGTAGCCGCGCTTCGACACCCGCTCCTTGTAGATCTGGGCGATGACATCGCTGTCGCCGGCCAGCAGCGATTTGGTCGAGCACATCTCCGCGCACAACGGTAGCTTGCCCTCGGCCAGGCGGTTGTTGCCGTACTTCTCGAACTCTTCCTTGCTGCCATCGGCATCAGGGCCACCCGCACAGAAAGTGCACTTGTCCATTTTGCCGCGCGAACCGAAGTTTCCGACCTTGGGGTACTGCGGCGCGCCGAACGGACAGGCGTAGAAGCAGTAACCGCAGCCGATGCATAGGTCCTTTGAGTGGAGCACAACCGCATCCGCGGTCGTGTAGAAGCAGTTCACCGGGCAAACCGCCGCACATGGTGCATCGGTGCAGTGCATGCAGGCCATGGAGACGGACCGTTCTCCGGGCTTGCCGTCATTGAGCGTGACGACGCGCCGGCGATTGATGCCCCAGGGCACTTCGTGTTCGTTCTTGCAGGCGGTGACGCAGGCGTTGCATTCGATGCAGCGGTCGGCGTCGCAGAGAAATTTCATTCGCGCCATGGTCGTTGCTCCTTACG
>Ga0187765_10001095_pt1 | contig 10383 bp, 7 predicted proteins | sample 0216_QUI02_MP05__3_FD_133018 | JGI IMG/M metagenome (GOLD analysis project Ga0187765, IMG submission 133018) | Tropical peat soil microbial communities from peatlands in Department of Meta, Colombia - 0216_QUI02_MP05_10_MG | ecosystem: Environmental > Terrestrial > Soil > Wetlands > Peat ...
CAAGAATGGCCTGCCGGGCAACGAACTTCTAAGAATCCCCACAAGCGCGCAGCATCAAAAGGAACCGCCTGATCGTGATTCTTCTCATATCTTGCGCGGTAAGTCTCGACGAGTGTGCTTCGCTCGCCCCTCAGCGCCAAAAACTCATTGTCTAGAAGCTCGAGGGCACCCGCTAGCCGAGCAAATCGGCGCAGTGTTCTGTCCGGAAACCGAATTCCAGATTTGTAGACTATTTCGTGTTCAATCTCTGACCAAACATGCTCGACAATACTGCGGACTTGAATTTCAAACCATTGCCTTCGAATAGCCGCGTCGGCAAGTGCAAGCGCTTGGGCTGGTTTCAGTCGCGCAACTAGATGGACAGAGCGATATCCGAATTCGCGAAGGCCAAGATTGCGTCGCTTATCAACAGTGTCCTTTTCGTTGATTTCGAATGTTTGACGGAGGCGCGCAACGATTGGGTCTACGGCATCAAGGTAGTACGTTATCACGCGAACACCGATAAGATCAGTCAAACGCTGTGCGGGGCGCTTATAGCGTTTTCGCCGGAGCTTGCCCCGCAGTGAATCGACCGTCTTTGCCCGCGCCGTGACTACGTGAACGAAGGCGCCCGTATCCCGAACGGCTCGTTCCACATCGGCCTGAATCAGTTTCGCAGCCTTCTCAATCTCTGCGTGTCGAGTAGCGTACTCCTCTAGAAATTTCTGCGCCGGACGGTTTAACCGTGACATGATGAGCCTAGCCGTGCCGCAATACCCCCTCGAGGATATCGATACGAGTGCTCCTAGGCGTTAGATTGTCTGTTTGCCGGCTGGCAGCAGCGACGTATCGGGCGGCATCGCCACTGACTGATTTCGATTTGGTCAACTTGTCAAACTGCAAAAGTCGTGGTCCCGCTGTCGCGCCATTGATTCTCGTGAGCCGGCTAGCTTGATCCGAAGCGCGATCGAGCGCGCCAACCAGCGAATACAGATCGACAGGCTTCCGATATCGGGTAGACGATAAATCGGTAACGGCTTTTCCAATCCATTCAAAATAGCTCTTTAATCGTCCCTCTATATGTGATGCTTCGGGGAACTTATCTTTGTACTGACGATAATAGAGGTCGACAGAAGACTTCTTATCTTGTGGTCCTTCAATAAGAAGAATCGCCAGTTCCGCCGAGAACTCAACCGACCGCATTCGCTCCCGCTGCTTGGGGCTGAAAATTCTATTACTCTTCCAATAGTCCCACTTTCCTAGTCTCTCAACGAAATCGTGGAATTTTCCCTCCCCTCTCGCGTGTCGCATTTCTTGCGGAGAAAGTTGCACCACATATTTGTTCATTCGAACGAACATGTCGCGAATGTCGTCATCGGAATATCCGCTTAGCTCTTGGACAACGAGATCGTAGTTTCGAATGCGCTCCTGCAAATCGGAGGTCAGGTCACTGAAACGCTTGTTGAAGTAGCTACTGTCTTTCGAACTCTGGGTTAGACGAAAGCGATTGTCGAGAAAGTCGAAGATTGCTCGGAGTCGTTGCTGTCCATCGATCACAGCATAGGATGGTCGGCCCGTTTGAGCGGATCCGGTACGCTGAAAGAAAAGAAGGGGAATCGGACGATCGTTGAGAATCGTATCGATCAGATAGGCTTTGGCTGGTCGGGGCCAGACAGCATTACGCTGGAACTCCGACGCTAACTTTAGCTGGCCGTCGCTAAAGAGCTGATGCAGGAGCGCAACATCCTTTGTTGTGGGTGTTCTTTTCGCCATGCGCCTTTGCTCCGATTTGCTCTGTCCGGTACCTAAGCGAAACTTAAAGCATTGCAGTTAATTGGCCGCAAGGTTTTCTGACAACCCACCGCAAGATGAATCTCACCCCAGCGCTTTTTTGAATCGCTCCGCTGTGAGCGGAAGGTCGCGGATGCGGGCGCCGCTTGCGTGCGCGACCGCATTGGCAATGGCGGCGCTCGTCGGTCCCTGCATCGCTTCGCCGGCGCCGAGCCAGGGCTCGCCCGGCCGATTGATCAGGGTCACATCCACCTCCGGCACCTCGGGGAAGGTCAGGATCGGGTAGGTCTGCCAGTCCGTGGTGGCGATGCCCTCGGGGTTGAATCGCACCTGCTCCCTCAGGGTCCAGCTCGTCCCCTGGATGATCCCGCCCTCCATCTGGTTCTTGAGGCCGTCAGGGCTGACGATCTGGCCGGCATCGACGGCGGCCGTCACCTTCACCACCTTGATGGCGCCGGTATTGCGATCGGTCTCCACTTCCGCGATCACCGCCACATAACTCGCGTGGTTCTTGTATTGCGCGAAACCGACGCCGCGCCCGCGGCCGTTGCCGCCCGTGGCGCCCGCGACCCAATTCGCGTTCTTGGCCGCAAGCTCGATCACCGCCTTGGCGCGGGGATCGTCGAGGTGGGCGAGGCGGAACGCGACGAGATCGGCGCCGGCCGCGCGCGCCAGCTCGTCCATGAAGGATTCGATCGCGAATACGTTGGCTTGGGCGCCCAGAGTGCGCAGCGCCGAGACGCGCAGCGGCATCTCCCTGATGAAATGATGCGTGACCTTCTGTCGTGGAAACCGATAGAGCGGGATCGCGTTGCGGTCGCCGCCGCCCGCGGGCTGCGGAATGATCGGCGGCGAGGCCGGTGCCATCGGTTCCGCCAGATGCCAGGCGGCCAAGAGGTTGACCCCGTCTCTCTCGCCGGGCCGCGTGCTGTGCGTGTTGGACCAGACGTCGAAGCTCCAATCGACGATGCGGCCGTTTCCGTCGAGCGCGGCCTGAGCGCGCATCGACATCGCCGCACCATAGGGCTCCCAGTGGAACTCGTCGTCGCGCATCCACTGTACCTTGACCGGCCGACCATTGGCGGCGCGCGCCAGCAAGGCCGCGTCCAGCGCCACGTCGTCGGCGCCGTTGTGGCCGTAGCAGCCGGAGCCCTGCACTTGCGCGACGGTGACGCGGTCCAGGGGCATCTTGAGCGCCTTGGCGAGGTCGCGGCGCAGCGGGAACACGCCCTGGCAATGCGACCATACCTGTAGATGGTCGCCGGTAAATTGCGCGACGGCGCAGGAGGGGCCGATCGAGGCGTGCGCGACATAGGGCCGCGTGTACTCGGCGGTCAGTACTTTGGTCGAGGATTCGGGCGCGGGCCCTGCCTTCTCGGAGATGACGAAATCTTCGCTCGGCAGCGATTTCAGGTAAGCGTTGATCTTGTCGAGATCCGGCAGCGGCTTTCCCTGGCGCCATTGCGCGGAGGTACGCAGCGCCTCGCGTGCCGCGATCGCCTGCTCCTCGCGTTCGGCGATGACGCCGATAAAACGTCCGTCGCGGACCACCGCGATCACGCCGGGAAGCTTGCGAGCCGCCGCCTCATCGATGCCCTGCAGCGCCGCATCGTAGCTCGGGGGCCGCACGACACGCCCGAACAGCATGCCGGGAAGGCGCATGTCCTGCACATAAATAGGTCTCCCCGTGAGTTTCGCGGGGATGTCGAGGCGTGGAATGCTCTGGCCGATTACGCGGTACTGCCCTGGCGGCTTGGTCGGGACCTTGGGATCGACCTCGACCGCAAACGACGCAGCGCGCGCGAGCGCCCAATACGTCGCCGTCTTGCCGCCGGGTCCGCTGATCGTACCGTCCGCCACGGTGAGATTTGACGTTGAACCGTCGCCCGCGAATTGCCGCTGAGCGAGCTCAAGCAGGATGCGGCGTGCATGAGCGGCGGCGAATCGTATCGCGGTGCCGCTGAACTCCATGGACTGGCTGCCGGAGGTGAAACCCTCGTCGGGCGTCTTCGAGGTATCGGCGCCGATGATGCGGATGCGCGTGAACGCCACGTCCAGCTCGTCGGCGGCGATTTGCGCCAGCGCAGTCAGCGCGCCCTGGCCCAGCTCGCACTTGCCGGTGAAGACGGTGACTGTCCCCTCGGGATCGATGCGGAGCCACGCATCAAGGCGGCGGTTGTTGTTGAGGCTGCCCGGCAACACCACGGGAGCCGTACCTTGCGCCGCCGCCCATTCGGGGACGAGCGAGAAGGCAATCACGAGCCCGACCGTCCTGGCGAAATCGCGGCGCGTGAGCAGAGCCGTCATGGCGCCATCTCCTTCACCGCGATTGCTATTGCGCGCAGGATGCGCGCATGCGTGCCGCAGCGGCAGAGATTGCCGGCGAGCGCGTCGCTAAGCTGCGCCTCGCTCGGGCGCGGAGTTTGATCCAGGAAAGCCTTGGCGGTCATGACCATGCCGTTGATGCAATAGCCGCACTGCGCCGCCTGCTGATCGATGAATGCCTTTTGCAGAGGGTGAGGCTTTTCCGGCGTGCCCAGTCCTTCAATGGTGGTGACGGCGCGCCCCTCGACTTCTGCGATTGCCGTGATGCAGGACCGGATCGCGGCGCCGTCGACGATGACCGTGCAGGCGCCGCATTGCGCGAGGCCGCAGCCGAATTTCGCGCCATTGAGCTCGAGATCGTTGCGCAACACATAGAGCAGCGGCGTTTCCGGTGCCGCGGTTGAGTGCTGCGCCTCGCCATTGACGGTAAACGCGATCGGGCTTGCCATGGCGCATCTCGCTCTCAAAGGGAGGAGCGCGAAGCCTAGCGAGCCACATGTGCGATGGCAATTTAGGTTTGCCCGGACACGCTCTCGCTGCACGAGCCGGAGACTTCGCCTCGGCCGACGACCACAGCAACCCTGAGACTGACCTACGGCATGTCGCCCCCGCACTCCGTCAGCAGCCAGGAGCGAAACGCAGCGATCCCGTTGGAACGCTCGCGTTCGGCCGGATACACCAGGAACCAGGCGGTGCCACGAACCATTTCCAGGGGCTCGAACGGCGCCACCAATTGGCCCGCGCGGATCGCCGAGGCGGCGAGCGCTCGGTCGGCGAGCGCGATGCCCATTCCGCCGATAGCGGCGTCCACCGCGAGGCGCTCGTCGCCGAAGCTGAGACGGCGGGTCGCCGTCGCGTCCATGGCCGACCATTGAGTCCAGTCAGTCCAATCATCCGGCGCCGAGAGCGATTCCAGGAGTACGTGGTTCGCGAGCGGCCTGGCCGTGATCGGATGCGTTTGAAGATAGTCTGGGCTGCACACGGGAATGCGGTGATCGGCGAACAGGAAGTCGCATCCGAGCCTGCCGCTCCATCCCGCGCGGCCAAAGCGGATGCAGGCATCGATCGCTCCTTCCCCGCCGGCACTCTCGGGTTCGACCAGCCGCTCGGTTGCGCTGAGTGTGACCACCGTGCCGCGATGCCCGGCATGGAAGCGATCCAGCCGGGGCAACAGCCAGAGCGCGGCGAACCCCGCAGGGGAAGCGATGCGCAGCGGCGGAGCTGGCGCGATCGTGGATGCGCGCAACGTCTGAACCGCTGAGTCGATCGCGTCGAGCGCCGCCGTGAGCACCGGGAGCAACGTGCGCGCAGCCTGCGTCGGCGCTAGAGCCTGTGGGCGCCGATCGAAAAGTGCGATCCCCAGATGAGATTCGAGCCCGCGCACGCTCTGGCTGATGGCGCCGGCGGTGACGCCAAGTTCGTCGGCCGCCGCCGCGAAGCTGCCAAGACGCGCCGCCGCCTCGAAGGCGCGCAGTCCCGTGAGTGGTGGCAGATTGCGTTTGCTCAAAATAGCCCCAGAAAAACTATTGCTGTGGGTTTATAATTACTCGTTTGCTGGACTTTCTGCCATAGGGGAGCATGTCGAGCAGAAAATTGTCTAATGCTCGGGGTTCGACATGGTGACAGAAGTTGCATTTCAGCTACGCGATGCCGTGAATGACGACATGCATGAGATTTCGCGCATCTACGCCCACTATGTGCAGACTAGCTTCTACACCTTCGAGGAAGTGCCGCCCGAAGTGACGGAGATGCGGGAGCGCCTGCACAAGCTGCAAGAAGCCAAATTTCCCTGGCGGGTCGCCGCGGGCAGCGACGGAGAGATCCTCGGCTATGCCTATGCGGGACCCTACCGCCCGCGCTCGGCTTATCGCTACACGATCGAGCATTCGATCTATGTGGCGCCGGAGCGGGTCAATCGCGGGATCGGCGTGACCATCATGCGCGACCTCATTCGCGAATGCACGGCTTTGGGATATCGGCAGATGCTGGCAGTGATCGGCGACAGCACCAACGAGCCGTCGCTGCGTCTTCACGCACGGCTTGGCTTTCGCACCATCGGGCACCAACTGGCGGTCGGCTTCAAATTCGGCCGCTGGGTCGATGTGGTGCAGATGCAGCTTGCGCTCGGCAATGGCGCGGGTTCGCTGCCGAGCGCCGAGCCCGCGGGTTATGCGCGCCGATGAGGCAGCCCGGTTGGACCTTGGTTTGGGGGTTGGCGCTGGGGCAGCTCGTTTCCTGGGGCTCGTTCTACTACGCCTTTTCGCTGTTCGTGGTGCCGATGGAAAGGGACCTCGGCTGGGGCCGCGACGCTCTCAACGGCGCTTTGTCGCTGGGGCTGCTGATTTCGGGCTTGGTCGCTTTTCCGATCGGCTCCTGGATCGACGGTCACGGCGGCCGAGCGATCATGACGGCTGGTTCGGCATTGGGAACCGCGCTGCTGTGCCTCTGGTCTCAGACCTCAAGCCTCCTGGTCTTTTACGCGATCTGGATCGGGCTCGGCATGGTGCTGGGCGCCACGCTCTACGAGCCCGCGTTCGTGGTTCTTACCCGCAGCTTCCCGCTGAATTTTCGCAACCGCATCACTGCGCTCACCTTGGTCGGCGGCTTCGCCAGCACGGTCTATATTCCGCTCACGAGCCTGTTCATCGAACGGCTCGGATGGCGGCACGCGCTGATCGCGCTCGCGCTCACCAATCTGCTGATCGCGCTGCCGATCCACGGCCTGCTCCTGCCTGGTTGGGATCGTTCGCGCAGAGAAAGTGTGACGCCGTTCGTAGGGGGTAAGGATGCCGAGCGAAACAGCATGCGCCGCGCGCTGCGCCATCCCGTGTTCTGGGGCTTGGCGCTGTCCTTTACCGCGTACTACGCGACCTTCACGGCGCTCACATTTCACTTGATCCCGCTCCTGACGGAGCGCGGCATCTCCGCCGCGACGATCGTCGGAGCCTACGCGGTGATCGGTCCGGGACAAGTCGCGGGGCGGGTGATTTTGTTGGCGATTCCCGGAGGGTTCTCGTCGGCCGTCGCGGGCCGGATCGCCGTGCTCGCGCTTCCGATCGCGGTCTTGTTGCTGATCGCATTTCCGCAGTCGGTAGAAATGCTGTTCCTCTTCGCGATGCTCTACGGCGTCGGCAACGGCATTCTGACCATCGTGCGCGGTACCGTCGTGCCCGACCTGATGTGGCGCGAAGGCTACGGAGCAATCAACGGCGCGCTGGCGTTCCCCTCCAACGTCGCCAGGGCGGCCGCGCCGTTCGGGGCCGCATTGGTTTGGAACATCGGCGGGTACGCGGCGGTGCTCTGGACGGTGCTCGCGGGTGCGCTCGTCGCGGCGATGGCGTTCTGGTTTGCGGCCAGTCGCACGCGCGAGGACATGCGCGTGCACGGAGCGCCCTCCGCCTAAAGCAGCTTCTCCATGATGGTGACGGCCTCGATCCCAGCCTCTGCTGGGTGGTGCGAGGATCGGGCCCGAGTGAGGCGGAAATCAGGAGTCGAAAGAAGCGGAATTGTGAATGTCAATTAATGCCCCCGCTTGGGTGCCTGTTGGAGCGCGCGCCAGATCCGCTCGGGGCTCGCGGGCATCTCCACGTCGGTGATGCCGAGCGGCAGCAAGGCGTCGGCGACGGCGCTCATCACCGCGGGGAGCGCGCCGACGGTGCCGGCTTCGCCCGCACCCTTGACGCCCAACGGATTGTTCTTACAGGGAACGTCGTGGCTGGCGATGCGGATCGACGGGAAATCGTCGGCGCGCGGCATGCCGTAATCCATGAACGAGCCGGACAGAACCTGTCCCGCTTCGTCGAAAGCGATGCGCTCGAGCAGCGCCTGACCCGCGCCCTGGGCGATCCCGCCGTGGATTTGGCCCTTGAGCAGAAGCGGATTCACCACCCGCCCCACATCGTCGACGACGCTGTAGGCGACGAGCCGCACCATGCCGGTTTCGGGATCGATCTCGACTTCGCAGATGTGGCAGCCATTGGGAAAGCTCGCGCCCGAAGGCGCGATCACCGCGCTGCCCTGGAGGCCAAGCTCCATGCCCCTGGGCATCTTCGGCAACAGGAACGAGGTCTTGGCAAGCTCGGTGATCTCGATACCGCGATCGGTGCCCGCTACCGTGAAGCGGCCGTCGGTGAATTCGATATCGAGGGCCGATGCTTCGAGCAAATGCGCGGCGATCTCCTTGCCGCGCTCGATGACCTTGCGCGCGGCCTCGAGGAACGCGGTGCCGCCCACCGCCATCGTGCGCGAGCCGAAGGTGCCGCGGCCATGATAGACGGCGTCGGTGTCGCCGCAGGTGACGCGCACCTTGTCGAAGGGAAGGCCGAGGAATTCCGCTGCCATCTGGCGGAACACGGTTTCGTGTCCTTGTCCGTGATTGTGGCTCCCCATCAGAACGGTGGCGCTGCCGCTGGCGTCGAAGCGGATCTCGGCGCCCTCTTCCATCGGGCGGTCATGCGGGCCGCCGGCGATCTCGATCACCGAGGCGAGGCCGATGCCGTGGAGCTTGCCGCGCGCCCGCGCTTCCCGGCGCCGCGCTTCAAAGCCGCTCCAGTCCGCGAGTTCGAGACACTTATTCATGACCGCCTCGAATTCGCCGCTGTCATACGTGTAGACCAGCGCGGTCTTGTACGGCATTGCCTCGGCGGGAATGAGATTGCGGCGGCGCAGCTCGATGCGGTCGATCTCCATCTCGCGGGCGGCCTTGTCGATAATCCGCTCCGTGCAGTACGAGGCCTCGGGCCGCCCGGCGCCGCGATAGGGCGAGGTCGGCAAAGTATTGCTGAAGACCCCCGTCACGGTTACGTCCATCGCTCCGATCGTATAAACGCCGGCAAGGCCGCCGATATTGTTCACGGGTGTCAGCGTGGTGTTGAGCCCGAGATAGGCGCCGAGATTGGCGAGCGTCCGAACGCGGAGCGCCAGGAATTTGCCCTCACGATCGAGCGCCAGCTCGACGGTCGAAATATTGTCGCGAGCCTGGTGGTCGGAGATCAGCGCTTCGCTGCGCTCGGCGATCCATTTGACCGGTCGATCGAGCAGCCGCGAGGCGAACAGCGCCACGACGACCTCCGGATAAAGGCCGCCCTTCATGCCGAAGCCGCCGCCCACATCCGGCGAAATGATGCGGAAGCGGTTCGCGGGCAGCTTGAATACAGTGGCGATCTCCTGGCGAATGCCGTGCGGCGCCTGAATGCCGGAATAGAGGGTGAAGCGATCCTCGCGCCGGTCGTAGCTGGCGAGCGCGGTGCGTCCCTCCATGGAATTGGCGGTGATGCGCGTGATGCGAAAGGTCTCGCGGGCGACATGATGCGCGCGCTCAAAGGCCTGCTCGCAGGCTCTGCGGTCGCCGGTCCGATGCACAAAGCAGACATTGTCGGGAACCGATTCCCAGACCGCGGGTGCACCCGGTGCTGTGGCGGCATCTGGGGCGGTGACCGCCGGGAGGATTTCATATTCGACTTCGATCAGTTCAGCGGCGTCCTTCGCCTGATTCAGGGTCTCGGCGATGACGCCTGCCACCGCTTCACCCACGTGCTGAACCCGCTCCACGGCGAGCGCGCGATAGGGCGGCACCAGATTGGGCGAGCCGTCCGCGCGCTGGCGCTGCATGCGCGAGGGAAAGTTTCCGAGATTGCCTCGGACGAGATCGTCTCCTGTCAGCACTGCAAGCACGCCGGGCGATACTCGCGCAGCAGCAGTATCGATCCTGCGGATACGTGCGGCCGCATGCGGCGAACGCAGGATATAAAGCCGTGCCTCGCGCGGGAGGACGATATCGTCGGTGTAGCGGCCGCGTCCGCGCAGCAACTGCAAATCCTCGGTACGCGGCACCGGCCGCCCCAACCCCATCTCGCGCATGCGGAAGCCCTCGCTGGTTGCGCCGGGATCGTGCAACGCGGCGAGCCCTGGTGTCCAGGTGACCGTTGCGACGCAATTCCTTGAGCGCGGGGCGACAGCCCGCTAAAATACCGACGCGTCGGTACCCCCCCGCGGAGCCCCATCGCCCCGCATGTTGATATCTCGTCTGACCCTGCTTCAGGATCGCGCTGGATTCGTTGCCTGGCCGCTGCGCGTAGCCTATCGACTCTACGAGTGGCGGCTGATGCGCGAGGTTCGGCGCAACTCGATGCCGCGGCATATCGGCATCATCCTCGACGGCAATAGGCGCTACGGCGAGTTGCAGCGGATCAAGGACGCTCGCGTCCTCTACGGTCTCGGGGCCGACAAGCTCGACGACGTGCTGGAGTGGTGCGGAGAGCTCGGCATATCGGCGGTTACGCTCTGGGC
>Ga0187765_10001096_pt1 | contig 10382 bp, 7 predicted proteins | sample 0216_QUI02_MP05__3_FD_133018 | JGI IMG/M metagenome (GOLD analysis project Ga0187765, IMG submission 133018) | Tropical peat soil microbial communities from peatlands in Department of Meta, Colombia - 0216_QUI02_MP05_10_MG | ecosystem: Environmental > Terrestrial > Soil > Wetlands > Peat ...
ACGTTGGCGTTGCCTTGCTTGGTGATGATGAGCAGGACCGACGGGTCCTTGTTGTACCAGCCGGCGGCGCGGCTGTTGCGCACGCTGGCGCGAATGGACGCTATGTTTGACAGCCGGATAACCGTGCCATTCGCGGTCTTTACGACCAGCGGATCGTATTCGTTGGCGTCGCGCAGCTGGTCATTGATACCGATGGTCACGGCGCGCTTGCTGCCATCGAAGGTCCCGATCGGACCGGCGGCATTGGCATTGGAAATGGCTGTGCGGATATCTTCCATGGACAGGCCCATGGCGGAGAGCCGCTCTGGGTCGACGCGCACGCGAATGGCTGGCTGCTCGGAACCGGCGACCGTGACATCGGCGACGCCGTCGACCTGCGACAATCGCTGGGCGATCACGCTATCGGCCGCGTCGTAAATGGCGCTGGGCTGCATTGTCTTCGATGTCAGCGCCAGGATCAGGATCGGCGCTGCTGACGGATTGGCCTTGCGGAATGTCGGCAGCGTCGGCAGGTCTCCAGGCAGATCGCTCAGCGCGGCATTGAGCGCGGCCTGGACGTCGCGAGCGGCGCCCTCGATGCTGCGGCTGAGATCAAATTGCACGGTGATGCGCGACTGGCCGAGCGAGGTCACCGACGTGAGCTCGGTGACGCCGGAGATTTCGCCAAGCCTGCGCTCAATCGGCGCGGCCACTGTCGCTGCCATGACATTGGGATCGGCGCCGGGCCGGCTCGCGGTCACGAAAATCGTGGGAAATTCAACATTTGGCAGGCTGGCGACCGGCAGGAATACGTAAGCAACGGCACCGACGAGAAACAATCCGACGGCAAGCAGCGTGGTGCCGATCGGGCGCCGAATAAACGGGTAGGAAAAATTCACGTCGGCCTCCGGGCCGGGCGTGGCGACCGGCGCGGTGCCGGTGGAACGGTCGGCGCCAGTCGGGCGCGCAGGCGCTCCATGTAGAGATAAATCACCGGCGTGGTATAGAGCGTGAGCAGTTGAGACAGCAGCAGGCCGCCGACAATGGTGATGCCGAGCGGGTTGCGCAGTTCAGATCCGGTGCCGGCTTCAAGCGCCAGCGGCAAGGCACCGAACAGAGCCGCGAGTGTCGTCATCATGATCGGACGGAAGCGCAGCAAAGCGGCCTTTACAATCGATTGTTCGGGCGACAGACCTTCGTGCCGCTCAGCTTCGAGCGCGAAGTCGATCATCAGGATCGCGTTCTTCTTCACGATGCCCATCAGCAGCACGATGCCGATCAGCGCAATGACCGACAGGTCATAGCCGAACAGCATCAGCGCCAGCAGCGCGCCGACGCCGGCAGAGGGCAGGGTGGACAGAATGGTGAGCGGGTGAATGAAGCTCTCGTACAGCACGCCCAGCACGATATAGATCGCGATCGCCGCCGCGAGGATCAGCCATGGTTCGCCAGCCAGAGACTTGGCGAATTCCGCGGCGTCGCCCGAATAGCTCCCGGTCACCGATGACGGCATGCCGATTTCACGTTCGACTTTGCTGATGGCCGCCACGGCGTCGGACAGGGCGTAGCCGTCGTTGAGATCGAAGCTGATGGTGACGGAGGGGAATTGCTCCTGGTGCGCAATGGCGAGCGGCGCCGACGTCGGCACGAACCTCGCGAAGGCCGCGAGCGGCACCTGGTTGCTGCTTGTGACCGTGTTGGGCGTGGCCGTCGTATTGGTGTTGGTGGTGCCGGTTGCGGTGGTGGATACAGTCGCGGCGGTGCCGTTCGACGTGCTGGCGCCGGTGACATAGAGCTTCGACAGCGAGTTGGGGTCCTGCTGATAGCGCGGCTGCGCCTCCAGGATCACGCGGTACTGATTGGCCTGGCCGTAGATGGTGGAAATCTGCCGCTGCCCGAAGGCGTCATTGAGCGTGTCGGTCACGCTCTGCATTGAGACGCCGAGCCGTCCCGCTTGCTCACGATCGACCTCGACCTGGACACGCGGGCCGCCTTCCTGCGCTTCCGAGGCGACCTCCTGAAATGCCGGATTGCCGCGCAATCGGTGCACAAGCTTGTCAGCCCATTCGATCACCTCGGCGCGGTCGGTAGAGACCAGCGTGTATTGATAGAGCGCCCGGCTGACCCGCGTGGAGATCTGGATGTCCTGCGTGGGCTGGAAATAGACGGTCATGCCGGGGACACCGGCGACGCTGCGCTTGAGCCGAGCAACAATCTCCTCGACGCGGGCGTGACGCTGGTCCAGCGGCTTCAGTGTGATGGCAAGCCTGCCCGCATTGGGCGTCGCATTGATTGGACTGACGCCAATGACACTGACGACGCTGCTGACATCGGGATCTCCGCGGATCGTGTCCTCGACCTGCCGCTGCCGCCGCTGCATTTCGGTGAACGAGACGTCGGTCCCGGCTTCCGTCACCGCCGTGATCAGGCCGGTGTCCTGCAGCGGCAGGAAGCCTTTCGGCATGACGATATAGAGCAGGATGGTGGCCGCGAGTGTTGCCAGCGTGACGATGAGGGTCTGGCGCTGGTGACGCAGCACCCACTCGAGGCTGCGGCCGTAATAGGCGATCGTGCGTTCGGTCAGCGCGTGGAAGCGCGTCGTAAAGACATTCTCCGGGCCTCCGGCGGTGTGGCGCAACAGCCGCGCGCACATCATCGGCGTCAATGTCAGCGACACAATGGCCGACGCCACGACCGCGATCGTCAGCGTCAACGCGAATTCGCGGAACATGCGGCCGACCAGGCCCGTCATGAACAGCAACGGGATGAACACCGCGATCAGCGACATTGTCAGCGATATGACCGTGAAACCGATTTCCTTTGCACCGCGTAACGCTGCGTCGAGCGCGCCTTCTCCATTCTCCATGTGGCGTACGATGTTCTCGATCATGACGATCGCATCGTCGATTACAAAGCCTGTACCAATGGTCAGCGCCATCAAAGACAGGTTGTCGAGCGAAAAGCTGCAGAACCACATCACGCCGAAGGTCGCTATCAGCGAAAGCGGCAGCGCGACGCCGGCAATAATGGTGGCGCGGATCGTGCGCAGGAATATCAGGACCACCAGAACCACCAGCGCGATGCTGAGCACCAGCGTGAACTGCACGTCGTGGATCGATGCACGAATCGTGGTCGTGCGATCGTTGACGATGGTGAGCTGCGCGCTGGCAGGCATGGCGCGGCGCAAGCGAGGCAACTCGGCGCGCACGCGCTGGACTGTTTCGATGACGTTGGCGCCCGGTTGGCGCTGTATGTCGATGACAATCGAAGGCTGACCGCGGTACCAGGCGCCGACTTTCGTGTTCTCAAGGCCATCGATGACATCGGCGACATCGGCGATTTTGACCGGCGCGCCGTTGCGGAACGCCACCACGATGTCCTTGTAGGTGTCGGCGGCAACGATCTGGTCGTTGGCAGCAATGGTATAAGATTGATGCGCGCCATCGAGCGCGCCTTTTGGCCCGGCGACATTGGCGCCGACAATGGCCGTGCGCAGATCATCGAGCGCGATGCCGTAGGAGGCGAGCCGCGACAGATCCGCCTGGATGCGGATGGCGGGGCGGATGCCGCCTTGCACCGACACATGGCCGACGCCCGTGACCTCCGAAAGCCGTGGCGCCATGATGGTGTCAGCCATATCGCTGAGCGCCCGCAGGTCGATCGCCGGCGAGGTGAGCGCAAGGGTGATAATTGGCGCGTCCGCCGGGTTCACTTTTGAATAGAGCGGGGGATAGGGCAGGTTACGCGGCAGCGTCGAGGCGGCGGCATTGATCGCCGATTGCACATCCTGCGCGGCCGCGTCGATATCGCGATTGAGATCGAACTGGAGGGTGACCTGGCTGATGCCGAACGAACTCGACGAGGTCATCGTCTGGAGCGCCGGGATCTGGCCGAATTGCCGCTCCAGCGGCGCAGTCACCAGCGCGGCGATGGTGTCCGGATTGGCGCCGGGCAATTGGGTGGTGACCTGGATGGTGGGAAAGTCGACCTGCGGCAACGCCGAGATCGGCAGCCACCAGTAGCCAAGAAAACCGCCAAGCATCACCGCAACGCCGAGCAGTGAAGTAGCAATCGGCCGGTGAATGAATGGCGACGATACGCTCATTGCTGCGTGTTCGGTCTGGTCGTGTTGCCACCCCGTTGCCGTTGCTGTCCGTCACGCGGACGTGCAGGCTGCGGCTGACCGGCCGGCGCATTGGCATCCCCGATCGAAATCTTGCTTCCGTCAGTCAGGCGGACGAAGCCGGTGGTCACCACCCGCTCGGGCGGCTCAAGCCCGCTCTTCACGACCGTCTGAGTTTCATCCTGTTTCTGTACGACGATCGGCCGCATCGCGACCGTGTTGTCGTCCTTCGCCACATAGACGAACGTCCCATTCGGCCCGCGTTGCACCGCGCCGGTCGGGATCACGACTACGTCTTTCAACGTGTCGACCAGCAGGCGTATATTGACGAACTGCCCCGGCCAGAGTTGCAGTTTTTCATTGGGGAACTCTGCCTTCAGCTTCACGGTGCCGGTTGTCTGGTCGACCTGGTTGTCGACGACTTTCAGCAGGCCGCGGTCGATTACCGCGTCATTGTCGGAACGTTGCGCTTCAACGTTGAGCGGGCCCTTGGCGAAGGCCGTATTCACTTGCGTCAAATCCTGCTGCGGCAAGTTGAACAACACCGAGATCGGATGCAGCTGTGTCATCACCACGATGGCGGAATTGGTGTCGGCGGCGCGCACGAAATTGCCCTCGTCCACCATGCGGATACCGGTGCGGCCATCGAGGGGCGCGGTGATGGTGGTGTAGCCGAGCATTGCCTGCGCGTTGTCGATTGCGGCCTGGTCGGCCTCCACCAATGCGGTGTTCTGCGCCACCAGCGCGCGCTGCGTGTCGGCCTGCTGTTTGTTGATGGCGTTAGTCGCGGCGAGTTTTTCGTAACGTTCCAGATCGATCTTTGAATTGGCAAGTTGCGCTTCGTCCTGCGCCTTTTTGGCGATCGCCTGATCGAGCTGCGCCTTGTATATGACCGGATCGATGCGCGCCAGGACGTCGCCTTTCTTGACGTCGTCGCCTTCCTTGAAATTGACGCTGAGAAGTTTGCCGTCCACCTGCGGGCGAACGGTCACGGTGTTGAGCGCCTTGATAGTGCCGACGGCATCGAGATAGACAGGCACATCCGCACGCGTCACGGGTGACACGAGAACCGGTACGGGACCTTCGGTGCCGAAGCGGTTGGCGCGCCGCTGCTGTGCGGCGGGGCCGCCGAAGACGTAATAGAGCGCAGCGACGACCGCAATCAGGATAATGGCGCTCGCGAGCATGCGGCGGTTACTGCCACCTGCCTTTGCGAGAAGCTGTTTGGGAAATTCACCGTGCATCGGCGGCTTCTACGGGTTTAGGCAGCCAGCCGCCCCCGAGCGCCTGATAGAGGCTGACAATCGCCTGAACGTGCGCGAGGCGCGCCTGCACCAGCGCGTCCTGAGCCTGATAAAGTGTCTGCTGCGTTTGCAGCACGGTAACCAGGTCGACCGTACCTTCGCGCAGACGCTGCTCCGATATATCGAAAGCACGTTGTGAGCTCGTCACCACCTCGCGCTGGAGTTTTTCGCGTTCGGCGGTCTTGCGAATATCATCGAGCGCATTCTCAACATCGGCAAACCCGGAAATCACCGCCTTGCGGTAGGTCTGCAGGAGCTCGTCCTGCTTGCCCTTTTGCAGGTCGAGATTGCCGAGCAGTTTTCCACCCTCGAAGATCGGTTGGGTGAGGCCGGCCGTCAGGGTGAAAAACGCCGATTCCGGCCGCAGCAAGGTCCGCAGGATCGCGCTTTGATAGCCGCCTTCGCCGGTGAGAGTAATACTTGGCAAAAATTGCGCGCGCGCATTCTCGACATTGGCATTGGCGGAGGCGAGATTAGCCTCCGCTTCGCGGATATCCGGACGCTGCGTCAGCAGCTCGGACGGCAGGCCTGGCGTCACACGCGGGTACGCGATGCCGCGCAAGCTTCCGCCGCGAATTTTCACGCTCTCCGGCGAGCGACCCATCAACAGCGCGAGCGTGACCTTGTTCTGCCGCAGCGTCTGCTCCAGCGGCGGAATGGCGGCGCGCTGATTGTTCACGACGCTTTCCTGCTGTGCCGTGTCGAGCGCCGAGGCCGTGCCCGCCTGAAGCCGTTGATTGATCAGGTTGAGCACGCGCGTGGCACTCTCGAGATTCTGGCGCGCAACACGCAGCCGGTCTTGCGCGGCCAGGACCTGGAAATACGCATTGGCGGCAGACACGACTGTCGTCAGGCCAACCACTTCGCGGTCGAAGCGGCTGGCGACCGCGAGCTGTTCCTGCGCGCGCATAGCCGCGCGGTTCTTGCCCCAGAAATCGATTTCGTAACTCGCGGTCAGCGACGTGGAGAGGAGGTCGCGTTCGGAACCGCCGAGCGAACCGGTTGTGCCACCGGCTGCTGTTGCCTGCGAGGTCCTTATCCGTGACGCGCTGCCGTTGAGATCAACGACTGGCAGAAGCGCGGCGCCGGTAATTCGCGCATTCGCGTCGGCCTGCACGATGCGGGCGATTGCAGCCGCAATATCGAGATTACCCTCGCGCGCGGCCTCGATGATCTCGGTCAGTTCACGCGAATGGAAAGAGCGCCACCAGTCGAGCGGCGGAACAGCGGCTTCCGCGACCTTCGGATTGCGCGGGCCGTAGTTATAACCCGATGGAATATCGAGCCCCGGCTCGGGCGGCTCGCCGGTCAGCAGGCAGCCCCCAACGGGCAGTGTGAGACATAGACCCTGAAGCATGGTCCAAAACGGGCGCCCCCACGTATTCGTTCCCGCCTCCTTCGCTATCCCACCCCGATGCATTCCAATTTCTTTCAAAACCCGGCCAAAAACGACTCGGTCGGGAAATAATACTACTGTTTAGCGGCAATCGGCTTGCGTCCTGGAGGCCAATTCGCCAGCGCCTGGCGTCCGGACGGCGAGATTTTGCCGGCAATATTGGCGAATACGCCCTGGACGGTCTGGTCGAAGGCCAGCCGGGCCGCCCGCGTCTCGGCGGTCGCCGCGCGCATAGCCTCGACGTCAAACGGCTCCTGCCGCAACACGTCGTGAATACGCTGGCGCGCGGAATGATATTTTGCCTGCGTATCCTCGATGGCTGCGTGGTTTTGGTTGATCTGGCCGCGCAGGATATCGGCATCAGCCGCCGGCAGTGTTGCGGCCAGCCGTTCGACCCGCACGAATATATTGGGGTCCCAATAAGATGGCTGCGGGGCGCGGATCGCCATGGCGACCGCAACGCCGACAAAGAAGAGGTTGAGCGCGAGCGAGCCGAGCAACAGCCAGCGCGGCGAGCCGGGTGTTACGGATGGAACGGCATGGGCGACACTCATGGCCTTCCTCCCGTGAATGCATCGGGCTCGAAGGTTATCGCGCCGATGCCGCCTCCACCGACAGACGCAGGTGGCGCGCCCGGATTATCGAATTGCCGGTCAAGCCCGGCAATGCCGACGAAGAATCCGAGCACCGCGCAACAGGCCAGTGCCGCCATGCGCGGCCAGGCGGGGGCAAATTGCCAATCGAGCAGAACGCCGGGCAGGCGCCAGAAAGGTTGTTTCTGGCGCGGGAGCGGCCTGCTCAGCCGCTTGAGCACCCGATCGACCGCGGCCTCGTCGGCCTGCGGCGTCTGGCGCTTCAGCACGGTCTTGAGGAAAGCTTCGAACTGTTCGTTGGTCATTTCACTCACCCTTGTCGATCAGGTCGCCAAGTGCACGCCGAAGATTTTGTTTGCCGCGCACCAGCAAGGTTTCGACCGCTGACACCGACGTTCCGAGAATTTCGGCCACCTCTGCATTGCTCATGCCTTCGCTGTAAGTGAGCATGATAGCGTCGCGCTGGCGCGCCGGAAGCTTGCCAATTGCCGTCGTAACGGTGCTCTGCCGCTCTTCGGCTTCCGCCTGTTCCGTGGCTCCGGGCGTTGGGTCCACAATATCCCCCGCCGCGTCCAGTTCGACCCAGGGCGCCCGCCGTTTGCGGTCGAGACAAAGGTTGACCACGATGCGCGTGAGCCAGGTCCGGAATTGCGCCAGGGGCTGCCAACGTGGCGCGTGCGTCCAGACGCGCAAGAACGCTTCTTGCGCAACATCCTCGGATTCTGCTGCGTTCCCGAGAATGCGCCGGGCAAGCCCGAGCATGGCCGGCATATGACGGCGCGAAAGCAACTGGAATGCCCGCTCATCGCCACGGGCGACACGGGCCATGAGCGCCTCGTCGCTGTCATCCATCGCAAGGAGGTAGCTACCATAGGATTCGCCGGTCCGTTCCAGTTCTGAGCCTGTTCAAATAACGGGCGAGGCGGGCAAATCCTGTGCTGCCGACGGTACCGGTAAAGAGGTAGCCGGCCGCCGAGGGCGTGGGCTAACTTATTGAATTAGCGCTGGTTTGCGACCCGACGGTGTCCGGCGGGCTCAAGGCCATCAAGCAGCCGGTACCCGGCCTTGCCGTTCGGCACCGGCATCTTAAGGCGCGCGGCCACGTGCGTTGATTGCGGTTACATGTACGGCATTGGCGCGAACACCCGCGCAACCGAGGAGAGGGCTCCTGCGAATAGTCCGCCGATCGCACCGCAGCCGATGATGAGGAGATTTGAAATTATTCCGTGTCCGCTCGTCCCCGCGAAAGCGGGGACCTAGTCCTTTTATCTGGATTCCCGCTTGCGCGGGAATGAGCGGCGAAGCTTTTCACCGCCCCGCCACGTCGGCGAGCGCGAAGCCGGCAATGCGCTTGTAGTTTTCCGAAAGCGCGCGCAATTCGTCCTGCGTGATGTATTTGTCGAGATTGTCGAAAGGCCGGTCGCCGACCAGTTCCTCGACTTTGATATTGATGAAATCAGGCGGGTGTTCGCGGTTGGTGCGCACCACCTTGGCGGCAACGGTGGCGCGCGCGGTCTCATATTCCTTGAACGCTGCGCGTGGGTCAAAGTTTTTCGCCAGCAGGTCGGCCAATGTACGCGCATCGATGGCCGCTTGCGCCGCGCCATTGGATCCGCGCGGATACATCGGATGGGCGGCGTCGCCTGCGAGCGTGACGCGGCCGAAGGTCCATTTGTCGATCGGATCCTTGTCGACCATCGGATATTCCAGGATCTGGTCAGCGTCGCGGATCAACTGCGCGACATCGAGCCAATCAAATCGCCAGTTTTCATAGAGTGGGAAGAAGTCGGCTAAGCTGCCTGGTTTATTCCAGTCATTTTGCTCAAACGTGTCGCGCTTGATCTCCGCCATCCAATTGATGAGTTGGCGGCCCTCGCCGTCGATGTTGTCGATGATTGGATAAATTACAATCTTGCCGGTGAGAATGGAGCCCACGCGCATATAGGTGCGGCCATCCAGGATTGGCTTGCGCCGCGTGATCCCGCGCCAGGTGTTGATGCCGGCGAACGCAACCTTGTCGTCTGGGTAGAGCTGCTTGCGGATCGCAGAATTAATGCCTTCGCAGTCGATCACCACATCGACGCGCACGCTGCCTTTTGCACCTCCCGCGCCGCTCCTGAAATGCACGGTGACGCCGTGCTCATCCTGTTCCACGCCTACGCATTCGTGGTCAGTGTGGATCGCGTCCGCTCCGAGCCGGTCACGCGCTGCCTTGTACAGGATCATATGCAGTCGGCCGCGGTGGATACAGACCTCTGGATATTGGTATCCGGCCAGCTTACCGCGCGACTCTTTGTAGAGGAGCTGGCCGAAGCGATTGTAGAAGCGACTTTCGCGATTTTCGATGCCGGCCTTGAGCAATTCCTCACCGAGGCCAAGCGCACTGAATTCTCGCATGGCGTGCGGCAGCAACGTGATGCCGACGCCGAGCTCCTTGATCTCCGGCGCTCGCTCGTAGACGCGGCATGCAATGCCGCGTTCCTTGAGGTTGAGAGCGAGCGACAATCCGCAGATGCCGCCGCCGATAATCGCAACGTCCATTCAACCCCGCCTGCTGCATTGAAGGTACGCAAGAATGGACGAAATCGTCGAAACTCTGTCAACATACGCCGACCAGCGCGGAATATTCCGTCATCAGGGAGGTAACAATGGACAAGGCACTCTACGACAAAGGCATGGCGATGCGGCGCAAGGTGCTGGGCGACGAATATGTCGACCGCGCCGTCGCCAACACCGACGATTTCAACCGCAAATTCCAGGATCTGCTCAATGAGTTCTGTTGGGGCGCGGTGTGGACCGATGAGGACCTCAAACCGCGTGACCGCAGCCTGCTCAACCTCGGCATGATCGCCTGTCTCGGCCGCATGCACGAGTTCGAGGCGCATTTCCGTGGCGCGCTGCGCAACGGCCTCACGCCCAAGGAACTCTCGGCGGTCCTGCGGCAGATTGCCATCTACTGCGGCTTCCCGGCTTCGGTGGATGCCCAC
>Ga0187765_10001097_pt1 | contig 10380 bp, 10 predicted proteins | sample 0216_QUI02_MP05__3_FD_133018 | JGI IMG/M metagenome (GOLD analysis project Ga0187765, IMG submission 133018) | Tropical peat soil microbial communities from peatlands in Department of Meta, Colombia - 0216_QUI02_MP05_10_MG | ecosystem: Environmental > Terrestrial > Soil > Wetlands > Peat ...
CGCGTCCACCGTAGACGCTTGCTATCTCTGCGTGCGCAATGCTCCCTAACCCGAATAGCATCAGAGTCATACCAACAAAAATTTGTTTCAAACAGACAGAAGTTTTCATACGAGCTCTCCCCTGCGGCTACTGCCACATCCAATTCGACCAACAAAAACATGGCGGAAGCTCGGCGAGGGCCAGTGTGGTCGTCAGCGAACGTCCGCTTGCGCCCTAACGCATAGCCCAAACTACCGTGACCACTCGATCAAAGTTTCCTACAAATTGTGTGCTTCTAAAAATGAACAAATAACAAACAGATACCAAACAAATAACATTTAGAAAGTTCCGCTGGACACACAATTACACGGGTTTCACACAAAACGGTCACAAACAAATAAGTGTAAATCCTCGGCCAGTTCCCCGGAATTGGGATCGGGATGGCGTCGCGGTCACGCCATAACGCCAGCGTCAACGCTTTCTCTGGATCAGTCGTCGTCGCTAGCAATGCTTGATCCGGTTTCATCATCGACGTCGAAAACCATGTGTTGGCGTGGGCGAACAAATAGCGGCGATTGCCGCCTTTGAGTTGTTTGTGAATCTGAAGACCGCGAAGGCTATGGGCTTGAAGATCCCCGAGTCATTCCTTGTGCGAGCCGACAAAGTGATCGAATGAAACGGTCACTTTGTTGCGGTGCATATGTCTGCTTTTGGCACGAAGCGGACATCCCTCTAGGCTCAACGAACGTCCGCTTTTGGGGGTAAAGCGGACATCCGAAGAATACGCTGGCATGTCTGCTTTTGACTGCTGCCGGTGTAGGCGAGCGTTTGTAACCGGCGATGCTGGCTGTTGTCTCATTGCGAACCCATTCTTAATTCTCTCTCAAATATCGTTTGTTCGATTCGACGAAGGCGTGATTCTTATCGGGAAGTCTCGATGCTCGGGCTGATCCTTGATGGCTTGTTCTTCGGCTTCTTGACCTACCTGCTCGCGCGTGTGTTGTTCGATTTATTGTGCTCCCCCCGTTTCTATGAATTGACCTTGCTGGTTACCGCCCCGCTAGGCACGTACCACTACACAAACGACCTTCGGGTATCATTGATGGCTTTTCTGTTATCCGGATTCTTTGTGTTGCTTGCCGACACGGCTTTTCAATCGGAGCGCAAGCGGACCGCAAGGAAGCTGCCCCGGGCCTATTAATTCTTAAAAGTTGACTCGATGTGTTCGCGATTTGTTATCGCGTAATTCATCCCGATCACTGGCGTACCCACACCTAGTGATGCAGATCACAGACCCGGCCGGCTTGGCGGGTGATTTTCTCGCCCATCATGGACTGGAAGCTGATAGATACCGCACCCTTCAACCGCGATCTGGAACTCGCGGTGATCGATTCTACAGGGACGCGCCTTGTCGCCTTTCCCTGTCGTCTAACGGACAGTGGCTGGTTCGATATTGAAACCAACAAGCGAGTTTATTTTTTCTACCCACGTCCCACCCACTGGCGAGATTGGGTACTCCAATAAACATTCCGCCACTATCACGACGCAGCTGGAGGCGTGTTCAACCAAATCAACGTCTCAAACTCATAGTCGCATTTGCCACACATCCAGTTGTGACGAATGTTATTGCGCTCGAGAAATTCCGAATGTAGCGGCGTGCTCAACAATTCACCACATTTTGGGCAAGAGCACCGTGGAAAATACGCTTCATAAATGCGGCTGCGAGCCGAGCTGATACGGGCCGTCATCTGGAATCCAACCTTCAGATTGGAATGGCCCCAAGCCACGGTGATCGGTACGTCAGTTTCTCCAATTTTTTGTTGAACAACATTCAGCGCATTTTATTCGTCACACAGGTTAATGCGCTTGTTTCTTTTGAGCCAAACCAGCGCACGTCGCGGCGCTCGGTAGGCGGATTGCGGTTGTTAGAAAAAAGTCGGCGAAGCCAGCGAAGAAAGCTAATCACGCGGGGGCAATGGTTTGTCGTGATGCTTCATAAGCTGATCTATCCTGATGATTAGTAGGAGAAATTATTTATGTGCAACACTGCTGTAGCCACCCCGTCATAAATTCGTACACTTTCTTGATACAGTCATTGCGGGCGAGCCCTGCGACAGAGCAGCGGTCGGGGTTCCTTGCGAAAAGAGGAGCCACGCAATGTCAAGTTACACCGACTTCGACAAAGCTTCGAAGACTGTTAAGAAGCAAATCTCTGAAACAGAGGAAAGAATTGGCGAGACAACGCGTCAGTTTCAGAGTGAGTTTGCCAAGGCATTTTCAGAAATGAGTAAAACGGTCATGTCGCGCGCGGGCGCCGAAATGCAACTTGGCCTCGAACTATCCCAAAAGCTGAGTGCAGCTCGTTCGCCTTCTGATGCTCTGTCGGCTTATCAAGAGTGGCTGACCGCGGACGTTCGCGAGCGTTCGGAAGGCGCCCGTCAGTTGATGCTTAACTATCAAAATTTCATTACTGAGAGCACACAACTTTTTTCGAATAACCTGTCGAACAAGACGTGAGCACTACATAGCGCTCGCCTTTGAGAACGAGATTTAAGCCCACGGCGGCAGCGGTAATTACGCCGCGCCGCCGGTAATGACTTCAAAGTGCGACTGCCGTTCGAATTGCTCTATTTCAGCCTTCAATTCGTCAACGGGGCGATCGACGCTTTCGGCGATCAATCCGTAAATACGCCGGACCTCGGGGCGGACGTCTGGATTGTTGGCAAAGCGGCGAAGGGTGTCACATGCAATCCCCACGCTTTCGGGGCTTAGGGCGGTGCAGAGCGCGATATAGATGCCGCCCACGATGCGGGCAGTGTCGTTGTTCATTTGAAGGCGGCCGGTCTGCCCGAATAGCCTGGCTTGTTTTCCCCTGTCCGCCCCGACCGGGCGAATGTCTGATCGAAATAATGATGCTGTTTTACTGCACCGCATATGTCCGCCTTTGGCACAAAGCGGACATGGCAACAGCTTTCGGCGATGTCCGCTTTTGGGGGTAAAGCGGACATCCCTTCAAGTAACCTCGATGTTTGCTTTTGACCCGAAGCGGACATTAGCGCTGCAATTTTGCTGTGACGCACAACACAGCCCATACGCCGTGGTGTGATAGAGTTCAGTTCTCGATCAGGGGCGGTCTTGAGGCGACGTGATTTCATTAAATTGGCGGGTAGCGCTACGGCGGCGTGGCCGCTCGTTGCGCGTGCGCAGCAGAGTCGGCAGCCACGAATTGTCGGCATCTTGGTGGACGGTCTGCAAACCGATGCGGAAATCGAGGCCCGCTTGGCCGCGTTCCGAAAGGCTCTGCAAGACCTAGGCTGGAATCCCGGATCAAATCTACGCGTTGAGATTCGCTATGGTATCGACAACGACGTCTTGCTCCAAGGTGCGAGGGAATTAGCCGGCCTTGCTCCGGATGTTGTTTTGGCCGTGGCGCCGCCTGCCGTTATGGCGCTGTTGAGTGTCACTCGTACTATCCCGATTGTATTTACGGCGGTCACCGATCCGGTTGGCTCGGGATTTGTACAAAAGCTGTCTCACCCCGGTGGGAATGCCACTGGCTTTCTCACTTCCGAATTTGGCTTTGGCGCGAAATGGTTAGAATTGCTCAAAGAGATCGCGCCGAATGTCCGACGGGTGGCTGTTATTACTGACCCCGACAATCGGGGCGCGGCACCACAGTTTGCCACGATCCAAGCAGCGGCGCCGTCGGTTGGCGTGGAGCTAATCCCCATAAGCTTGAGGGATAAGGATTCAATCGAGCAAGAGATCAGTGGCTTCACACGCTCCGGAAATGGCGGCCTCATCGCGCTCAGGGTTCCCAAAGTCATGGCCGAGCGTAAATCGATCATCGCGCTGGCGGCTTCGCATCGATTGCCTGCGGTTTATCCACTGCCCCTTTTTGCAGCCGATGGTGGCTTGATCGCCTACGGCCCGAATGTTGTCGACCAATTTCGGCAGGCCGCTTCCTATGTTGATCGCATCCTTAAGGGAGAGAAGCCGGCCGACCTGCCGGTGCAGGCGCCGACCAAGTACCAACTGGCGATCAATCTAAAAACCGCCAAGGCGCTCGGCCTAGCTGTGCCCACGTCACTGCTCGCCCGCGCCGACGAGGTGATCGAATAACAGGTTATTTTGCTGCACCGCATATGTCTGCTTTTGACACAAAGCGGACGTCCCAGCGCGCTCAACCAATGTCCGCTTTCGGGGGCAAAGCGGAGATCGGTCCTTATCCCGAGGATCTGCTCCTGACCAAGGCGGACATGGCGTCAACGTCAGCGCGAATAACCCATCAAGCGCCGGAGAGACCACTCGGGCGTTGACATCGTTGCGGAAAGAGCGATTGAATACGTGTCGCCCAATGAAAACAGCGATCCCCAGCTTTCTGCCATAACGACGGGGAAGCGGACTGTTCGGTCGCCGTGATTTCGCGACTGGGGGGCTGGCCGATGACGGTCGGCAGATTTAAAGCGCATGTCAGTTCGCGCATTTCCGCGCGGCGAGCGACTTTACCTTCGGCGCCGGCAACCGCGCTCCAGCACAACGCCCAACACAATCGCAATCGCATGAGTGAGACACAGGCGCCGAAAGGCGTTTGCAGTTTGGCCTCGGCTCACGAGAGGTAACGGGAGGATTCGACCATGCAACATACAGGCGACGTCGCGTTGATGGCCCATCTGATGCGGCGTGCCGGCTTTGGCGCGGGCAGAGACGAGCTCGAAGCGCGTGTTGCCAAAGGTTACGACGCCACGGTCGAGGAACTGCTGCATCCTGAAACACAGCCGCCGGTCGATCATTATACCTTGCTTCGCCACCAGCCCTCGGCGCTGTTGCCGGGCGGGGTGCCTCCGATGGGCAACATCAACTACATGTATTACCTGGTGACCACGCAGCGCCCGCTGGAAGAGAAGATGGCGCTGTTCTGGCACCATGTGTTCGCGACCGGTAACTCGAAGGTCGACAATTACGATCAGATGCTGGAGCAGATCGATCTATTCCGTAACCACGGCATGGGCAACTATCGCGACTTACTGCTGATGGTGGCGAAGAATCCCTCGATGATCTTCTGGCTGGACAACAACCAGAACCACGGCACCGAGGTGAACGAAAACTGGGGCCGCGAACTGCTGGAATTGTTCAGCCTCGGCGCTGGCAACTACACCGAGGTAGACGTGCGCGAGGCGTCGCGCTCTTTCACCGGCTGGAGCTTCGAGACCAAACTCCCCCGGCTGCCGTACGGACGCTTTCCGTGGAAGTTCGAGTATCGCCCAGAAGATCACGACGACGGCGAGAAAACCTTCCTCGGACACACGGGCAACTTCAATGGCGAGGATATCATCGACATCATTGTCGAGCAGCCAGCCTGCGCAAGATTCATCTGTCGGCATCTTTACAATTTCTTCGTCGCGGACGAGCCGCAGGTGCCTGCCTGGAGTCTGGAGCCGCCACGCGATCCGGCGGCGATCGACCTTCTGGCACGGACGTTCCGTGAAAACAAATGCGAGATGAAGCCGGTGCTGCGCACACTGTTCACATCGGACTTCTTCAAGAACGCCCGTTACAGGCACATGAAATCGCCGGCCGAGGTCGTGGTGGGCACGCTGCGCCAGATGGGCGGCTACGAGATAGCGATGCCGGGCTATGGCGAGCTGTCGATGCAGCCCTCCTATATGGGCCAAGATCTGCTCAATCCACCGTCGGTGGAAGGCTGGCATACCGGCCAGGAGTGGATCAACAGCGGCTCGCTGATGGCGCGCATCAACTTCGTCGCCGAGCAGGTTGGCAATACGTCGTTACCCGGCGTGCAGGCGATCATCAAGCGGCTGCAGGCCATGGGCGTGCTGGAGCCGGAGGAGCTAGTCGATTCGTGCCTCGATTTGCTCGGACCGGTGGAAGTCGGCGCCGATACCAAGAAGGAGCTGGTCGAGCAGGCGAAGGAATGGGGCCAGATACGCTGGGACACGGCGGCGAACGCCCAGGCGGCCACCGAAAATACAGGCAAACTGCTGCAACTGATTGTGGCGACCCGCGAGTATCAATTCGCGTGACACAAAAACTCTGACGGCTGCGGAGGAACGCAAGATGGCGGCGATGCAAAATGACCCCGTGCTGGTCGTTGTCCAGCTCACCGGCGGCAATGACTACCTCAACACGGTCGTCCCGTACAACAACCCGCTCTACCGCGATAACCGGAAGGCGGTCGGAATCGGTGACAACCAGATATTGCGGCTCGATGGGGACTACGGCGTCCCATCGTTTCTCGCGCCAATGAAGAGGTTCTGGGACGAGGGCAAGCTCGCAATAATGCATGGCGTCGGCTACCTCGATTCGCCGCGCTCGCATTTCCGCTCGATGGACATCTGGCACACCTGCGAGACCGACAAAGTCAGCACCGAAGGCTGGCTCGGCCGCGTAGTGCGCGAAATCGATCCGAAGAAGGAGAACGTGGTCACCGCGGTGAGCTTCGGCCCGTGCCTGTTCCGGGCGCTCGCCGTGGCGGGCGTACCGGTCGCCTGTGTCGCTGGCCCGCTCGAGACCTATGGCTTCCTGCCGGCCATTCAAGAAAAGGCGCAGCGCCAAGCGGTGCTCGATCGTTTTTCCCGGATGTACACTCCGATCCCGGGGAGCGGCGTCATGGAATACATGGGTACGACGGGACTGGATTCGCTCAAGGGCGCTGACATCCTTAAGGTGGCTCCCGGCAAGTACTCATCCGAGATTAAATATCCCGACACCCCGATCGCCCGCAAATTGAAGGGCATCGCCCAGGTGCATTTCGCGGATCTCGGGACGCGGGTGTTCTACTGTGATCACGGCAGCTTCGACACCCACGCGGGGCAGGGTCCGATCCACGCCAACCTTTGGACCTCGGTGAGCCAAGGCCTCGAGGCGTTCATGGCCGACCTGCGGGCGCACGATAGGGCGGACAACGTGATCATCCTGATGTTCTCGGAGTTCGGCCGACGCGTGCGCGACAACGGTTCAGGAACAGATCACGGCGCCGCCGGCGTCACGTTCGTGATCGGCGAGAGGGTCAAGGGTGGCCACTATGGCAACATGCCGTCGCTTGAGGCTGGCAAGCTCGTGCAGGGCGACCTCAACCCGAACATGGACTTTCGCGGTATCTACTCGACCATCCTTGATAAGTGGCTGCACATGGACCCAGTGCGGATCGTCAACGGCACCTACGACCAGCTGGCGTTCTTGAATTAGCCGCCGGACGCTTGCTCGCTTGGCGTGAGCCCGGGTCACGGGCCTGCCGGTTCGGCGTGAACAAACACCCTTCCGCTGGCCGGAAGGTGAAATCGGCGTGAATGGGAGGACCGAATGGCGCTTACGACCTATGTCAAAGGCCGCGCTTACGATTGGAGCCACGCGATCGGACGCGCCACGGCGAACGGCACGGGGTTCAATTACCCACAGACCATGTGCCTCGGAAATGACGGCGACATTTTCGTCGCTAATCGGGGTAACGAGAACACGTTCGCGATGCGGGTCAATCGCGTGAAGATCGGTGGCCCAGGCGAGGAAGAACTGCTTGCTGAATTCTGTACATACGGCGAAACAGACGGACATTCAATCTGGCCGTTCGGCGTCGCGGTGGACAAGCACGACACCGTGTACGTGACAGACGAGTGGACGAACACCGTCTCGGTCTTCGATGCTGCAGGCAAATTCATTCGCAAATGGGGAACGCCCGGCAGCGGTCCTGGAGAATTGATGAATCCAGCCGGGATTATTTGCGACGCCGGCGGCAACGTGATTGTTGTCGATAGCGGCAACGACCGCCTGCAGGTCTTCACTCCCGACGGCAAGGTTCTGACCCAGTGCGGCAGGAACGGCAGCGGCGAAGGAGAGTTCAACAAGCCGTGGGGCATCACCCTCGACAACGAGGGCAATATCTATGTCGCGGACTGGAAGAACCACCGCGTGCAGAAGCTCTCCCCGAGCGGTGAATTCATCATGTCGATCGGCAAATACGGGACGCTTCCGGTACCGGAGAATGCCTTCGCCGTGACCTATCTGGGTCCGTTCCTCTCGCACACGGACCCGCAAGGGTACCCCAAGGCGAGGATTCTTAATCATCCCACCGACGTGGCGATCGATCCCGACGGCGATATTTACGTCGCCGACTGGGGCAATCACCGCCTTTGCATTTTCGACGCGGAAGGCACCCCACTGACCCACCTGGTGGGCGATGCCCAGGTGATGTCGAAGTGGGGACAGCAGAGCATCGACGCCAATCCCGACATGATGAAGGCGTACCGGCGGGCACGCAATCTCGAACCTCTCTGGCGCTTCTGTTTCCCGACGGCGGTGGACTTCGATTCGAAGACTGATCGGATCATCGTTGCCGACAGTCAACGCAACCGCCTTCAGATCTACCGCAAGGTGCGTGGCTACGCCGATTTCCAGGCGAACCTGTAGGACCTGTCAACGATGACCTGAATGTCTGCTTTCGGCACAAAGACATAGAGCAACGTCTGATACTGGAGTAAGAGCGGATATCGCTTCAACGCAGTCGCACGTCGGCTGTTGACTTAGCTCTAGCCTGTGGCGCGGACTCATGGCCTCGATCGATCGCCTCAAATGATTATTCATCTGGGGAATGATTGCACTTCTTGGTAGTGCCGCCGGCAGCGGTTCTCGTTACCAGCGGCCGTGATCTGTCTATGCTGAGGAAAATCAGCAAGCAACAAATTTGCGCGGAGAGAACCATGACACCCGAACGCTCGACAATGCGCAAGGTTTATTGGCGACTCTTGCCCATAACGATCCTGACCTATTTCCTCTGCTATCTCGATCGCATCAATGTTGGATTTGCGGCGCTGACCATGAACAAGGACTTAGGCCTCGACGCTGCTACTTACGGCATGGCGGCCGGCGCCTTCTTCTGGGGCTATTTCCTGTTTGAGGTCCCGAGCAACATCATCCTAGAAAAGCTCGGGGCGCGGATATGGATCGCTCGCATCATGGTGACATGGGGCCTGCTGTCGGGCGCGACCGCGTTATCCGTCGGGCCATGGAGCTTCCTTACCATGCGCTTTCTGCTCGGCCTCGCCGAGGCCGGGCTATTTCCGGGCATGATCCTCTTCTTTACATACTGGTTTCCGGATTGGCATCGCGCCCGGATCGTTTCGAGTTTCATGGTGGCGCTACCGCTCGCCGTTGCTGCGGGCTCACCTCTGTCGACCGCGCTGCTCGAACTGAACGGTCTGTTCGGGTTGGCCGGCTGGAGGTGGATGTTCATTGCCGAAGCCGTGCCGACCGTCCTTGTCGGCGTCTTCTTGGTGTTCTTTGTCACCGATCGTCCAATTCTCGCCCATTGGTTAAGCGCGGAGGAGTGCTCGTGGCTGACCACCACGCTCGAGACGGAGCGACGTTTGGTTGAAGCGAAGCGAAAGGTTAGCCTGTGGGAGTCGTTCTGGAATCCGAAGGTTCTTCTTCTCACGCTGAATTACTTCGGCATCGGTGCCGCAAGCCTCGGCATGCTGCTGTTCCTGCCGCAGATGGTGAAACAGCTCGGACTCACCACCATGCAAGTCGGGTGGGTCACCATGATTCCCTATCTGTGCGGTGCGGTCGCCATGTTGGTGTGGGGCTGGGTTTCGGATCGCACGGCCGAGCGGAGGTGGAGTTTGTTCTGGGCCTGCATAGTTGCTGCTGCCGGGCTCGTCATCGCCGCGCAGACGATGGGTACTGCTTGGGCAGTGGTTGGAATGTCGATCGCCGCCATAGGCCTCTACGGCTCCAAGGGTCCGTTCTGGGCCATGCCGTCGATGATCCTGACCGGGACGGCTGCGGCCTCTGGCATCGCGTGGATTAACTCGGTCGGCAATCTCGGCGGTTTCTTCGGACCAACCGTCGTCGGCTGGGCGAAGGATTATACTGGCGGCTTTTCGGGGGGTCTTTATGCACTAGCTGGATTTGCGCTCATGTCGGCAATCGTGTGCGCGCTGGGGCTTCGCATTCCAAATCCTGCGGCGCGACAAGAGATAGCGGCAGTGCCAGCCGAATAAAGCCCCCGGCAAAAAGGCGGACCGGCCATAGAAATGAAACGGGCGGTGTACCGCTATCTTGTGGTTGCTGGCTACCGCCGACGAGGTGATCGCGACTTGCTCAATCAATGTCCGCTATTGGGGGTGAAGCGGACATCGATCGGATGTCGTGGAATGTCCGCTTTTGACCCAAAGCGGACGTCGAGCCTCAGAATTTGCTGTGACGCACAACACTCCACAAATGCATTGCTTGTTCCTGCCCATCTGGGCAGTAGGCTGAATGCCCAATCTTCGCTTATGGGGGTCTGAAACCATTGGAGACCCTCATGACCCAAGGCACTCAATCTAGTCACGTTCAGGATCTATCAGCCGCATTGGCGCGCTTGGTCGCTATTGCGGCACCCA
>Ga0187765_10001098_pt1 | contig 10373 bp, 10 predicted proteins | sample 0216_QUI02_MP05__3_FD_133018 | JGI IMG/M metagenome (GOLD analysis project Ga0187765, IMG submission 133018) | Tropical peat soil microbial communities from peatlands in Department of Meta, Colombia - 0216_QUI02_MP05_10_MG | ecosystem: Environmental > Terrestrial > Soil > Wetlands > Peat ...
CTAAAAAGTCTGCTCGGCGGGCCGGCCGATGTCGTGCTGTCCGACATGGCTGCGAACGCCACCGGGCACCGGCCGACCGATCACCTGAAAATCATGGCGCTGGTGGAGGCCGCGGCGGAATTCGCACGCGAGGTGCTCAAGCCCGGCGGGGTGTTTCTCGCCAAGGTGATCCAGGGTGGAACCGAGAGCGAACTGCTTGCCGCGCTCAAGCACGACTTTGCAAGCGTGAAGCACGTCAAGCCGGCGGCGAGCCGGACGGATTCGGCGGAGCTCTACGTGCTGGCGAGCGGGTTTCGCGGGCGCTGAGGATTGCCGCGTCAGCTCATGCCCTGCGACGAGGTGGTGGCGGGCGCGGAAGCGCGGTCGGCCATTTCGGCGCCGGCATGGGCGGGCAGCCGCGCAAACATCGCGGTGGAGAGCGCGGTGACCGCGCCGACCAGAATGAAGGCGGCTGGAAAGTCCGCGGCGGTGATCGTCGGCTGGCCCTTCAGACGCAACACCATCTCGACCGTGAGCGCGCCGATCGCCACGCCGGTCGCAAGCGAAACCTGCTGGCCGACGGAGGCGAGCGAGGTCGCGCGGCTCATGCGCTCGACCGGCACTTCGGCATAGGCGAGCGCATTGACGGAGGTGAATTGCAGCGAACGGAAGAAGCCGCCGACGAGCAGCACGCCGATCATGATGGCGACCGGCGTGGTCGCCGAGAACAGGGCGCAGGCGGCGATGAAGAGCGCGCTCAATATTGCATTGGCGGTCAGCACGTTGCGGAAGCCGAATTCCTTGAGCACGCGCGAGGCGACCGGTTTCATGAATAGCGCGCCCATGGTGGAGGTGAACGTGATCAGGCCGGAGTGGAACGGCGTGAAGCCAAATCCGATCTGGAGCAGAAGCGGCAGCAGGAACGGAATGGCGCCGACGCCGATGCGGAACAGAAAGCCGCCGATCAGGCTCGCGCGGAATGTCGGGAAGGCGAGCAGTTTGAAGTCGAGCACGGGCGCGGGTGCACGGCGCGCATAGGCAAGGTAAAACGCAAACGAGACGGCGCCGGTCGCGATGATGCCGACCACGATCGGCCAGGGCAGCAGATCGAAGCCCGCGACCGAGAGCCCGAAGGTCAGGCCGGCGACGCCGAGACCGGACAGAATCATGCCGACGAAATCGAAGCGCTCGCGCATCTGCGCGCGCACGTCCTCGATGTAGCGCGTTACCAGCGCGATGCCGACGAGGCCCATCGGCACGTTGATGATGAAAATCCAGTGCCACGTGGCGTAGGTGGTGATCAGGCCGCCGAGCGGGGGACCGAGCAGCGGGCCGATCATGGCCGGGACCGACACCCAGGCCATGGCGCCCACCAATGCGCGGCGGTCGATCGTGCGCACCAGCACGAGCCGGCCGACCGGGCTCATCATGGCGCCTCCCATGCCCTGGACGATGCGGGCGAAGACGAATTGCGCGAGCGAGCCCGAGAGCGCGCAGCCGATCGAGCCCAGGACGAAGACCCCGATGGCGGCGCGAAACACGGTGCGGGCGCCGAAGCGGTCCGCGGTCCAGCCGCTGATCGGGATGAACACGGCGAGCGAGAGCAGATACGAGGTGACGGCAAGCTTCAGCGTCAGCGGACTCGTGCCGATGTCGGCGGCAATCGCCGGCAAGGACGTGGCAATCACCGTCGAATCCATGTTTTCCATGAACAGCGCGACCGCCACGATCAAGGGAACAAGGCGGTCGCGGGTCATGCCGGAAGAATCCAATGTGACTGTATGTTCATAATATGGGGACTGGCGGATGCAAGGCGAATGGTCGCCAAATGCCCTAGGCATGAGCGCGGCGACATGCTATCGACCGTCGCCAACCCAAAAGCGGGCCGCTCGCAATCGGGCGAGGACGTGAAATTCCTCGCGAAAGTCCGATTATCCGTCATCAGGCGGGCCGCAAGAGCCCGTATGCGGGCGGAATGGATTGGCGATGGCCGCGAAAAATAATTCCTTTCCCGAGGCGCTCACCTACGACGACGTGCTGCTCAAGCCCGGACTCTCGGATGTGATGCCGTCCGAGGCGGATATCCGTACCCACGTGACGCGCGAGATCGCGCTCAATATCCCGATCGTGGCCTCCGCCATGGACACCGTGACCGAAGCCAAGATGGCGATCGCCATGGCGCAGGCGGGCGGCATCGGCGTCGTGCACCGCAATCTCGAACCGGACGCACAGGCCGGGCAGGTGCGGCAGGTGAAGCGTTTCGAGTCCGGCATGGTGGTCAATCCGATCACCATCGGTCCGGATGCGACGCTCGCGGAAGCGCTCGAACTGCGCAAGGAGCACAATATATCGGGGATTCCCGTGGTCGAAGGCGGCGGCAACGGCAAGGCCGGCAGGCTGGTCGGGATTTTGACCAACCGCGACGTGCGTTTTGCGAAAGACCCGCGCCAGAAGGTCGCCGAACTGATGACCAAGGATCGGCTGGTCACGGTGCGCGAGGGGGTCGGGCAGGAGGAAGCGAAGCGCCTCTTGCACCAGCATCGCATCGAGAAGCTCCTGGTGGTGGACGATAAATATCGCTGCGTCGGACTGATCACCGTGAAGGACATCGAGCGCGCGGTGGCCAATCCCAACGCCTGCAAGGACGAGCAGGGGCGGCTGCGGGTGGCGGCGGCGACGACGGTCGGAGATGCCGGTTTCAAGCGCACGGAGATGCTGATCGACGCGGGGGTCGATCTGGTGGTGGTCGATACCGCGCACGGGCACTCCAAGCATGTTCTGGCCGCGGTGCAACGCATCAAGCGGCTGTCGAACGCGGTGCAGGTGGTGGCCGGCAATATCGCCACGTCGGACGGCGCCAAGGCGCTGGTCGATGCGGGCGCGGACGCGATCAAAGTCGGCATCGGGCCGGGGTCGATCTGCACCACGCGCATCGTCGCAGGCGTCGGCGTGCCGCAACTCACGGCGATCATGGATGCGGTCGAGGTGGCGAAGAAATCCAACACGCCGGTGATCGCCGACGGCGGCATCAAATATTCCGGCGATCTCGCCAAGGCGCTGGCCGCCGGCGCGGACGTGGCCATGGTCGGCGCGCTGCTTGCCGGGACCGACGAAACGCCAGGCGAAGTATTCCTCTATCAGGGCCGCTCGTACAAAAGCTTCCGCGGCATGGGCTCGGTCGGCGCCATGGCGCGCGGTTCGGCTGACCGTTACTTCCAGCAGGACATCAGGGACAGTCTGAAGCTTGTGCCCGAAGGCATCGAAGGCCAGGTGCCGTATAAGGGCCCGGTCGCGACCGTGCTGCACCAACTCACGGGCGGACTGCGCGCCGCGATGGGTTACGTGGGCGCGGAAAACCTCGAAGCGTTCCACAAGAAGGCGGAGTTCATCCGCATCTCCGGCGCGGGCTTGCGCGAAAGCCACGTGCACGATGTCTCGATCACGCGCGAGAGCCCGAATTATCCGAGCCGAGGGTGAGTAAGAAGCAACCGAGTAACGATCGCTTCGCCGCGATCCGCGAGGCGACGCTGGCGCACCGCGCCAAGCACGGCTGCAGCGCATGGCCCTATGACAATGGGCCGCTCCTCGGCGTGCTGGCGGGCGCGGTGGGTGCCGCGCGGATCCTCGAACTCGGCTGCGCGCTCGGCTACACGTCGCTGTCGTTTGCGCATGGTGCGCCCAAGGCCAAGATCGACACGGTCGAGCGCGACTCGCTCCACATCAAGTTCGCGCGCGCGAATTTCACCGCGGCCGGCGTGGCCAAGCGCATCACCGTGCACCAGGGCGAATTCGCCGACGTGGTGAAGACGCTCAAGGGACCTTACGATGTCGCGTTCTTCGACGGCGGCGCGCCGGTGCCGAAACTGCATGAGATTTTACGCAAACTGCTGCGGCCGCGCGGACTCCTGATCACCGCGAACCTCAATCACGGCGGCACGGCGGACCAGGTGCTGGCGGCGCTGCTCGACGGCAAGAAGTGGCTCACGGCGTTCGTCGACGAAGACCGCGAGACCGGCATCAGCATCAAGCTTTGACGGCATTCACTGCAGCTTGTAGCGGAATGTCGCATCGTCCTCGGGCCTGGCGGGACGCGGGTCTCTTTGGCCGGCCTCGCGGATGAAGCCGACGTTTTGTGACGGGCCATAGCTGCGATTGTCGTCAGCGGGCGAGGTCGTGGCATACCGGATCGTTTCGGTGATCCAGGTCAGCGGCGGAAGCTTTATCTCGAACAACCGGGTCGGCTGATTGGGCACCGTGATGGCGATCAAGGAATGCCGCTCACCGGCCATTTGAACGATGCCGGTCATCAGGACGCGGCCGTTCGCACGCTCGAGCGAATCGGCGCGGAGCGATCCGTCCATGGTGTTCTCCGCCTCTTCGGCGACGACCTGGACCTGTTTGAGGTCGGCAGGGAGCGGCGTCGTCTCCGGCAGGCTCAGCTCGAAATCAATCATCGGGCGGCTGTATTCGACGTTGGGGTCGCGCACGCGGTAGCGGATTTCGTATTGGTAGGCGGGTGTGGCCTTGCGCGGCTGCTTGTCGTCCAGTTCGGCAACCCAATCGATCGGCTGCCATGGCCCGAATGCGTCGGAATGGCCGGGATTGCCGGACAGCCTCAATTGGAACAGGCGGTCGGGCTCGCCTTTCATTTTGAGCACGATGATGCGGCTGGAGGTGCGGAACGCAAGGTCGACGCCGCCGGAAATCACCGGACGATCGCCGTCGTCGTGCTGGTCCTTGCCGATGTAGGCGTCGGCGATGTTGCGGTCGGTGTCGAGCTCGATCGTGATGCCGCGGCGGTCGGCGGCGAGCTTGGTGCCGGGCGGCATGCGGATTTCGAACAGCGCCTGCCGCGGCGCGGAATTACGGTTGAGCGTGGTATCGAACGCCAGCATCAGATAGATGACGGCGGCGGCGCCGGCCAAAGCGGCGGCGAACGTAAACGCACTGTATTTTGCGACCGCGAAGATGCCTTTCGGCCCGCCGCGCAGGCGCAGCGCGATCCATACGCCGAGCACGAGGCCGACCAGCGCGCCGATCGGGCCGCAGAAAAAGACCGCGAAATATCCCGACGCACCTTCGAAATTCGACATGTGGGTCGCGGCGGCAATGAACGTTCCGGCAACCGCGCCGGCAACAAAGCCGCCGACGAGGCCGACGATCGCCCCGACCAGCGCAACCAGGAATGTCACCATCGAAATGCCCCCGGTCGTGGAACGGTGGTGGCCCGTTCCGCGCGTCAAGTCTACACTCTGTTCGCGATGACTGTGAACGCGGCTTTGATCCTCCTGGCGATGCTGGCGCATATCGCGCTCATCGTCTTTCTTTATGCTTGGCTGACGTTCGAACGCCTGCGCGCGGTCAGTCGGGGCGAGGCTGAATATTCCGCCTACCTCTTGGGACACGGCGCGCCGCGGCAGGCGGCGCGGATCAGCCGCAATCTATCCAACCAGTTCGAGCTGCCGTTGATCTTCTATGCCGTTGTGGTTCTGCTTGTGGCGCTTGGCCGGGTCGGCGCGGTCGACATCATCGCGGCCTGGATCTTTTTCGGCGGTCGGGTCGCTCACACGCTGGTGCAGACCTTGACCGACAATGTGCCGCTACGCGGGCAGGTTTTCGTGATCAATTTCCTTGCGGTTCTCGTCCTGACCGGGCATGTGCTGATGCTCGTGCTGGAAGGCTTATTCAAGTAACCGCGCCGATGCGCGCACCCGCCGCCGATGACACCCGGAGCCCGAATCGCAGCCGCCGTCGAGGTGCTGGCCGAAATCGCCACACGGCGACGGCCGGCGGCTGACGCGCTCAAGGATTGGGGCCTCAATCACCGCTTCGCCGGCTCGGGCGACCGCGCGGCGATCGCCGGACTGACCTACGACGCGTTGCGCCGACGCGCGTCGTCCGTTTGGCTGATGGGCGACGACGCGCCGCGCGCGGTCGTGCTCGGCATGCTCAAGCGCGAGCGCGGGCTTGCTGTGGAGGCAATCGGGAAATTATTCGATGGAGCGAAATATGCGCCTGCCGCGCTGAGCGAGGGGGAGCGCGGGCGGCTTTCGTCCGCGACGCTCGACGGCGCGCCGGCGCATGTGGCCGGGGATTATCCGGAATGGCTCGATCCGTTCTTTGCCAGGGTGTTCGGCGATGAACGGGCGGAAGAGGGCGCGGCCCTCGGTATGCGCGCGCCGCTCGATCTGCGGGTCAATGCGCTGAAGGCCGAACGCGACGATGTCATCGAGTCGCTCGCCGATCTTGCGCCGGAACCGACGCGCTGGTCGCCGGTGGGTTTGAGGATCAAGCTCGGCGCGGATTCGAAATCGCCCGCGATTCATGCGGAGCCGGCCTTCATCAAAGGGTTGATCGAGATTCAGGACGAGGGCTCGCAGCTCGCGGCGCGACTCGTGGGCGCGCAGCCGGGCGAGCAGGTGGTGGACCTTTGTGCCGGCGGCGGCGGCAAGACTCTGGCGCTGGCGGCGGCAATGCAGAACAAGGGACAGATTTACGCCACCGACGACGATAAGCGGCGGCTTGCGCCGATCCACGAGCGGCTCGAGCGCGCGGGCGCGCGCAACGTGCAGGTGCGCACGCCGCGCGGCAGTTCGGACGTGCTTGCCGATCTTGCCGGGCGCATGGACCGCGTGCTGATCGATGCACCGTGCACCGGCATCGGCACGTGGCGGCGCAATCCGGACGCCAAATGGCGGCTGCGGCCGGGGGCGCTGGAAGAGCGGCGCAGGGAACAAGTGGCGGTGCTCGACCGCGCCGCCGGGCTGGTCAAGCCGGGCGGGCGCATCGTCTACGTCACCTGTTCGCTGCTCGCGGAAGAAAACGGCGATCAGGTGCGCGATTTTTTGGCCCGGCACGTAAAATTTTCCGTGGAAAAGCCCGCATCCGTTGCCGACGTGTTGGGCGAGCGCGCCTATTTATTCAAGCGCGCCGTGCTGATGTCGGACGAGGGCTTGCTGATGACGCCGCGGCGGACGGACACCGATGGATTCTATGTTTCCGTCATGGCGCGGTCTTGATCGAGCGCAAAGCCGGCTTGCCATTTGCGGTTAGTCTGCCAACCTACCCCGGGAGCGGGCACAGATGGCGTGGGAAAAGTTTACCAAGATTCTGCAGCTGACGGGGGCGGCGCTTGGCGTTCCGGTCGCCGTGGCCGGGGTCTATTCCGTCTACAACACCTATTTTTCACCGACGACGGCCTGCCAGAATTTGCGCGGTGCAATCATTTCGGCGATGGAAAAGAATATCGCAGCCGAGACCAAAGCCGTTCTCCTGAAAAAAGACATTGCCGAATTCGAGAAGACTTGCGGCGCGATCGACCCGGACGCGCGGTCGATTTTCGTGGCAGCGTTGCATCAGCTTGAAGCGGAGAAGACGACCGCAGGCGCTCCGGCGCCAGCGGGGAAATCCCGCCCGGGACTGACCGCGCTGGCGAGTTTTGACACGATGCAGGGTGAACAGCGCGGGTGGGTCGCGCTGGGCCGGCGCGATGCGGCAACCGGCGAACTCAATTTCGAAGGCGCCGGCATCTCGGCGACCGTGTTGCCTGCCGCGGGTGCGATCCTGATGGCGCGCTGGCCCATACCGGTTTGGGCCGAGCCGCCGGCCAGCCGGCCCGACCTCACAACAGCACGTGCGCTGGTCCAGGCCGGGCGCTGCGTGCGAGTCTTGGCCGCGCGTCCGGGCGGGGAGCGGATATGGATTGAGGTCGCGCCCGCGACCTGCTTATGACGGCGGTAAGCGGAATGCTCCGTTCACTGGACGATTTATTACGACTTGCGTAAAAGCACGCATGACCACCCACGACAAGATTCTGATCGTCGATTTCGGCTCGCAGGTGACGCAGCTGATTGCGCGGCGCGTGCGCGAGGAAAAGGTCTATTGCGAGATCGTGCCTTATCAGAAGGCCGCGGAGGCCTTTGCGGCCATGAAGCCCAAGGCGGTGATCCTGTCCGGGGGGCCTGCCTCGGTGCTCGACAAGGACGCGCCGCTGGCGCCCAAGGCGCTGTATGACGCGGGCGTGCCGGTGCTCGGCATTTGCTACGGCGAGCAGGCCATGGCGGCGCAGCTCGGCGGCAAGGTCGAGGGCGGGCATCACCGCGAATTCGGCCGTGCCGAGGTCTTGGTCACCGAGGACAGCGCGCTGCTCGAAGGGGTGTGGCGGAAAGGCGAAAAGTATCCGGTGTGGATGAGCCACGGCGACCGGGTGACCAAATTGCCCGACGGATTCCATGTGGTCGGCACGTCGGAGAACGCGCCGATCGCGATGATCGCCGACGAGAAGCGGAAATTCTTCGCCACGCAATTCCATCTTGAAGTGGTGCACACGCCGCACGGCGAGGCGATCCTGCGCAATTTCGTGCGCAGAATAGCGGGCGCGCGCGGCGACTGGACCATGCGCGCGTTCAAGGACGAGGCGATCGAGAAGATCCGCGCGCAGGTCGGCAACGGCAAGGTGATCCTGGGACTTTCGGGCGGCGTGGACTCCGCGGTTTGCGCGGTCTTGATCCACGAGGCGATCGGAGATCAGCTCACTTGCGTTCTGGTCGACACCGGGTTCATGCGCCTTGGCGAGGCGGCGAAGGTGGAGTCGCTGTTCCGCAGCAGCTACAATATCCCGGTCGTCCATGTTGATAGATCCGGGTTGTTCCTGTCCGCGCTGGCCGGCGTCACCGACCCGGAAGAAAAGCGCAAGACCATCGGCAAATTATTCGTCGACGTGTTCGAGGCCGAGGCGAAAAAAATCGGCGGCGCGGAATTTCTGGCGCAGGGCACGCTCTATCCCGACGTGATCGAGAGCGTATCGTTCACTGGCGGGCCGTCGGTGACCATCAAGTCGCACCACAATGTCGGAGGCTTGCCCGAGCGCATGCACATGAAGCTCGTGGAGCCCTTACGCGAACTGTTCAAGGACGAGGTGCGCGCGCTCGGCCGCGAGCTTGGCCTGCCGGACGTGTTCGTCGGCCGGCATCCGTTTCCGGGGCCGGGCCTGGCGATCCGCTGCCCGGGCGAGATCACCGAGGAGAAGCTCGATATCTTGCGGCTCGCCGACGAGATTTTCATCGAGGAAATCCGCCGCGCGGGGCTGTACGACGAGATCTGGCAGGCGTTCGCGGTGATCCTGCCGGTGAAGACGGTCGGCGTGATGGGCGACTACCGCACCTACGAGCACGTGGTGGGCCTGCGCGCGGTGCAGTCGACCGACGGGATGACGGCGGATTTCTATCCGTTCGAGATGGATTTCTTGAGCCGCGTCGCCACCCGCATCATCAACGAGGTGAAGGGCGTCAACCGCGTGGTCTACGACGTCACAAGCAAGCCGCCGGGGACGATCGAGTGGGAGTAGCGTTTGACCGAAAGCAAATACTTTCACGATAACAGCGAGAAATTTGCATCAATACTGGATGCGGCTGTCAGTGTTTCGGCTCAAACTGCCGGCAGAATGGCCGAAAGGCGTGTAGGATGGTGTACTCGGATATTTGCACGCGCTTGCGCAACTGGGCACAGTATCAGGAGATTGCTAATCCCCGTTAGAGGCGATTATGGAACAACAATCGATCACGCTTCAATCGGTAGCCTTGCTCGAGGCATTGTCGAAGCGGATATTTTAATTTCTTATCTTTCCGAGAATGGAGTCTCAGATATTGAGTGGGAGTGTCGTACTCTGATTTTTCATATTCATGACTGTGCGGCGCGCGTTCGACTCTTTAAAGGGCTCAAGCAAGAAGATGAACATAGAAAAAACAGTGAGACATTAGCGGAATTGCGTCAAAGAATTGGAGAAAATGCGCGCTTCAAACAATTGCCATCCGATGCGCAGCAAAAAGCACTGGCAGGTTCACTAATATACATAAATGGGCTTCGATCTGCTGCCGAAGTGGCGGGTTGGAACAAGGGAGTTTTCGACGGACTATACAATTATCTATCGATGCAGTCGCATTCGGCTCCCATGAGCTTTTATAGAATGGACGATCGAGGGATTGATCACAAAAATATTGCGCCGTTTCAATATTACTTTGCGGGCTTGGCACTCGAATTGTCCTCAAATTCCTTAAGATTGGCGACCGAACGAGTACGAAGGTTATTTCCGGATATTAGCGATTCGGCAACAGCGTGACCGTATGCCTATCACCATCTACGGCATCAAGAATTGCGACACGATGAAGAAGGCGCGGGCGTGGCTCGACAGCCATAAGGTCGTGTACGAATTCCACGACTATAAAACGAGCGGGATCGACAAAGAACGCTTGGAGGGCTGGGCGAAGAAAGTCGGCTGGGAAACTTTGCTCAACAAGGCGGGCACGACCTTTCGAAAACTGCCGGACAAGGACAAGACTAGGATCACCGAAAAGAAGGCGCTCGCACTGATGCTGGCGCAGCCGTCGATGATCAAG
>Ga0187765_10001099_pt1 | contig 10370 bp, 6 predicted proteins | sample 0216_QUI02_MP05__3_FD_133018 | JGI IMG/M metagenome (GOLD analysis project Ga0187765, IMG submission 133018) | Tropical peat soil microbial communities from peatlands in Department of Meta, Colombia - 0216_QUI02_MP05_10_MG | ecosystem: Environmental > Terrestrial > Soil > Wetlands > Peat ...
AACCCGGCGCAGAACCGGATGGGATCGGCCGCGGGTTCCTGATGGAATACGGCCAGACGCGGCGCCGTTTGGTGGGCGAGCTGACGAAGCGTGGCTACGTAGCCCTGGACTTCCCGTCCCCACAGATGGAGCTCACCCGTGAGCCGAGCCAGACCCATCGCTCGGATCGCGTCCTCAAGCCCGCGGCCGGGCCCGATGGTCTGGCTGAACCACACGAGCCGGAGCCCGTCTCCCGGGCTCGGCTCGAGCGGGGGCGGCGCGGCCGGGAGGGGGAAGGTGTTGTTCACGACCAAAGGCCTGACCCCGTACCTCTGCTCGTACGCCCGGGCAATCTCCGGGCTTGCCGTTGTGAGCCAAGCCGCCCGAGACAGCACGACCCCCTCGATGCGCTCGGCCAGCGCATGCGCGAGCCGGCCCGCCGGGCTGTCATCCTGCTCCGCGCTGTGGAAGTCCTCCAGATCGAGGCCATACGGTCGGCGGGTCCGGCGCGCTGCCTCGGCGACCGCGGCCAGGGCGCCCGCCGTGCCGCCGTAAAACAGCTCGGCTGGCTCGGCCAGGGCGGCGCGGAGCAGCTCCGAATGCACGCGGGCGTAGGCGCGCGCCGCCACGCTGAGCGGGACGCAGCCGGGACCACAGGCGCGTGCCGCGAGTCGAGCAGCCCGAGTGCGCACGCCGCTCCGCCAGTACGTTCGCGCTCCGGTGGTCCGTCGGTAGTCGACCACTCGCTCGGTCCAGTGACCGGAGCGCGTACGCCGCAGCTCGACATCGACCGGCACGGCCCAATCGACGAGGCGCGTGCTGACGACTCGGACCCGGTAGCCCTGTTCTGCCAAGGCATCGGCCGCCTTGAGCATGCGCGGACACGTGGCCAAGTGCCCGCCGGTCACCACGCAGATCGTCGCGCTCAGTGGTGGAACTCCGGGGCGGAGAACCGGCATCGACCGAGGCGCGTCGCCCCGGCACCCCGCGCGCCGACGGGGCACGAGTGCGGCTCGAACGCGGGCGCCGTCACGACCGCCAGCTGTAGCACAGACGGTGAGCCAGCTCCGCGCCCGACACGCCCGCGAGCATGAGGAATCGAGACCGCTCCAGCGGAGGCTCCCCGGGGGCGGCGAAGGCGGAGCGCGTGGTGAACCCGACGTCGAACCCGGCGTCCCGGAGGAGATCCACGGTCTCGCTCGTGTAGTCGAGCCGGGGTCGGCCGTTCGGATACGCGAAGGCGGTGATGGCGCGGCCGGTCCAGGCCTCGAGGCGCTCCCGGCTGCGCGCGATCTCGTCCCGCTGGGTGTCGAGGCTGGCCCGGGCGAGGATCGCGTGGCTCGCGCCGTGACTGCCGACTTCCCAGTCGGCGCTCGTGGCCAGGCCCCGTACTTCTTCCGGCGTCAGGGGCGCCAGCGGATCCTCGGCGGCCGCGTCGACCGAGACCCGCGTGACCTCTTCCGCCCAGGCGCCATGCGGCACGCTCTTGAGGGCCTCCACCGCCGCATCGCCGCGGGTGCGCGCCAGGGCGTCGAACCAGAAGAGTCGCCCCGTGGCGATCGGATCCGTGGAGGCAAAGCACACTGCGGGAATCGCGTGCTCCTCGAGAATGGGTCGCGCGAGGGTGAACACCGAACGATAGCCATCATCGAATGTCACCAGCGCCGGCCTCGCGGGAAGCGGCGGGCCGCCGTTCTGAGCCGCGCGCCACTCCGCGAGCCCGATCGGATGGCAGGCCCGGCGGAGGACGCGACAGTGCGCCGCGAGCTCGGCGACGAGGACGTGGAGGGGCGCGAACGGCAGTGCGCGATCGGCGTCCGCCCCGTCCCGCACCCCGTGATAGCAGAGGACGGCCACGCCGGGGAACCTGTCCCGGCGCAGGTGACGAAGGTAGTGGCCCGATGCCTCCAGGGATGCCTTGACCGCGCGGGCGAGCGTCGGATTCACTCGAGTCCTTCGCCCGTGGGCTTCCGGCAGGAGAGCGTGATCAACACGGGGTAGCGCCAATCCTCGGCCTCGAGCTCGGAGGGGTCGAGCTCCTCGTGGGCGAGGCCCAGCATTGCCGCGACGGCCGCGAGGCAGTTGCCATGGCTCTCGACGCGCGTCTCGCACCCGGGCCACACGCGCGCGGTCATCTCCCGCCAGCCGGCCGCGCTGAGGTGCCAGTAGTCCGGTACATCCGGGGTGAGCGGGACGAACGCCGCCGTGCTCGCCAGGATGACCCCGCCGGGCCGAATCACCCTGAGCGCCTCGCGGAGGCAGCCCTCGACATCGCGCAGCATGCAAAGTGTGTTGGGCAGGAGGAAGCACTCGTACCACGCGCACGCAAACGGGATCATTGCGAGCGCGAGATCGCAGAGGTAGGTCGGCTGATGGCGCGGATCGATGTCCACGGAGTGGGCGACCCGAAGCTTGGCGCCGTAGCGCTCCGTGTACGCGGGCGTCTGGATCTCGAGGACGTCTCCGCGAATGAGCTCGCGGTGCCGCTCGAGGAACTGGTGCAGATAGTACCGGTCGACAGGCGTTCCCCGGTCGAAGCCGAACTGCGTTGAGAACGGCCGCACCCGCCGCAGATTGCCCCAGCGCGGCATCCCGAGCCCGCGGCTCGCACAGCGGAGGCGCGTCGTCCAGCGGGGGCCGATCAGTGCTTTGAGCCGCTGTCGAGCCTCCTGATTCATGCCGCGTAGAGATCCAGGTAGTCCTTCACGACCTCATCCATGCTGCGGACCGGCGGCAGCGCGTCGCGCCATCGATCCACGGTGCAGGCCGGATCCGCGGCGATCTCTACGAGGACGCCGGCGAGCGCCCGCCAATCCCCGGGAGGAACGAGACGACCGTTCACGCCGTCGGTGATCAGCTCGGCGAGGCCGCCGATCCGGGTGCCGATGACGGGTGTTCCCGCGGCATGGGCTTCGAGGGCCACGGTTGGCCCTCCCTCGAGGCAGATCGACGGGCAGCACAGCACGTCATACTCCGCCAGCACTCGGGGCACGTCCCGGGGTAGAACCGGGGGAGCCCACGTGACTCGCGTGTCCGCACCGACGAGCGCCCGGAGGTCCCGGACGACCGACCGGGCGAGCTCATCGCCATCGGGCCCACGAAACTCGACCCGGATCGGCATTCGAGCGGGGAGGCTGGCGACGGCACGGGCCAGGTCGTGAACCCCCTTGATCGGCTCGAAGCGTCCCAGGTAGCCAACCCGGACCGGAAGCATTGTGGACCGCACGGCAGGCCCGGGCTTCGGCGGCGCTGACACGTCGTCGACGCCGAGGCGATTCACCGCGAGCTTGCCAGGCGGCGCGTCGTTTCGCACCAACGCGTCGTGCGCCCAGTCGGTGAGGGTGACCAGTCGCTCCACCACGGCCAGAGTCTCGGCCTGTCTCGCCTGATTCAGTCGGATCAGCGCGCTCATGCCGAGCGCGGTGCCAAGTCGCATTGGGGTCCGTCCGAGCCAGCGACCCACGGCCGGCGGGACTGCCGCCAGGACCCTGGCGAGGGGTCGAGGCACTCCCTGGCTCTGCAGAACACAACCCGCGCACTTGGTCGGCTCGCTCCGGCCGTCGCAGAGGCGCTCTCCCCAGCGCATCATGGTGCCTCGCTGGCACACGTAGCCGAGGCTCGCGGAGTGCGGCGTCACGACGACCCGGGCTCCCACCGCCCGGGCGGCCCGCAACTCGGCGAGCCCGAGGCCGGTCACGAACGTATGGACGTGGACGATGTCCGGCTGCGCCGCGGCCAGCCATGCATGAAAGCGCTCGGCGCCGCGGACGGTCGTGGCGCCCTGACACTCCGCGCGTGTGGGCGCCGTCGGGATCGGGTAGCGGTAGACGTCGATGCCGTCGTGCCGGTACGTCTCTTCGGCGCGAGCCCCGGCCCGCGGCGCCGCGACCTGGACGTCGTGGCCGGCGGCCTGGAGCCGGTGCGCCAGGGCGGCGACATACACCTCCGTCCCCCCTAGACTGTCGGGGAAATACCAGCCGGCGGCCTGGACGATCTTCATCCGCTACCCTCGCGGAGGGTTGCCGGGGGAGCCGTCATGCCGGCCCGCATGAAAGACGACCGATCGGTCACGCCGTGCTCGCGATCCACGCCCGTTCCGAGCCCGGCGGGGTGGGGGCCGCCAGCCCGGCAGCGAGCGCCGCGGCCAGATATACCCACAGCGACACCAGCGGCCAGTTGAAGTTCCCAACGCCGTGCACGGCGACGCCTACCAGCACCGCCAGGCCGCCTAGCGCCAGGCTTCCCGCCCAGCGATCGGCGCTCGGTTCGCACCGGCGCCAGAGGCGCCGAGCCAGCGCCACGCCGGTTGCGAGCACGAGCCCCAGGCCGACGATCCCGGTGTCCGTGAGCAGCTGGACCCAGTCGCTCTCGGCGTGACTGAAGGCGAGCGACGACGGGACGGTACGGACGACGGGATAGGCAATGCCGAACGTCGCCAGTCCCGTTCCGAAGACCGGCGCCTGCCACCAGAGCCGGAGCGCATCGGCCCAGAGGAGCAGACGCGGACTGTCCAGGGGGTGCGTCCATTCGACGCTCAACCGGGCGACGGTCGCTGCCAACAGATCCGCCCCGATCCACACGGCAACCAGGAGCATCCCGATCCCGGCCGCGGCGATGGTGACGGCTCGCCCGCGGCCGGCCCGCCCGCGCACCGAGAGGCCCGTCATCGTGACCAAGGTGGCTCCCAGGCTCACCAGGCCACCGCGGGAGCCACTGACCAGCAACGCCGCTCCCATGAGCAGGGCGAGGAACGGGAGCACGAGCCGGAACGCCGCCGCCGGTCGCCCGCGGCGCGCCGGTCGGGGCGATCGCGGGGACGGCTCGGCGCCCGCCAGGAACAGCGCAAGGGTCATCGGGATGACGATCACCATGAGACCCGCGAAGTGGGCCCGATTGACGAAGGGCCCGAAGGGCGTCGTCCGGGCGGGGACCCCGGCGCCGATCCAGTAGAGTCGCCCGGTCCAACTGGCGCGCTGGGCGAGTCCGAGGAGGGCCACGGCCGCGCCGACGATGACCAGCGTCCAGAGGACCCGTAGGAGCCGCGCGCGAGTGCGGCACGTATTCAGGGCCACCAGGAAGAAGAGGCTCACGCTCAGGAGGTTCAACGTCTGACGCCACGTCGCGTGCGGGTCGAGCGAGAGGGGCCACGCTCGCGCCGGAGTGCCGAGCACGCTCGCCGCCCGCTGGTACTGCTCCGCGGAGATGGGTGAGAGCGCCCAGTGGAAGGCCATCGGAAGCGGGACGAGCTGGCCCACGCCAAGCAGAAGGAACAGTCCGGCGGGAAGCCAGCCCGGGGGGACGACGCCGCGCACCTCGCCGTGAGCGAGCATCGTGAGCCCCCACGTCAGCGCGAGGGCCAGCGCCACCAGTGTGGTGAGCGCCTCCGACCAGGGCTCGACGGTCCCGTAGGCGAGTGGGGTGAACACGAGGAGGAAGAGGATGCCCCCTTCGATCACGTGCTCGGGCCAGGCTGGTGACCGAGGTGCCGGGAGAGCCCGCGTCACCGCCGGGGCCGGGGCGCCGGTCATGCGCCGCGGCCCCCGATCTCGACCAGGCTCACGTCGTCGAGCCAGATTCGGCCTCCCAGCATCCCGCTCAGCTCGGACGAGCGCTCGCGTCGGAGCCGCACCTGGATCATCGTGACCGAGGGGGGCATGATCACGCGTAGCTCGACGGGCTCCCATTCCCCCGTCCGGAGCGTGATGGCCTTGACCCCCAGAGTCGGCCCTCCCTGAGCGGGGATGAGCTCCAGCCGGACTCCGGGGTCCCCGATGAAGTCGGCGCCCTGCACGAGCGCCCGCAGCCGATATTCCCGTCCAGGCTTGACGACGACATTCTGAAACACGGTCGGTCCGGTGCCCGTGGGCGAGCTCCGGAACGACACCCGCAGCGACTGCGCCCCCCTGGCCACCACGTCACGGTCGAGGGCCACGTCCCCGGTGTCGGGGCCGGTGACTTGCCAGTCGAAGCCCCAGCCCAGCAGGGAGGGGGCTTCGAAGCCTCCGTTCCAGATCAGGTCCCCTGGGGTATCCCCCTGTGCCGGCGCGACCACGCGTGGCCAGAGCCGTCGGGCCGCGGCGCCCTGCCCCTCGAGGAGGAGGAGCTCCAGGTAGCGACGCTGGAGCGGCGCGCCGATGGGCGGCTCGAGCGCGGCTCGGCGCTCCCAGAGGATCTCGGCCAGCGGCACCTCGTGGTAGTTGATGGCGAACTCGAGCACGCCCGACAACGGGGCGACCTCGGTCGGGATGAGATCGGCCACTTGCTGGGGGCCCGGGAGCAGCGAGCGAGTCAGCCAGTAGGCGGGACGACGCATGACTGGATCGTCGGTCAGCAGCTCGCGAAGGTGTGCCAACGCAGCCTGAGACTCGTTCCAGCGAAGCTCCAGGAGCGCAGCTTCCCAGCGCACCGGGCCGTTGTGCGGGTCGACGCGGAGCGCGGCATCGAGCGCGCCGCGGGCTCGAGCCTGGTCGGCCCGGCGATCGAACAGGAGCGCCAGGCTGAGCCAGGCCGCCGCGTCCGTCGGGCGACGACTCAGTGTCGCCCGTAGGTTTCGTTCGGCCCCGTCGAGGTCGGGGGCCAGCTGACTCTGCTGGAGGTCGGCCAGGCGCCGATGGAGCGTCGGATCGGTGCCATCCCAGTCGAGGGCGGCCTCCAAGGCGGCCACGGAGGCCGTGCCGGCGGCACGATACTGAGCCACCGCCGGCCCCACGGCCGCGCGGGCGAGTCCGGCACCAGCCAGGACGGCCATCAGGGCGAGCCCGACACGCAAGTGTCGCGAGACGATCGGGATGCGAAGCAGGGCCGTTCCGCCGCGGCTATGCCTCCCGACCGCGGTTCCCGCGATCGCGGGGGTAGTAGGAGTAGTAGCGTCCGTAGCTCGCGCGGTCCTTGCGGATATTGACGTCGTTCAGGACGACCCCGAGGAGGTGTGCTCGAACGGAGTCGAGGAGCTCGATGGCTCGCAGGGCCCCGTCACGACTGGCCCGTTGGTGACGGAGGAGAAGGATCACCCCTTCGACGCGTGGCGCGAGGATCAAGGCATCGCTGACGCCGAAGATCGGTGGGCAGTCGAGGACGATGTGAGCGAAGTTCTCTCCCAGCGCTCGAAGCACCTCGCTGAACCGGGCCGATGCCAGCAACTCTGCCGGATTCCGTGGGCTCTGACCCGCCGGAACGATCGAAAGGTTGGGCACCGCCGTCCGCTTGACGGCGGCAATCGGGTCCATCGGACGAGACAGGACCGTCGAGAGTCCCGGCGCCTCGGCGAGATCGAACAGCTCGTGGACGTGAGATCGGCGCATGTCGGCATCTATCAGGAGGACGTCGCCCCGCCCCAGACCGGCGAGCGTGATGGCGAGGTTCGTCGCGATGGACGTCTTCCCGTCACCGGAGTCGAGAGACGTGATCATCATCGTGCGCGGTGGCCCATCGGGGGTCGAGTAGAGCAGGCTTGTGCCCAGGGCGCGGAAGACCTCGGCGAGTCCCGACATCTCGGCATCCTGGGAGACCAGGGCGAACGGCCCCAGGCGCGCATCGGTCCGGTCGCCCCCCCGCCAGATCCGGCCGCCTTCCAGGGACATGCGGGCCGGCACCACGCCGAGCGCGGGCACCGCGAGGGTTGCTTCGATCTCGCGCGTATCCTTGACCGTCGTGTCCAGATACTCCCGCACGAAGGCCAGGCCGATGCCCCCGAAGAGGCCGACGGCCATGAACATCAGCATGGTCCGCAGCTTCCGCGGGCCGGAGGGCGCGAGCGGGATCTCCGCGCGATCGACGATCGAGATGTTCGACGTCACCAAGGCGGAGGCGATCTGCGTCTCCTTGAGGCGCGTCAGCAGCGCGACGTAGAGCTCCCGGTTCGTGTCGACGTCCCGACGGAGGATGCCGTAGCGAGCCATCTTGTCACCGACCTGACTCGCCTCCGCGTAGCGGCTCATGACCTGGCTCTCGAGCTCTCGCTCGGACTGAAGGGCGGTCCGGTAGTCCGTTTGGAGGCTCTCGATGACCCGGGCTCCCTCCGTGTCGATCTGGCGCCGGATCTCGGCGATCCCTTGCTCCAGCCGCTGCATCTTCGGGTACTCGGGCTTGAACGTGCGGCCGAGCTTTTGATATTCGGCCTCGAGGCTGGCCAGCTCTTGCCGGAGGCGCGCTATCACCGGGCTCTGCAGGACCGTCGGGTTGGCCTCCGGCGGCCGAGTGATGGCACTGGCGGCCACGCTCTCCTTGGCGATTCGCTCGGTCCGGGCCTTCATCAGGGCGTCGGACAGAACGACCAGCTGCTGCGTCGCGAGATCCTGCCGCTCGCCGTCTCCGCTGCGGCCGGCCGAGACGAAGAGGATCTTGTTCTCCTGGAGGTAGGCGCTCAGGCGCGCCTCCGCCTCCTGGAGCTTGGCGCGCGCGTCCTCCAGTTGGCGGGTCAGGAACTCCGTCGCGTACCGGGTGGCCTCGATCTTCTGCTCGAGATTCTGAGCAATGAACGCCTCGGCGATCGCGTTCGGGACCCGAGCGGCCAGATCCGGGTACGGGCTCTCGAACGACACCTTCACGAGCCGCGAGTTGCGAATCGGATCGATGGTCAGCGCGGCCAGGAAGGCGTTGGTCAGCGGCGACGCGACGGCCAGCCCCGCGGACGGCGTCGCCGTGGGAGTCGGAGGCACCGCCAGCCAGACCTGGAGGCGCTCCCGGATTCCTCGCCGGAGGTTGCCGACCCAGTCGCTCCAGTGGCTGGTGGGCGCGGGCGCGGGATCGGACTGGAACTGGGGGTGCCGGTTCAGCTGGAGACGGGCGATGACGCGATTCGCGAGGGTCCGGCTTTGGAGCATCTTGTACTGCGTCTGGTAGTAGTCTTCCTGGGAGTCGACGTGGGTGACCTCCTCGAACTTCAGGACGCGGGGTTCTTCCTTCTCGATCCGCAGCGTCACACCGGCGGTGAACATCGGCCGTGTCGTGAAGGTGGACACCATGCCGAACACACCGGCCACCACGATGGCGGCGAGCACGATCCAGCGATGCTGGGTCACGATCTGCCAGTAGTCCCAGAAGTGCGCCGCCGCGTTCGGCGGAACGGTGAGACGGATGGTCTCGGCGGGATGGGCCTCGACGACGCTGGGGCGAGGGGTGGTCCGTGAAGACTCGCGCGGGACGAGGGCGCGAGCAGGTGGTCGGTCGACCGGTTCGCTCATAGGCCCGTCGATACTCCGACGCCGAAGCTGAAAATGCCCCGCAGCCACTCCAGGGCGCCGTAGAGCACGGACTTGCCGGTGGATTTCCCGACGACGATGACGTCGTTTCGTTGAACCTCCGGCGCGCGCTTCCCCTGTTCGACGTCGTCCAGATTGAAGGTCAGCACGTCGCGCTTGCCCTCCGGGCCGTCTCGGTAGATGCGGACGTGCTCCCGATCCGCCAGCTTGGTGACGCCGCCGGCCGCCAGGATGGCTTGATCCACGGTCATCTTCTGGCGCAGTACCGCGGCCCCGGGCCGCTCGACCGAGCCACCGATGTAGTAGGAGCCCGCCCGCGGCACGCTGAGCGTGTCGCCTGCCTGTAGCTCGACGTTCAGGTCCTCTCGCCCGCTCACCAGGGCCTCGAGATCGATGCTGGCCATCATCTCCTCGCCCGGCGCGCTGCCCTTGGTGACCGCGGCCGCCTCGCCCACCGTCGCGCCGGTCTCACTCGCAGCGCTCCGGACGTCTCCACCCCGCGGCGCCCGCCGGATCAGGTAGACAAGAGGCTCGGCGTCGTCGCTGAGTCCCTGCGCCAGGGCGAGGGCATCCACCACCTGCAGGCGACCGGTGAGAGGGAACACCCCGGGTTGCCGCACGGCGCCGATCACGGACACGTGCTGGCTCTTGTGCTCGAGCACGAAGACCGAGACCTGCGGGTCGTGCATGTACCGCTGCTGGAGCCGGGCCCGGATGTCTTCCTCGATCTGACTCGGGGTGCGCCCGGTCACCGGGATCGAGCCGATCAGCGGCAAGACGATACTCTCTCGCGGGGGGATGCGAGCCCTCAGCTTGGACAGCTCCTCGACCTCGAACACGGACACCTCGATCAGGTCGCCCGGGCCGAGGACCGGATCGTCGCTGGCCGATGGGGAGACTCGGCTCAGGAGCCGCGTGTTGAGTCCGGGAAGCCCGCGGGGCAGGCTGGCAGGCCCCGGGCTCGCCGGAGTGGCGGTGGGGACGGAGTCCCGGACCGCCGGGCTCTGAGCTGGCGCCTCGGGGGCGACATCGCGCGCCTGCGTCGCCGGCACGGGCGGAGTCGACGCGCACGAGGCGACGCAGAGCGTCAGTAGCGCCAGGCCGAGAGTCCGGCGGCCGAGGCGCCTCCCTGTCTTCCGGAAGCTTCGCGGTTCCGTGTGTAACCGGCTGGCGATCTCGCTCACGGAGCGG
>Ga0187765_10001101_pt1 | contig 10358 bp, 8 predicted proteins | sample 0216_QUI02_MP05__3_FD_133018 | JGI IMG/M metagenome (GOLD analysis project Ga0187765, IMG submission 133018) | Tropical peat soil microbial communities from peatlands in Department of Meta, Colombia - 0216_QUI02_MP05_10_MG | ecosystem: Environmental > Terrestrial > Soil > Wetlands > Peat ...
ATTCGAGGTGGTGCATTCCCGGGGAGGATGGACGTCCGTCTCGGGCCCTCGGGTCAGGACGAAGGAGCACCCCGGGCTCGCGGCAACGACCAGCACCACCGCCGAGCCTCGGAGCGCCGAGGACACCGCCATCGCGTCCTCCCTCAATGTGCCGCGGCGCTGGAATGCTGCGCTAGGGCCGGGATGTCAAACAGCGAATCGGTCCCGATGGCGCAGAGACGCGGAGCGTCTCGAGCACCGGGGCAAGGGAGCGGCAGGGCAGCTTCAGCTCGGACGACCTGATCCGGCGGAGTCGAAGCAGCCGACGCTCCCCGGGCCGGAGACGGCATCGGCCCCTCGAGCGAGCGGCAGGCGCTCGTCCTCTCGTAGCCCACGACCGCCGAGGCGGTGAAGAGCGCGGTCGTTGCCGCGCCGACGGCGGCGGCGACCCAGGACGCGCCGTTGATTCCCCGGCCCAGCTCGCAGAGAGGATCCTTGGCCGGGTCACATGCCCCCTGCGTCTGGGAGGCTTCGACCACGCCCAAGACCATGACGCTGGAGGCGAGGAAGGCGACGACCGTGTCGGCGATCGGCCCGGCATTCGACGTCGTGCACTCCTGTGTCTCTCGCCCCTCGGGCTCCGGCCCACGGGTGAGGATGAGAGAGCATCCGGGTGTGGTCGCCAACACCAGCGCTGCCACCAGCTGCTGCAGGCGATCGAGCTGCATGCCTTCCCCCCTTGACGACCCCGATCAGTTCAAGAGTCGTGCCCGGTGCTCCGAACGGGACGCCGGCACGGGGCGACCGTTTCCGACCATTCTCGACGGTGGACGACGTGGGCCGGCTAGCGCAGCGTAGGCAGCCGTCTCAGGCGCTGTGCCGCCTGGTCCAGCACCGCGTCGGTCTTGCAGAAGGCGAACCGGGCCACCCGCGGCGCGCGCTCCGGCCGGAGGTAGAAGGCGGAGAGCGGGATGGCGGCCACGCCGACGTCCGTCGTCAGCCAGCGGCAGAAGGCGTCGTCGGTGGGATGGCCGAACCCGGCCACGTCGGCGCAGACGAAGTAGGCGCCCTCGGGCACCCAGGGTGAAAAGCCCGCCTCCCGCAGCGCGGAGAGGAGCCGGTCCCGCCGCGCGGTGTACGCCGCCAGGAGCCCGTCGAAGTAGCCATCGGGGAGCCGGAGCGCGTGGGCGATGCCTTCTTGCAACGGCGCGGCCACCGCGAAGGTGACGTACTGGTGCGCCTGGGCCACCGCCCGCCGGAGTGGCGCCGGGCCGATGGTCCACCCCACCTTCCAGCCGGTGTAGCTGAAGCTCTTCCCGCCGCTGCTCACGGTGAGGGTGCGCCCGGCCATGCCAGGGAGATTGGCCACCCGGATGTGGCGCGCCGGCGCGTAGACGAGGTGCTCGTACACCTCGTCGGTGAGCGCCACCGTGTCGTGACGCTCACAGAGGGCCGCCACCTGCTCGAGCTCGGCTCGCGAGAAGACCTTTCCGGTCGGGTTGTGGGGCGTGTTCACCACCACCACCCGGGTCCGCGGCCCGAAAGCTCCCTCCAGCTCGGCGGAGTCGAACCACCAGCTCGCATGCGCAGCGTCCGGGGGACGGAGCGCCACCGGGCGGACCGTGGCCCCGGCCATGGTCACCGCCGCGGCATACGAGTCGTAGAAGGGCTCGAAGAGGACCGCCTCGTCGCCCGGGTCGAGCAGCCCGAGAAGCGCGTCGAAGAGCGCCTCGGTGGCGCCGGAGGTGACGGTCACGTCCCGCTCCGGGTCCACCTCCTGCCCGTGGAAGCGAGCGGCGTGCTCGGCGATGGCGCGGCGGAGGTTCGCGCTCCCCGCCCCGAGCGCATACTGGTTCACGCCGGTGCGCAGCGCGTGCACCGCCGCCTCCCGCACCTCCTCCGGTCCGTCGAAGTCCGGGAACCCCTGGCCGAGATTGACCGCCCCGCTCCGCACCGCGAGGGCGCTGAACTCGCTGAACACCGTGGGGGGGAGGTCCCGGACCCGCGCCGCGACAGGGCTCATCGCGGCGGGCGCGGCGGGGGCTCGGGCATCTTCACCGCATCACCCACCTGCACCTGGACGTCCCACAGGCAGGATGCGGCGGTGGGGCCGGTGGACAGGGGCCCGAGCCAGTCCAGCCCCGACAGGTCGGCCACCACCACCTCGGCGGCCTTCTGCGCCGCCTCGCCGTCGCGGGGGCAGAAGGCAACCGCGGTCACCACCGGGGTCTCGGATCGGGGCGCCCACCAGACCACCGAGGTGTTGCGGCCGACGTTCTTGTCGATCAGCCGCTCCACCACCTCGCGCACCGCCGGCGCCGGAGCGTCATGGGCCAGGACCTGGATCCCGATCCGCTTCTCGCAGCCCTGGTGGTGGCAGTAGTAGCTGCCACGGGAAAAAGGCACCTCCCGGGGGGTCGGGTCCACGGTGATCGCCCGGTCTCCGACCACGTCGATGGTGGCCTCGTAGCTGGTGCCGAAGGTCTTGCAGTGCGGCCCGGCACAGCTCTTGACGACGACGGTGAGCCGGTTCCCCGCCACCTTCCACGTTCCCTTGGCGTGCGTCACGCCGGCGGCGTCCTTGCGCTCCGCCAGGTAGCGCCCGTCGGTGGCGAAGGTCATCGCCTGCTCGCGGTCCCCGATCTCCGCCCCCTCCAGCCGGTCGCGGAGGCTCTGGTTCCCGGCGGAGAGAAGAACGAGAAGCAGCGTCGCCTTCACCCACCGGAACGTTACCGGAGAATCGCCCGCCGTGCCTATCGTCGCATCGCCGCAACTGCCCCCGACGTCGCCTTGACGCCCTCGGCGGTCGGTCTCCAAGCTCTCGGCCTTCCGTGGACCGCACCGAACGACTCCTCGACCTGGTGGCCCTCCTGCTCGACGCCCAGGAACCCGTCTCCTGGGCCGAGCTCAAGGATGCCTTCCCCGAGGACTACGGGGCCGGAACGGACGAGGCCACAGAGCGAAAGTTCGAGCGGGACAAGGCCGAGCTGCTCGAGCTGGGGATCCCGCTCACCTACGTCCAGGGCGACGAGGACCGCAAGGACGGCTACCTCCTCGACCGCGATGCCTACTATCTGCCCGACGTCGGCTTCACCCCCGAGGAGATGGCCGTCCTCTACGCCGCCGGCTCGGCGGCGCTCGCCTCGGGAGCCTTCCCCGGCCGGCAGGACCTGCGCCATGCACTGCGGAAGATCGCCTTCTTCGCCGATCCCGACCTTCCGGCGCCCCGGGTGCGGATGGAGCTGGGGGCGGTGCGCGAGGCCCGGCACGTGCCCCAGCACCTGGAGCTGCTCTGGACCGCGGCCAGCACGCGCAAATCGGTGACCCTGGTCTACGCCTCGCCCCGCTCTCCCAAGCCCTCGACGCGGATGGTGGACCCGTACGGCCTGGCGCTGCGCCGGGGCATCTGGTCGCTGGTCGGCTACTGTCACGAGCGGCAGGCCCTCCGGACCTTTCACGTCCACCGCATCCGCGACCTCAAGATGAACCCCAGCAAGCCTCGGACCGCGGACTTCCAGGTGCCGGCCGACTTCCGGCTCGACGATCATGTCCCGCACGCCCCCTGGCAGTTCCGCATCGAGCCCCCCGCCGAGGTCACGCTCCGGCTCACCGGCGGCCTGGCCGACCGGGCGGAGGCGCACTTCCCCGAGGCCCGCATCGCCCGGGAGCGCGGGCGGGTCCAGGCCACCCTCACCGTGACCAACCTCGACCCGCTCCTCCGCCACCTCCTCGCGCTGGCGCCGGATGTCCAGGTGCTCGGGCCTCCGCCGGCCCAGGAGCGGATGCGGGCCATGGCCGAGGCGGTGCGCGCCAAGCACCGGGGAGCTGCCCGATGAGTGACGTCCACGAGCGGCTCCGCCGCCTACTCCTGGTGGTGCCCTACGTGTCCCGCAATCCGGGCATCGGCGTGGACGCGCTGGCCGCCGCGCTCGGCCTCAGTCGCGAGGAGCTCCTCCGCGACCTGGACCTGCTCACCCTGGTCGGCCGTCCCCCGTTCCAGCCCGACGACTTCATCGACCTCCACGTGGAGAACGACCGGGTGACGGTGGAGCTCGACCAGCGCTTCACCAAGCCGCCCCGCCTCACCCCGGCCGAGGCGGCCGCGCTCTCGGCTGCCGGCGAGCTGCTTCGCCCGGCGGCGGGAGGGGCGCTGGCCACCGCCCTGGCCAAGCTGGAGAAGGTGCTCCCCGCAGCGGCGCGCCTGCGCTACCGGGCCCTGGAGCGGACGGTGGACATGCGCACCACCGGGACGGCCGACCTGGGAGAGATCACCCGGGCCATCGCCGAGCACCGGGAGCTGACCTTCGACTATGCCAAGGGGCGGGACGCGGTGGAGGCGCGGCGGGTGGAGCCGCTCGAGCTGTTCAGCCACCGGGGGCAGTGGTACCTGAGCGCCTGGGATGTGGGGCGGGCCGACCAGCGTCTCTTCCGCATGGACCGGATGGCCCACGTCCGGCTCACCGACCGGAGCTTCACCCCGCGCGCCGCCGCCCCCTCTCACATGCCCGACCCGGCCAACCGCGGCGAGGTCCGGGTGCGTTTCACCTCCGGGGCCGCCCCCTACCTGCGCGAGCGGTTCGGGTCCGAGGTGAAGGAGCTGGCCGGCGGCGGCGTGGAGGTGCGGGTGGCCGGCGACTCGGAGCGCTGGCTCACCCAGTGGGTGCTTTCTTTCGGGGGCGAGGCGGAGGTGATGGAACCGGCCTGGGCGCGGGCGGCGGTAGCCCGGGCGGCGGAGCAGGTCCTTGGGAGCTGAGCGAAAGCGACGCCGGTGGGTGTGGTTTCCCCTGGCCGGGCTGGCCGCCTGTGTGGCCAACGACCGGAGCAACCGGCCGCCGCTCGTGCCCCCCGCGCCGCCCCAGGCGGTGATCAGCGCCGGAGGCTTCGACAACGCGATGCGCATCGGCTCCGACTACATCTACGCCTCCAAGCTCCCGGACCGGGTGTTCATCGGGGCCCAGGAGCTGCCGGGCAACCTCTGGCTGCTCCGCTTCGGCCCCGGGCCGACCGGGGGACGACCGGTGGACCTGCTCATCGACACCGCCGCGGGAACCGTGGTTCGAGAGCAGCCGACGGCGAACGATTCCGAGCTCAAGCTGACGCCCGAGCCGCCGGCGCTGACGCCGGTCATGCCCGCGCCGGCGCCGAAGCCCGTGCCAGCTCCGAAGCCGCCGGCCCCTCCCAACTGACGCCGGTTCGGACGCACGTTCCGGCATCGGCTCGATGCGAAGGTGCGTGTTGCACAAGCTCCCTGCCCGGGTGCATACCCCCTGGGGTGCCGGCACCCGAGGGAGACCACATGCAGAACGACAGCTTCCACACCCGGGGGACGCTCGACGTCGGCGGGGCGAGCCACGAGATCTACCGCCTCTCCGCGCTGGCCAAGGCGCACCCGGCCGTGGCCCGGCTGCCGTTCTCGCTCAAGGTCCTCCTCGAGAACCTGCTCCGGCACGAGGACGGCCGGGTGGTCCGCCGCGAGCACGTGGAGGGGATGATCGGCTGGGATCCGAAGGCCGCTCCGGAGACGGAGATCTCCTTTCACGTGGCCCGGGTGCTCCTCCAGGACTTCACCGGGGTGCCGGCGGTGGTCGACCTGGCGGCGATGCGGGAGGCGCTGGCCGCCCTGGGCGGGGACCCGAGCCGCATCAACCCCAGAAATCCCGCCGACCTGGTCATCGACCACTCGGTGATCGTCGATCAGTTCGGCACCACCAACGCCTTCGCCGCCAACGCCGAGCTGGAGTTCGAGCGGAACCGGGAGCGCTACGCCTTCCTGCGCTGGGGGCAGGAGGCCTTCCGCAACTTCCGCGTCATCCCTCCCGACACCGGCATCTGCCACCAGGTCAACCTCGAGTTCCTCGCCCAGGTGGTGTTCCGCGACGGACGCCACCTCTTCCCGGACACGCTGGTGGGCACCGACTCGCACACCACCATGGTCAACGCGCTGGGAGTGGTGGGCTGGGGGGTGGGGGGCATCGAGGCCGAGGCGGCGCTGCTCGGCCAGCCGATCACCATGCTCATCCCCCAGGTGGTGGGCTTCCGGCTGGCCGGCACCCTTCCTCCCGGCGCCACCGCCACCGACCTCGTCCTCACCGTCACCCAGATGCTGCGCAAGAAGGGGGTGGTGGGGAAGTTCGTGGAGTTCTTTGGGCCGGGCATCGCGGCGCTCTCCCTGCCGGATCGGGCGACCATCGCCAACATGGCGCCGGAGTACGGCGCGACCATCGGCTTCTTCCCGGTCGACGCCGAGACGCTGGCCTACCTGCGCTTCACCGGACGCTCGCCGGCGCAGGTGGCGATGGTGGAGGCCTACTGCCGCGAGCAGGGCCTGTTCCACACCCGGCAGGCCGAGGAGCCCTCTTTCTCCGACACCCTGGAGCTGGACCTGGGCACGGTGGAGCCTTCCCTGGCCGGCCCGAAGCGGCCTCAGGACCGGGTGCCGCTCCAGTCGATGAAGGCCACCTACCAGAAGTCGTTGCTGGAGATGCTGGCCGCCGCTCCCGCCCAGGACGACGACGCGCCGGCCCGGGGCGCGTCCCCGGCCCCCGCCCGACCGGTGGCTGAGCGGGCCCGGGCCACCGCACAGGTCGCCCAGGGAGGCGTGCGCTACGACCTCGGCCACGGCGCGGTGGTCATCGCCGCCATCACCAGCTGCACCAACACCAGCAATCCGGCCGTGCTCCTCGGTGCCGGGCTCCTCGCCAGGCGCGCCGTGGAACGGGGGCTGAGCAGCAAGCCCTGGGTGAAGACCTCGCTCGCTCCGGGAAGCAAGGTGGTGATGGACTACCTCCGCGCCTCGGGGCTGCTTCCCTACCTCGAGGCGCTCGGCTTCCACCTGGTCGGCTACGGCTGCACGACCTGCATCGGCAACTCCGGCCCGCTTCCCGACCGCATCGTGGAGGCGGTGACGCAGGAGGACCTGGTGGTGGCCTCGGTGCTGTCCGGCAACCGGAACTTCGAGGGCCGGATCAACCCGGTGGTGCGGATGAACTTCCTGGCCAGCCCGCCGCTGGTGGTGGCCTACGCGCTGGCCGGCAACGTGGGTGTCGACCTGACCCGCGAGCCGGTGGGCGAGGACCGGAACGGTGAGCCGGTCTACCTGCGCGAGCTGTGGCCGAGCGACGCCGAGATCCGCGAGGCGATCGGGAGCTTCGTGCGGCCGGAGCAGTTCCGGGAGCAGTACGCGCACGCGCTGGAGGGAGACGAGCGGTGGCGCTCGCTGGCCGTGGCCCGGGCCGACACCTTCGCCTGGGATCCGAAGAGCACCTACGTCCGCCGTCCCCCCTTCTTCGAGAAGCTGCCCAAGCAGCCGGCGCCGGTGACCGACATCCGGGGAGCCCGGGTGCTGGCGATGCTCGGCGACTCGGTGACCACCGACCACATCAGCCCGGCCGGGTCGATCGCCAAGAGCAGCCCGGCGGCGCGCTACCTGATGGAACAGGGCGTCGAGCCGAAGGACTTCAACAGCTACGGGGCGCGCCGCGGAAACCACGAGGTGATGATGCGCGGCACCTTCGCCAACATCCGGCTCCGGAACCTCCTCCTCCCCGGAACCGAAGGCGGCGTCACGCTCCACCACGGCACGCGGGAGAAGATGAGCATCTACGACGCGGCCATGCTCTATGCGCGGGAGAAGACGCCGCTCCTGGTCATCGCCGGCGCCGAGTACGGGACGGGAAGCTCGCGCGACTGGGCGGCCAAGGGCACCCTCCTCCTCGGGGTGCGGGCGGTCATCGCCAAGAGCTTCGAGCGCATCCACCGCAGCAACCTGGTGGGGATGGGCGTCCTGCCCCTCCAGTTCGAGCCGGGCCAGGACGGGGGCTCGCTCGGCCTCACCGGGAGCGAGACCTACGACATCGACGGCGTGGCCGAGGGGCTCGCGCCGGGCAAGAAGCTGACCGTGGTGGCCACCTCGGAGAAGGGGGCGGCGCGCTTCCCGGTGACCTGCCGCATCGACACCCCCAACGAGCTCGACTACTTCAAGAACGGGGGCATCCTGCCCTTCGTGCTCCGCCAGTTGGCCCAGAGCTGAGGACCCTTCCGGAAGGGCTCAGGTCCCCGGCTCGTCCTTGCGGAGCCGCTTCTGGGCGTACATCCGGGCGTCGGCCTGGCTGAGCAGGACCTCGAGCGGCTCGGGCTCGGCCGGGTCGAAGGTGGACACGCCGGTGCTGAAGGCGATGCGGAAGTCGCGCCGTCCGTTGGCGTTGTGCTGCTCCACGCGGGTGGCAAGCCGGGCCACCAGCTCGCTGGGGGCGACGCTCGAGGCGTCGGTGACCAGGACCACGAACTCGTCCCCTCCCAGGCGGGCGACCAGGTCGCGTTCGCGGAAGGTGGCCCGGAGCAGGGCGGCGAACTCGAACAGCGCCCGGTCCCCGGCCTGGTGGCCGAACCGGTCGTTGATCTGCTTCAGCCCGTCGAGGTCGACGAAGATGACCAGCATCGCCCGCTGGGCGCGGACCGCATCGTCGATCTGGGCCCGGGCCAGGTCGACGAAGCCGCGGCGGTTGTGCAGGCCGGTGAGCTCGTCGACGTGGCTCAGGGAGAGCGCGTCGCGGTGCTGGCCGAGCGAGCTCCGCGCCCGCTCCCGCTCGGTGACGTCGCGGTAGATCCACAGGTGGCCGAGCCTCTGCTTGTCGGCGGACACCGGGGCATAGTCACGCTCCAGCACCCGGCCGTCGGCCAGGGGCAGGAGCTCGCGGAAGGTGGCCATCCGCGACGCCTTGAGCTCGGAGACCCGGGCCTCGAACCGCTCCGGCTCGAGAAACTGGTTCCGGTACTGATTGCACGCCACGGCGCTCGGCAGTCCGACCAGCGTCGGCGCCGTGAGCAGCCCGAACAGGCCGAGGAAGGCCTTGTTGCAGTGGATGACCGTCCCCTCGTCCCCGACGAGCAGCACCCCGTCGGCCATGGCGTCGAGGAGCGTGGTGAGGTGGGTCCGCTCGGTGCGCAGGGAGTGGGCCAGCGCCTCGGGGATGCCCCCCACCGAGCGCAGCCCGAGCAGGGCCGAGGCCTCCAGCCCGAGCTCGGAGCCCGCCGCCCGGCTGTCCAGCTCGGGGAGGAGCGCCAGCGTCGCGTCCTCGAGCGCCCGCATGTCCAGCTCGGTCCAGCGGCGGGGCACCTGGTCGACGGCGATCAGAGCGCCCAGCGCCAGGCCGCGGCGGTCCCGGATCGGCACCCCGGCCCAGGCCCGCGCCCCGAGAACGGCGAGAGCGGCATCCTCCGGGCCGTGCCGGTCGATGGCGGAGACGGTCACCACCTCGTCCGCCTGGACCACGGCGTGGACGGCCGCATGTGGAACGGGCCAGGCCGGCGGCGGAGCCTCGGCCAGGTTGGCCGCGCCGCGGAGCACGGCGCGGCGGTCATCGTGGAAGACGACCAGCGCCAGCGGACTGCGCACCGCCCGGGCTGCCAGCCGCGCCACCCGATCGAAGGCCGGGTCGCGTCCTCCCTCGAGGAGGCCGAGCGCCAGCACCGCTTCGTGACGCGCCGAATCCGACCCTCGGCGGTCGGCGGGCGCGAAACGGGGGGCGGACAATGAGGCGTGCACGGGTCTTTCGAAGAACGCTCTCACCCGAAGCAAGAAGCGTACGCAGGCGCTCTGACGCTGAAACACCAGTGCGGCGAGGAAGTTCGGGGAGTCGCGCCCCCGCCCCGGGGTGATGAACGACCTCCTCACCCCGCGGGGTCGGTCACCCAGCCACCGACACCTCGCCTGTGCGCGACTCTGCCACCAGCTCCGCCACCACCGAGACGAGCTCGGCCGGCTCGAGAGGTCTTTGGATCTGGGCCTGGAATCCGGCGCGCCGGATCCGCTCCGGGTCCTTCTCCCCGGTCAGCGCGGTGAGGGCCAGAGCCGGCGTGCCCCCTCCCCGATCCGCCGCCAGCCGGCGGACGGATGCGAGCAGGGCATGAGCGTCGCCCCCGGGCATGGCCAGGTCCACGACCAGGACGTCGGGGCGTTCCCGCCCGAGCTGCTCGAGCGCTTCGGCGGCGCCGGACGCCGCCGACACCTCGGCTCCCTGCTGGGCGAGCACGGTTTCCAGGAGCTCGCGCATGTCGGTGTCGCTCCCCACCACCAGAGCGCGGACCCCGGCCAGCGAGGGGAGGCGGAGGGGCAGGCCGAGGCCCGGCGTCGGGCGGCGCGGGGCCACGCCCGGATCGGCGCGCGGACCGAGCGGGAGCTGCACGGTGAAGACGGCGCCCGTCCCCGGGCCGGCGCTGGCCGCGGACACCGTCCCGCCGTGGAGCTCGACCAGGTGACGGACGATGGACAGCCCGAGCCCCAGGCCCCCGAAGGCGCGCGTGGCGGTGGTGTCCGCCTGCTGGAACCGCTCGAAGACGAAGGGGAGGAAGCCGGGCTGGATGCCCTGGCCGTCGTCCTC
>Ga0187765_10001102_pt1 | contig 10358 bp, 10 predicted proteins | sample 0216_QUI02_MP05__3_FD_133018 | JGI IMG/M metagenome (GOLD analysis project Ga0187765, IMG submission 133018) | Tropical peat soil microbial communities from peatlands in Department of Meta, Colombia - 0216_QUI02_MP05_10_MG | ecosystem: Environmental > Terrestrial > Soil > Wetlands > Peat ...
CGCCCAGGTCAACACCCGCAACGCGAACCGTGGACCGCTCCTGCTCGTCATGGGCGGCCGCGACCACACCGTCCCCGAGGTCATCACCAAGGCGACCCTCAAGCAGTACCGGCACTCCGATGCCATCACCGAACTGGCCGAGTTTCCCGACCGCGGCCACTCTCTCACTATCGACTCAGGCTGGCGCGCCGTCGCCGACCAGTGCCTGGCCTGGCTAGGCAAGCAGGGCCTGTAAGCCCACCACCGGACCAGGCGCCGGAGGCGCGGCGCCGGTGCGCCACGCGCAAACAGCGACCAACATGAATGGCACACAGGCGCGATGCAGATCAGCTGCCGGACTCAGCGGCCAGCAGTACCGGGCCGGCGCTTGTTTAGATCGTCGCTGGGAGCCCGCCGTCCGGGCAAGACGGTCCTCGTCGTCTGCTGATCTGGTAAGCGGATCTTCCGGATCGGCGTCATCGGCTTCGCCCTCGCAAGCGACCGAAGGAGGCATCACAATGCCGGGACAGGAATCACCTTCGATGCGTGAGCTCACAGCATTCGTGGATCGCTGCCACGCCGCTATCACCAAGCAGAGCCAAGGCCATCCCGAACCGTTCCTCGAGCTGTGGTCGCACGCCGGCGACGTGACGATCATGGCCGCGATCGGCGGTTATCAGGTCGGCTTCGATGCCGTCCGCGAGCTGCTCACGGCGGCATCGAAGACCCAGCACTTCGACGGCTGGCGCGCCGAGAACGTGGCGACGGTCCTGGATGAGAATCTCGCGTTCACCGTCGAGCTCGAACACTACGCGCACACCGACGACCGTGACGATAAGGGCATGACGTTGCGCGCAACACAGATCTACCGCCGGGAAGACGGGCAGTGGCGGGTCATCCACCGCCATGGCGACATCCTGACAACGACCGAGGCGAGATGGTGAGGTCGGCCGTCGTTGGGGCGATTTATTCGCCTCAGCGTCCGTGACGGTCCGGGGCCGTCCGTGACCTGGGACAACCGTAACCATCGGGGCTCAGCGGACACCCGCGAACGCCGCCTGCGCGGCTCGTGGGCGGCGATGGCTTGCCGGTGGTCGACGATGGGCGGCGGGTATCCCCGCGCCCGTCGGGTGTCCGGATCCGGGTCGTGGATGACCGCGGCCGGGAGCCCGGTGAGTTCGGGCAGGTAACGGCGGACGTACGCGCCCGTGGGGTCGAACCGTCTGCCCTGGCGGGTCGGGTTGAGGATGCGGCGGGGATTGGTGTCGGTACCAGTCCCAGCGGCCCACTGCCAGTTCAGCTGGTTGCAGGCCACGTCGGCGTCGGTCAGGTGGCGCATGAAGTGGGCGGCACCGGCCCGCCAGTCGAGCTGCAGGTCGTTGGCCAGGAACGAGGCGGCGATCATGCGGGCCCGGTTGTGCATGAAGCCTTCCCGGGCGAGCTGGCGCATGGCCGCGTCCACGACCGGGTAGCCGGTCAGCCCATGCTGCCAGGCGGCGAGCCCTTCCGGGTCGTCACGCCAGCGGGCGCCGCGGTCGCGGTAGTCGCGCCAGGCCGCGTCGGGCCGGGCGGCGAGTACCTGGTGGAAGAAGTCCCGCCAGGCGATCTGGCGGACCAGCGCCGCGCCGCCCGGGCGTGCACTCATCTCGGCCGCGAGGGCGAGTGGGGACAGGCATCCGAAATGCAGGTAGGCAGACAGCCGGGAGGTAGCGTTGGCGGCCAGATCGTTCCGGTCGCGGTCGTATCCATCCAGCCGGCCTGCGGCCCAGCCGCTCAGCCGAGCGAGCCCTTCCGATTCGCCGCCCCGCATTGCCGTCGCCGCCCGGGGTGCCGTGGACAGTCCGGCCAGCGTGGGAAGCCGTCCGCCGCCGACGCCATCGGGCACGACGATCCGTGCCGGGGCAGCCGCTGTTGGCCGCCGGGTGGCAGCGAGCCACCGGCGGTAGTACGGCGTAAAGACCTGGTACGGGCCTCCGCCCTGTACGCGCACGGCACCTGGCTCGACCGCGGTGATCCCGGGATGACGTACGACTGCCATCCGGGCGCCAGCGGCAGCTCTCTCCAGCCGCATGAGCCGCCCGGCGGCGTAGCCGGACACGTCCTCCGCGACGTGGATGCGGTCGGCGCCCGCCCTTTGTGCTGTCCCGAGCACCGTTTCCACCCACGGGCCCGCGCGCACGGCCAGCGACCCGCCCCGTGCCCGCAGGCCTGTGTCGAGGTCGTGGAGCGAGTCGAGCAGGAACCCGAGCCGGTTGGCGTGCCCGCCGGTGCGGCCTAGGATCGCCTCGTCCAGCACGAACAGCGGGACCACGGCAGCCGCCCTCGCCGCGGCGGCCAGCGCCGGGTTGTCGCCGAGCCGCAGGTCACGGGTGAACACCATCACCGAAGCGGTCACGCCATCACCCGGCCGCACGCGAAGAAGGTGCTGAACGATTGCTGCCTCCGCAAGTAACGCCCACGTCAGTCATGCCGGGTGCCGGGCCGGGCGGCGCTGGCTGGACTCGATGTGGTCCCACAGAACCCGGGCGGCGGTGGGCGCCTCGCGGGTACCGGGGAGCCGGTATTGGGCACGGGGGCGCCTGTCGTGCCAGAACCTGCCGCTGCCGAGCCGGGCGGGGTCGGAGGCGGTAAGCCAGATGATCGTGTCGGCGCCTTGCCCGGGGGTTCGCAGCAGCGGCCGCATAGCCCGGTGGAAGCGGGGGAGCGCGGCGGCGATGCCGGGGGTGTTCACCCAGCCGGGGTGCATCGCGTGGAAGGCGACTTCGGTTCCGGCGAGCCGCCGCGCCCATTCCCGGCTAAGCGCCACCTGGGCTCTTTTGGCCCGGGCGTAGGCGGTGACGCCGCGGTAGCCGCTGGCGGGCATCTGCAGGGTGGCGGGATCGAGCCGCTGGGTGTACATGCCGGCCGAGGACACGGTGATGACCCGTGACTGGCGGGCGGCCAGCAGCGCGGGCAGTAGCAGGCTGGTCAGCAGGAACGGGGCGATCACCTGCCCGGCGACGGTGAGCTCGGTCCCGGCGGCATCCGTCTGGTAGCTGGGGTGGACGGCGCCAGCGTTGTGGATGAGCACGTCCAGCCGGTCGTGTGCGCTGAGGTATCCGGCGGCGAAGGCGCGGACCGAGCCGGGATCGTCCAGATCGGCCAGGCCATAGCTGATCCGCTGGCTGCCTGAGGCCGCGGCGATCCGCCGGCGCGCGCTGGCTCCCCGGACGGGGTCACGGGCGAGGAAGTGCACGGCCGCGCCGAGCCGGGCCAGCCCGGTGGCGGCGGCGTAGCCGATTCCCGAAGTCGCCCCGGTGATGACCACGATCCGCCCCTCAAGCGTGATGGGGGCGCGGGTCGTGAACTCGGGCAGCAGCCGGGAACGAACCAGCAATCCGATCCGGCTGAAGCTGCCGACGACACTCGCCTCCAGCAGAGCGTCGGCCGTCTCCGCGGGCAGGGTCATGGCTGCGCTGCCTGGTGGGCTACCCATGGTGTGGCCAGTGCGTGGGCCAGTCCAGCCGCGGCGCGCTGGCCGACAGCGCGGAAGCCTGGGCGCAGCAGGGTGTCGAGCAAGGCGAGCGGGCCGCGCAGCCGAACGTCGGCTTGGTAACTGACGGTGGCGCCGTCCCCGGCCGGGTCGACCACGATCCGGTCAGTTGCCTGTAGCAGGCGGCTGCTGGCGGCCAGGATGACCTCGCGGCCAGGCACGAGCTTGATGACCTGGTAGGTCAGTGGGAGGCGCCGGCCGAGAAGCGGCACGACCAGCCGGAACCGGGTGCCCGGCCGCACCGGCCCGCCATCTAGCTGCTCGGCGGAGATCACGCCAGGGTCCCAATCCGCTGTGTTGGTGAAGGTGGCCAGGTAGCTGAAGGTGTCCGCGGCCGGGTGCTGGGAGCTGACGGTCGCTGAGTAACGGGCCATGGGGCGGGCTCCTTTCCGATCAGGCCAGATTTGGCTGGTTGGCGGCTGGGTCGCGAAAGCCTCGCGCAAGATGGATCAGGTCCCGCACGCTGTCGCCCGGCTGGCCGGCCAGGACAAGCGGCCGCGGGTTGGCCGCCGCGACCTCCCGCGCCGCGGCCCGGGCGCCCCGGGCGCCCTCCTGCGTGGCGGAGGAGAACACGACCAGGTCCGCGCCCACCGCGGCAGCGAGCCGGGTGACCTCGGGTACGGGCAGGTCGGCGGCAAGATGATGCACCCGCCAGCGGTCCTCCCGCAGGCAGGCGGCCGCCATGAGCGATGGCAGGCCATGCCGCTCACCGGGCGGGGTCGCCACCACCGCGCACCCCCGCGGCCGCCCGGGAGGCTGCGCGGCGTGCCGGGCGATCAGCCGTTCGCAGATGGCGCTCGCCCGGTGCTCCTGCGCGATCGAGACCAGTCCGGATGCCCAGTCGTCACCGATGCGCCGCAGGGCTGGCGCGATGACGCGCTCGCACAGATCGGTCAGGGTAGCCCCGGCCGCGAGCCTGCGCAGCCAGTTGCGTGCGCGGGTCTCCTCGCCATCCGCGATCGCCGCATACAGCTGGTCCGCCTGCGCCGGCCAGTCCCGGACAGCGACCTCGCGGGCGGGCGGGCTCCCTGCGCTCCGCCGGCCGGCGAGCGCCTGCACGTCGGCGTCCTCGACCTCGTAGCCCCGCCCCCGCTTACGGGCGGGCAGCGATCCTTGCCGCACCCAGGCGTAGGCCGTCTGGTAGTGGACGCCCAGCGCGTCGGCGGCCTCGCGTAGCTCCATGATGCTCCCCGGATTTGGACAGGGTCGAGTTTAGTGTATTTTAGTTTTGTTTTCTAGCAGGACGATGCGAGGGGAGGCATCGTGTCGCATGGCCCGGGGGCGGCACGGCCACAGGCCGCCGTGGTCGGCGCGGGCGTGGCGGGCCTGACCGCTGCCTACCTGCTACAGCGTGCCTATGACGTCACGCTGTATGAGGCGGATGACCGGCTGGGCGGCCACGCGCACACCCACGACATCGCCACCGGGGACGGCCGGCTGGTGAGTCTCGACACCGGCTTCATCGTTCACAACGCGCACGCCTATCCCCGGCTGCTGCGCCTGTTCGGCGAACTCGGCGTCGCTACCCGCGACACCGACATGAGCATGTCGGTGCGCTGCGAGGGCTGCGGGCTGGAATACGCCGGGGCCCGCGGCCCGCGCGGGCTCTTCCCAGCCGCCGGTTCTCTCGCCCGGCCGGAGTACCTCGCCACGCTCACCGCCATCCCGGTCTTCTACGCCAGCGCGCGGCGTCTGCTCGGCGCGCCCGGCCACGATCCGCTCACCTTTGGCGAGTTCCTGGCGCGGGGCCGGTACCGGCCGTATTTTGTCCGCCATTTCGCGGTCCCGCTGGTGTCGGCGGTGTGGTCGTGCCCGCCGGATGACGCGCTGAAATACCCGGCCCGGTACCTGTTCGAGTTCCTCGCCCATCACGGGATGCTCTCGCTAGCGAGGTCGTCCGGCTGGCGTACCGTGCTGGGCGGTTCCCGGGCCTACGTCGAGCGGATCGCCAAGCAGCTGACCTCCGTCCGCACCGGGCTCCCGGTGCGAGCCATCACACGCGTCCCAGGCGGCGTCGACATCCACGCCGGCCAGAGCCGCGCCGAGCGCTTCTCCCGGGTAGTGGTGGCCACCCATCCCGATCAGGCGCTGCGCCTGCTGGACCCGCCCACCCGGGCGGAACGCGAGATTCTCGGGGCCTTCCGCTACACCAGCAGCCGGGTCGTGCTGCACACCGACGCCCGGCTGCTGCCCCAAGCGCCTGCCGCCCGTGCCTCCTGGAACCACCTACTGCCCAGTTGCCGGGGCCGAGCCGGGCAGGTCACGGTCAGCTACCACCTGAACCGGCTGATGGGGCTGGCCGAGCCAGCCGACTACCTGGCCACCCTCAACGATCCCGGCCGGGTGCCGCCCGAACGGGTCCTGGCGCGGATGACCTACAGCCATCCGCTGTACACCGCGGAATCGGTCGCGGCCCAGCAGCGGCTCGCCAGCCTGAACACGCCGATGATCGCCTATGCAGGCGCCTATCACGGCTGGGGGTTCCACGAGGACGGCTGCCGCTCCGGCGTCCAGGCGGCCAGGTCCCTGGGAGTCGCCTGGTGAGCGCCGCGCTGTACCCCTGCCGGATCACCCACGTCCGGGCCCACCCGGTCCGGCGGGTATTCCGCTACTCCAGTTACCTGTGGCTGGTGGACCTGGACGACCTGCCGCGGGTGCCAGTGGCGCTGCGGCCGCTGGCGGGGTTCCGCGCCCGTGACCATCTCGGTGACCCCGGCCGGTCCATCCGCGTCAACGTGGACCGTTATCTCGCCCGCCACGGCATCGATCTGGCCGGTGGCCGGGTGCTCATGCTCGCCCACGCGCGCGTGCTTGGCCATGTGTTCAACCCGCTCACCGTGTTCTGGTGCCATGCCAGTGACGGGACCCTGGTGGCAGTGGTGGCCGAGGTGCACAACACCTACGGCCAGCGGCACGCCTATCTGCTCCACCCGGACCCCCTTGGCCGCACCACGGCCGGCAAGGACTTCTACGTTTCGCCGTTCCTGCCGGTCGCGGGGCACTACCGGATGCGCCTCCCCGAGCCGGCGGGCTCGCTACGGCTGGGCGTCATCCTCGACGTGGGCGGGCGGCCCGCGCTGGCCGCCACCGTGACCGGGCGGCGCCACGCGTACACACCAAGCAGGCTGCTGGGCCTTGCCCTGCGCTACCCGTGGGTGACTGCGCAGGTGTCGGCGCTCATCCGCTGGCAGGGGATCAGGCTGCTCGCCCGCCGCCATCCCATCGTCCATCGCCCGGTTCATCACGCGCAGGAAGGTGTGCAGTGACTATCACCTCGCCCTATCCGGTCTCCACGCTCCCTGATCCCCGGTCCTGGCCAGACATCCCCCCCGCCCCTCCGCGAGCTATCCGGGCTCTCGCGGCCCGGGCGCTGGTGAGGGGAGTCGCCGCGAGGCTGCCTATCCGGATCCAGGCGCCCGACGGCACACTGTCCGGCGCCGGAGGGCCTGGATCGCCGATCCTGGAGATCCGCCACGAGGACGAGTTCTACCGGCGCCTGAGCGACGGCACCACTGGGCTGGCCGAAGGCTACATCGCCGGCGACTGGGACAGCCTAGACCTGGTCGGCCTGTTCGCCGTATTCGCCGGGCATCTGCTGGCCCTCACACGCGGACCGGTGCGCGCGCTGCGCCGCTGGTATGTCCCGGCCGGGCCAGCCGAAGACGAAGCAACCATCGACGGGGCGCGGCGCAACATCCAGCGGCACTACGACCTGTCCAACGAGATGTTCGCCCTCTTCCTCGACCCCACCATGACCTACTCCAGCGCCCTGTTCGCCCCCGGCGACACCCTCGCCGACGCCCAGCGGCGCAAGAATGAGATGCTCCTTGACCTCACCGGCGTGGGGCCCGCGACCACCGTGCTGGAGATCGGCACCGGCTGGGGCGAGCTCGCGATCCGCGCCGCCGCCCGCGGCGCCCAAGTCACCACCCTCACCGTCTCACCAGCACAGGCGGCCATGGCCAGCGAGCGGGCCGCCGCCGCCGGGCTGCCCGATCAGGTGGACGTGCGGACGCTCGACTACCGCCAGGTCACCGGACGCTACGATGCCATCCTCAGCGTGGAGATGATCGAGGCCGTCGGCGAGAAATACTGGCCGGCGTACTTCGCCGCGATCGACCGGCTCCTGGCCCCGGGCGGCCGCGCCGGGCTACAGGCCATCACCATGCCCCACGATGCCATGCTGGCCACCCGCCACGGGCACACCTGGATCCACAAATACATCTTCCCCGGTGGCCAGATCCCCTCCCTGCAGGCCATCACCGACGCCCTGCGCGCCCACACGTCCCTGCACATCAGCTCCGAGCTGTCCATGGGAACGCACTACGCCCGCACGCTCGCCGAATGGCGCGCCCGGTTCTCCGCCGCCACCGGCGAGCTGGCACGGCTCGGCTTCGGCCCGGCATTCCAGCGAATGTGGAATCTCTACCTCGCCTACTCCGAAGCCGGCTTCCGCGCTCACTACCTCGACGTCCACCAGCTCATCCTGGAGCGCCCCTCATGACCGGGCAGGCAGGCATGCCCTGGCGCTCTGGCCGCGCAAGCACCGGGCTGTGGTGACGGCGATGGCGCACACCTTCAGCTGGCCGGTGACCTCCCAGCGCATCAGCGGGCACGGCAGCTCCGCAGTGAGCCGCTAACCGTGGCCATCACCGGCAGTTCCGGGCTGGTCGGCTCGGCGCTGACCGCCTTGCTGACCAGCGGCGGCCACCGGGTGATCCGGCTGGTCCGCCGGGCGCCCGCCGGTGACGGCGAACGGCGCTGGGACCCCGAAGACCCCGACCCGGGCCTGCTGCACGGCACCAGCGCGCTGGTGCACCTGGCCGGGGCGCCGATCGCCGGACGGTTCACCACCGCACACAAACACTCCATCCGGGCCAGCCGGATCACCCCGACCCGCAGGCTCGCCGAGCTCGCCGCCGCCACGCCGGGCGGTCCAGCCGTCATGGTCACCGCGTCGGCGATCGGCTACTACGGCCCGCACCGCGGCGACGAACTGCTCACCGAGGACAGCCCCCGCGGCCACGGGTTCCTGGCCGGCGTGGTCGCCGGCTGGGAAGCCGCGAGCGCCCCCGCGAGCGACGCCGGCCTGCGGGTGGTGTGCGTCCGCACCGGCATCGTGCAAAGCCCGCGCGGCGGCACCCTGCGCCTGCTGTGGCCGCTGGCCGAAGTCGGCGCGGACGGCCGGCTGGGCGCCGGGCACCAGTGGGTGTCCTGGATCGGCATTGACGACCTGACCGACATCTACTACCGGGCGCTGACCGACGACACGCTGGCCGGGCCGGTCAATGCCACCGCCCCCCACCCGGTGCGCAACGCCGATTACGCCCGGATACTGGCCCACGTGCTGCGCCGTCCGCTGCAGCTACCCGTGCCCGGCCTGGGCCCACGGTTCCTGCTCGGCCAGGAAGGTGCCAGCGAACTCGCCGAGGCCGACCAGCGGGTCAGCCCCCGGCGGCTGCTGCGCGACGGTCACCGCTTCCGCCACCCCGAACTGGAGCCGACCATACGGCACCTGCTCGGTCGCGCCCACCCGGGCTCCGAGAACAGCCAATGGTCGGACCGACTTGACCTAACCGGGCAGGCCGAAGGCGTAGCACTTCTTGCCAGGCGCACGATTCAGCGGCGCGCGTCGTCGCAGGTCAGCGTGGCGAAGGATGCGGGATTCGAACTCGCGAGGGGTTGCCCCCAACACGCTTTCCAACAATGTGCCGACGCGCGCCGAGCCGCCTACATGCGCCTTCACGGCGCTCCGCCTGGCAGCGCCGCGGCCTGCCGAACGGGCAGATCTGTGTCTCGGGGATCGGGCTGGCCACCACAAAGGCGGCCCACAAGCCTGGGCTGTCGTGGCGGTGGCGGGATCAGCCGCCTAGCTTGGGTGCCGGGCGGCCCGCCGCGGACGGGCGATGTCACAGCCGGGGGCGAGGTTCGCAACTAGGGGCATGGGCACTGAGGCAAGAGTGCCGGTGAGGACGATGCGGGAGCGACCGGTCGCGGTGCGGGCGCGGCCGCGCGGGCGGCCGCCGAGTTCGCTGCTTGAGGAGTTCGAGCAGGTGTACCTGCGCAACGTCGAGGTCCTCATGGGCTACTTCGCGCGCCGGTGCCGCGATCCGCACACGGTCGCCGATCTCACCTCCGAGACGTTCGTGCGGGCCATGGATGGCTTCGCCAGGTTCGACCCCCGCCGGGGATCGGACCGGGCGTGGCTGTTCGGCATCGCCAGCCGGGTGTTCGCCCGGCATTGCGAGCAGTCGGCGGGTGGCCGGGACGCGGTCGCGCGGCTGGGCGGCCACCGGACGCTGGACGAGGACGAGATCGAGGAGCTCGCCGGGCGGATCGATGCCGAGCGCGAGGGTGCCGCGCTGATACGGCGGTTCGCACGGCTGCCCGCGGTCGAGCGGACGGCGATCGAGCTCGTCGACCTGGAGGGGCTCACCCCGAAGGAGGCGGCGCTGGCCCTCGGCGTCTCCCGGGTCGCGTTCCGCAAACGGCTGTCCCGGGCGAGGTCCCGGCTGAGGAAGGAGCATCAAGGCAGTGACTAAGTTCACCGATCATCTCTGGAATGACCTCGCGCAGGAGCGCGGCGCGGCGCTCGCGCAGGCCACCCGGCCCGGCCCGGGCCGGGCCCGCCGCACGGGGCTGATCGCGGGCAGCACGCTCGCGCTGGCGGCCGCGGGCACGGCGCTCGGGCTCGGCCTGACCTCGACGGGTGCCCAGTCGACGTCCACGACGGGCGGCATGCGGGTGGTCACCGACGCGTATACCGTCACGCAGAACAGCAGCGGCTCGGTGCTGGTGACGATTAACCAGACCGAGGCGCTCCCCCAGGCGAACCAGAAGCTCACCG
>Ga0187765_10001103_pt1 | contig 10356 bp, 5 predicted proteins | sample 0216_QUI02_MP05__3_FD_133018 | JGI IMG/M metagenome (GOLD analysis project Ga0187765, IMG submission 133018) | Tropical peat soil microbial communities from peatlands in Department of Meta, Colombia - 0216_QUI02_MP05_10_MG | ecosystem: Environmental > Terrestrial > Soil > Wetlands > Peat ...
AGCCGGTGCGCACCGTAGCCGTGGCCGCTGCGGGGGGCCTGCCCGGCGGCGATGGCCTCGACGGCGGACAGCCGCCCGGCGCGCAGGGCGGGCACCAGTGCGGCCAGCGCCACCAGGGCACACATTCCCACCGGGACGGCCACGTCGATCCACAGCGGAACGTGCTGAGCGCCGACCCTGAACAGCCCGGCCGCGACGTTCAGCATCGGGCCGGCCCACAGGTTGCCGGCCACGGTTCCCGCCGCCACCCCGAGCATGGTGGGGAGCCCGATCTGGGCGAGGTAGCTGGCGGCGACCTGCCCGGGGGTGAAACCGATGCTCTTGAGCACGCCGATGCGCCGGTAACCGGCCACCACCGCCCCGCTGACCAGGGTGGCCACGATCAGGACCGCCAGGACCAGGCCGATCAGCGCGAACGCCAGCACGAACGGCGTGTTGACCGACTGCTCACCGCTGGTCTGCCCCTCCGCGCCCAGCCATGAGTCGTAGCTGGTGACCGCCCCGGCCGGCAGGGCGGCCTTCAGCGCGCTGACATCCGCCGCGACCTGCAGCGCCGTGCCCGCCTTGGTGAAGGTGTAGAGCATCTGCGCCATGGGATGAGTGCCGGGCGGGGTCAGCGCGGCGATCTCGCCGGAGGTGACCCAGCCATCCTCATCACCCAGCCGCGCGACGGAGCCGCCGACGCCGACGATGGTCAGCTTCGGCTTGCCCGGCGCGCTGACCACGGTGACCTTGCTGCCTATCGTGCCGCCACCGAGGTAGACCGCCATGACCAGCTGGCCGGGCCCGGCCAGCCAGTGCCCCTGATTCATGACAAGGTCATCCAGCGGCCCACCCCGGGAGGTACGGCCCAGCACGGTGATCTGCGACTCCCCGGCGCCGCCAGCGGCGTGACCCGGCTTGCCGCCGGCTGGCTTGCCTCCCGGGGCACCGGGTGGTCCGGGCCCGTCGGTCTGCCGGCAGGTGATGGTGAGTTGGGGGTAGGGGCCGGCGACCTGGGTGACGCCGGTGACGTTGCGGGTGGCGGCGAGCTGGGCACCGGTGACGCGCGAAGTGTCGACGGTGAGCGCGACATCGGCGCCGTGGTGGGCGGCGAAGCCGTTGGTGAAGGCCTCGTTGGCGTTGGTGAGCAGGGATAGGCCGAGGAGGGCGGCGGCGGTGGCGGCGGCCAGCACGATGATGATCACCAGCGTCTGCACCAGGTGGCGGGTCAGCCCGCCGGAAGCCGCCCTGATCACCGGGGCGGAGGTCACGGCCGGGCCCCGGCGGGCGTGCCGTGGTGACGGCCATGGATGTCGCTGGCGATCCGGCCGTCGAGGAAGTGGACGACGCGCCGCGCGTAGCGGGCGGCCAGCTCCGGGCTGTGGGTGACCAGGATCAGGGTCTGCCCGCTGGCGTTGAGGTCCAGCAGCAGCTGGCCGATCGCCTCCCCGTTGGCGGTATCCAGCGCCCCGGTCGGTTCGTCGGCCAGCAGCAGGGTGGGGGCGTTGATCAGGGCGCGGGCGATGGCCACCCGCTGGCGTTCCCCGCCTGAGAGCCGGCCCGGGTAAGCATTGGCATACCGGGCGATGCCCAGCCGTTCCAGCAGCTCGCCGCCCCGGGCCCGCGCCCGGGCGCGGTGGACGCCCGCGAGCTGGGCGGGAAGCAGCACGTTGTCGGCCACGGTCAGGTCGTCGAGCAGGTTGAAGAACTGGAAGATCATCCCGATGTGCTGGCGCCGGAACCGTGCCACCCGGGTCTCGCTCAGGGCATCCACCCGCTGCCCGGTCACCGCGACGCTGCCGCTGGTGGGTTTGTCCAGCCCGGCGATCAGGTTCAGCAGCGTCGACTTCCCGCTGCCCGATGGGCCCATCACCGCCACCGCCTCACCCCGGCTGACCTGCAGGCTGACCTCATCAAGCGCAGGCTGGCCAGTGCTCCCGTACCGCTTCGTTACCTTGCTCACCGACACCAGGGCATCGGCGGCTCTCGGCCTGCGCCCTGGCTGGCCGGGTTCGGTGTCCAGCCGATAGCTCATGCGGCGGTCCCTTTCATCCGGCGGAACGGCGACCACGGCCGCCAGTGCGACGGCTGCCCAGACGAGCGCGACCTCGACCCGAGTGCGCAGGCCGGTAGCTGCGGCGGCGGCTGGGGCCCCGCCCGCTCACCAGCAGGCCGTCTTGCATATCGGTGACGATGCGGTACCCATGTCGTGGGAGCGTTCCGCTCCTGTCACAGGCCTGTCACAGAGGGGCGAGGTGCCTTCACAGGCGCTGGGGCGCACTCCTTGCTGCTTCTGAGGCTAAGCAGGCTGTCCGTGGTCCTCGGCATGGAACCAGACAAAGACCAGCCGGGTAAGGGGGAATATCAAGATCCACAATATCTCTGCAGCGTAAGGGGCGAACGCGGCAACCGGCAGCGTCAGTGCGAAGAACACCGATGCCGACAGGCCGCGAGCGCGCAGGGCTCTGACCTGCGCACGCGGGGCGTCGGGCCGCAACAGCCCGCCCCTGCCGGATGCGTACCACCAGTAGGCCGCGGAGGCGATTGATGCCAGGGTCACCGAGGTCGCATAAAGAACCGCTGCTGCCGGTGACCCAAGGTGCTGTCCCAGTACGGCGGTGGGAAACGGCAGGAAGGTCACGAACAAGAGCAGCACCAGGTTGAGCCCCACCAGCATGGAGTCGCCGCGGGCGATGAGCCGGAATGCCAGCCGATGTGTCCCCCAGAATCTGGCGATCACCACAAAGCTCACGAGGTAGGCCAGGTAACGGGGCCAAAGATCCAGCAGCGCCTTGGGCAGGGCGGCGTCGGTCGTCGTGGCCGGTATGGCGATCTCCAGAATGAGCAGGGTGAGGGCGATGGCGAACACACCATCGGACAGCGCCAGGATCCGGCCGATACTCTCCTCCGCTGCCTCGTCGTCCTCACGCCGTGGCAGCTGCCACAGCCGGCCCGGCACCTTCCTCACCCGATCGCCCCCATGGGTCCGGCGGCCCAGTTTGCCGCTGGCCGGCTCCGGCGGTGCCGGTGACCTGCCCTGGTCGGCCCGAACTGGCGGACCTGGGCCTTAGCTTGCCAGCGATCTCAGGCTGACGTCAGCCAGGACAGGACGGACCTGACAGAACGCGCCCTGGTCGTCGTCCACGCGCTCCGGTCCTCATACGGCCAGGCATAGACGGGGAAACCGTTCCTGACCAGACCGAGCAGCCGTGGCTCATCGAGGTCGCTGGCGGCAAACTCATACAGCGCCTGCATCTTCGGCAGGATGACCCCGTAGTCCACGAGGCGGCCAGCGTAGTTCTCCAGCGCAAGGATCTGATCGATGGTGAACCCGGTCAGCGGGTAGCGGTCGGGGAGGATGTTGTGCAGGGACAGGAACAGGTCGGCGCCCCGCCAGCGCGGGTCACCGATCAGGCGCCCGGCCAGCGACAGCCGCCCCACCGCCAGGCGCGGCTGGATGACCAGGGCATGCACGCACACCAGGCGGGCAATCGCCACGTCCATGAAGAAGCGTTCCACCGGCACCTCGGCCGCGGACAGGTGGCGATGCTCGAGGTATGCGGCCACGATGCTCGCGTTATGGGCCCGGTACCAGGTCCTGGCGGAAGGCGCGCCAAGGAAGTCGGCCCAGCGCGCCACGGCTGGCTTGCTCGCCTGCCCCCGTCTCCCGGCGGCCAGCCGGTCGGCTTCACACGCGTCGCGGAGCAGGCTTTCGTTGACCGAGCGCCACCAGGCACTGCCCGGCCACGCGGACTCCGGTGGCGCGAGCACACCCCGGCTGACCTGCCACCGCATGAACGCAAGCTCGGCCCGCCGGTAGGCCCGGATCGACGCATGGCCGGGCCGGTCGTCGTAAAACCTGCTCGCCAGCTCAAGCCGCAGCGCCGGGTCGTTCCGGACCGCCGCCACCATGGTGAGGGCTTCTTCCGCTGCATCGCCGGTGCGCGGTGTGCTGCTGCTGTTCATCGATACGGCCCCTCTGGCCCAGCCTCTGGATGCCTTGAGGCCTGGACTTGCACGGACGTCCGGCACCAATCATTCCGGCACTCGCGGTGACAGGCCACTTGCCCGGCCGGGAGTACTGCGGGCGGCGCCAGGGCCCTTTTTCCGCTGCATTCACCCCGGCACAGGCCGGTACTATGGGGGCCGCGTGAGGGTGGAGACCGAGGGCCGGCCCCTCCCCACGCACCGCCACATACCGCCGATGGGCGCGCGGCTACCGCGCGCCACGGCCATCCCCGCGGCAGTCCCGGCGCCAGCCGTGAGCGAACCTTGGCCGGAGAGTAGGTAGATGGAGCCGCAGAGCACAGGGCTGTTCATCTTGCTGATGGCGGCGTTCGGCGCTCTGCTGGCCTGGGTGGCCCTCGCCCGGCAGCCGGTCTTCCGCGTCCTGGCGGCCTGCCTGTCGTTCATCCCGGCCATGCTGTTCGGGGTGGCGGCGGTGAACAAGTATTACGACTACTACCAGACCTGGGGTGCGGCCGCCGCCGACCTGAGCGGCCAGGGCCTGAGCACGGTGCCGGTCGCTCCCCACAACGCCAACACCCAGCGGCTGACGGCGATCCTGGGCAAGGTGACCGGCAGCAAGCTCGCGGCCCAGCTGGGTGAGACGGTCCGCTTCTCGGTCACCGGCCGCCGCAGCCACATCGACCGGACCGTGTATGTTTACCTGCCGCCGCAGTACTTCCAGGCCGCGTTCCGCAGCCACCGCTTCCCGGCGGTCGAGCTTTTCAACGGCTACCCGGGTGAGCCCCAGGACTGGATCAACGTGGTCGGCATCATCCAGGCCTACCAGACGCTCCTGCGCAACCATCAGGTCCAGCCGGTGGCACTGGTCATGCCGGACCCGAACGGCAGCCCGCAGACCTCGCTGCAATGCCTCAACGTGGTGCGCGGCCCACAGGACGCCACCTACCTGGCCCGGGACGTCCCGGACTACCTGTCCCAGGCGCTGAGGCTGCAGCCTTCCGGGCGGGCCTGGGGCATCGCCGGTTACTCAGAGGGCGGCTTCTGCGCGGCCGATCTGGCCCTGCTCTACCCCGGCCGGTACGGATACGCGGGCGTGCTCAGCGGGTACTTCGTCCCGTCCAACGACCGGCTGGGCAAGCCCCCGCGGATGATCAACCCGTTCCGGGGCAGCACCAGGCTCCGCCAGATGAACACCCCGCTGCAGCGGATGGCCACGCTCTCGCTGGCCGTCAAGGTTCCCAGGTTCTGGCTGGGAGCGGGCAGCTCCGACCATCGCGACGTGGCCGCGGCCCAGGCTTTCCAGCAGGTGGTGCTGACGCGCCAGCCGAACGTGGTGCTCGACATCGAGCCCGGCGGCTCGCACACCATGGCGACCTGGCGGGCCCTGGTCCCGCCGCTGCTGGAGTGGATGACACCCCGGCTCACCCAGGCGGCGCTGCACCCGCAGCCGGTGCACGTCGCGGGCCGCGCGAAGCCCAGGGCCACGCTGGGCGCCCGCCAGCCGCCCGGCACCCGAGGCACGGCACCCTGACCCGCCCGCCGCTGCGGGCGGGCTGGCCGCCGCAGGCGCAGCTTCGGCGGGAAGCCGGCATTCCGGGCTTGGATGAGGCCGCCGTCACAGCTGCGCGGCGTTGATGCGGTATTGATCAAGAGGGTAGATTCTGGGGGGTGAAGCCGGAGGTCATCGGTGAGCCTTCCGTGATCTCTGGCGGGGATCGCGGGGCCGCCCCCAGACCCGGCTTCGATCTGCCCGAATCGAAGTTCCAGCCCCCCGCGGCGCGGGCCGGAATCGTCTCCCGGACGGCCCTCGTCGACCGGCTGGCGGCCGCCCAGGCGCCGGTGATCACCGTGATCGCCCCGCCCGGCTACGGCAAGACCACGCTCATGGCTCAGTGGGCCGAGCGGATCGGCCCGCGCGTGGCGTGGGTCTCCTGCGACGACGGCGACAACGACCCCGTCGTGCTGCTCAGCGCCCTCGCGGTCGCGCTGGACCAGATCGAGCCCGTCGACCCGGGCATCTTCTGGGCACTGGCCTCCTCGGGCGCTGGCATCACCGTGGTCCCCCGGTTCGTCTCCGCCATCGCCTCCATGCGGCGGCCGGTCACGGTGGTGCTCGACCACACCGAGGCGGTCACGAACAAGCAGTGCCTGCACGCGATCGCCGAACTGGTGCTGCATCTCCCGCCAGGATGGCGGTTCGCGCTGGCTTCGCGCGCAGCTGTGCCGTTGCCCGCGGCGCGCCTGCGCGCTCAGGGCGGGATCGTTGAGATCGGCGCCACGGACCTGGCGATGGGGCCGGCCGAAGCATCCTGCCTGCTGAAGGGCGCCGGTACCGAGGTCAGCGAGGCAAGTGTCCACGATCTCCTGCAGCGGACCGAAGGATGGCCGGCCGGGCTGTACATCGCCGCGCTGGCCATGAAGTCGGGGACCCAGCAGAGCGAGGTCGGCTTCACCATCACCGGCGACGACATCTTCATGGGCGATTACCTGCGCTCCGAGCTGCTCGACCGGGTCTCGGGCGCGGAGGCGTCCTTCCTCACCCGCACGTCGGTCCTGGACCGGATGTGCGGGCCGCTCTGCGACGCGGTCCTGGGCGGGAAGGGGTCCGGGCAGGTCCTCGAGCAGCTGGAGAGCCGGAATCTGCTGGTCGTCCCGCTTGACCGCCGCCGCGAGTGGTACCGCTACCACCATCTGCTCCGGGAGCTGCTTCAGTCCGAGCTCCGGCGCCGCGAGCCCGAGCTGGTGCAGGACCTCCACTTCCGGGCGGCGGCGTGGTTCGAGGCGAACGCGATGCCGGAGGCCGCGATCGAGCATGCCCAGGCCGCCGGGGACTACGACCGGGTGGCCCGCCTGGTGCTGGAGCTCCAGCAGCCCGTCTGGGCCAGCGGGCGCGTGGCGACGGTGCTGCGCTGGATGGAGTGGCTCAGGGACGTGCCGGCTGCCGAGCACTTTGGCGCGATCGCCGTGCACGCCTCCCTCATCTTCGCTCTCCTCGGCAGGCCGAGCGAGGCCGAGCGCTGGGCGGCGGCCGTGGAACGCGCCTCCCCCACCGGGATCCTTCCCGACGGGAGCACGATGGAAGGCACGCTGGCCTACCTGCGGGCGATCTTGTGCCGCGACGGCGTCGAGGAGATGCGGCGCGATGCGCGGGCCGCCAGGGACGGGCTGAGCCCGGCCAGCCCGTACCGGGTGACGATGCTGTACACCGAGGGCATTTCGTACCTTCTGGAAGGTGACCTCACCCGGGCCGCCCCCGTCCTGGCCCGCGCCTCCGCCGACGCCAGCCAGGCCGGCGCCACACCCCTGGCCGCCCTCGTCATCGCCGAGCAGTGCAATCTGGCCGCCGGATGCGGTAACTGGGCCGAGGTCACGGCGCTCGCACGGCGCGCGGTCACGATCGTGGAGGCCGGCCGGTTCGGCGACTACTGGACGAGCGCCCTGGTGTACGCGTGGGCGACCCGGGCCTCGCTGCACCGGGGGGATGTCTCCCAGGCACGGTTCTATCTGGGGCGCGCCTCCCGGCTCCGGCCCCTGCTGACCTACGTGCTGCCGGTCGTATCGGTCCAGACGCTGCTGGAGATGGCGCGCGCCTATCTGACGCTCGCCGACCCCGGGGGCGCGGCGGCGGTGCTGGCGCAGGCCGATGACATCCTCCAGCAGCGGCCGGACCTTGGCGTTCTCCCGCGGCAGGCCGCCGAGCTGCAGGCCAGGCTGGCCACGGTCAAGGCGGGCGCGGCCGGTGCTTCGTCGCTGACCGCGGCCGAGCTGCGGCTTTTGCCGCTGCTGTCTACGCACCTGTCGTTCCGGGAGATCGGTGAGCGGCTGTTCGTCTCCTCGCACACGGTCAGGACACAGGCGTACTCGCTGTACCGGAAGCTCGGGGTCACCTCGCGCAGCGCGGCGGTCGCCCGTATGCGGGAGCTGAGCCTGGACGCGCCCTGACGTGGCGCCAGCGCCCGGCCATTCTTAACAGCGTGCGAAGAACAGGCAAAGAATCTGTCCGCAAGCAGGCCATTAAGGGTAAAAGGTTCGGTTTCATACCAATCGTATGATGCGCCGCCAAGGCCGCCTGGCGTTGGGTGGCTGTGAGGGCGAAGCGCCCTCCTGGCGGCCGGGCAGCGTGGCCTGGCCGGCATCCGAACGCTTGATCGCCAGAGCGGAGAGGTCCCGATGGCGCCCGACGTTGCCGAGCCGGTAACGACCCCCGCCGGGCGGCCGGCGGCCGCTGCCGGCATCCCGATCCTGGTATCCAAGGTCACGGTGCCGGGGGTGCCGGACTGGGCGGTGCAGCGCCCACGGGTCACCAAGCTCATCGCCGAGGGCGCGCGGTTGTGCCCGCTGACCGTGCTCACCGGCCCTCCCGGCGCGGGCAAGACCATGGCCCTGGCGCTGTGGGCCGCGGCGGAACCGGGGCCGGTCGCCTGGGTTTCGCTGGATGACTACGACAACGGGCCGGGAGTCTTCTGGTCCTATGCCGTCGCCGCGCTGCGCCGGTCCGGCGTCGCGGCGCCGAAGGACCTGCCGGCCGACGCGCGGGGGCGGGCGGCAGACCACACGTTCCTGTTGCGGCTTGCGTCCGCGCTGGCCGCCCAGGACCCACCGGTGACACTGGTGGCCGACGACCTGCATGTGCTGACCGACCCGGCGGTCCGCGGCGAGCTCGACTTCGTCCTCCGGAACGCGGGGACCGGCCTGCGCCTGATCGTCTCCTCCCGGATGGATCCCCTGCTGCCGCTGCACCGCTACCGGGTGGCGGGCGAATTGGCCGAGATCCGGGCCAGCGACCTCGCCTTCAACACCGCCGAGGCGGGCCTGCTGCTGGCGCAGCACGGCGGCACCCTGCCGGCGGACGCGCTGGAGTGCCTCGTGCGGCGGACGGAGGGCTGGGCGGCCGGCCTCCGCCTCGCCGCGATCTCCATGGATGCTCATCCCGACCCCGGACAGTTCGTCACGGAGCTGATCACCGAGGACAGTGCCCTGACCGGGTACCTGGTGGAGGAGGTTCTCAGCACCCAGTCGCCCGAGGCCAGGGACGTCCTGCTGAGCACGTCCATCATGGAGCGGGTGAGCGCCGAATCCGCCAGCGAGCTGACCGGCAGCGAACAGGCCGGCCGGATCCTGACCTCCGTGGCCCGTGTGAACGCGTTTGTCCAGCCGATCGGGTGTGGCTGGTACCGGTACCACACGCTGTTCGCCGAGGTACTGCGGCTCAAGCTGAGGCGCGAGCACCCGGGCCGGATGGCCGTCCTGCACCGGCGGGCGGCCCGGTGGTACGAGCGGAACGGCCCGCTCACCGACGCGGTGCGGCACGCCACGCAGGCCGGCGACTGGCAGCTCGCCGCCAGCATGGTTGTTGACGGGCTGGCCATCAGCGAGATCATCGAGCTGGGGGACGGCCAGTCCCTGGCGGGCGAGTTCCGGAGCATGCCGCACGGCGAGGCCTGGGCCGGGGTCCAGCCGCACCTGGTCTCCGCCGCGGCCGCGCTGTCGGCTGGCCGGTGTGAACCGGCAACCGCCGCGCTGGCGGCCGCGGAAGGCATGCTCGAGCGCCTGCCCGCCGATCAGGAGGCCGCGAGCAGGCTCGCCGCCGCGATGATCCGCCTGGCCGCCGCCCGCCGCAGCGGGAACCTCAGGACGGCGGCAGCGGCCGTTTCCCGTGCCGAGGCGGTGGTCGGCAGGGTGCCGGACGAACTTGCCCGGTACCGGCACATCCGGGCGTGGGTGCTGGCCGGGCGCGGAGCGGTAGAGCTGTGGTCGGGCCAGCTGGACGAGGCGGCCCGCGTTCTCGACTCGGGGATGGATGCCGGGGCCGCGCCGGGCGGGGAGCACGCACGGGCCAGCTGCCTTGGCCATCTGGCGCTGGTGGAGGCCCTGCGCGGCCGGCTCCGCCGGGCCGCCAAGCTGGCTGGCCAGGCGATGTCGGCCGTGGCGGCCGAGGAGCAGCACCCGCCTGCCCAGCAACTGGACCCCGCTCCCGCCGCGGCACTGGCCGCGCTCGCCTGGGTGCATCTGGAGCGGAGTGAGCTGCGTGAGGCGCGCAGCAGGCTCCGGCAGCTGGACGCCATCCTTGCCCTTCGCCCGGACAAGCTGATCGGGGCGCTGGCCTTCCTGCTCGCGGCGTGCGGCGCGCTGGCCGAGGGACGCGGCGACGTGGCCGGGCAGATGGTAGCCAGGGCGCGGTCGGGGTGGCCCGTCCCCGCATGGCTCGACCAGCGGCTGAGCCTGGCCGAGTCACGGGCGCACGTGATGGCCGGCGACATCCGCGCCGCGCTCGCCGCGGCGGAGCGGGCCGGCCGCGACGCCTCGCCGGAGGCGGCGGCCACGCTCGCGCACGCGTGGCTGGCGGCCGGGGACGGCGCCAGAGCAAGACGGGCGCTTGCGCCGGTGCTGGCGGTCCAGCGCGGG
>Ga0187765_10001104_pt1 | contig 10352 bp, 9 predicted proteins | sample 0216_QUI02_MP05__3_FD_133018 | JGI IMG/M metagenome (GOLD analysis project Ga0187765, IMG submission 133018) | Tropical peat soil microbial communities from peatlands in Department of Meta, Colombia - 0216_QUI02_MP05_10_MG | ecosystem: Environmental > Terrestrial > Soil > Wetlands > Peat ...
CGGCACGCCGGCCGCGCATCGCCCCTCCGGCTCCACATTGACGCAAGGCCGCCGTCCCAAAGCCACCGGCGACTACAAGGCCTGGACGCCGGGCCGCTAGGGCGCCCTCTGGATTTCATGCCTCGTCGCGCCCTTTCGCTGCCGTATTCTCGGCGTTAATCGAACGCTCGCGGTCAGCGTGGTACCGTGCACCGCTTGCGCGGCACGGGGTATATTTTGGCAATGGTCCGATTCTCTGCCGGGTTGCTGGGTGTGATCGCTGCCGCGTGGCTCGCTCCGTCGGCAGTGGCACAGTTTGGGCAAACCTTCGAATTGCCGCCGCGTCCGCCCGCCAGCATTCCCAATCGCCCCGACCTGCCGCCGCCGGCTTCGCCGCGGATTGTCCCGCCGGACGTTCCGCCCGATCAGCCGAGACCTTCCGACGAAATTCAGTCGCAACCCTTGCCGCCGCCGCCATTGGCAAATCCGGCGCCGCCCGCGAGCCGGCCCCAGGTGCCGACCGCGCAAGCGCCGCAGCCGGGCGTAACGCCGAATCCGGCGGCCCTGCCAAACCCCGGTGCCGCGCCCACTCCCGCCGCTGCGCCGCCGCCGGTGGACGAGGCCATTCCCGAACCGCCGACGCCGAAGATTTCCAATCCGACCGCGGTGTTTGCCGGCCTCGACAAGATCACCGGCCGGATCATTTCGTTCGACGTGGCGATCGACGAGACCGTCCGTTTCGGCGCGCTCGAAGTCACGCCGCGCGTCTGCTACACGCGCCCGCCGACCGAACTGCCGCAGACCGACGGTTTCGTCGAAGTCGACGAGCTCACGCTCAAAGGCGAATTGCGCCGCATTTTCACCGGTTGGATGTTCGCGGCGAGTCCCGGTCTGAACGCAGTCGAACACCCGATCTACGATGTCTGGCTCACCGATTGTAAGGGCGGCAGCCCGCCCGCGGTGACCGCCGATACCCCGCCGGTTGAGCCGGCCCCGCCGCCGCGCGCGCCTGTGCGTCAACGGCCGCCGGCCCGCACCCAGGCGCAACCGCCGGCGCCCCCGGCGCCACGCTGATTTTTCGCGATGCTATTTTGACATCGCCTGCGCGAGCGCCTCGGCGCCCGAGAGCTGTTTGTTGGCAATCAGCGCGCCGACATTGGCCTCGCCCACGAGCGCGGCTTCCAGCAGCTTGCTGTACTGCCGCCGGCCGACCTCGATCGCCCCGAACGTCTTCAAATGATCCGTCACGAATTGCGTGTCCAACAGCTTGAAGCCGCCGATCTTCAGCCGCGCCACCAGATGCACCAGTGCGACTTTTGAGGCGTCGCGCGCGCGATGGAACATGCTTTCGCCGAAGAACGCGCAGCCGAGGTTGACGCCATAGAGGCCGCCGGCGAGTTCGTCGCCGGCGTAGGCCTCCACGCTGTGACAATGGCCGATGTCGTGCAGCTTGCGATAGAGCGTGCGGATGCGCGCATTGATCCAGGTGCGCGTGCGGCCGGGCCGCGGTTCGGCGCAGCCGGCCAGCACGGCATCGAAATCGTGGTTGATGCGGATCGTGAACGCTTCCGCCCGCACGGTGCGCGCCAGCCGCGCCGGCACGTGAAAGCGTTCGAGCGGAATGATGCCGCGCTGCTCCGGCTCGATCCAATAGAGCGTGGGATCCTCGGCGCTTTCCGCCATCGGGAAAATGCCGCAGGCATAGGCCTTGAGCAGCACCTCGGGGGTGATCTCGACAAGCGCGGATTCGCGGCCGGCCATGACAAATCCTCAACTGGCGCACTGCTGCGCAGGGACCGGACCCAATGTACTGTGATTTGTTCCGTCCACGTATGAAAATTCCGCCATCCCGCTCGCGCTATTTCGCCATCCCGCCCTTGGCCAGGAACTGTTCGAGCCAATGGATGTGGTAGTTGCCGTCGATGACGTCGGGGTTGCGCACCAGCGTGCGGAACAGCGGCAAGGTGGTCTCGATGCCGTCGACCACGAATTCGTCGAGCGCGCGCTTGAGCCGCGCCACGCATTCGTTCCGCGTCTTGCCGTGCACGATCAATTTGCCCACCAGCGAATCGTAGAACGGCGGAATGTCGTAGCCCTGATAGACCGCCGAATCCACGCGCACGCCGAGTCCGCCGGGCGGGTGGTAGGAGAGGATCTTTCCCGGCGACGGCCTGAAGTTGACCGGATTCTCCGCATTGATCCGGCACTCGATCGAATGGCCGTGAAACTTCACGTCCTTCTGCTTGAGCGGCAGGTCGTGTCCGTAGGCCGTGCGGATCTGCTCGAGAACGAGATCGATGTCGGTGATCATCTCGGTCACCGGATGCTCGACCTGGATGCGTGTATTCATTTCGATGAAGTAGAAGTGTCCGTCCTCGTAGAGGAACTCGACCGTTCCGACGCCGAGATATTTCAGCTCGCGCATGGCCTTCGCCACGGTCTCGCCGATCGTGTCGCGCGCCGCGGTGTTGAGCGCGGGGGAGGGGCCTTCCTCCCAGACTTTCTGATGGCGGCGTTGCAATGAACAATCGCGCTCGCCGATATGGATGGCGCCGCCCTTGCCGTCGCCCAGCACCTGGATTTCGATGTGGCGCGGCCGCTCCAGGTATTTTTCGAGATAGAGCGCGTCGTCGCCGAACGCGGCTTTCGCCTCCGCGCGCGCGGTCGAAAGCGCCGTGCCGAGCTCGTCGGCCGTGAACGCGACCTTCATGCCGCGCCCGCCGCCGCCGGCGGCGGCCTTGACCAGCACCGGATAGCCGATGCTGTCCGCCATCGATCTCGCCTCCGCGTCCGACGACACCGCGCCCTCGGACCCCGGCACGACCGGAATGCCGAGTTTCTTGACCGTGCGCTTGGCTTCGATCTTGTCGCCCATCAGGCGGATATGCTTCGCGCTCGGGCCGATGAACTGTACGTTGTGCTCTTCGAGGATTTCGGCAAAACGCGCGTTCTCCGAGAGAAATCCATAGCCCGGATGCACGGCGTCGGCGCCGGTGATCTCGCAGGCCGCGAGCAGCGACGGCATGTTGAGGTAGCTGTCCTTCGCCGGCGGCGGCCCGATGCAGACGCTTTCGTCCGCCAGCCGCACATGCATGGCATCGGCGTCCGCGGTGGAATGCACGGCGACCGCCTGAATACCAAGCTCTTTGCAGGCGCGCAGCACGCGCAGCGCGATTTCGCCGCGGTTGGCAATGAGGATCTTGTCGAACATCACTCAATTATCATCAACGGCTCGCCGAATTCGACGGGCTGACCATCCTCGATCAGGATTTTCGTGACCGTGCCGGCGCGCGGCGCCGGAATTTGGTTCATCGTCTTCATGGCTTCGATGATCAGCACGGTTGCGCCGGCCGCCACCTGGCTGCCGACGTCGACGAACGGCGTCGCGCCCGGCTCCGGGCTGCGATAGGCGGTGCCGACCATGGGCGAGCTCACGAGTCCCGGATGACTGGTGACCTGCGCCGGGCCGGTTTCGCTCGGCGCCGGACTCATCGGCGGGGATTCCGCCACCGGCGGACGCGATGGCTGAGCCTGCGTGTCTTTGACCTGCCGCGCCACCCGCACGCGTTGGCCGTCGCGCTCCACCTCGATCTCGCTCAATCCTGTCTCTTCGAGCAGCTGCGCGAGTTCGCGGATAAGGTTTGGATCGATCCCAGCCTTCTGCTTGGCCATTGTTTTGCTCGCAGGCGCCACGGGTTTATCGCTTCGATTTTGTTCCGATCCCGGCAAGCCCGGTGATCGCGAGCGCATAACCGGTAACGCCGAAGCCGCAAATCACGGCCTTGGCGACCGGCGAGACGTAGGAATCGCGGCGAAAGCTTTCGCGCGCATGAATGTTGCTGATGTGTACCTCGATCACCGGCACGTTCACCGCCTTGATCGCGTCGAGGATCGCGACCGATGTCGTGGTGTAGCCGCCGGGATTGAGCACGATGCCCGCGGCTTTCTTGGCCTCGGCCTCCTGAATCCAGTCGACCAGCTCGCCTTCATGATTGGATTGCCGGAACTCGACCGCGAGCTTATACGCCGCGGCGGTTTTGCGGCAGAGCGCTTCCACGTCTTTCAGCGTCGCCCGACCATAGATTTTCGGTTCGCGCCGGCCAAGCAAGTTCAAGTTCGGTCCGTTGAGCACGTAGACGGTTTTTGCCATGCAGTCAGGGTGCCCGTGCCGATCATTAAAGTGTCAGGCGAACATTTTGCCAGCTGAGTCGCAACACGCATAAGCGTTATAGGGGCCTCATCCACAAAGGGAAAGCCTGTTGGCGGCGCGCCGGCCGTCCTTTTGCGCTGTTAACGAATGGCCCCGACGCCGCCGCGCGGCGCCATGATCGCGCCCTGAATCCGCCGCTGCCGCTCCCAACACCGGACAAACATCCTCGGCAGCTTTCGGCGTCCCAATCACTCCCAAGGAGGGAACGATGCATCGTAGATTGTTTGTTGGTCTTGCCGCCGTGTTGACGGCGTTCGGCTGGACCGGCCCATTGCTCGCTGAGGGATACCGCATAAGCGGACCGGTGGTTCACGCCAATCTCGCGCTCTATTTCATCCACGGCCGCAGCGCACCCGGCCCCGTGCCGCTCACGCTCGAAGAGGCGCTCGCCCGGAATACCGTGAAGGTGCACGAGACCGGCGAGGTCAACACGCTGTCGATCGAAAATCTGGGCGACACCGAGGTGTTCGTGCAGTCCGGCGATCTGGTCAAGGGCGGCAGGCAGGACCGCGCGCTCACGGTCAGCTTGCTGCTGCCCCCGCATTCCGGCCGCATTCCGATCGCGGCATTCTGCGTGGAGGAGGGGCGCTGGTCGGCGCGTGGCCGCGAGGATGCGCGCACCTTCGCAAGCTCGGCGACGTCGCTCTATTCGCACGCCGCCAAGATGGCGATGAAATCGCCCGAGGCCGCCGCTCCGGCGCCAAACGACCGGGTTGGCGTCCAGGCGTCCGACACGAGTTCACGCCAGATGCAGATGTGGCGCGCCGTGAAAGCCGCGCAGGACGAGTTGTCCCGCAGTGTCGGCGCGCGCGTGCAGGCCTCCGAATCCGCCAGCAGTCTCCAGCTCGCCTACGAGAACGAAAAGCTGCAGACGGCGCGCGCGGGCTATATCAAGGCGCTCAAGGCCGCCGGTGAAAAGGACAACGACATCGTCGGTTACGTCTTCGCCATCAACGGCAAGATCAACAGCGCCGATATCTATCCCTCCAACGGACTGTTCCGCAAAATGTGGAGCAAGCTGCTCGCCGCCAACGCCACCGAGGCGATCGGCGAGCGCACCGGCGGCACCATCGCCCAACCGACGGTTGACGCGGTGCGCGCCTTCCTCGACAGCGCCGAGCACGGCAAAGCGAGCGAGAAGGCCCTGCCGGTGAACGGTGTGCTGGAGACACGCGTGGCCGGCGAGGCGTTCTATTTTGAAACCAAGCGTCCGCAGGGCGGCTGGGTGCACAAAAATTATCTGATGAAGTAACGCCGCCGCGCTGTCCGGCACGGCAATCGCCGCGTGCGATCGGTCCCCGACATCGGGCACGATTGCACGCGGCGATACATCCTTGCGACCCTTCATCCTTACGTGCATGCTGGTCGCGGGGGAGACCGGTTGGGGCGTGACGGGTCTTGTAGCCGACCTGCGTGCCGAAGGGATTAAGTCATGTACCGTATTACGCTTGCTGCGGCGATGGTGTTGAGTGCCGCCGCCGCCATCCCCGATGGTGCAGCACAGCCGCGCACGGAACGCGGACCGCTCACGCAGCTCGAACTCCGAAATATTGAAATATTCCAGCGCGCATCGCCGTCGGTCGTCTATATCGCGGCCCGCAAGGGTTCGAGCGACGTGTTTTCGACCGAGGAAAGCAACAGCACGATCCAGACTGGAACCGGATTCATCTGGGACACTCAAGGCCACATCGTAACCAACAACCATGTCGTGGACGGGACCAATGCCATTGCCGTCCGTCTGGCCACTGGCGAAGTGTATACCGCCGTCGTCGTCGGGCTTGCGCCGACCTACGACCTGGCGGTGATCGGCCTGCAAAAACCGCGGCAGCTTCCTCCTCCGCTCGACGTTGGCACGTCCGCCGATCTCAAAGTGGGCCAGTTCACCTATGCGATCGGCAATCCCTACGGGCTGGAACAATCCTTGACCACGGGCGTTATCAGCGCGCTCAAGCGGCGTTTGCCGACCAGCCGAAATCGCGAGCTCGCCAACGTCATCCAGACCGATGCGGCGATCAATCCGGGTAATTCCGGCGGTCCGTTGCTCGACTCCAGCGGGCGCCTGATCGGCGTCAACACGGCGATCTATTCGCAATCGGGCGGCAATACAGGCATTGGTTTTGCCATTCCGGTCGACATCGTCAGCCGGGTGGTGCCGGAGCTGATCAAGAACGGCCGCGTTCCGGTTCCGACCGTCGGCATTTTGCCGGCCGCGGAATCGGTGGCGACCAGGCTTGGCATCGAAGGGATCATCATCATGCGCGTGTTCGAGAACTCGCCCGCGGGCCGTGCCGGCGTGAAGGGCGTGGATCTCGCGGCCGGCGCGCTCGGCGACGTCATCGTGGCGGTGGACGGAAAGCGCATCCATCGCATTCCGGATTTCACCGACGCTCTGGAGCAAATCGGCGTCGGCGGGCGCCTGCGGCTCACGCTCAAGCGCGACGACAAGGAATATTCGGTGGAACTCCCCGTGATCGATGCCGTCGGCAGGCGGGCACCGTCCGCAAGCGCGACCGACAATTCGTCGAAATCGCCGCCATAGACGCGTGTGAACCCGGCGCGCGAGCCTTAAAACAATCACGGGCCGCTCCATCGGAGCGGCCCGTGCCGTAGAGACGATAATCTCGCGCGCTGTCCGGATCGCTGCCTCAGCAGGTTTCCTTGCCGCAGCGCGCGGTATTCACCTTTTGCCGCAGGGCATCGAGGCCGACCGCCCCCACCACCACATTCGGTCCGACCACATAGCTCGGCGTGCCGTTGAGACCGATGGCTTCCGCCAGCTTCATGCTTTCTTCCAGCGTGGCCTTGACCTCGGGGCTTGCCATGTCTTTTTCCAGCCGCGTCATGTCGAGACCGATTTCCTTGGCGACCGAAAGCGCTTTTGCACGATCGGCCTGTCCGCGGCTGGTGAACATCTTCTGGTGGAATTCGAGATATTTCTTGCCGGTCTTGTCCTGCATGCGGACCGCCACCGCCACTTCCGCGGCCTCCCGGGAGCCCGGGCCGAGAACCGGGAACTCCTTGAGCACCACCTTGAGCTTGTTGTCCGATTTCATCAGGTCAAGCATGTCGGATAGCGCGCGCCGGCAGTAGCCGCAGTTGTAGTCGAAAAATTCAACGAAGGTGACGTCGCCCTGCGGATTTCCCAGCACCACCTCGCGCGGCGAATTGTAGAGCAGCTGCGCATTGTCCTTGACCGCGGCTGAATGTTTCTTGGCCTCCTCTTCCGCCATTCTCTGCTCGAGGACGGCCATCGCCTCTTGCAGCACTTCCGGATGCTGAAGCAGGTAATTGCGAACCACCCCTTCGATGCGCGCCTGATCGGGTGAGGTCGCAGCCTGCGGCGGAGTCGTTGCTTGCGGCGCGGTGCTGCGGTCGGCCGGCGTCGCCAGCAATTTCTTGGCGTCCGGATCGTTGCGCAGCGCGTCCACGACGGCCTCGCGCACCACATCCTTGTTGTTCGCAAAGAAGTCGCGCACCGCTTGTGCGATCGTCGCCTGGTCGGGTTGTGCCGTATCCTTCGGCTTCTTCGCCGCCGCGTGCACCGTCTTCTTCGCCGCATATTTTATCTGCACCGTCTTGGCGCGCTTGGTACTTGCGGCATCGTCGTCACGCGCGCCAAAAATGTTCGACCAGAAAGTCCCGGAGGAACCCGACCGCTCCGTCGGCGAGGGGGCGGCAATCGCAAAGGTCGCCATGCCGAGCAGGCACAGGGCACCGGCGGTAACGCGTGACAGGTTCGATTTCATTGCCTTGGTCCTTCTTGGATATCAATTCGGCCGCAGAGCGGTTTGTCTCGACGTGACGATATCATCGGCCTTGACCCAGCCCGGTGAGCCGATGGCGAAGCGAGTCTTAGCACGGGCCGCAAGCTCGCGCGCGGTCTTTAAGTCGCCCCGGGCCGCGGCGGCCTGGGCGGCGGCGAGCTGCGCCTGGGCGAGGTCGCCCTTGCGGCCATAGGCCATGCCGAGCTGCTCATAGCCATCCGGCACGTCGGGCTCCACCGCAAGCGCAACACGCAGCAGCGTGATGGCTTCGTCGGCGACCTCGCGCTTGTCGGTGGCGATCAGCGCTTTGGCGAGCAGCACCTTGATCAGCGCCGGCTGGGGGGCGAGCTGCACCGCACGCCGCAGCGGCGCAATCGCCTCCGCCGGGTGGCCGCCTTCGAGCAGCGCCTGACCCTTGAGTTCGTGAAAATACGGATTGTTCGGCTGCGTCTGAATGAGCGAATCGATCTGCGCGATGGCGGAGCGCAGATCGAAATGCCGATAGGTTGAGATCGCACGCGCATAGCGCGCGGGCAGGCTTGTATTGCTCAGCGGATAGCGGCGCGCGACGGTGTCCGGCCGCTCCATGAATCCGGAAAGCTTCGCGCGCATCATGTCGTGCCGCAATTGCAATTCGGGCGAGTCCTTCTTGTCCCAATACGGACTGGTCTTCGCGATGACTTCGAGCGCCGCGACGCGTTCGGCCGGCATCGGATGCGACTGCACATAGGGGTCGGCCTGAACCGCCGAGAACAGAATCTGATCGGCCAATCGCTTGAACGTGTCGTACATGCCCTTGGGCGACTGTCCTGTCGCCGTCAGAAACTTCACGCCCGCGCGGTCGGCTTGCTCTTCCTGCGCGCGTTGATAGGACAGGAGCGAGCGCCTGATCGATTCCTGCGGCCCCGAGATGACGGCGGCGCCCGCCTGACCCATGTTGACGTTGCCGCGTGTGCCGCCCGCGACCAGCGCGCCCATGCCGAGCAGCATGGCGACGATCGACTGCGTTTGCGCCACCGCCAATTGCTCGCGCATCCGCGCCAGATGCCCGCCGGCGATGTGGCCGGTCTCGTGCGCGAGCACGCCGATGATCTCGTTCGGCGTCTTCGCCTCCATCAGCGCGCCGGCATTGATGAAAATGCGCTGACCATCCATCACGAACGCATTGAACGCACGGTCGTTGATGATGGTGACGCGGATGTTCTGCTGTGCGAGCCCCGCCGCGCGCAGAATCGGTTGCGAATAGTCGCGCAGCAGTTGCTCGATTTCGGCGTCGCGAATGAGCGGCATGGCGCCCGCTTGCGCGCGCACCATCTGCGCCGGCCCGGCCGAGGCGGCAAGCGCCGCAGCCGTGACAAGCGCAACCGCACGCACGGCTGGCGTCCGCAGCTGCGCCCTGATAGGTCTTCGGCTTTCGGTCATCTGCGCTGGAATGATACCAGAACTCCGTCGAAACTTAATGACGCAATAGGGCATGGTCAACGCGAGTCGCGATCACATCTTGGCGCGAAGAACGCCTTAGTTAACGAGGGAATACGGCAAAGCCGGGGCGAAACGTTACGGGAAAGGCCGCAACCCATGCACGATGCCGCAAAACGATTGCTCGCGGCCTCAAGACGTAGCGACGTACCGCCGTTCATGGTGATGGACGTGGTCGCGGCCGCCGCGCGAATCGAAGCCGCCGGCGGACGCGTGATTCACATGGAGGTCGGCCAGCCCGCGGCGCCGGCGCCCAAGGCCGCCATTGCCGCCGCGCGCGCCGCCCTCGGCGGCGCTCCGATCGGCTACACCGAGACGCTCGGCATTCCGTCGCTGCGCACGCGCATCGCGCGCCACTACGCGGAAAAATATCGCGTGACGATCGCGCCCGAACGAATCGTCGTCACCACGGGCTCGTCGGCCGGCTTCATTTTCGCATTCCTTGCATTGTTCGAGCCCGGCGACCGCGTCGCCGTGGCAACGCCCGGCTATCCGCCCTATCGCCATATCCTGAGCGCGCTCGGCTGCGAAAGCGTGCTGATCGAGACCACGCAGAATTCGCGCTGGGAGATCACGAGCGACATGCTGCTCGAGGCCCACGCCAAAAAACCGCTGCACGGCGTGCTGATTGCGAGCCCGGCCAACCCGACCGGCACCATCATGGAAGCGCGCGCGCTCGAAGCCTTGATCAGGACCGCCGACGCCAACGGCATTCGCGTGATTTCCGACGAGATCTATCACGGCCTCGACTACACCATGCCGGCCGAGACCGCAGCGCGCATGTCGGAGCGTGCCGTCATCATCAACTCGTTCTCGAAATATTTCTGCATGACCGGCTGGCGCATCGGCTGGATGGTCGTGCCGCCCGAACTGGTGCGGCCGATCGAGCGGTTGCAGCAGAATTTGGCGATCTCGGTACC
>Ga0187765_10001105_pt1 | contig 10349 bp, 8 predicted proteins | sample 0216_QUI02_MP05__3_FD_133018 | JGI IMG/M metagenome (GOLD analysis project Ga0187765, IMG submission 133018) | Tropical peat soil microbial communities from peatlands in Department of Meta, Colombia - 0216_QUI02_MP05_10_MG | ecosystem: Environmental > Terrestrial > Soil > Wetlands > Peat ...
CCTGGTCTTCCGTGCGGTCGCCCGCGTAGTCCTTGTCGAAGACGTCGTGGTTGTAGACCAGCGCGTCGGTCGCGTCCGGGAAGAACCCGAGGAGGAGCTTCTCGATCTCGGGGTAGAACACGCGTTCCACCTCCGCCGAATCATAGAAGTTCGAGCACTTGGACTCGAGGTGCGCCAGCGAGAGGCCGAGCCGGTCCATGCATTCGGGGCTGTTGGGCAAGAGGCCAGGGTAGTACTCGCCGATGCGCCGCGCGTCGCGCATCACCTGCGGGAAATAGAGGTCCCGCCGCCGGTTGGCCTCCTCGTTCTTACGCAGGATCTCCGCTACGTCGGCGCGCGCCAGGTCCCGCCAGATGGCGTTGGACGGGACGACAGAATAGGTCGGCCGATCGTAGACAGTATAGGGCAGCGGCAACGCCAGGCCGCCTTCGGGGGCCTCGATGCGGTTCGCGCGCATGTACTCCATGCACCCGTTGTAGTCGCGAAACCCGAGGCCCCACCGGGTCTCGATCGGGCCCGGGGGCGCATTGTCGATCATGTCGATAACTCGCTGGCCCTCGCCTTCCGTGATCTGCATGAGCGCGTCCTCGAGCGCCTTGGCGGTCCCAGCATCGCCATCCCGGTCGAACGCCATGTAGGACAGGCCGCCGTTCGCTGCGATGGGCGGCGGCTGCCCTTCCGTGCGCTGAAGCGGCGGCACATAAGCCGACGAAACTCTCTCCATGTCCGCCGGAAGATTGTTCTCGACGACCGCGAGCTGGCTCATGGCAGGCCTCCGATTAGTTCCACTCCACATTGGCACACAGAGCCTGCGTTTTCCAGATTGTGAAATTCCTGGTCATGCGAACGTGCGCTGCGTCCGCCACGCAAACGCCGCGCAATTTCCAACTGGAAAGGAATCATCGAGACCCCCCGAATGTCAGTAAAATCTCTAAATTATCTGTCCACTGGACTGTCGCGAACGAATCAATCTTGCGCGTTTCGGAGCCCTAAAACCTTTTACAGCACTGTCGGTACTTCCGCGACATGGGACGATGGCACGCTGATGTTCGCCTCTGGGCGGATTAGCGGACTCAGAGCGGACATCGCTCCGACGGCCGGTCGTGACCCACAAGAGACATCGGCAAACTGAAATGCTGATTGTCGCTAGTGTCTTGGAAGCTTAGGTTACCTCTGACAATCCGACCTTTATCGAATGGAAAGGCACACGATGGAAAAGGCTGCGATCTCAGTCCAGGCTCGGAACAAAGCACTTGTCCGCGAAAGTTTTGAGGCTTGGGTTCAAGGCACAGGCAGCCCTTTTGAGTTACTTGCCGATGATGCAAGCTGGACTTTTGAGGGTAACTCAGTCGCTTCGAAAACCTATCAGGGCCGCGAGACCTTTATGCGCGACGTAATTAGGCCCTTCAACGCGCGGATGAGCGAGGGCCTCAAACCAACCATACGCGAGGTGTGCGCCGATGGAGACATCGTGGTGATCTTCTTTGACGCCAAGGGAACGGCGGGCGACGGCAAGCCTTACACTAACACCTATTTTTGGCTGTTTGAGATGCACGGCGGTAAGGTCACGAAGGCGTCCGCGATGTTCGACAGTGTCGAGTTCAATGATTTCTGGTCTCGGGTCTCTCCAGCCCGGCAATAGGCGAATTCCCGGAAAGGCGTCGTCCGGCAATTTCTATAGTGGCGTGATGGGACGAGCGCCATTCCGCCGATGTCCCCGTGTGGTACTTTTCGGAAGCTCTCGTGGTGACGAGCGGTAGTCTGTTGACGGGCGGAAGAACGGACTCTATGCGGACATCGCTCCGACCACCGTTCCTGACCCTAAGCTGCCGTCATCCGTTTGCAATGACGCTTGATGACTAATACGCTTTCGATCGCACCGACGATCAGATGATGCCGCGAGATTGGGCCGCAACTGCACCATTGGGGTTCTTCGGCGCTTTGGTGGATTCATGAGTTTTTCAGACTGGACCATCGCCAATCCAGAAAGTGCCGGCCTTCGGAGCGAGCCGCTTCGCGATCTGATCGACTGGCTGGACGGCTTCAGTCAGGCCAATATCCATAGCATTCTTGTCGTGCGGCACGGCAGGCTGTTATTCGAGCACTATCGCCCTGGCGAAGACCAGTGTTGGGGAGAGCCGCTCGGCAACGTGGCTCACGGACCCGAGAGCAAGCATGATCTTCGGTCAGTGACGAAGAGCGTGATGTCACTCCTGTTTGGCATCATGCTGGACCGCAAATTGATCAAAAATATTGATGACGCGGTTACCGATTGGTTTCCCGAATATTCAGACCTGTGTACGCCGGAAAAAGCGCGCATTTCGCTGCGCCATCTGTTGACGATGTCGGCGGGCCTCGACTGGAACGAGAACGTTCCTATCACCGATCCGAGGCATAGCGAAATGCGTATGCTTTCCTCTGCCGATCAATATCGCTACGTGCTCGAACAACCCGTTGTGGCGCCCGGGGGACAAGTCTGGAACTACAACAGCGGTGGTACTTTGCTTCTAGAGGCTGTGATCGCTAAGGCGTCGGGCGGGGCGCTCGATGATGTTGCACGTGAATTCCTGCTTGAGCCTCTCGGTATCACTGACTTCGGATGGACGAAGAATCTCAAGAGCGGGATTCTCGAAGTGGGCGGGCTGCGACTGCGCTCGCGGGACCTCGCAAAGATTGGTCAGCTCGTTTTGAATGGCGGAAATTGGAATGGTCGCCAGATCGTCTCCGAGAGATGGGTGGGGGAATCCACCGCAGCACATATCGGTCCCGCAGACCTCACATATTTCTACGGATATCAGTGGTGGCTCGGACGTTCCCTGCTCGTCGAGGGACGCGAGGTGCCATGGATTTGTGCAATGGGGCATGGCGGCCAGCGCCTTTTCGCTGTACCAGCGCTCGATCTTGTGGCGGTAGTTACGGCCGGACTCTACGATGACCCGAGTCTAGGGCGGCTGCCGTTGATCCTTTTCAATCGCTACGTGCTGGGAGCAATAGCGAGCAAAGACTAGGGTGGCCTAATCTCGTCTATGAACCGCTACGTCCATCGGATTGCGCCCCGCGGCCCTTGCAAGCTGCTAAGGGCTGGTTATGGCACTTCTCGGACGATCTCGTGGTGTCCGACGGAAGTCTGCTGACGAGGGGAAGCCGGACTCTATGCGGACATGGCGCTAAAGGCTGCCTGTGACCCAAACCCGACCTCGGATGCGGTGATGTGTGACCCCTGCTTCGCCATTCGCTTCGGCGGAGTGGCAATGAGACCCAGGGGTGCCGTGACTCCTCCCACACCGCGACTGTCGGCGCCGGGAAATTCGGGTCGGCGAAGTTTCCAATCGCAACTGACGTATCCAGGAAAGCTTTCGCTCTCCCAGTAGACCGTGGAGCCGCATGTCGGACAGAAGTGAAAGGCCACCACGCTCCCGCTTTCGGCTTTCCGATGCCACGTCGTGGCGCTACCGGTGAAGGTGATCTGCTCGGGCCGGAAGCGCGCCTGGTTGCTGATCACGGCGCCAGTACGGCGCTGGCACGCCAGACAGTGACACATGGAGATACGTGCCGGCTCGCCTTCGATCGTAAGGTGAAGCTGCCCACAGCTGCAGGCGGCGTGTCGGGTGGTCATGGCTCAAGATCCTCTGCTGTTGATTGGGGCCGAGTGTAGGCTGGACTTGAGAACAACTCACGAGACGCAGCGGGGCCCGCTCTACTCTCCGCAATCCTCTTATCCGCCCGGCGCTTGGTACCATGTCATCTGGGTCAGATTAGGCACGATGCCCCGGCGAGGTGGGATCGACCAGTCGCTATCGAAATAGTGAGCGAGGATGTGATCGAACCGGACAGTCTCGGCTATTCCCGGGATCTCAAATACCCGCCTGACGAATGCGGTCAGAGCGGGGAAATCCGAGAGGCGTTTCCCTCCGATCCGAAACAACGGCACGTACACCGGATCGAATCTCACCAAAGTCGTAAATACCAGCACATCTGCGATTGTGATCGTGCCACCAAGCAGGAAAGGACCGCGCTCGATAAGAGTTTGTTCGAGTTCGTCCAGAAAACCGAACATTCGGCTAGTTGCCAAATCGTATGCGGCCTGATTTTCGGCACTGGCGACATTGTACACGCCGCCCGCGAGAAACCGGTTCGTGCGGTCATTGAGCGCGTCGATTGCGGCGTGAAGCGGACCGGGATAGAGGTCGGACTTGACCGCGCCGAGAGGCGCGAATTGGTCATTGAGCATCCGAATGATGTCGAGGGATTCATTGTTGACGATCGTGCGCGTCGCTTTATCCCAGAGTACGGGCACGCTCACCCTGCCAGTGAATTTGGGATCGGATGCCAGATAGGCTTCCCGCAAAGATGCGAAGCTGCTGCCCCCGTTGTCGTTCGTCGACATGGTGGACCGACCGAACACCCATCCGTCAGATTGAACCCATCTTGGGTCGAGGATCGAAAGGTCGACAGCTTCGGTGAGCCCGCAGAGGCTCCGTACGATGGTTGCACGCTGAGAAAACGGGCACGCGTGCGATACATAAAGGTGGTAGCGGTTCCGTTCGATGGGAAATCCCGACGAACCATCGCACGTCACTCGACGGCGAAAGCTTCCGGGGCGAACCACCCCCTGCTCGGGGGAAACGGATTGCGAAGGCGGACCATCGGTCCATTTGCCGTCGATCAAGTACTTCACTGACAGGTTTCCTTCCGTCATCGCTGCCTTACTGGCCATGAATGATCTCAGACAGCCGCTTGTCGCTCGCTGGGCAGCGACAGCGTCGACAACGCTCATTCTCCGTTCGAAAAAATCGGTCGCCATTCCTGCCGTCTCTCGCGTCTCAGGTCGTGAAATAGGGGACGAATGGTTGGTCTCTTGGCAGCAGACGGTCCAAGCCACCGGACTTGGCGGCTGCTACCGCAAGCGAGATGAGCAAGGCCGCAGCGACTGCCATTGCGAACCAGGCAACCGGAGAGGATCGAGGCGCACGCGGGCTAGCGGCTTGGCAGCTCTCTCTGATCTGAACCATCGAATCCCTCCCGAGTCGTCAGCAATGTTCCGAGGCCCATGATCTAGAATGTCCCCTGGCGAACAGGTATTCTGATTTTTGTCAAACAGAGTTTGCAAAAATGGACAGACCATGGAATGGGACGACCTCCGTATTGTTCTCGCGATCTTTCGGGAAGGCACCCTCTCCGGAGCCGCACGACGGCTGGGCGTGACCCACTCGACGGTGTTCCGCCGCCTGGGCGCGATCGAGGAACAGATCGCGACGCGGTTGTTCGAGCGCTTCCGCGACGGCTATGTGCCGACACCGGCTGGCGAGACGGCGGCCGAGGCGGCAGCCCGTCTTGAAGACGAGGTGCTGACTCTCGAGCGAAGGCTTTCTGGCCAGGACCTAAAGCCTTCGGGCGTCGTTCGGATCACCACGACGGATACTCTTGGCACGATCCTGATGCGCCACCTGCCGACGATGCGCGCCGTGCATCCCGAAATTCAGTTTGAAGTCGCCATATCGAACGCGATGGCGAATCTCACTCGCCGGGAGGCCGAGATCGCGATCCGGCCCACGCCCGAGCCTCCGGAAATCCTGGTGGGGCGACGCGTCGCAGATATTGCCCATGCCATTTACGGATCACGAGCCTACTTGTCCCGGTACGAAGACAAGGACCTGTTGGCTCACGATTGGATCGCGCTTGACGATGCGCTGGCAAGCACGGTGATCGGCCGCTGGATACACGGGAATCTGCGTGCGGCGCACATCACGTGCCGCGTCGACGCGCTTCCTGCCCTGCGTGAAGCAGCGCTTGCCGGACTGGGGCTTGCATTGCTCCCCTGTTATCTCGGTGACCCTGCCTCCGGGCTGCGCCGTTTCACACCGAAGACACTGGCTGAGCCGCGGTCGGCTCTCTGGCTGCTCACGCATGAGGATCTCAGACGCACGGCCCGCATCCGTGTTACGCTGGACTTCCTGGCGAAGGCGTTCGCGTCGGAGCGCGCACTCTTTGAGGGGAGACGAACTAGGGCCTCGTCCTCACGCCGTCAGTGGTAGATAGCTAGCGATATGGGCGCTCGTCGATAGCGACCCGAACGTGACGCTCCAGACACGCTGAGGCCCTGCATTCCAGATCGACACGGCCGAAACCAGGCAGCCGACAGGAGCTGGTCGTCATCTCAGCAGACGCAACGGCTTGTGATCCGTCTGCTCGCGGCAGAAAAGCCGACTATCGGCGCCTTGGCCGCTTGCCCCCGGGGACGCGAGTTTGCCCACGATCCTCGACGGATTTGATTGAGCGCCTGCGGTCTCCGCCTTGGGCGTTAATTGCATAATCGGCCGGCCGAGTGATGTGCAGCGCTTCGCACCCGCATTCTCTGGTCAGTGGCGTGGTAACGAGAGCAAGCAGGCTGATGCGCGAGGCGATGTGTGCCAAATCCTTATGGATCTGGTCAACTTCATCTTCAATCCCCTCCAAGATGCCGTCCTGATAACGCACCACGAAGGCCGCACTAATAAAGCAGGCGCCTATCTCGCGCGCGGCTGAGGCCTCGGGACCGATGCTCTGGTTGACCGCGTCGCCGCCAAGAAACCGATAGGCTGCGGCTTCGGCGCGACTGCTGAAGCGCGGGCCCCAATTGTGGGTCGCTATTACATTCTGCTGATGACCGAACACTCGGCCTGGTGCAGGCCAAAGCCTTCGAGCCGTCTCCTCGAGAACACGCGCCATAGCAGGGCAGAACAGTTGTTTCGAACTGCACAAATGACTCAGGCGCCCCTCCAAGAGCGAGAATTGAGTCTGGGAAAAATCGAGTATGTCGCGCGCGATGACGAAATCGCGCGGTTGCAAAAATTTATTGAAGGACCCAACGGTGCTGTCAGCCAAAATTTTACGGACGCCCGCCTGCTTCAACACCCAGGCGACCTTTCGGTGCGCTGAATGATCGATCGCATCTGAGGGCCAGCCATGCGAGAAGACGTTCAGAATTAGCCGCGGACTCCCCCGACGTAGCATCGCACCGCTCGCCTCGATGAGCTGCCAATTTTCGGTGGGTCCCCAAGGTGTTTCGAAGATAAGTCCTCGCGCGACGACTTTAATCCCCGGCTCTTTCAAGTCATCAGGGAAGGCGAGACCCCATTGAGCGCTTCCCGAGAGAAGCGCAAAGGGGGTTTTTGGAATTGCTGTTCTCATCTCAATTCTCCAGCAGCCGCACCCAATGGACCAAACATAGTCAACTCTGGTATTGACGTATAAAAGCTTTATCGGAGCGAGCCCATGCGGTGGATAGCTGAGCACCGAGCCGACGTCGCGACGATGCTGTTTGAGCGCTATCGCGCAAACAAAATGAGTCGTCGCGCTTTTCTCGAAGCGATGATGGTAATCGGTGCCGTTGTTGGGATGAAATCGCGATCATTCGCCGCGGACAACGAACTCGTTGTTGCCAATTGGGGCGGAAGTGCCAAGGAAGCTTTCGAAAAGGCTTGGACCGACCCCTTGAAATCTGCGACCGGCCTGAAGCTAGTGGTTGACGGCTCAGGCCCCTCGCTCGGCAAGATCCGCAATATGGTTGAGTCAAAGTACGTCACCTGGGACGTCTGCGATTCTTCTGTGGGCGGTGTAATGCAACTTGGCGAAGCCGGACTGTTGGAGGAGATCGATTACCAGATCGTCGACAAATCTCGCGTTCGTCCGGAGTTCGCTTACAAATGGGGAATAGCCAATTATCTGTTCTCCTACGTCATGGTCGTCAACAAGACGATGTTCGGCGGCAACGCGCCTCGCACTTGGGCTGATTTCTGGAACATAAAGGACTTCCCGGGCATGCGCATGTTACGCGGTTCATGCCCTGGGGTACTTGAAGCCGCGCTCCTCGCCGACGGCGTCGCACCCGAGAAAGTTTACCCGATCGACGTCGACCGCGCGCTCAACAAAATCAAACAGATCGTTCCTAATACGCTTTTCTGGAAGACCGGAGCGCAGAGCGAGGACCTCATTCGGCAGGGAGACGTGGTCGCAGGCATGATGTGGAGCAATCGTGCAAATTTGCTGCGAATTGACATGCATGATGCACTGGAGTGGCCGTGGCAAGGCGCGGTATTGGCTCCGGCAGTCTGGATGGTGCCTAAGGGAAATCCCGCCGGGAAAAAAGCGGCCATGCAGTTCATTAACGTCGCGCTGGAGCCGAAGGGACAGATCGAACTATTTCGTTTGGTCGGCATGAGTCCATCCAACCCTGCAGCCGCCTCGATGATGCCAAATGAGCTGCGCAAATGGGATGCAACGGATCCGGACAATATGGTTGGTCAGGTGCAGCTCGATGACGACTGGTACGGCAAGAATATGGGACAAGTGGAGAGCAGATTCCTAGCCACCATTTCGTGAGGCGCTCACTCGGTATCGCACGTCGATTGGTTCCTGACCGTAACAGCGGCTGAGAACGCTTATGGCACATTTCGGACCCCGCCAGGGCGTCCCATTTGAGTCTGGGACGGGCTTCAAAGCAGCCATTCGCAGCACGCGTTTGGTGATTGGCAAATCTTTTGTGAGGCGTGAGCGCGCTGAGTAGAGCCGGCAATAACCTGACATAGATCAACGATCGTCACAGGTCAGACGCACTTTTGACTACGATGACCGATCGGACAGTCTCATTCTGAATTCGTCGGGACAAATTTATCTTTGGGTTCCAACGCTTGTCTTTGTTAGTCTCGAACCCAAAAATTCATGCGAGAGCAAGTCACCACGAGGGCTGCCGGATCAATTTTGACATAGAATGCGCTAAGGTCGGGGAGGCTCATGACTACTCGGTATGACGCGCTCATTGTCGGGGCAGGTCACAACGGCCTTGTGTGCGGCTCCTATCTCGCAAAAGCTGGACTCAAGACCCTTGTTCTCGAGCGCCGCCCGGTCATCGGCGGGGCCGCCGTGACAGAGGAAATTGCGCCAGGTTTCCGCGCTTCGATTTTCTCATACGTAATGAGTCTGCTCCACCCACGTGTCATCGCGGAGTTGGAGCTTCGGAAATTCGGTCTTGAGGTGCTACCGGCCAACGATCTCTTTTGCCCGTTGCCGGGCACCGACTACATCGTCTTTAGCGACGACATCAAGAAGACACAGGCAGAATTTGCGCGCTTCTCGCGACATGATGCCGAAATGTATCCCGCCTTCGATGCCTACATCCAAGAAGCCGCTGGAATAGTCCGTAAGCTGCTCTTCGAGACGCCGATCGATCCGACGCGCCGTGACTGGAAATCGTTCAAGGCCACAGCGGCCCTCCTGTGGCGGCATCGCCGTGTCGGTCGCAAAGTCTATCGCATCGTCGACCTCTTGACGCAGAGCGCTTACGACTTCTTGTCGGCCTGGTTCGAGTCCGACACGGTAAAGGCCGTCCTCGCCTATTACGCTTCGATCGGAACCTACGCTGGTCCGAAGTCGCCGGGGTCGGCTTACGTGATCATGCACCATATCATGGGGGAGCATCAGGGTGCGGGCGGCTGGGGCTTTATCAAAGGTGGCATGGGCTCGATCACCCAGGCGATCGCAGCTTCGGGCAAACGCTTCGGTCTCGAGGTACTGACCGAAGCGCCCGTCGCAGAGGTACTGGTGAGGGATGGCAGGGCAACCGGCCTGCGCCTTCACGATGGTCGCGAGTTCTTGGGCCAGATCGTGGTCTCCAATACCGACTGCAAAACGCTTTTCCAAACGCTAATCGCACCACACTTTCTACCTGGAGAGTTCCTCACGGAAATTGGTCGTTTTCGCACTTTTTCGACAGCCTTCAAAATGAACATCGCGGCGAACGCTCCGCCACAATATCGCGCCTTCAATAAGCAGAAGGCAGGGTTCGACTATCCGACCTACGTCCATATCGGCCCGGACATCGACTATCTTGAGCGGGCCTATGACGATGCGAAATATGGCTGGTACTCGCAACGTCCATTCATCACCCCTGTGGTGCCCACCATCGTCGATAACAGTTTGGCGCCAACCGGCAAACACATCGTCAATCTGTTTGGCGGGCATGCGCCCTATAAGCTGCGCAATGGTGACTGGTCGAATGAGCGCGATAATTTTGTGAAGAACGTACTAACAGTGATGGACGAGTTCGCGCCGGGCTTTTCAAGTCAGATCATCGATATGCAGGTGCTGCTTCCTCCGGACATCGAGCGCATAGTCGGTTTGCCACAGGGCCATATCTTTCAGGGCGAATTGTCGCCTGACCAGCTCTTCTTTCAGCGACCGGTGCCGCACTATGCGGACTACCGGACGCCAATTACCGCGCTCTACCAGTGTGGCTCCTCCTGTCATCCCGGTGGCGGCGTATCAGGTATCCCAGGCCACAACGCCGCGCGCGAGATCCTCAAGGACTGGAA
>Ga0187765_10001106_pt1 | contig 10347 bp, 11 predicted proteins | sample 0216_QUI02_MP05__3_FD_133018 | JGI IMG/M metagenome (GOLD analysis project Ga0187765, IMG submission 133018) | Tropical peat soil microbial communities from peatlands in Department of Meta, Colombia - 0216_QUI02_MP05_10_MG | ecosystem: Environmental > Terrestrial > Soil > Wetlands > Peat ...
CCCAGGCTCCTGGACTCCTGATATCGCCATGCAAGACCGACGCGCCAAACCGCCTCGCTGCAGCCGCCGATCGATCCGAGCGCACGAGAGCCAGGACTTTGTGTCCACGGCTGATCAGCGCGCGCAGAATTGCCACGCCGATAAATCCCGTTCCGCCCATCATGAAGACGCGCACCGACCACACTCCTGCCGCGCGTCGCGGGGCGATACTGATTAGCCCAGCGTATTGGATCGGATGTCACGCGGCGATTGCGTCAGTATCTCCGCCGTCTTGCCGATCACCACCGTATCGTCGATCCGGAAGCCGCCGAGACCATAGACATAGACGCCGGGCTCAACCGAGTAGACCTCGCCGGGTCGAAGGGGCCGGTGATTGAAAGCCATGTCGTCCGGATACTCATGGCCCTGCACGCCCATGCCGTGGCCGGTCCGATGCAGGATGTGCTCGCCGAACCCTGCCTGCTCGATGGCAGCTTGCGCCGCCGCATCGATGGCCGAAACCGGGTTGCCCGCAATCGCCGCCGCGCATCCAGCCTCGTTCGCCGCACGCGCGGCCTCGTAGAGCGCCACCTGTTGATTGCTGGGCTTGCCGACGAAAAAGGTGCGCTCGTTCTCGGTCATCATCCCGTTCATGCGGACATTGCAAATGGTGACGACCACGTCCCCCTTTCCGAATTTGGCGCCGGTCGGCGCGCCATCGCCATGGGGCGAGGCGGAGGCGGGGCCGGAGAGCGTCCAGCAGCGCGGCTCGATATTCTCGCCGGGAAAGCGGCGCGCGGCTTCCTTACAGATCGACCCCGCAATTTCCTGGTCCACCTCCTGCACAAGACGATCCGGACGGATCGCGGCACGGTAGTGATTCTGCGCCCAGTCCGAGAGTGCCGCGGCGTCGCGATGGACCGCAATCTCCTCGGGGCATTTGACGAAACGAAGTTCGCGCATTTGGCGGAGGCTTGGCACCAACTTCAGATCGGGCAGCAACGCCGCCGCCTTCTGCATGAGTCCGCCCGCCTGATCGACCCCGATCCGAGCCCGGCTCAATCCATGTTCACGCAACAATTCGGCAACCATCTCCGGCCATTGCGGCGCCAGCGGCACGCGCGCGGTGACACGGGGATGCTCGGCATAAAGTTGGACCTTCTCGACCCATAGCGTGCCGCGCTCGCGCGCGTAGCGCACGTGGTTTGTGGAGAGTTCGTGCATTGCCGCGAAGGGAGCGCCATCGGCCGGCACCACGACAACGATCGGTCGCTCCCAGAGCTGCACATCGACGTGGAAGTTGGTTGCGAATTGGAAGAAGTCGGCACTTAGGAAGGCCAGCGCGTCGAGCGCCTCATCCGCCATCATCCGGCGCATCAGCTTCATCCGATAGTCGAATACAGTTCGGCCCAGGAATGCCATCGTTCGCTCCGCTATGATCGGATCGTCGTTCGAGTATTGTGTTGGGACGATAGCGCAAGACCGGCAACACTCCTACGCTGATATATAATGGTCGCATGAGCGAGGCACGGCTCAAGACACGGATCATTGTCCAGGCAGCACTGCGCCTATGCTCGCAGCACGCGATCCCCGCGGTTGTCGCGCGACGTGGCGACGAGGAAGCCGGCACGGTTCTGATCAAGCTCAACCGACGCGAGCACGGATTCACCGTGTTGACCCAGGCGAGGATCGCCTCGGGCGAACTCGGGTGGCTCAAGGGAACAGGCCCCGAGCCGGTCGACGAAGCGACAGCCGACGCCTATATCGCGCGCCAGCTATCGCGCGACCCCGATCTCTGGGTGATCGAGATCGAAGATCGCGAGGGCCGATCGTTCTTCTCAGGCAAGGTACTGCCGTGACGGGCCCGGCTTAGCTGCCGGCCGCGGCCTGGAGTTTCTCGATCAATCGTTTGACGCGCGCGGCATTGACGCCAAAATCGGATCGGCCGTAGCGCGAGCGGCTCAGGATCGCAAGCGTCGAGCGCTCGCCATCGAGCGGTATCAATTCGATGGTGATGATGTCCGGAAAGCGCATCACCGGCGATCGCTGGATCAAAACGAGCCGATGCCGCTCCGCATCTTCGCTCACGCGACTGAGCCGATCTTCGCTTGCAAGCATGTCGCGCACGAGAACGTATAGCCTATCCACGCTCATCGCGAACACCGGCGACGTCGCGTCCGCGGGCTGGCTGCAGATTGCGGGCTCGCTTGGGCAGAGCAGATAGACGTTCCCGCGTCTACCCACATCGAGACGCGCGAAATCCGCCGCCTCGCCCGGCCGCAGACGCGTCTCCTCGTCGCGGCCCAAGTAGAGCCGGAGTCCGCCCAGCGCGATCCCCGCCAATAGTGCGAGGCCAAGGACCCAGCGCACCCATTCCTCCGATGCCATGGCGACGCTTGCGCTCGTCACCATAGCAGCCGATCCTCGGCACCGACCATGGCGCACGCTTCGCAGCGGACGAAACCAATTCCGCCTGTGCCGGACGGGCTCGAGAGGGGGGCGCGCGAGCTGTTCGCGCGCGATCCCGAACTCGCGCGCATTCACGGCGCTTACGGGTTGCCGCGATTTTCCCGACGGCCCGCGGATTTCGGCACTCTCCTGCACATCATCCTGGAGCAGCAGCTCTCGGTCGATATCGCCGCCAAGCTGTGGCAGCGCCTTGGGGAGTGCTGCCGCCCGCTGACGCCGCGCCGTTTCCTTGGCCTCGACGAGGCAACGCTCAAGCATTGCGGCTTCACGCGGCAAAAGATCGGCTATGCCCGGGGCCTTGCCGAAGCGATCGCAGCGGGGCGCTTTGCGCCGGCCGCTCTCGCAACGCTTGACGACGACGCGGCGCTCGCCGCATTGCTCGCGCTCAAGGGCTTCGGCCGCTGGAGCGCCGAGGTTTTCCTGTTGTTCGCGCTGGGCCGTCCCGATATCTGGCCCGCGGAGGATTTGGCGCTCAGGATCGCGGTGCAGTGGCTCAAGGATCTGCCGGAGCGGCCGAGCGGCGCCGATCTCAGGATGCTCGGCGAACACTGGCGCCCCTGGCGGTCGGTCGCCGCTTGCCTGCTTTGGCAGTTCTATCTTTGCCGCTTGAACCGTGCGGAACCCGCGCCACTAATTAGTGCGCACTTTACCGAACTTTAATCGAAATACGGGCACCTTGCGAAGACAAGACGGCACAAGGGGCTCGGTCAAAATAATGCGCAACCTCGTGGAAGCGAAGCCTGCAACCCGCGGCATCGTGGCGATACTCGGGTGCTTTCAGCTTCCGCTGGAGCTGGACCGAGTACATTTGTTCAGCCGAGAGCGCGAGGACACGCTGCGCTTCCGCTTCGGCTATCGTGAGATACCCTTCGTATGCGTGGCCGAGCGTCAGGACGGCGTTCCCTGCCTGACCCTCACCGGCGACTTGGGTGCGCTCCCCTATACCGCCGAAGGCCCGCATCGCCGCCGCTCGGTGCAAATGATCATCGCCGCGGCGAGTCGCAATTCCGGGCTCGGATGGACCGTCTCGCCGCGGCAGCAGATCGAGGTAAAGGGCGAGCTTGCAATCGATCGGCCGCTGACGCCGACGGCTCTGGTCGCCGGCACCGTGACGCTGGTGCTGCGGGCCCGGCCCTATCTCGATTTGCTGCTAGAGACACTCACCAGCGCCGAAGCCGCATAGTCGTCGACCGCGTTCTCAACCCGGCGGGACAGTCACGATCTGGCCGGGATATATGAAATTGGGATCGACGATCGCGTTGCGATTCGCGTGATAAATCTCGGTGTACATCGGGCCTTGGCCGTAGACGAGGCGCGCGATGCGCCAGAGGCTGTTGCCGGGCTGCACCACCAGGAACTGACCGCCGCCGAGCGTCGAGGGAACCTCGGCGCGCTGGAAATTGAGCATCGTGCGACGGAGCACTTTGCCGTCGGCCCCCGCAAGATCACCACGCAGGTCGTGATACCCGACCGCCACGGGGTCGGCGACCTTGCTGCTCCAGTCGCCCTTCGCGTCCGCGCGCACATCGCCGACGGGAGCGTTGTCGAGATAGAGCAGCACACGGCCGTTGGCGGGCGCCCGGCCGCTCACGCTCAGGTGGCCGGCGCCATCGTATTGCACGACCTGTATGATGAGCGTTCGCGAACCGCCAGCACCTCCTGTCGGCGCGCCAGCAGCGCCTTGATCAACTGCGCTCGGCGTGGCGCCCGGCACCTGGAGCGCCTTGACAGGTCCCTCACCCGCGCGCGGAACCAGCACCGCGAGCGGTTGCGCGGCGCCGGCACCTTGCGGCTTGCGCTCCGGCACCATCACCACCACAACACCCGAGGATTTCTGCTCGGTTCCACCCCGGGTCGATTTGGCATCAAGACCAAGCTCGTGATTGCCGGGCCCCAGCGGCCGGTCGAGGGTGAGCGCCCACTCGCCGTTTTGATCCGCCGTGATACTGGCAACCTCGCGTTCACCATCGAGCACGCTGACTGAGGCGCCTGGTTCGGCACGGCCGGCAATGACTGCCTCGCCGGTGGGAGCCACGCGCACGATGTCAAAGCTCGGCACGACCGGCGCCGACGGCGGGCTGGTCGCGGGTGCTGTTGCGGGCGCTATGGGCGTTGCCGAGGCTGGCGTCGGCGGCGCGGCGGCTGCGGCCTGGGTCGGCGCGGCGGGGGTCGATGTGCCACCCGACGCCGCAGGCTCCTCGGCCGGGGCCGCGGCAGGCGGCGCGGACGACGGGGTCGCGCTGGGCATCGCTGACGCCGTAGAGGGCGACGTTGGCGCAGCGGGCGCCGCGGCCGACGGTGCCGGCGGTTGGATGGGCTCTGGCGCACAACAGGTGCGCCCGTATTCGTAATAGGCGGCGGCGCCGATCGCCACCGCGACCAGGGCCACCGCACCGACAAGAACGCCTCGATTCATCTCGCCTCGCAGAACCGATGGGGCGCCTCGCTTGTTACACCGGTTCCGGCGCGGGCGCAACGAATGCACCCAAACGCGCCCGGAGAAGATGCGGGAAATTATTCGGGCGCCGAGCTAATATCGCGATCACCGTTGCAGTATTGGGCTAATTCGCGCGTCCATGAAACGCATCAATCGGGTTTGTGTCTATTGTGGGTCGTCCGGCCGCGTCGCCGAGATGTACCGCTCCGCCGCGACTCGGACGGGCACGTTGCTTGCCCGTGCGGGAATCGAAGTGATCTATGGCGGCGGCCGGATCGGCCTGATGGGGCTGGTGGCCGATGCGGCGCTGAGTGCCGGTGGCCGGGTGACCGGCATCATTCCGGGATTCCTGCACGATCGCGAGCTGGGGCACACCGGCATCAGCGAGTTGATCGTTGCCGAGTCCATGCATGAGCGAAAGCAGCGCATGTTCGAGCTTTCCGATGCCTTTGTCATTCTCCCGGGCGGGCTTGGCACTTTGGACGAAGCCTTCGAGTGCATTACCTGGCGGCAGCTCGGACTGCACGATCGCCCGATCGTGCTGGTTGATATCGGCGGGTACTGGCAGCCGCTGATGCGGCTCATCGATCAGGTGGTGGAGAGCGGTTTCGCGCCAAGGGCCGCGCACGATTTCTTCAAGCTGGTGCTGACACCAGAGGAGATGCTGGCGGTGCTCTCCGCGGCGCCGGAGCCCACGATGCCGCACACGGCTGATCGGGTGTAAAAGGCCAGGACATGAACGCGGGATCGATGGAATGACGGATGGTGATAAAGCCCGTTTCGTTGGACGCTCCCTCCGGCGTCGCGAGGATCCGCGCCTGTTGACGGGCAAGGGCCAATTCATCGCCGACTTGGTCTTTCCCGGGATGCTGCATGCAGTGTTGATCAGAAGCCAAGTCGCCCACGCACGCATCCGATCCGTCGATCTCTCGCGCGCAGCCGCTGCTCCCGGCATGGTCCTCGCGCTCGGAGGCGCCGAGTTGCAACGGATGCTGCCGCCCGTGCCGGACAGCCAGCTCTCCCTGCCGAGCAAATGGCGCACGGCGGTGCAGCACAAGCTGCACCATCCGAGGCAGCCGCTGCTGGCGATCGACAAGGTGCGGCACGTCGGCGAGGCGATCGCCGTCGTCGTCGCGGAAAGCCGCACCGCGGCGGAGGACGCCGCCGAGCTCGTCAGCGCCGAACTCGACCCCTTGCCCGCGGTTGTCGACCCAGAGGCGGCGCTCCGCGCGGATGCGCCGATCGTGCACGAGACAATCGCCACCAATCTCGTCGGCGAATTTGCGATCGCCAAGGGCACGATCGACATCGCGCTCACGCGCGCACCCCGGCGCTTGCAGCGTCGCTTCTATCACCATCGTTACAGCGGCATGCCCATGGAATGTCGAGGCGTCCTCGGCGTGCATGATCCGCGCACGGACAGCATGACGATCTGGTCGGCAACTCAAGTCGTGCATTGGGTCCGCCGCGAAGCTGCGGCCATCCTCGACCTCCCGGAATCGCGCATCCGCTGCGTCGCTCCGGACGTGGGCGGCGGTTTCGGAGTGAAGGGCCATGTCTATCCCGAGGATCTGTTAATTCCATTCCTCGCGCGCAGGATCGGACGGCCGGTTCGCTGGATCGAGGATCGGCACGAGCACTTCCTCTGCTCGACCCATTCCCGCGATCAAATCCACGATGTGGAGGTCGGTTTCGACGAGAACGGGCGAATTCTCGCGCTCCGGGATAATTTCATCGTGGATTGCGGGGCGTGGAACCCCATAGGCGCCGGCGTCGTCTATAACACCGCGGCGCACGTGCTGGGGCCTTACAAGGTCGACCATTATGCCGCAGCGGCGAAAGTGGCGGTGACCAACAAGGTGCCGAATGCACCCTACCGCGGTGCCGGACGGCCGGAGGCCGCCTTTGCCATGGAACGGTGCATGGACCTGGTCGCTGCCGCGATTGGCGCGGAACCGGCCGAGGTGCGGCGGCGAAACATGATCCGCGCCGACGAGATGCCCTATGCCATGGGCATTCCCTATCGCGACGGCGAGCCGATCGTTTACGACAGCGGTGATTTTCCGGCGGGGCTGCAGAAGGCGCTGGATGCAGTGGGCGGCATCGAGAGTTTTCGTCGTCGTCAGCAGGAGGCGCGCCGGCAAGGCCGCTATCTCGGGCTCGGGATCGGATGCTACACGGAAGGAACGGGCGTCGGCCCGTTCGAAGGCGCCACGATCCGGATCGACCCATCGGGCAAGATCTACGTGTCGGCCGGCTCGTGTCCGCAGGGACAGGGCATGGAAACCATCTTCTCGCAGGTCGTGGCTGATGCTTGGTTGGTCAGGCCCGAGGACGTCACGATTTCCCTGGCCGACACCGCCGGCATCGCCATTGGCTTCGGAACGGTTGCGAGCCGAAGCACCGTCACGCTCTCAGCCGCGATCCATCATGCCAGTGACCGGTTGCGCAAGAAGGTGATGGCGATCGCCGCGCATCTGCTCGAATGCGCCGTCGAGGACGTCGAAATGCGCGACGGCGGCATCGGCATCGTCGGTGTGCCGGCGGCGCTGGTTCCGCTCGCCAAGATCGCGCGCGCCGCGCTCCCGGGCTGGGACCATGGCCGGCCGCCGGGGATTGACGCGGGACTGGAGGAAACCTTTCACTTCGAGCCGCCAACCGTGACCTGGACCAACGCGACCCATGTCGCGATAGTCGACGTCGATATCGAGAGCGGTCATTTGGCGATTGAAAACTATGCCGTCGCCCATGATTGCGGCGTCGTGGTCAACCCGATGCTGGTCGAGGGACAGATCGTCGGCGGCGCAGTCCAGGGGCTGGGCGGCGCCCTTCTCGAAGGGTTTGTTTACGATCGGGAAGGCCAGCTTCTCACCGGCTCGTTCATGGACTACGCGATGCCGCGGGCCAAAGACATTCCCGACATGAAGCTGGTGCATTTGCACTCCCCCTCGCCGCTCAACCCGTTGGGTGTCAAGGGCGTTGGCGAAGGCGGCGCCATAGGACCGCCGGCGGCAATCGCAAACGCGATCTGCGACGCGTTGGCGCCTTTCGGGGTAGAGTTCAACGCAACGCCCATCAAGTCCGAGCAAATTGTGTGGGCCGCAAGGCGAGCGGCCCCAACCACGGGAGGATCACGATGACAGTTGCGCGCCATGCCCGGCCGGCGGAGCTGAAGCACGTGCCGCTGCCGGAAATCCTCACTCGCTACGTCGCACGCTTTCGGGACCGCAAGCCCGACTGGAACGCATTCGAGGATGCGCGCCACGAGGGCTACAAACGGGCTCAGCACCGCTTCATCGGGGCGGGCGGCTCCGGCAAGCACGACGATCCGACCGTCGTTCCCGCGCGCGGCTTCACGCTGAGCATTGTCTACGTCGAGCCGGGGCAAGGGAATGCCGCGCACACTCATGAAGTCGAGGAAGTCTTCTTCGTGCTCAAAGGACTTCTCACTGTTTTCCTCGAGGACGAAACGGGCAATCGCGTCGAAACGCGGTTGGGTCCGTGGGAATGCATCTCCTGCCCGCCCGGCGTAATTCACGGCTATGTCAACGACAGCCTCGAACCCGTTTATTTCCAGGTCATGCTGGGACGCGGCAGGCCCGAAACCATGGGATACGCGGACGAACAACTCTACAGCAAGCGGGATGACCACTTGCGAGCGAAGGCTTGACGCACGGGCGGCCAGGATTTCCATCGCCGAAGAACATCTTGCTTGACGACTCTGCCGTGATATTGTCCGGCCGCCGCCGTTTCAGGGGCCTCCCTTTTCGCCCGATTTAAGGATTGTCGAGCATGCAGAAGATCAAGGTCGCGACCCCCGTCGTCGAGCTGGACGGGGACGAGATGACGCGCATCATCTGGGCATTCATCAAGGAAAAGTTGATCCTGCCCTATCTCGATATCGACCTTAAATACTACGACCTCGGCATCCAGAAGCGTGACGAGACCGACGATCAGATCACCGTCGATGCCGCGAACGCGATCGCGAAATATGGGGTCGGCGTCAAGTGCGCGACCATCACCCCCGACGAGGCGCGGGTGAAGGAATTCAATCTAAAGAAAATGTACCGCTCGCCCAACGGCACCATTCGCAACATCTTGGGCGGGACGATCTTCCGCGAGCCGATCGTGTGCAAGAACGTGCCGCGCCTGGTGCCCGGTTGGACCGCGCCGATCGTGATCGGCCGTCACGCCTATGGCGACCAGTACCGCGCCACCGACATCCTGGTGCCCGGCCCCGGCAAGCTCACCATGACCTTCACGCCCAAGGACGGCGGCAAACCGCTGCAATACGAGATATTCGACTTCCCGGGCGCCGGTGTCGCCATGAGCATGTACAATCTCGACGAGAGCATCATCGGCTTCGCACGCGCCTCCTTCAATTACGGACTGCAGCGGGGCTGGCCGGTCTACCTCTCGACCAAGAACACCATCCTCAAGGTCTATGACGGCCGGTTCAAGGATCTGTTCCAGCAGGTATTCGACCGCGAGTTCGCCGACAAGTTCAAAGCCAAAGGCATCGTCTATGAGCACCGTCTCATCGATGACATGGTGGCGGCGGCGCTCAAGTGGAACGGCAATTTCGTCTGGGCCTGCAAAAACTACGACGGCGACGTGCAGTCGGACGTGGTGGCGCAGGGGTTCGGCTCCTTGGGCCTCATGACATCGGTGCTGATGACGCCGGACGGCCGCACCATCGAGGCGGAGGCGGCGCACGGCACGGTCACGCGGCACTATCGCCTGCACCAGCAGGGCAAAGAAACCTCCACCAACCCGATTGCTTCGATCTTCGCTTGGACGCGTGGCCTCTGGTACAGAGGCGAGTTCGACAAGACGCCGGACGTGAAGCGCTTCGCCGAGACCCTGGAAAAGGTTTGCATCGCGACCGTCGAGGGCGGGCGCATGACCAAGGACCTCGCGATCCTGATCAGCCCGACGCAGCCCTCGCTCAACACGCGCGAATTCCTGGACGCGCTCGACCAGGGCCTGAAGCGGGCGATGCAATGACGTGAGCGGCGCCGGCGAGCGAGATGGCTCGGCGACGCCGGCACGTGCGCCTTACCTGACTTCGCCTTGGAATCGCGATTTCCTCGCACACGCCTTCAAGGCCGCGTTCAAGCAGCATCACCGCGCGCTGTTGCCGATCCTCCGGCCGCTGATCCCGCGCGATGCGGTGATCCTCGACGTGGGCGCGCACGCCGGCCAATACACGAAGCTGCTCGCGCGGCTCGCGCCCGAGGGATTCGTCTACGCCATCGAGCCCGGCAGCTACGCGCGCACCATCCTTCGCGTGGCCATCTCGATCAATCGGCTTCGCAACGTTGCGATCCTGCCATTGGCACTCGGCGACCGTGCCGGGCTCGTCACGCTCAGCATGCCCGTGAAACGCAGCGGCTCCTATGGCTTCGGGCTCACCCATGTGGGGCCGAGCGGACGGCCGAACTCGGCTCGCGAAGTGGCGG
>Ga0187765_10001107_pt1 | contig 10346 bp, 9 predicted proteins | sample 0216_QUI02_MP05__3_FD_133018 | JGI IMG/M metagenome (GOLD analysis project Ga0187765, IMG submission 133018) | Tropical peat soil microbial communities from peatlands in Department of Meta, Colombia - 0216_QUI02_MP05_10_MG | ecosystem: Environmental > Terrestrial > Soil > Wetlands > Peat ...
GCTTCGGCGAGATCATTCCGGTGGCCATCCGGAACCTCGGCGACGTCACCATCCAGATCGGGAGCTGGCGTCCGGTGGAGCGGCTCAACCTCACCGGAGGCGAGAACGGCGTGAACCCGATCGGCCGCCCGTACCTGCCCGGCATCCCCTTCGAGACCGATCCGATGCCGTGGTACTTCCTCATCCTCGCCATCGGCGCTCTGTCCCTCTGGGCGATGAACCGGCTGCGCGACTCGCGGCTGGGCCGCGCGTGGATGGCCGTGCGCGAGGACGAGACCGCCGCCGACTGCACCGGGGTCAACCCGATCTCGACCAAGCTCCTGGCCTTCGGCCTGGGGGCGTGGTTCGCGGGCTTCGCCGGCTCCGTCTACGCGGCCAAGCTCCAGGCCATCACACCCGGGGCCTTCGAGTTCCAGGTGTCGATCATGCTCCTGTGCATGGTCGTCCTCGGCGGCGCCGGAAGCCTCAAGGGCGTGATCCTCGGGGCGATGCTGATCACCCTCTTCGACCGCGTCGTGCTCGCCCAGACGACGTTCTTCGTGCGCTGGGTGGGCCGCGCGGTGCACGTGCCCGCCCTGATGACGGCCGACCTGACCCTCTGGCGCTGGTTCTTCTTCGGCCTGGGCCTGGCCGTCCTGATGCTGGTGAAGCCCGAGGGGCTGGCCGGGCGGCGGCGCCGGCCACTCCGCGTCGACACCGACGACGCCTCGCCGGAGCCGGCGATGACGCCGAGGGCGGAGGCCGTGCCGGTGTGGCTGCGCGAGCGGGCGCCGGCCAGCGGTGCCGGGGCGGCTCCGCTGCTCGAGGTGAGGGGATTGACCAAGCGCTTCGGGGGCCTGCTCGCCGTGAACGAGGTCGATCTCGCCATCCCGCCGTCGGCCATCGTCGGGCTCATCGGGCCGAACGGAGCGGGGAAGACCACGTTCTTCAACATGGTGACCGGACTCATCCGCCCCGACAGCGGCCGCATCCAGTTCGCGGGCGCCAGCCTGGTGGGGCTCCGGCCCAACGCCATCGTCGCCCGCGGGATAGCGCGCACGTTCCAGTCGATCCGCCTCTTCCAGCAGCTCACCGCGCTGGAGAACGTGCTGGTCGGGCGCCACTGCCGCCTGACCGCCTCCGTGCCGGGGGCGGTGTTCCGCCCGCCCCGCGTCCGCGCCGAGGAAGCGCAGGCCCGCGAGCGCGCCGGCCAGCTCCTGGCCTTCGTCGGCCTCGGGGACAAGGCCGGCGACATCGCCCGCAACCTCTCCTACGGCGACCAGCGGCGACTGGAGATCGCCCGCGCGCTGGCCACCGAGCCCCGCCTGCTCCTGCTCGACGAGCCATCGGCGGGAATGAACCCGCGGGAGACGGACACCCTGACCGAGCTGATCGGCCTCCTGCGGCGCGAGATCGGCGTCGCGGTGCTCCTCATCGAGCACCACATGGAGGTGGTCATGGGCATCTCGGACCGGATCACCGTGCTCGACTACGGCACGTGCATCGCCGAGGGCACGCCCGCCGAGATCCAGCGCAGCCCCAAGGTCATCGAGGCCTATCTGGGCACCGGCTACGAGCAAGAGCTGGTGGCCGGCGAGCCCGCACCGCCGCGCTGATGCTCGAGCTCGCCGACGTCCACACGTACTACGGCAACATCCGTGCGCTGCGCGGCATCTCGCTCTCCGTCGAGGCGGGGGAGATCGTCACCCTGATCGGCGCCAACGGCGCGGGCAAGACCACGGCGCTGCGGACCATCCTCGGCCTGGCCCCGCTGCGCCGCGGCAGCGTGAGCTTCAAGGGCCAGCCGCTCCACACCCTCACGCCCGACCGGATCGTGCGGCTGGGCATCGCCCAGTCGCCCGAGGGCCGTCGCATCTTCCCGCGGATGACCGTGCTGGAGAACCTCGAGCTGGGCGCCTTCGCGCGGGCCGACCGGGAGGCCATCGCCCCCGACCTCGAGCGCGTGTTCACCCTGTTTCCGCGGCTGCGCGAGCGGGCCGGCCAGAAGGGCGGGACGCTCTCCGGCGGCGAGCAGCAGATGCTCGCCATCGGCCGCGCGCTGATGGCGCGGCCGACGCTGCTCCTGCTGGACGAGCCGTCGATGGGCCTCTCGCCCATTCTCGTCGACACCATCTTCCGGATCATCCGGGACATCAACGGCCAGCGGACGACGATCCTTCTCGTCGAGCAGAACGCCCGAATGGCCCTGCGCGTGGCCCACCGCGGCTACGTCATGCAGACCGGGCGCATCGTGCTGCACGACACCGCCGCCGACCTCCTCCGCTCCGACGTGGTCCGCCGCACCTATCTCGGGGAGAAGTAACCCCGCTCGCCCGAGAGTTCTTCGGCCCTCCGCCCGATCGGCGCCCGCAGCGGATGGCCTCGCCCGGCGGCCAGCCGTATCAGCTCAGCCGCGCAGGATGCTCAAAAAGGCCCAGATGCGAGGCGGCGCCCGACGGCCGCACGCGAGGCGTAGTCTCTCTACGTCGAGCGTGCGGCCGAGGGGCGCCAACGACGCAGATGGGCCTTTTTCAGCATCCTGCCGGCAGGTCGGCGAGATCGCGGAGGAGCGCAGCCGTGGTCCGGATTCCCTGGAACAGGTGATCGAGCCGGAGGTGCTCGTTCGGGCTGTGCTGGCGGTTGTTGGCGTTGGCGTAGGGCAGCACGTAGGTAGGGAGCTTCAAGATGTCGGTGAAGGCCCAGAGGGGAACGCTGCCGCCCAGCGTGGGCATCACCACGGCCTTGTCGCCGCCGTGGGCCCGCTCGACCGCCCCGACGAGGTGTCGCGCGAGCGGCGTGTCCACCGGAGTCTTGGCGGGGTCGTAGCCGCCCCGGTCGATGACCCGAACGGCGCGGCCGCGCAGCTCGTCGGGCAGCGGCGCCTCGCGCGACTCGATCACGGCGAAGCCCTGCGCGCGGATGTGTTCCACCACCCGCCGGTAGACGGTCTCCACGCGCTGATCCTTGACCAGCCGGATGTCGAGGGCCACGGTCGCCCGGTGCGGGATGATGGTGTTCCCGAGCTTGCCCACGAAACCCGACTGGAGTCCGCGAATGTTGAGGGCGGGGCGGAACATCATCCGCTCGAGGTAGTCGGTGGGCAGCCGCACTCCCACCTCCTTCTCGAGCGCAGGGAGGTCGAGCGGGATCTCCGCCATCAGGCGGCGCTCGGCCGCGGTGGGCAGCGCCACGTCCTCCTCCAGTCCCTCGATCAGCGGTGTGCCATCGGGCGTGGCCATCGAGGCCAGGAGCCCGGTGAGCTTCCAGGCCGGGTTCGGGACGACGAAGTTGCCGGAGTGCAGGTCGCGGCGGGCCGCCTCCAGCACGAACTCGATCTTGAGGTTCCCGCGAGCGCCCCCGGCGACGGTCGGGCGTCCGCTCCCGTGCTTGGGGCCGTCGGTGACGAGGACGAGATCGGCGGCGAGCAGGTCGCGGTGCTGCTCGGTCAGGGGGCCGAAGAACGGACTGCCGATCTCCTCCTCGCCGTCGAAGATGAACTTCGCGTTGACGGCGGGCGCCAGCCCGAGCAGGTCCATCAGGCGCAGCGCCTCCAGATGGCACCAGATCGGGCCCTTGTCGTCGGACGCGCCGCGCGCATAGAGCCGGCAGGCGGGCAACTCCCCGGGCGCCATCGCCTCGAGCGCGACGGGCGGGGCGCCGTCCTCGGCGAGACCGCGGCGCAGCACCGGCTCGAGCGGGGAAGGCTGGAGCCAGCCCTCGGAGGGGACGGGCTTGGTGTCGTAGTGGCAATAGATCAGCACGGTGCGCCGGGCGCCGGGGACGCGGCGCTCGCCGAACAGCGCGGGATTGCCGGCCGTCTCCAGCACGCGCGTCGCGAGGCCGCGCGCCCGCATGGCCTCGGCGAGCCAGCGGCCGCCGGCCCGCACGCCCTCCGGCTCCTGGCTCACGGTGTTGAGCCGGAGGAAGTCGACGAGGCCCGCGGTGATCTCCCGCCGCCGCTCCGCCACCAGCCGGTCGAGCGCGCTCTCCGAGGTCGCCATCGGTCAGCGGCGGAGCGTCAGCCCATCGAGGTCGAGCTCGGGCATGCGCCCCGTCATGAGGTCGGCGACGATCCGCGCGGTGCCGCAGGCCATCGTCCAGCCGAGGTGGCCGTGGCCACAGTTGAGGAAGAGGTTGCGGTGGCGGCCCAGGCCGAGGATCGGCGGGCCGTCCGGCGTCATGGGGCGCAGGCACGCGCGGTACTGCCCGCGATCGTAGTCGGCGGCGTCGGGGAACAGGTCGCGCGCCAGGCTCCGGATGTTGCCGAAGTCCCGCGGCGTCCATCCCCAGTCGTAGCCGACGAACTCCGCGGTCGACGTCAGCCGGAGCCGGTCGCCGAGGCGCGACCAGCCGACCAGCCATCGCTCGTCGACGCCGGGGATGGTCGGGGCGAGGCCGTTCGCCCGCAGGGGGAACGTCGACGAGTAGCCCTTCGCCGGATAGATGGGCAGGCCCACGCCCGCCGTGCGCGCCACCGCAGGGCTGCCCACCCCGAGCGCGAGCACGTAGCTGTCGGCGGTCAGCACGCCGTGGCTGGTCAGCACCGCGTCGACCCGGTCGCCCGATGCCTGGAGCGCGGCGACGCGCACCCCGAGCCTCACGACGGTGCCCATGTCCTGACAGCGGCGGGCCAGGCTCTCCACGAAGAGCCGCGAGTCGCCGCTCGAATCGCCGAGATCGCGGACGGCCCCGGCGATCTTGTGCGCGACCGGCGCGAACACCGGATCGAGGCGCGCCAGCTCGGCGCCGCTCAGGATCTCCTGGCGCTGGCCGTGCTCGGCCAAGAGCGCCATCTTCTTCACGCCGGCCTCGAGCCCGGCGGGATCGCGGTGGAGATAGAGCGCGCCCTTCTCGATCGCGTGGTACTCGATGCCCTCGGCGCGCACCACCTCGCCGAGGACCGCCTGGCTGTACTGGCAGAGCCGGAGCTTGACGAGCGTGTTGCGCCGCGAGCGGCCGGGGGCGCACTCGCGCAGGAAGCGCGCTCCCCAGGCGTACAGGCGGGGATCGGAGCCGAGGCGCACGCGGATGGCGGTCTCCCCGCCCCGGAGCGACTCCCACAGCATCCGCGGGGCCGCCGGCGAGGCCCAGGCGAACGCGTGACCGGGCGCGATGATTCCCGCGTTGCCCGACGAGGCCTCCAGCCCGACGCCGTCCTTCTCCTCGATCACCGTCACCTCGTGGCCGGCCTTGGCCAGGAAGTACGCGGTGGTGACGCCGACGACGCCGCCTCCGAGCACGAGCGTCTTCACGATGGACACCTCCGTTGGCGCCATGAGAGCCCGGCCGCTGTGGCGGTGTCAAGCCGATGGTCGACGTCAGGCTGGTCGACGAGTACGCGGCGGTGGACGTGGTGAAGGCCGCCCTGCTGGGCATCGGGCAACCATGGTGGACTCCGGGCGTGTAGCGCGCGCCTGGCCGAGGTCAGCCGGGCGCGCCGGTCGAGGGCGGGCTGGCTCGGTCCGGTCAGTCCCGGAGCGAGTCGAGGCGCTTGACGATCTCGGCCTTCGGCACCGCGCCCACCACGGTCTCCACCGCGGCGCCGTTCTTGAAGAACACCAGCGCGGGGATCGCGCGGATCCCGAAGCGCGCCGCGAGGGCCGGGGCCTCGTCGACGTTGACCTTGGCGATCGTCGCCTGACCAGCCCGCTCCCGCGCGATGTCTTCCAGCACGGGGCCGATGGCCCGGCACGGCCCGCACCAGGGGGCCCAGAAATCGACCAGCATCGGCCCGTCGCTCGCGACGACGGCCTCGTCGAACGTGCGCTCGGTCAGATGGACCGTCGCCGTCCCCTCATCCTGTCGATTGGTGATCATCGGTGTCGTCTCCTCCCCCACTTCAGATGCGCGCCGGCGGCGGCGGGATGCGCCGACGGGGGCGCGCCGCCCGCGGGGCGGCCGTCACCAGCTGCCGGAAGAGCCGCCACCACCGAAACCCCCGCCGCCGCCGGAGAACCCGCCGCCCCCGCTGCTCCAGCCTCCTCCGCCCGACCCCGAGGGGCCGGCGTGACCGCCGGCGAAGCCGGCCAGGCCCGGATGGCTCCTCCTGAACTCCGGACTGCCCGGCCTGATGAAGTGCCGCAGGATCGGGAAGAGCACGATCCAGGCGGCCACGGCCACGACGCCGGCGTAGGGCCGGAAGAAGAAGCTTGGAAAGACCAGATAGAAGGGCATCAGGAACGCGTAGAGGAGCCAGCCCCGCGCGCCGGGGCTCAGGAGGGCGATGAGCGAGTGGACGCCGACCACGCCGAGGAAAATGGCGCCCATGACGAGGCCGAGGAGAAGATCGGGCCGGCGAGAGCCCGGCGAGCGCGGCAGCGCCGGCGCGGCGGCGGGCGCCTTGCCCTCGATGATCGCCGCGATGGCGTCCACCCCGGCCTCGATTCCGCCGTCCCAGTCGCCCGCGCGAAAGCGGGGGCGGACCCGCTCGTCGAGGATCTGATGAGAGAGCGCATCGGTGAGCTTCGATTCGAGGCCGTAGCCGACCTCGATTCGCATCTTGTGGTCGTTCTTCGCCACCAGGAACAGCACGCCGTCGTCGATGCCCTTGCGCCCGAGCTTCCAGGTCTGGGCGACGCGGACGGAATAGTCCTCCAGCGACTCGCCCTCGAGACCGGTCACCGTGAGCACGGCCACCTGGGCCCCGGTGCGCTTCTCGAGCTCGGCCAGCTTGCTCTCGATGCGGTCGCGCGCGGCCGGCGAGAGCACGCCGGCGAGGTCGTCGACCCGCGAGCCGAGGAAGGGGACGTCGAGCGCCGTCGCGGGCGCGGCCGCGAGGAGCAGGAGTGCCCCGACGGCGGCGGTCCGGAGCGCGGCGCTGCGGCGAGGCGGACGACGGCGCCGGGCGCTCGCCGTCACTCGGGCCGGTGCCTCAGCTCGTCCGACAGCTCGTCGCGGTCCCCGCGCCGCCGTCGGAAGCCGTGGTCGGCGAGGAGGTCTCCGCAGCGGCGGATCGCGGCGGCGAGGGCCGGACCCGGCTGACCCTGCCGGATCCCGCCGACGATCGCCGTCACGATGCCGTCCCACTCGTGCTGGGGCACGCGCGCGCTGATCCCCGTGTCGGCCATGACGATCACCCGATGCTCTAGCAGGGAGAGGAAGATGAGCATGCCCGTGCGCTCCCGCGTCCTGAACACCTCCTGCTCGACGAAAGCGGCCAGGGCCCGCTGGTGAACGCGCCGCTCGACGACGGCGGCGTGGGTGAGGTGAACGCGGAGGGCCGGCCAGAGCATGGCCAGGAGGTACCCGGCGGCCGCGCCGGCCGCGGGCCCGGCGGCGATCCATAGGGAAGGCGCGTCGATCCAGCCGCCGAGCGCGGCGTAGACGGAGCCGGCGGCGAGACCGCCGACGAGGCCCCCCAGGGTCGCGGCCACCCACGCCGCCTCGGGATACCCGTCGGAGCGATCGACCGCGTAGGGCACCACCTCGCCGGGACTCCGCGCCTCGACCTCGCGCACCGCCTCCTCGATCGCGCCGAGGTCCTTCCGCGAGAAGGTGGTCCGCGTCATGGTGGCTAGCCTAGCCGCGCATGGGGTCGTGGTAAAGTCCCGCCCTGGGAGGACACTCCATGGCAGAGGGACCTCGATCCGGCGTTGAGACGGCCGAGGTGCGGGACGTCCATCGCTTCGACGTCGCCTCGCTCGAGCGCTACATGCGGTCTCACGTCGATGGCTTCGCCGGGCGGCTCGACGTGCGGCAGTTCCGGGGCGGGCAGTCGAACCCGACCTACTACCTGCGGGCCGACGCCCGGGAATACGTCCTCCGCCGCAAGCCTCCCGGCAAGCTCCTGCCCTCCGCCCATGCCGTCGAGCGCGAGTACCGCGTGATCACCGCCCTGGCCGGAACCGGAGTGCCGGTGCCGAGGACCTACGCGCTCTGCGAGGATCCGGAGGTGGTCGGCACGCCGTTCTACATCATGCAGTACGTCCCCGGCCGTGTGCTCGTCGACCCGCGGCTGCCCGGCGTGCCGCCCGCCGAGCGCGCGCGAATCTACGACGCCATGAACGAGGTGGTGGCGCGGCTGCACGGCGTGGACTGGCGCGCGATCGGGCTCGCCGACTACGGCCGACCCGGCAACTACTTCGCCCGACAGATCCACCGCTGGACCAGTCAGTACCGGGCCTCGGAGACCGAGCGCATCGACTCCATGGAGGAGCTCATCGCGTGGCTGCCGGAGCACATCCCGGCGGACGACACGACCACCCTCGTGCACGGCGACTACCGGCTCGGCAACATGATCGTCCACGCCACCGAGCCGAGGGTCATGGCCGTCCTCGACTGGGAGCTCTCGACGCTCGGCCATCCGCTCGCCGATCTGGCGTACAACTGCATGCCCTACCACCTCAGCGGGGACAGCATGGACGGCTTCGAGGGCGGGGATCTGACCTCGCTGGGCATTCCCTCCGAGTCGAGCTACCTCGACGCCTATTGCCGGCGCACCGGGCGGTCGGGCATCGCGGACTGGGAGTTCTTCGTGGGCTTCGCGATGTTCCGGCTGGCCGCCATCGCCCAGGGCATCATGGGGCGCGTCGTCGCGGGCACCGCCAACGACCCGAATGCCCGGGAGCGCGGGGCGCGGGCTCGCCCGCTCGCGGAGGCGGCCTGGGCGCTGATCTCCGGGCCCGCCCGTCACCCCTGAGAGCGTCTGCCGCGCGGGCTCCCGAGAAGCCGGCGGTTCACTGACCCGCTCGCGTCCCCGTCGAGGGTACCGGTTGGCGATATAATCGAGCCCTCATGCGGGCGCCCCTCGCCGGACTCCTCGTCGCCGATCTCACCCAGAACATCGCCGGCCCCTACTGCACCCAGATCCTCGGCGACATGGGGGCAGAGGTGGTCAAGATCGAGCGCCCCGGGCGAGGCGACGACGCGCGCGCCTGGGCGCCGCCCTACTGGGGGCGGGAGAGCGCCACGTTCATGAGCGTCAACCGCAACAAGCGGAGCCTGGCCGTGGACATGAAGGCGCCGGATGGTCGGGCCATCCTGGAGCGCCTCGTCGGCCGCGCCGACGTCCTCGTCCAGTCGCTGCGGGCCGGCGCCGCCGACGAGCTCGGGCTCGGCTGGTCCGGGGTCCGCGCGATCAACCCGAGGCTCGTCTACTGCTCGATCACCGCCTTCGGTCCCGAGGGGCCCTACCGCGACCGGCCGGGCTACGATCCGCTGATGCAGGCGTACGGCGGGATCATGTCGATCACCGGCCAGCCCGGTGCCGCGCCGGCCCGGGTCCCCGTCTCGCTGGTGGACATGGCGACCGGGATGTGGGGGGCCACGGCGATCGTCGCCGCCCTGCGCGAGCGCGACCGCACGGGTTGTGGCTGCCACGTGACGACCGCGCTCTTCGACACCGCGCTGGCCTGGACGACCGTGCAGATGACCAACTACCTCGCGTCTGACGAGGTGCCGGGCCCGCAGGGCTCGGGGACCCAGATGATCGTTCCCTACGAGGCGTTCCCCGCCCGCGACGCCTGGGTGATGATCGCCGCCGGCTCCGACGCGCTCTTCTCCCGCTGCTGCGCCGCCATCGACCGGCCCGAGCTGTCCGGCGATCCACGCTTCTCGAGCAATCCGGCCCGCGTGGCGAACCGCGCCGCCCTCGTCGAGACGCTGGCGGCCACCACCCGCGCCCTGACCGCCGAGGAGCTGCTCGCGCGCCTCCAGGAGGCCGGGGTGCCGTCGGCGCCGATCCTGACCCTCGACCAGGTGGCGGCGGAGCCCCAGACCGAGGCCAGCGGCATGCTCATCCCCGCCAAGCATCCGCGGCTGCCCGGCTACCGCGCGGTGGGGCTTCCCGTCCGCTGGGACGGCGAGCGGCCGGGCGTTTCGCGGGTGCCCCCGCTCCTGGGCGAGCACACCGCGGAGGTGCTCGGCGAGCTGGGCTACGACGAGGGGGCCATCGAGGAGCTGGCGGCGCGCCATGTCGTCCAGCTATAAGACCCTGGAGGTCGTCCGCTCCGCCGACGGCTTCGTGGCCACCGTCGCGCTCAACCGCCCCGAGGCGCTCAACGCCATGAACACCGCCATGGGCGAGGAGCTGCTCCGCTGCTTCGAGGCCTTCCAGTGGGACCGCGCGGTCCGCGCGGTGGTGCTCACCGGAGCCGGTGAGAAGGCCTTCTGCGTGGGCGGCGATCTGAAGGAGCGCGAGGGCATGACCGACGAGGCGTGGCGCGCCCAGCACTTCGTCTTCGAGCAGGGCGCCGCGCGCGTGCTGCACTGCCCGGTGCCGGTGATCGCCGCCGTCGAGGGCTTCGCCATGGGTGGCGGTCTGGAGCTGGCCGTGCTGTCCGACATGATCGTGGCCAGCGAGAGCGCGGTCTTCGCCGTGCCCGAGGTCACGCGGGGGATCTTCCCGGGCATCGGGGGCACCCAGCTCC
>Ga0187765_10001108_pt1 | contig 10342 bp, 6 predicted proteins | sample 0216_QUI02_MP05__3_FD_133018 | JGI IMG/M metagenome (GOLD analysis project Ga0187765, IMG submission 133018) | Tropical peat soil microbial communities from peatlands in Department of Meta, Colombia - 0216_QUI02_MP05_10_MG | ecosystem: Environmental > Terrestrial > Soil > Wetlands > Peat ...
GGCTCCTCACCCTGGCGGTGCTCGCGGCCGATGCTGCCGGCCCACCGCCGGCCACGCTCCAGAAGGCGGTGGCCGATGACACCTCCCGCCTCGAGGGGGCCACCGACGATCCCGACGCCCTGATGCGGCTGGGGGCCTCCTTCCTGGCGCAGGGCGAGCCGGAGAAGGCGGTCGGGCCGCTCCGGGAGCTGGTCCGGCGGCGGGACGGTCCGGAGGCCCGCCTCCTGCTGTCGCGCGCGCTGCGCCTGGCCGGCGAGGGCGTCGAGGCCCGCGCCGTGCTCGTGGCGGGCATCGCTGCCTTCCCGGGGGACGCCTCGCTCCATGCCGAGCGCGCGCTGATGGCGCGGCGCTTCGACGAGATCGACGTGGCCATCGTCGAGTACGGGCGGGCGGTGGAGCTCCAGCCGCAGGACGCGACGCTGCGCTTCAACCTCGCCGAGGCCCAGCACCATGCCGGCCGGCTCGACGAGGCCATCGAGGGCTACCGCAAGGCACTGGCCATGGACCCCAAGCTGGGGGCGGCCCAGGTCAACCTGGGCAAGGCGCTGGCGGAGAAGGGCCTGGCCAACGAGGCGAAGGACACGCTCCTGGCCGCGGCCCGGACCGGGGTGGCGGATCCGGCGGTGCACTACAACCTCGGGGTCCTGCTCATGAAGGAGGGGAACGTCGATGGGGCGATCGCCTCCTTCGAGCGGGCGCTGACCCTGAATCCCAGCTACGCCCAGGCCCACAACAACCTCGGGGTGGCGCTGATGGATGGCAAGGACGACGTGGTCCGGGCCACCCGGCACTTCCAGGCCGCCACCCAGGCCGATGCCTCGTACGCCGAGGCCTGGTTCAACCTCGGGCTGGCCCAGTTCCGCTCCGGGGACAACGTCCGCGCCACCAAGGCCTTCGAGCGCGCCCTTTCGCTCCAGCCCAAGGCGAGCGGGCCCTACACCCAGCTCGGCCAGCTCTTCCTCAAGATGGGGAAGCGCAAGGAGGCGATCGAGGCCTTCCAGAAGGCCGTCGCCCTGCGCGCCGACGACCCGAAGGCGGCGCGGAACGCCGAGGCCTACAAGGGCCTGGCGCTGGCCTATGTCGGCCAGGGGAAGTTCGCGCAGGCGGTGGAGACGCTGCAGCGCGCGGTGCGCGAGTTCCCCGACGACGGTGGCGCCCGGGCGGCGCTGGCCGACGCCTACCTGGCCATGGGCGATCTGGACCGCGCCATCGTCGAGGCGGAGCGGCGGGTGGCGCTCACCCCCACCGTCGACGCCCGGCTCGACCTGGCCGCGCTCTACGCCAAGAAACGGGTGGCGGCCAAGGCCGAGCCCCTGTTCAAGGGCGTGCTCCAGGAGGCGCCGGACAACCTCGCCGCCACGCTCGGCCTGGCCGACCTCTACCTGGCAATGGGGAACTGGCAGGCCGCCGAGGCGGTGCTCGCCGCGGCGAAGGAGCGGCGGCCGGATGACGCGGCCATCCTCTCCCGGCTGGGAATCCTGCACGCGCGCAAGGGCCGGCCGGATCTGGCATTGCCCGAGCTGGAGACGGTCGTCCGGCAGGACCCGACCCAGCTCGAGGCCAAGGCGGAGCTGGGCTTCCTGTACTTCCGGGGCGGGGATCCGGAGGCGGCGGCCAAGGTGCTGAGGACGGTGCTGGCCGCGGATCCGCGGCAGCCCTACGGGCTGCTCTACCTGGGCCACGTGCTCTACGAGCAGCGGCAGCCGGCCAAGGCGGAGGAGTCGTTCAAGGCCGCGGCCCAGGCCGATCCCGGCGCCGCCGAGCCCCACTACGCGCTCGGACAGCTCTACGAGGCGCAGGGAAAGAAGAAGGAAGCCCTGGCGGAGTATCAGCGCGCAGCGTCGATGCAGCGGGATCATCCCTACGCCGGGGACGCCGCGAGGCGGCTGGCGGCCCAGACCGCGACGCAGTAGCGCGGCATCGGTCTCGACGAAGGCGGGACGGACGGAACAGGGGTCCTGCGCCGCGTGCGACCGGAGACCGAGGCCAGGTCATGACCGAGGGTGGCGCACAGGAGAGGGCGATGAGCAACGAGCCGGCGGCACCCGAGACGAAGGGCATCACCGTGAAGCTGCTCGCGGTTCTGGACCTTGGCCCTGAAATCGAGGGCATGGCCGGGCGCCAACTTCGGATGCGGATGGTGACCATCGAACCGGCAGGCGTCTTCGGCCCGATTCACGACCATCGGGACAGGCCGGGCATGGTCTACGTCCTGCAAGGGACGATCACCGACCATCGAGACGGAGTCGCTACCGACTATGGGCCAGGACTGGGCTGGCCCGAGGATGCGAGCACCACGCACTGGCTCGAGAACAGGGGAACGATTCCGGCGGTGGAGATCTCGGTCGATATCGTCAGGCAGGAGTGAGCAGCATCGCCCCATCGGTGAGCCGAGCCTGGCCGGATAGGCGTGCGATGAAACGAGGCGCCGTCACTTCCCCGAGCGCCCAGTGCCTGCATCGGGAGCGGCCGGAGCCTGCTTCTTGAACGCCTCGAAGCCGAACTTCTGCCCGCCGACACTGGCCTCGTACATCAACCCGCCCTTGGCCACGGTGAACACCGCGACGCCGTGAGCGTAGGGGGCATTGGCTGCTGCGCCCGCCGCCGCGGCCACCGCCGTCGCCTGAGCGGCGAGGGCGAAGCTCCCCTTCTTGAAGTCGGTGACCTGGCTGGCGCTCTCGAAGAAGACGATCTCCGAATACGCCTGTCCGCCCAGGGCCACGCCGATGGTCACTTGGGCGAGAGACGTCTTCCCCACCGGCGTTCCCTTCTCGAAGAGCACCCCGGACCCACCGGCACCGCCGATCCCGATCGCGCCCTTCCCCACGGAGGGGAAGACGGCGTAGCCCGCCGCTCCGGAGAAGAACTTGGAGATGCTCGGGTCCGCCTTCTTGAACATTTCGATGGTCTCTTGTGCCTCCTTGACTGGATCGCCCGCGTAGGCCGGTTCGCCTGTCAACGCCATCGCGAGTCCCATCGCGACCGCCAGCACCGAGGAATTCCGACGCCGATTCTTCATCTCGCACCCCCTTCCCTTGGTTCGGCGACGCGCTTAGCAGATGACCGACGGAAGGTCACCCCGCCGCGGAAGGTGTGCTCGTGGAAATCCGCGGCCGGATCTCGTCGGCCACCGCCTGGATCCGGTCGGCCAGCGATCGTCCTTCGGCCAGGAGCCGCTCCTTCGCCCGGGACCGGTTGCCGAGGACGAAGAAGAGCCGCGCGTCGCGCAGGGCCTCCCGCCGCCGCCGGACGAAGCTCCGGGTGAAGAGCGCCAGGGGCACCGCGGCCACCACCAGCCCCACTCCCCACAGCGGACCGAAGAAGTGCCAGACCAGGGCGGCCAGCGCGAGCACGTAGACGGGCCCGAGCACCAGCGAGGCGAGCAGCTTCACCGTGGCCCGCATGTCCTCCTCGACGCGTGCCGCCGCCAGCGTGCCCCGCACCGCCAGGGTCCACGGGCCGAAGACGACGAGACCCGCAAGCGCCAGCGGGAGCCCGAGCACCAGCGCCAGGAGATTGCGCGCGATGAAACGGGCCACCGTCGCCGGTCGGTAGTGGACCGCCACGTCCTCCGGCTTGGCGCGCAGGAGCTGAAGCCGCCTGGAGAGAGCGGCCACCTCCGCGCGGAGCGAGGCGTACCGCTCCGGCTGTTCCTCCCGGAGGAGCGCCATCCCCTTGGCGAACAGCCGCCGCCTCTCGGCGTCCTGGGCCGGCGCCGCGGTGTGGAGCGCGTAGAGCGCCTCGGCGGTGGCGATCACCGGGAGGTCCTCCCAGGCGTCCAGCTCCAGGGTGACCGCCCGCAGCGCCTCGCCGATCCGCGCGGTCAAGGCCCGCACCTCCGCCCCGGAGGGCTCAGGCTCCGGGGCCACCTCGAGCGGCGCGCCCACCTCGACCCGCACCGGGCTCCGGAACCGGCCCTTCTCCCGGTAGGTCAGCCCCACCGGCACCACCTTGACCGCCGTTCCGGCGCCGAGCGCCATCCGGGCTGCGCCGGACTTCATCTCCGCCAGGTGCGGGTCGGAGTGGCTCTTGCCCTCCGGGAAGATGGCCATCGCCCGTCCCGAGCCGAGCGCCCGGGCGGCCACCTCCAGCACCGCAGCGTTGGCGCCGGCATCCCGCACCCCGTCCTGGCGCCGCAGCACGGGCAGCGCGCCGAGCGCCCGCAGGAGCCCGCCCAGCACCGGCATCCGGAAGAGGGGCGCCTTGGCCAGGAAGGTCAGCTGCCGCGGGCAGACGGCGAGCAGCAGCGCCGGATCGATGAGCGCGTTGGGGTGGTTCCCCACCAGGAGCAGCGGTCCGGAGACAGGAAACCCGGCTCCCACCACGTCCAGGCGGTAGAAGACGCGGAGCGCCAGCCGCAGAACACCCCGGACCGATGCGTAGAGCATCCCGGGGGGCGAGGTTACCGGATTCGACCGCCGTGGGCCGCCCCGCCGCCGTGCGGTGCCGGCGCGGAGTGGGACGAGGGGCTGCGGGGCGGGGCGACGGGGGTGCTCCCCCCGTGCGCGGCTCCGGAGCCGAAGGAGGGCAATCCCGGCGAGCTGGTGGATGGGGCGGGCGGCGGGCTCCACCCCTCGCTCGCTCGGCGCGCCGGGCGCTCGAGCGGCGTGAAGCCGTGAGGAGACGGCCGCTGGACCGGCGGCGGGGTCGAGTGGACGGGGTGCGCGCTGGAGGGCGCTACGGAACGGGTGCCGCCCGCGGGTGGGCGCGCGACACTGGCCGCCCCGCGCGGCGCCGTCCACCCGCGCGGCGGAGTCAGGTACACCGGCTGCACCCGTCCCGGTGCGGGGGGGACGAAGTTGCCCACCACGCGTGGGACCGGCTGGGAGGCCACGCGCTCGACGTGCGACAGCGCCGGGCCCCGGTACCACCGCGTGTTGCCGGTGACCACCACCTCGTGCACGGGAGCGGTGGCGGCGTATGCGAAGTGGACCCGCTCCACGGGAAGCCGGTAGCTCCACAGGTTGGGGGCCGCGAAGTAGGGGCTGGGCACGAAGCACCAGTAGGGCCGCCAGGGCTGCACCACCACCGACCAGCCGATGGGCGGAAGCGGAGCCCAGCCGATGTAGCCGCCGCCGATGCGCCAGTCGACCCAGGCCGGCGCCCAGACATTGCCCGGAACCCAGATCCATCCGTAGTTCGGATCCAGCACCCAGCGCCCGTAGTGGAAGGGCGCCCATCCCCACGGATAGTCGCTCTGGAAGTACCAGCCGGAGTCCGTGTACAGCCACTGCCCGCCGGAGGCGTAGGGCTGGAAGTCCTCACCCACCACGGCCGAGGAGGGGCGCCAGGCGCGCGTGCCGTTCACGTCCACCCAGTCCCCGTAGGGGGTCAGCGTGTCGTCGAAGTTGGCCTGCACCTCGCCCTCCGGGGGAGGGGCCACCGTCCAGTCCTGGGCCTCCGCCGGGCGTGCGAGAAGGGCCCCGGCCATGGCTAGAACGCCAATGATTCCGAGCCTTTGACCCTTGTCCGCCATCACCCGCCGCCTCGTACCGCTCGCAACGATGCGCCTGCCACCGGGCCCAGCGCAATGATTCCGACGGCTCGACCGCCGCCGATCTTCACCCCCCGGGGACGCCCTTCTTCATCGGAGGAGCGGCCGGCCCGCGACGCCTCAGTAGAAGGCGATGTAGTCGAGGTAGAGCAGGTTCGGGCTCACCGACATGTCGAGGCGGCTGACGAACACCGAGCCCAGACCGAGCGCATCGACCGCCATCTGCGGGGCGTTGTACACCGGGTCGGTGCCCGACGTGATCCTCGTGGCCGGCGACCCCAGCGCCGGGGTCCACCCTCCGGTCGCCGTGAATCTGCGGGCGTAGGCCTGGTACGCCGACGCGGTCTGCTGCAGCCAGACGGCGAGGACGTTGCCACCGGCATCGACCGTCAGCGCTGCCCCGGCGGGGAGCGCGGCGGTGTCGTTGACCAGCGTATCCGGCGCACCCCATGTCCCGCTGCTGGCGGTGAACCGGCTGGTCATCACCTTGCCGCCCGCGGTGGTCTGCTCGATCCAGATCGCCACCAGGTCGCCGTTGGCCGCGGCGCCGACGTGGGGCAGGTAAGCGTTCGTGCTCGAGGTGTCGATCTGCTTGAGCGCCCCGAATGCCGTCGTGGCCGTCGGGTCGAAGGACCGGCCGTAGACGTGGGTCGTGGCGGTGGTCGCGCCCGCCTGCCAGACCACCCCACCCTTCCCGTAGTAGCTGAGCGCCGTCTCCGGGGAGGACGACGCGACGGTCGCGTCGGAGATGGGGACCGGAGCCGAGAAGGTCCCGGTCCCTGGGAAGTACGCCACCTGGACCTGCGACGGCGAGGGCCCGATGTCCGTCCAGACGGCCAGCACGTCGAAGGAAAGATCCGTCGCCAGCCTGAGGTCCTCACAGTTGGAATTGGGATCTCCCTGGATGACGAAGCTCCCCGTCCCCCAGCCCAGCGTCGCCGCGTAGGCACGGCCCTTGACCTTGAACTTGCCCGCCGCCGACTCCACCCAGGCGGCCACGGCGTTCCCGGCCGGGAGGGCGACCACCGTCGCCTCGAGGGCCGGCGTCACGACGGGCACCGGGAGATCGATGGGCGCGGCCCAGCTCTGGGTGCCCGGGTCGTAGGTCGAGGCCTTGGCGTAGTCGGTGCCGCCGCTGATCACGTTGAAGGCGACGAAGCCCCGGCCGTTGGCCGAGAGGGCGACCTGGGGGCCGAACACCTCGTCGGTGGCCACGTTGTAGACGGTGAGGTCGATGTTCGGGGTGTTCCCGTTGGCCAGCACCCCGGTCGAGACTCCCGCCGCCAGGTAGTAGTCGCTGGTCGTTCCGATCTGCACGTCGCACGCCGCGATCACCTCGCCGAAATAGTTCGCGGCCACGGAGTAGTCGCCCAGGTTGGTGCTGGCGGTGTACGAGAGGTCGCTCTGCCAGACGCCGTCCGAGGTGGTGAACGTGCTCTGGAAGGGAATCAGGGCCCGGCCCTGCAGATCCTTGATCTCCGCGGTGAGCTTCACCGTGTACTCGGTTCCCACCGCCAGCCCGGCGCCGAGGGGGGTGAAGGTCTCCTGGGTGGCGTTGGCGCTGGCGGTGTAATCGCCGAAGGTCTCGAAGCCCTGGCCGTCGACGATGAAGGTGGTGTCCTTCACGCCGGCGTCGGCGATCGCCTCGGAGAAGGTGGCGGTCACCGTCGCCCCGACCGCGGTGACGCCGGTCGCCTGGTTCGCCGGCACGATGTTCGTCACCACCGGGCCGGGCCGCACGAAGCAGACGTTGAGGTCCGGGTTGCAGTAGGCGGCCGGGTTCTTGGCCGTGCAGTCGGCGTCGGTCGAGCATTCCGTCCCGAACCCGCTGCAGCCGGAGGCGGCCAGCGCCCCGGCCATCGAAAGCCACGCTGCGATCCTGATTCGTGCCTTCATCGTCAGAAGCTCCCCGCGACCATCGCCCCGCCACCTCCGGGCATCATCGCCGGCGACACCGAGACTCCGCCGCTCGAGCTCTGACCTCCGGCCACGAAGAGCATGACCACGCCTCCGATCAGCGCCGCCGCTCCCACGCCTCCGGCGATGGCGGCCACCGTCTGTTTGGACTTGATGGAATCGTTGGTGGACTGGAAGGTGCTCTCGTAGCCGGCGGGGAAGACCCCGTTGGTCTGCTGGTTGGTGAGGTCGTTCTTCGAGGAGTTGGCCGAGAGCCACTCCACCACCCCCACCGCCACGCCGGCCACGCCCACCCCGGTGAGGATCCACCCTGCGGTGCGGAGCCCGGCCCCGCCGTCGCCCTGCGTCTTGGACACCGCCGCCGGGGGAGCGGCGGTGGCGCTCGGAGTCGGCGCTGCCGCCGCCGGCGGCCGCACCGGTGCGGCCGGGACCGTTGCCGCCGCCACGCCGGCAGCGGCTCCACCGGCCGCCACCCCTGCAGCGGCCGCACCCGCCGCCCCACCTGTCTTGGAGACCAGCTCCACCTGAGGCCCGGCACGGCCGGTGGCGAAGTAGCCGGCCATCATCCCGAGCGCCTCGCCCTCCGGTGCCCCCGGCGCGAGCTTGACCCGCACCGTCCGCTGCTCGGCGCCGCCGGCCGCCACCTCGGTCACCGTCGAGTACTGGTCCGCCCCCGACGTCTCGGCGCGCACGCCGTAGATCCTGCTCGCCCCGACGAGCGGGATGAGTCGCGCCAGCGCACCGCTCACGTCCGGGAGCGCCTCCACGCAGGGCCCCCCGTCAGGGGCCACCGCGCCCTCCACCGACTGGGCGAGCTCCAGCGGCTTGACCACCGCCGGGGGCGCGGGCACGGTCACCTTCCGTCCCAGGCCCCGGTAGCCCCAGTCCACCTCCACCCGGTAGTCGCCGGTCGGGACCCGGATGGAGAGGGGTGCGTTCCCCATCCGCTTCCCGCCCACGTACACCCGCTTGCCCGACGGCGACACGGCCACGTCCAGGCGGTTGGTGGGCTGCTTCTTGACCGCCTTCTTCACGTCCGCGGCGAAGCGCTGGAACGAGGGCGGGTAGACGGTCGTGTCCGGCTTGTAGTCCGGGTCGACCCGGAACACCCGGGCCAGCGAGGCCTCGGCCGCCGCCCGGTCGGTCTTGAGCTGCATCTGGGCCAGGAAGGTGAGCATGTCCCGCTCCGTCGCCCAGCGCGTGTCGGAGGGAGCGACCCGGGTGATGTCCTCCAGCGCCCGGTTCAGGGTGGCCAGCGCCGCGTCCGGCTTGTCGGAGTAGAAATCGCTCCGCGCCGAGCTCAGCGAGCCGTTGAGCTCGGGGATGGTCCGCTCGGCCACGCCGCCGAACGGGGCGGCCGTCTCCGCCTCGGTCTGCACCGAGGGGCCATAGCGCTGCGTGAGCGCGGCGCGGAAGCTGCGCGCGGCGATGGCGTTCCCGGCCACGCTGCACTGACCGACCGCCACCACCGCGCTCCGATCCTGGGCGACGGCGCCGGAGGCCACCAGCAACCCCAACACTCCCATCCAAGCGCGCATCGCCCCTCCCCTGCCCGAACCGCCGGCCCGGGCCTCACTCGGAGATGAAATTGTGCTTCAGCGTCCGTGTCTTCCCGGATTCGATGGTCACCGTCCAGACCTTGGCCTTGCGGTTCACCAGCCGGACCTCGTGCGTGCCGGGCGCCAGTCGGAGAGGCTTGCTCGCCCCCTCGATGTCGCCGTAGGGCTTCCCGTCCACGGTCAGCTTCCCCCAGGGCGTCGCCTCCACCACCAGGAAACCGGGCGGGCCGGCGTGGGCCGTCGCCGGAGGCGCGGGAGCCGCCACCGCCGGCTCGACCGCGGCCGGCGCGGGCGTGGGCGCGGGGTGCGACGGCTGGGAGGCCGCAGGCGGAGCGGGCGGAGCGGGCCCCGCAGCCGGCTGGGGCTCGGGGTTGGTCCGTACCGGAGCGGGAGTCTGCGGGGCGGCCGCGGGCGACATCCCCCGGCCGGCGAAGAACAGCCCGCCGCCGACGAGTACCAGCGCCGCACCGCCGAGCGCGGCCAGGACCAGGCGGCGCATCCCGCCGGCCAGCCCGGCCGCCTCGAGGTCGCGCGTCACCACCGACGGCGTTCCGAATCCACCCTCGGTGATCCCGGTCTCGGGAGGAGAACGCTTGCCGCTGGGCTTGGTCCGGGTCAGGGCGTAGGCCGAGGTGTCCCCACCGGGAGGCGGCATCTCCGGGGCGGGCGTTCCTCCGCGCGCGGTCAGGCCCTCCGCGGACCGCGAGCCACTGCCGCGCGGAACCGTCCCCGGCTGAGAGGGCATCACCAGCTGGAGCGGAAGGTCGGGCTCGGCCTGCTCGGGCCGCAGCTCGTCCGGGAAGAGCGAGCGCAGGAAGAGGCCGACATCCCCGTCCTCCGGGGAGCCGGTGTGCTGGATGACGTATTGCTGCAGGGCGCGCTCGAACTCGTGGGCGGTCTGGTAGCGCGCCGCCGGGCTGCGCTCCAGCGCCTTGAGGACGATGGCCGAGAGCCCGGCGTCCACCTCCGGGTTGAGTTGCGAGGGAGGCTCGATGGGGCGCTCCTGGACGGCACGGAGCACGGCCACGTCGCTGTCCCCGTCGAACAGCCGTCCCTGGGTGAGCAGCTCCCAGAGGGTGATGCCCAGGGCGAAGATGTCGGTGCGGGCGTCGACCACGTCCGCGCGGGCCTGCTCCGGGGACATGTAGGCGAACTTGCCCTTCAGCATCCCCACCGTGCTCGCCCGGTTGCCCGCCTTGGCGATGCCGAAGTCGGTGAGCTTGACCGATCCGTCGAAGGAGATGAGGACGTTGTGCGGGGTGACGTCGCGGTGGACGAGGTTGAGCGCCCGACCGTGGTCGGTCATCCGGTGGGCGTAGGAGAGGCCGCGCGCCACCTCCAGCGCGATCTCCGCCGCCAGGACGGGACGCAC
>Ga0187765_10001110_pt1 | contig 10327 bp, 7 predicted proteins | sample 0216_QUI02_MP05__3_FD_133018 | JGI IMG/M metagenome (GOLD analysis project Ga0187765, IMG submission 133018) | Tropical peat soil microbial communities from peatlands in Department of Meta, Colombia - 0216_QUI02_MP05_10_MG | ecosystem: Environmental > Terrestrial > Soil > Wetlands > Peat ...
CGTACACCTCGAATGCGAACCCGACCGGACCGACCAGCGGCCACCCGGTCGACACGGTCCAATACGTGTAGCTCTTCGGCGCCAGGCTGCCACTGCCGCTGCGCCAGTAGGCCGCGAAGTTGAGGTCGAGCGCGATCGCGCCGAACTCGTGGCTCGAGATGAGTATCGCGCCGGCGTCGGTCGTTCCGGTTCCAGTTCCGGTGGTAGTCGAGCCGGTGGGGAACTTGATCGCCGGCTCCACCGCTACCTCCCCGAGAAAGGGTAGGCCCTGAAAGACTCGCCACTTCACATCGAGCACGAAGTCGCCGATGCCCGAGCCGGATGGCTTCTGTCCGCTGCGCGCGATCCAGATCCCGACGAGGCCGAGCTGGAGGCGCGGCGCGAGCCCAACCTTGAGCGTGGTGGGCGTCGACGCGACCCGAGAGGATCCCTGGGCATCCTCCTCGAAGCCGGATTCGACCTCCACCCACGCGGGGGCCACCGTGCCGGCGTGCGTCGCGAGCGTCGGACGCTCGGGCTGCACGGCATGCGGGTCGCTCTCTTCCTGGGCGAGTGCCTGACGACACAGCATCAGGAGAGCGACGAGCGCCCACCGTCCGGCGCCGACACGCGCGCGCGTGGGGCGTCGGGCGCCGACTCGACGTTCCCTCACCGCCGCCCGTGGCCGAATGGTGACCGCACCGCGCTCTCGCCTCCCCTGCGCATCTCGCCGGAGCTTTCGACTGTTGCCGCCGTGAAGTATACGCCATCGGCGCCGGACGGCTCGCTCGCAACGCCCACGCATCTGCGCGGGCTCGCACCACCCGGTGGCGCGGCGGTATGGCGTGATTCGCTCTCTACTCGGTAGCTGGTCAACTCGCGCACGGGCCGGTATTCTCCGACACCATGCGCAAACGATCGGTATGCGGCCTCGTGGCCGTTGCGCTCTGCGCGCCACTCGCCGTCGGCGTGGCGGCGGCCCAGAACCCCTACCAGCCGACATCGCGTACGGCGGCGTCCACTCCGAGCAGCGTCTCCGACGTCAAGATCGGTCTCGTCCGCGATCCCCAGCTCGCCGCGGCTCTCGGCGATGTCTCGGCCGACCGAATTCGGGCAAACGACTCGATGCTCATCTCCTTCGGCACGCGTAACACGCTCAGCGACACGGTGTCGAAGACGCGCGGCATCGGCGCCGCACGGCGGTGGATCTTCGAGACGCTCTCGGGCTACAGCCGGGCGTGCGGAGGTTGCCTCAAGGTGGAGTACGATGCGGCGATGATGGTCATGGACCGGCATCCCCAGAAGCCCACGGTGAACGTGGTGAACGTGCTGGCGTGGCTCCCGGGTCGCGATACGACGCGGGTGCTCGTCATCGGTGGCCACTACGATTCGTGCGTCTGCGCGATCGACCGCTTCGACAGCACCAGCGATGCGCCCGGAGCGGACGATGACGGCTCCGGCTCGTCGGCGATGATCGAGCTGGCACGCGTCTTCTCGAAACGCTATCCGCGCGGCCTCGAAGCGACGGTGATCTTCGCCCTCTACGCCGGCGAGGAGCAGGGGCTCTTCGGCTCCACCCACCTCGCCGAGCGCTTGCACAACGCCAAGTACCGCGTCGTGGCCGGCATGACGAACGATATCGTCGGCAACGTCGTGGCGGACGACGGGCGCACCGATTCCACGTCGATGCGCATCTACGGCGCGGATCCGGACAACGGACCGAGCCGGGAGCTGGCGCGTTACGTCTGGGGGTTGGGGTCCATCTACCAGCCCGACTTCGCCGTTCTCCCGACCTTCCGCCTCGACCGCATCAATCGCGGCGGCGACCACATCCCGTTCGTGCGGGCGGGCGACGCCGGACTCCGGTTCACCGAGCGCCTGGAGAACTACAAGCGGCAACACCTGCCGACCGACACCTTCAACCACGTGAACTTCGGGTACGTGGCGCGGGTGGCCCGCCTCGATGCGGCCACCGTCGGCTCGTTGGCCAGCGCGCCCGCGGTGCCCGACAGCGCCTCGGCGGCGCGCGACTCCGCCTCCGGCGGCCAGGCGTGGCGCCTCAGCTGGAAGCCCGTACCCGGCGCCGCCCGCTACGAAGTCCTCGTCAGGCGGACGACCGATGCGACGTACACCAAGGTCATCGACGCCGGCAGCGGCACATCCTATCTCCTCGCCGACCAGCTGGACGACCTCTGGGCCGGTGTCCGCGCCGTCGGCGCGAACGGGCATCGGTCGCTGGCGGTGGTGGTCCCTCCGCCGGCCTTCGTGACGCGATGACCGAGGCCGCGCGCTTCACGCACGTCACCGCGGATCTCGTTGGCGTGAAGCCGCACGCGCTCGGCGACGCTCCCGCCTTGAGCGGCCTGCTCATCGCCGCCGCCGGCGCCGCCGGCTTTTCCACCATCGGCGCCCCGGTCGTGCGAGCGCTCCCCGATGGCGGCGTGACGGCCGTTCTTCTTCTCGACGCCTGCCACATCGCGCTCCACGCCTTCCCTGAGAAGGAGCTGCTGCTTCTGGACATCCTGGCGCCGGCCACGCGCGACTCGCGCAAAGCGGTCGAGGTCTTCACGCGACGGCTCGCTCCCCGCGAGGTCCGCAACGCGTCGCACGCTCGGGGATGAGCGAGCTGCTCGCGGCGCGGAACCTAGCGGCCGCGCATCTGGTGGTGGTGGGCCTGATTCTCGTGTGGGATCTCTGGGTCGCACGTCGAACCGCGCAGCTTCGCTCGAGCCCGCGCCTCATCGCCTTGTTGAGCGCCCTCGCCGGCCTCCTGCTGATCCCGGCGTTCACCGTTCTCCTCGTCTCCTCTTCGCTCCTGACCGGCCGCGCGCTCTACACCATCGCATGGGTCTGGCCGCTCACGACGACGTTGATCGCCGGCCAGGCGGTCCTCGCCGTGCGCCGCGGGCTGGCCGCGCCGGCGATCGGCATTCCGATCGCGGCCTTCGACATCCTCCTGGCCGCGATCTCGATCATTCAGTACGCCGTTTTTCGCGGCCTGCCCGTGGCGCAACCGCTGCTGGCACTCGTCGCGGCCTCGCGAGGCGCTCTCGCGCTCACGGTGCAGCCCCGCGCCCTCCTCCTGCCGCAGTTCGCCTATGTCCCCATCCTGGCGCCGTCCGCTCCGTCACGGCGCGGAGGAGGAACGGTGCTCCGGACCGCTGTGGCCACCGTCGCCGCCCTTTGGGGAACGCTCATCGTCCTCGACGTGCCGGCGGCGGCGATCGCCGTCCGTAGCTACGCCTCCCACGGCACGCTCCCGATCCAGGAGCGGGCCGACAGCGACTTCGCGGTCGGGCTCAAGATCCTACCGACGCTCGACGGTGGTCCGCCACCACTCGCGCTCGAACGCGATCTCGGCCTGGCCGACTCGTTAGGCGTCGGCGCCCTCAGCATCTATCTGACGCCCGACGGGGCTTCGGGTGCGGTGCTCGACTCCCTCGAGCGGACGCTCGACGCGGAGCGCGGCGACAAGCTGCTCCTGGTGGCCCTCGACCTGTCGGGGGAGCCGCCACTCGCCCTGACGCAGCGCGAGAGCTACTTCGCCGCCCGGGCCGCCGATCTCGAGCGGATCGTCACCCGCCTCCACCCCGACTTCGTCGTCCCGGTCGTGGATCCGAATGGGGCCGCGGCGCGCGCGCTCGGTGGCATGGCGGCGGATGACTGGGTGGCCTATCTCCGCGATGCCGCCACCCGGGTGCACGCCGTCGGGAGCGGAAGGACGGGCGTCATGGTCCACACGGCCGGCACCGGCCCGGCGGACAGTACGCTCTTCGCCTGGGCGGCCGCCCTCGGCTCACCAGTCGATGCCGTCGGCGTGAGCCTCTTCCCCTGGCTCAACGGTGCCGCGACACTCGAGGCGCACACGAAGACGCTCGACCGATGGCTCGCGGCGCGCGGGGGGACCTCCCCCGTATGGGTGCTCGAAGCCGGCGGCTTTCCGTTGAGTCATGGCGAACAATCGCAAGCCGACGCGATTCTTGGCTCTCTCTCCTGGGCCACCGGTCACGAGGGCGTGAAGGGGTTCGTCGTCTTCGAGGCGAGCGATTACGCCACGCCGCTCGGCCTCCGCGCCGCCGACGGGCGCCTGCGGCCGGCCGCGCGGGCCGTCTCCCGCGGCATCAAGGCGCTCGGTCCCTGACCGGCGCCCTTCCCGCGACGTCAGACCTCCTTCCCCACTCCCCGCACCAATCCCTCCACCACACGATCGGGGTCGAAGCGTGACTTGGCGAGATCCTGGATCGACCCGGCGGTAACGGCGAGCACGCGCGCGTCGAATTCTTCCAGTTCGCCGAGTCCCCGACCGAAGAGCCAGGCGTCAGCGATGTCTCCTAGCACCGCGGCGCCGCTCTGCAGCCGAATCGCCTGCGTCCCGAGGGCGTACGCCTTGGCCTGCTCGAGTTCCCGGTCGGTAACCGGCGACTCGCGCAGCAGTGCGAATTGCTCGAGCAACCCCTGCCGTGCCGTCTCCTCGAGCTCGGGCGATGTGGCGATATAGGAGACGAACATCCCGGCGAGCCGCCGCTCGCTGGAGAAGGCGGACACAGTGTACGCCAGCGACCGCTGCTCTCTCAGCGCGTCGAAGAAGCGGCCTCCCAAGCCGCTCGCGATGCCGGCGAGGATCCGGGCAGCGAATCGCGCGTCGTCCTCGCGACTCGGGCTTGGAAATCCCATCGCGAGCGCTGTCTGCGCCTTGCTGCGAGACTCCGCCAAACGGACCGAGGTCACCGGCCACTGCGGCGCCTCGAGCAAGCGCCGCACACCGCCGCGGAGATCGCCGAACATGCGCGACGCCGCGGCGGCAGCCGCATCGGGTGACACGTCCCCCATGATCGCCACCAGCGCTTCGCCCTCGATCAGGCGTTCCCGATGCCACGCTCTGACGAGCGCCGCATCGAGCGTCGGGAGCGACGCGTCGGTCCCACTCGCCGGCACGCCATAAGGGTGTCCGGCAAAAGCCGCCTCGCCTAACAAGCGCAGGGGATAGCGGTGCATGTCGTCGCGCAGGAGGGCGAGGTCGGCGAGAGCGAGCGTCCGCTCGGTCTCGAATGCCTCGTCGGGGATGACGGGGTGCTGGACGACGTCGCCGAGCAGGTCGAGCGCCTTGTCGAGGTGCTTCGAGGGCACCGAGAGTCCCCAGCCGAAGCTTTCCGATCCTGCGACCGAGCTGATGCTCCCGCCGAGGAGCTCCGACTCCTCGGCGATCTGATCCGCGGTCCGGCGGTCGGTGCCTTTGATGGCCGTGCGCGCGAGGAGTGAGGTGAGTCCGGCCCGGTTCGCCGGCTCGTCGCAGGCGCCCCCGGACGCGTAAACGCCGATATGCACCAGCGGGACGGTGCCCCTCCGCCTCACGAGGATCGGCACTCCACGCGGAGTGCGAAAGACATCGACGCCCGCCTCGACCCGCTCGCGGCGCGGTGACGACGGGGACGTGCGCGCGACCGTTGCCGCCGCAGGGGCACTCGGCACGGCGCCATTCCGCCGCGGCTCCCCATCCTCGCGTGACAACGCCGCCAGGACACCCGGCGCGTCCTCGACGTTGGGGATGAACGAGGCCTCGCGCGCAGGCCGGAACACCGTCAGGCCTGCGTTTCCTGGTCCGAGATGCCGGCGCACGGCCGCGTCTACGTCGGATGGTGTGGCGGCGAGGATGGTCTCGAGGTATCGCTCTCCCAAGGCCCATTCGCCGAGCGCCTCCCACTCGGCGAGGTAGTTGGCCTGCCCTTCCATCGATTCCAGCCGGCGGATCCACCGCGACTCGAAGAGCTGCCGGGCGCGCACGAGCTCCTCCTCGCGCACACCGCCGCCGCGCAGCTCCTGCACCTCGCTCCACATCGCGGCCGTCGCGGCCACCGCGCGATCGGGTGGCCCCTCGGCGTGCGTGGTGAAGACGCCGAGCGCAGTCGGCGTGTAGTTGTGGGCGCTGATGGACGCCACGAGTCGCCGCTCGCGCACGCCGCGATAGAGACGCGATGCGCGGCCGGCGCCGAGCACCACGGCGGCGAGGTCGAGCAGCGGCGTGTCCGGGTGCGCAGTCCCGGGCGTTCGCCACCCGAAGGCGATCTGCGTCTGCGTCACATCCCCGGAGAGCTCCCGATAGCGGAAGCCGTCGTGGGCCGGCTCCGTCGGGCCGGTGTCCCGCGTCACCGACACGTCCTCCAGCGACCCGTAGCGCCGCTCGACCTCGCCGACGACACGGTCCGGGTCGACGTCGCCAACGATGCTCAGAATGGTCTCGCGCGGACGGTACATCGTCCGGTAGAAGCCAAGAACGTCGGCCCTTGTCAGGCGGCGCAGGCCGGCTTCCCGCCCGATGCGCCACCGGCCGATGCGATGGCGGTCGTGGAGCAGCTCGTAGAGCGTCTCGACCGTCACTGCCGATGGGTTATCCGCCTTGCGCTTCGCCTCCTGGATGATGACCTCGAGCTCGCGGGCCAGCTCGGTCGCATCGATCACCGAGTCGGCGAAGGCGTCGGCCTGTAGCTCGAGTCCACGGTCGAAGCTCGTCGCCGGCAGCACGGTGTAGTAGCTCGTGTGGTCGTAGATCGTGCCGGCATTGAGATAGCCGCCGGCCGCCTTCGTCTGTCGTGCGATCTCCCCGACGCCGAGCCGGTGGGTGCCCTTGAAGTACATGTGCTCGAGCACGTGGGCGATGCCGACCTGCTCGTCGCTCTCGTCGAAGTATCCTGCCCGCACCCAGGTGACGATCGCCACTACCGGGGCACTCGCGTCGCGCCGCACGAGGAGGGTGAGCCCGTTGTCGAGGCGGTGGCGACGCACCGACTCGACCGGGATCAGCGGCGCCGACATGGTCTCAGGCTGCTAGCGGGCGATAGTGGATGGCCACCAGGCCGAGCACGAACGTGGTGATGCCGTATCCGATGGTCCAGAGCATCACGTGATGACTGCCCACGTCGCCTCGAACCATCGTCCCGGCCAGGAGCGTGAGGTGGTGCGAGGGAGGGAGAATGATGTCGATGACCCGAGCGAGCTTGCCGTCGTCCGGCGGGAAGAATCCTCGCGCCAGAAGCGAGAGCATCCAGATGATGCCAAGGAGCATCCAGTCGAAGCGGGTGACGGCGGAGAGCAGGAAGCCGAGCCCGCCGAAGACGAGAAAGTAGAGGGTGACGAAGAGCAGCGGCCCTTCGAGGCGCACCGGGTGAATGACCAGGCCATACGTGACGACGAAGAGCCCCGCCGCTGCCACGGTTCCCGCCCAGGACACCAGGAAGGTCTGCGCGTAGTAGCGGGCGGCCGACACCGGTTTCGAGAAGAGGAAGCGGAAGTAGTGGAACCGGCGATCGTTCGCGACGATGCCGTTCACAGCGATCAGCGTGGCGAGGGGTGCGAAGGCGAGCAGAAATCCCGCGAGCGCCTCGGTGGCCGCGACGCCGCTGCGGAACGCATCGGGCGCTCCGGGACCCACGGTCTGGAGCGCGAAGAGGACGAGTAGCCCCGCCACGATCAACGTCGCGGCGCCGCGCTCCACCGCATAGTCACGCGCCTGCCAGAGCAGGTACCGACCGAGCCTTCCCCTCATCAGGCCACCTCCTCCCCCACCACGTCGCGGAACTGCCGCTCCAACGATGAGTACGCCGGCGAAACGCCGCGCACTGCCGCACCTCGCGCGATGAGCGCCGCCAACCCCTCGTTGAGCGCCCGCACACTCGCCACCCTCGTCTCGAACTCGTGCGGCGCTACCTGAAGCGCCGCCGGAAAAACCGACGCCACGATCTGCTCTCCTTCGGCCACGAGAATCCGGTAGGCGAGGGACGCACCGTCGCCGTTCATCGACCGGAGGTCCACCATCCGGCGAAGCGAGCCGCGGTCGATGATGGCGACGCGATCGGCCACGCGCTCGAGCTCGTCCAGGTTGTGAGATGCAATCAGCATCACCCGGTGCGGCGCACGGAGCTCGCGTACCAGCTCGCGGAAGCGCTGCGTCCAAACGGGGTCGAGCCCGTGCGTCGGCTCGTCGAGGATGAGGATCGCCTCGTCACGCAGAATGGCCTGCGCGAGCCCAAGTCGCTGCTCGGTCCCCTTCGATAACTCCTTCACTCGCTTGTCGCGGTGCTCGACCAGGGCAAGCCGCTCGATCACATCGTCCACACGGCGCTTCGCCTCCCGGTCGCCCAGCCCGGAGAGAAGTGCATACCGCATGAGCGCGCCGCGCAGCGTCCACGCCGGAGGGATGGCAACCAGTTCCGAGAGGTAGCCGATGCCGTTGCGCTGGACATACTCGCGAGGCAAGGACCCCCGAATCGAGACGCGCCCTGCGGTGGGGCGGTGGTAGCCGAGGATGAGCCCGATGAGCGTGCTCTTCCCGGCTCCGTTCGGACCGGCCAGCCCGAGTATCTCTCCCGGAGAGATCTCGAGTGTGAAGTCCTTCACGGCGACCACCGGCCGCTTGAAGAGCGGGCGATAGATCTTCGTCACGCGATCGAAGGTGATCACGGCTTCACCGCCGGCGGCGCAGAGTCCGTAGCCACGCACGCGGACCAACTTCCCGCACCGGCGCGGTTGAGCCAGGTCGCCGCCTCATCGCGGCGGCCGAGCTTCGTCAGAGTGCAGGCCAGATAACCCTGCGCGGCGGTGTCGCGCGGCTCGATGCGGAGCGACCGCACGTAACTGCGTCGCGCCGCCTCGAAGTCCTCACCGGCGAGATCCGGCCGCTGCAGCGAGAGGAACTTCTCGCCGCGAGCGAGGAAGAGTCCCCCCAGCTCACGATGAATCACAGCATTTCCAGGCTCGAGCTCGACCGCCTGCTTGAGCTCCGTCCCGGCCGTCGAGAGGTCCCCCTCGTCCCGGGCGATGCGCGCGAGGTACAGGTGCGGCATGGCGAGGGTCGGCGCCTCACGAACCGCACGCGCGAAGTCGGCCCGCGCCTCTTCCCGATGGCCCGCCGTGTACGCCGCAACCCCGTCGCGATAGGACCTCGGCATCCCTCCCACGCCCACGAGAGCGGCCAAGGCCACCAAGACTCCCGCAACAAGCGCCAGCCAGATCGTCCGTCGGGAGGCGAGAGGGGCACGATCGGTCGTGAGAGCGCGGGCCGCCGATGGAGCGGGCGACGGCGCCAGAGGAGCCTCGCTCGCAGTGGAGGCGGCGGAGAGCGACGCCATGGCCAACGGTGCCGGCGGGTCCAGCGCATCCAACGCCGCCCGGGCGGCGCTGGCGGCGTCCGCCGGCAGCTCCTCACCCCCGGTCGCCCGCGCGCTCAACGCCTGGAGCTGAAGCACGGCGTGCGCCTGCGCCAGCGTGATCAGGTCGCGCTGGCGCAGCTCGCGGATCAGTGGCTGGCCGGCGAACGTCGAGTCGCCGAGCCGCTCCTGGAGGGCGGTTTGCACGTGGGTCCAAATCTCGGTCAGATGAGCCGCGCGGTCGGTGGGCGACGTCGCGGCGTGTAGCGCGACGAGAGCAGCGCGCGCCGGTCCCAGCGGATCGGGATCGGCGCGCGACACCCGCTCAGTCACCGCACGATGCGGAGAAGCCCCGCGTTCGCGCTGCCGCGGATGAAGGCCTCCGCGTCGCTGGTGGAGATCTTCACACCGGTGAGGGAGTAGCAGCGACGCGCTTCGGTGGCCATGAAGTCCTGCAGCGAGCGTCCCGACATTCCGCGGCTCGCGTCACGCATCTCGCGGACGATCCGGTCCCAGCTCCCGCAGAACTCACGACCGTCGCTCGTCAAGATGCTGTGCTCGATCGCCTCTTCCCGCCGCCGCTCGGCGAGCTCGTTGAGTAGCGTGCCGAAGAGCTCGAGCTGGCCACGCTCTCGCGCCTCCGCCTCCTCCTGAAGGCGGCGCTCGATGTCGCCGAGCATCTCGTCGATGTCGCTCGGGTCCACGGACAGCTCGCCGAGCCGCTGCTCCCACAACCGCAGCTCCGGATCCCCATCGTTGAGCTTGTAGAGGGATTTCTTCAGCTCGACCAGCCGCCAGATCCCGAGCTCCTCCCAGTGATCCTCGGGAGAAGTCTGGTCGAGATGATAGAGCGCGTTCTCGTAGTCGCCACGGTCGTACAGAATGTTGGCGAGGTAGATGCGCGCTTCGGTGTGGTCGGCGTCGTGCTGGAGAGCGCGTTGCAGGTGGGTGATGGCCGCCTGGTCATCGCCCAACCGATGGTGCACGTAGCCGAGACAGGCGACCGCCTCGGCGTTTCCCTCCGCCTCGCGGGCGGCGGCGGCGAAGTATTCGCGTGCCTCCTCGATCAAGTCCTCGCGAAAGAGCGCGCGCCCGACCTGGAGCACCAGGTCGACATCGTCCTCGAAGCCGAGCTCGAGGAGCTTGCGGAAATGCCGGAGAGCCGCATCGCGTTGGCCGAACTTGAGCAACGTCTCGCCCAACCCCGC
>Ga0187765_10001111_pt1 | contig 10324 bp, 6 predicted proteins | sample 0216_QUI02_MP05__3_FD_133018 | JGI IMG/M metagenome (GOLD analysis project Ga0187765, IMG submission 133018) | Tropical peat soil microbial communities from peatlands in Department of Meta, Colombia - 0216_QUI02_MP05_10_MG | ecosystem: Environmental > Terrestrial > Soil > Wetlands > Peat ...
GGCCGCGCGCGCCGCGAAATTCGAACTCAGTCTGCACGAAAAACTCGTCGGTTTTCTGCCGCATTACGCGCCTTATGCCGCGCGCTGGCATCAGTTCTTCAATTTGCGGAACCGCAGCACAATTTTGCGCAAGATGTCGCAATTGATCGCGGGCTTCTCATCTCGCCGCAATCTGCCGAAATGGCGCAAGGATACGTACCGCGACCGCTCGGATTGGCACTACACCACGCGGGAAGAAAATGCGCGCGCACGGGAAGTGGTGCTGTTTGCCGATACCTTCAACCGCTATTTCGAGCATGAAAATCTCGATGCTGCGCTCGATGTGCTCGTGGCCGGCGGCTACCGCGTTTATGCGCCGTTTCCGGCAAACCCCGACGAGCGGCCGCTGTGTTGCGGCCGCACCTTTCTTTCGGTCGGCATGGTTGAAGAGGCGCGCCGCGAAATGCAGCGCACATTGGATGCGCTGGCGCCTTACGTTGCGCGTGGCATACCGGTTGTCGGCCTCGAGCCCAGTTGTCTCTTCACGTTCCGCGATGAGTTGCCAGCTTTGGTGAAAGGCGATGCGGTTGATGCGTTGGCGGCAAACGCTTTCCTGTTCGAGGAATTCGTTGCCCGCGAGCACAAGCAAGGCCGTCTGAATTTGCCGCTCGGGGCTTTGCCGAAAAAGGCGCTTCTGCACGGGCATTGCCATCAGAAGGCGTTCGACGCCATGGGCGCGGTCGAGAGCACGCTCCGGCTGATCCCGCAGCTTTCCGTGGAAACGATTGAATCCAGTTGTTGTGGCATGGCGGGCAGTTTTGGCTATGACGCTGCCACCATCGACGTCTCGCTCAAGATGGGCGAGCTTTCGTTGTTGCCGGCGGTACGACGCGCGCAAGCCGATGCGTTGATCGTGGCCGACGGCACGTCCTGCCGCCACCAGATCCAGGACGGCAGCGAGCGGGAAGCCATGCACGTCGCCCGCGTGCTGGCGATGAGCGTTGCGGCGGCTGGCCTGACCGCCGATGCAACGTCATAATGCGCGAATGCCGGCCAAGCTCTTTCCGACATCGCTTGTAGGGTCCTATCCGCAGCCGGATTGGTTGATCGACCGAGCGCGTCTCTCGAAGATGGTGCCGCGTGTACGAATGGACGATCTCTGGCTGATCGAACCGGAAGAGCTCGAAGCGAAGCAAGACGAGGCGACCCTGCTTTCTATCCACGATCAGGAACGTGCCGGGCTCGACATCATCACGGATGGCGAGCAACGCCGCGAAAGCTATTCCAACCGCTTCGCAACTGCGCTCGAAGGGGTCGACACGGCGAATCCCGGCTCGACCTTGAATCGAAGTGGCAAGTCGATCCCGGTTCCACGCGTTACCGGCAGGATCCGGCGCAAACATCCGGTCGAGTTGCGCGATTTGCAGTTTCTTCGTGCCAACACAAAGAAGACTGTAAAGATGACGGTGCCGGGCCCGTTCACGATGTCGAAGCAGGCACAGAACGAATTCTACCAATCCGACGAAGCCATGGCGCTCGACTATGCGATAGCGGTGAACGAGGAAATTAGGGATTTGTTCGCTGCCGGCGCCGACATTGTGCAAATCGATGAGCCGTGGATGCAGCAGCATCCCGACAACGCGCGCGCATACGGCTTGAAAGCGCTCGATCGCGCTCTTGATGGCGTGACCGGCACGGTGGCGGTGCATTTGTGCTTTGGCTATGCGGCCGTCGTGCACGACAAGCCGACCGGCTACTCATTTTTGCCCGAACTGGAAGGCTCGAAAGCGGCGCAGGTCTCGATCGAGGCGGCGCAGCCCAGGCTCGATCTCAATGTTCTGCAGCGGCTGCCGTCGAAAACCATCATCCTCGGTGTCATTGATCTGTCCGACATGACCGTCGAGACCCCCGAGATCGTCGCCGCCCGTATCCGCAAGGCATTGCCGCATGCGCCCGCCAGCCACATCGTGATTGCGCCCGATTGCGGCATGAAATACCTGCCGCGGGAGGTGGCCTTCGGGAAGATGCAGGCAATGGTGCAGGGCGCGGAGATCGCGCGCCGGGAACAGCGCGACAATTAGACGGACTGCGGCTTGCGCTCGGGCCCAATACCCGCAAAATGGTGCCAAATAACAAGGACAGCACGGTCCAATTCCAACGGAACCGCTGCGAAACAACAACGGGAGGATGGGATGAAGCGCTACTTTGTTGCGAGTACAGCCGTCGTCGCCATTGCACTGGCGCATGCGCCGGCGATGGCCTGGGAGCCGACCAAGCCGGTTGAAATCGTGGTCGCCGCTGGGGCAGGCGGTGCCTCCGATCAAATGGCACGCATGATCCAGGCCGCAGTGCAGAAGAACAATCTGATGAAGCAGCCGTTCGTTGTCTCGCTCAAGGGCGGCGCGTCCGGTGCGGAAGCGCTGATGTACATGAAATCGAGTGATGGCGACCCCAATCGGCTGCTGCTCGCTTATTCACTGATTTACATGCTGCCGCTGTCGGCAAAGATTCCGTTCAATTGGCGCGAACTCTCGCCGATCGCAGTGACCGCGATGGACGAGTTCGTGCTTTGGGATAACACCGAGCTGCCGTACAAGAACGTCAAGGAATTTGTAGACGCGGCCAAAGCCTCGCCACAACCGTTCAAAATGGGCGGCACTGGGTCCAAGCGCGAAGATCACATTTTGACTGTGTTCATGGAGAAGAAGACCGGCGCGAAGTTCGCTTATCTGCCTTACAAGTCGGGCGGCGAGGCGGCGACGCAACTGGTCGGAAATCACACCGCATCCAACGTCAATAATCCGTCGGAGAATCTCGAAGTGTGGCGCGCCGGCCAGGTACGTGCGCTGTGCGTATTCGACAAGGAACGCATCGCCTACAAAACAAAGGTGACCGACAAGCAATCGTGGAATGACATCCCGACCTGCAAGGAGGAGGGCCTCGATGTGCAGTACCTGATGCTGCGCGCTTTCTTCCTTCCCGGCAAAGTGACACCTGAACAATCGGCCTTCTACGTCGATCTGCTCAAGAAGGTTTCGGAGACCGCCGAATACAAGGACTACATGGAAAAGCAGGCGCTCAAGCCGATCTTCCTGACCGGAAAGGATATGCTTAACTTCCTGGAGGAAGACGACAAACTGAACTCGAGCCTGATGAATGAAGCCGGCTTTGTCGCGAAGTAGTCTCACCTGACGGCATTGCTCCCCGGTTTTCGGATGGAAGATCGGGAGCCTCGCCACTGACTACTGTTTTCGTCCAGACAACGGAGAGGTGGTCCGCAAAGCGGACCAAGCGCATGTCTTCGACCGAACCCGAAATTGCCGTCGACGATCCGACCGCACCGGCGGAAGATTCGCCCGCTATTACCAGCACGCGCGTCGTTGAAACGATTGTCTACATCGTCCTGCTTGCATTGGCACTGCTGCTGGGGTTCGACAACTGGCGGACCGGGATGGGCTGGGAGGCGGAAGGTCCGCAGGCGGGTTATTTCCCGTTCTATCTGTCGATCGTTCTGGCTGCCGCCAGTCTCTACGGGCTCGTCGACATTTTTATTAGCCGCGCGGCATCCGGCGAGACTTTTGTCACGCGCGATCAATTTCGCCGTGTAATGCAGGTCTTCGTACCGACATTCCTGTTCTGCCTGTTCACGCAATGGCTCGGTCTCTATGTGGCGAGCTTCATTCTGATTGCCGGTTTCATGTGGATGGTCGGCCGCATCGCGTTGTGGAAGTCGATCGTCACAAGCCTGGTGTTCTCACTGGCGATGTTTGTCACTTTTGAAATTGCATTCGACGTCATCATGCCGAAGGGGCCGCTTGAAGCCCTGTTCGGTTTCTAAGGCCGTAAAGGCGGGATTGCGACGATGGAAGCGTTCGGCCTTCTGATCCACGGGTTTGCCGTCCTGCTGACGTGGAAGACACTCGCCTTGATGATGGTCGGCTTGGTGCTGGGTGTGTTCGTCGGCGTATTGCCGGGGCTCGGCGGACCGAATGGCGTGGCTATCTTGTTGCCCCTCACATTCTCGATGGATCCGACATCCGCCATCGTGATGTTGTCCTGCATTTATTGGGGCGCGCTGTTCGGCGGCGCCATCACCTCGATCCTGTTCAATATTCCCGGTGAGGCCTGGTCGGTCGCCACGACCTTCGACGGTTATCCGATGGCGCAACAGGGCAAGGCAGCCGAGGCGCTGACGGCGGCCTTTACCTCATCGTTCATCGGCTCACTGTTTGCGGTGCTGCTCATCACGTTTCTGGCGCCCGGCATTGCATCCTTTGCGTTGCGGTTTGGTCCGCCGGAGTTCTTCGCTGTTTATCTGCTGACTTTTTGCTCGTTCGTCGGTTTGGGACGTGAGGCAAAACACAAGACCATCATTTCAATGGCGCTCGGCCTGCTGCTCGCCGGCGTCGGCATGGATACCGTGTCCGGTCAGCTGCGCATGACATTCGGCCTGAGTGAATTACTGCGCGGCATCAATTTCCTCGTCGCGGTCATCGGTCTGTTCGGCATCAGCGAAATCCTGCTCACCATGGAGGAGCGGCTCGCGCTGCGCGGGCACGCTGCACGTATCAGCTTGAGGGTATTGCTGAATGTCTGGATGGATCTGCCCCGTTACTGGGTCACGCTGCTGCGATCCTCAGTCATCGGCGCCTGGCTCGGCATTACGCCCGGTGGTGCGATCGCAGCATCGTTCATGGGCTATAATCTTGCCAAGCGTTTCTCCAAGGACTCCGACAGCTTCGGAAAGGGCCGCATCGAGGGTGTGTTCGCGCCGGAAACGGCGGCGCATGCCTCAGGGACCGCGGCTCTGCTGCCGATGCTGGCGCTTGGAATTCCCGGCTCCGGCACCGCCGCAATCCTGCTTGGCGGACTCATGGTGTGGGGACTTAATCCTGGGCCACTGTTATTCGTGGAACACAAGGATTTTGTCTGGGGACTGATCGCCTCCATGTATCTCGGCAATATCGTGGGCCTGGTGATTGTTCTCACTACTGTGCCGGTTTTTGCCGCCGTTCTCCGCGTGCCGTTTGCGGCCATTGCGCCAATGATCGTGGTGTCATGCGCGATCGGCGCCTACGCCATCCAGAATGCGATCTTCGATATCTGGCTGATGCTGATTTTCGGCGTCATCGGTTACGTGTTCAAGAAGATCGGCATTCCATTGGCGCCATTCACGCTCGCGCTTGTGCTTGGCAGCCGTGCGGAAGATGCATTCCGCTTGTCGATGATCGGATCCGCCGGCGACCTGCGGGTGTTCTGGTCAAATGCGCTGGTTGGTTCCATCACCACACTGGCAATTGTGCTGCTGTTCTGGCCCGTCATCGGCAAGGCCATCGGGCATGTCAGCGCATTTGTGCAGCCCGCCAAACGCACGAGCTGAGTCGTCGCCTTATTCCGCCGGTCCGGGCTCGGCTGCCGCGCTTCGGCGCGTGGGTGCCGTTCTCCGTACCGTCGGCATCGCCAGCCGCGCAACGACAGGGATCACCAGCAGACTGCAGATCGGTGACAGCAGCATGCCGCCGACAATCACGCAGGCGAGCGGTTGCTGCACCTGCGAGCCGATGCCGGTGGAAATCGCCGCGGGCACCAGGCCGATGCAGGCGGACAATCCGGTCATGAAAATCTGGCGCATTCGCGCTTGTGCCGAACCGATAATCGCTTCTTCCTTGCCAAATCCCTCGTCCAGGCGTCGGCGGATATAGGACACGAGCAGAATTCCATCCATGGCCGAGACGCCGAACAGGGAAATGAAGCCGACAGCGGCGGACACGCTGGCGTTCAGGCCGAATAGATAGAGCCCGAGAATGCCACCGCAGACCGCGAACGGAATGCCGCACAATGCGATCAGGCTGTCGCGCACGGAATTGAACAGGCTGTAAAGCAGCATCATGATCAGCAGCAGGCTGAGCGGAACGATAATCGCGAGCCGCTTCTTCGCTTCCACCAGCGCGCCGAATTCGCCGGACCACTCCAGCCGGTAGCCCTCCTTCAGCTGAACGTTTTTGGCGATCCGCGTCTGCGCGTCGGCAACGGTCGATCCGAGGTCGCGGCCGCGCACGCTGTATTTGATCGGAACGAAACGCTCGGTGTTCTGGCGGTAGATATAGGCCGCGCCGGTTTCCAGCCGCACTTCGGCAACGTCACCGAGGGCGATATATGCAGTCGGCGACTTTGGGTCGGAATTCGGCAAGGCGACCGGCACCGAGCGGATGGCGTCAATATTGTCGCGGTACTGCGCCGCAAGCCGTACTGTGAGCGGGAAATTCATCTCGCCTTCGTATATGCGGGTGACTTCCTGGCCGCCGATTGCAGCCTGAACGACCGTGTTCATGTCGTTGACGGTGATGCCGTAGCGTGCCGCTTTTGCGCGATCGACCTGGATCACGAGGTTCGGCTGGCCCAGTAGATTGAATGCGCCGGCGTCAGCAACGCCCGGCACCTTGGCGAGTTCGTTCTGGACGGCTTTCGATAGACGTTCCAGTTCGGCCAGATCACGGCCGAAGATCTTGACCGAGTTTTCGCCCTTCACGCCAGAGACCGCTTCCTCGATATTATCCTGGATATATTGCGAGAAGTTGAAGTCGATGCCGATGAATTCGCTCTCGAGGCGTGCCGACATCTCCTTCACGAGCTTTGGCTTGGTCAGGCCGTTTGGCCATTCCTCGAATGGTCTCAGCGGCACGAAGAATTCGGCGACGAATGAGCCGTCCGGATCGGTATCGGCCTCGCTGCGGTCTGGTTCGGACACGACCGTGCGTACGGGTGGGTAGCTGCCGATGACCGCGCGGATCTTGTTGACGGTTTCCCGGCCGGCTTCGAGCGTGATCGTGGGCGGGAGCAATGCGCGGATCCACAGGTTGCCTTCTTCCAGTTTGGGCAGGAATTCCGTGCCCAGCCGCATGCCGAGGCCGCCGCAGAAGACGAGAAATGCCAGAGCGATCATCGCCGCCATCCGGGCATTGCGCACGGCAAGCGCGAGCACGCGCTGATACACCTCGCGGAGCTTGCGCACGAGGAACGTTTCGACTTCGCTCACTTTCTCTGGCAACAGGAGCGATGACATCACCGGCGTGACGGTGAAGGTCGCGATCACGGCGCCGATCAGCGCATAAGCGTAAGTGCGCGACATCGGCCCGAAGATCTGGCCTTCCACGCCTTGCATGGTGAACAACGGCAGGAAGGCGGCGATGGTAATGACGACCGAGAAGAAGATCGGCTTGTCGACCTCGACTGCCGCCGCCAGGATCCGGTGCAACCGATCGCCGCGGCTCACCTCCGATGGATGACGGGTCGCGTGATGTGCGAGATGGCGGAAGATGTTCTCCACCATGATCACGGTGCCGTCGACGATAATTCCGAGGTCGATGGCGCCGACCGACAGCAGATTGGCCGAATCTCCGCGCAGCACCGTAATGATGACCGCGAGGAACAGTGCAACCGGGATGGTCGCCGACACGATCAGCGCACAGCGTAAATTGCCGAGAAATATCCATTGAATGAGGAAGATCAGGGCGATGCCGAAAAGCATATTGTGCATCACGGTGCGTACCGTGATCGCAACGAGATCGCCACGATCGTAGTACGGTTCGATCTTGACGCCGGGCGGCAGACTGCCGTCGGTATTGATGCGTTCGATCGCGGCGCGTACGCGCGTCACCACGTCCATGGTGCGCTCGAGCTTCTGCATCAGCACGATCCCGAACAGGATGTCATCCTGGTCGTCGCGGCCTGCAATGCCGAGGCGCGGCGTGAAGCCGACCTGGTTATGGGCGATGTCCGAGAGAACAACAGGCAGTCCGCCCTGCTGGCTCACCACGATATTGTTGATGTCGCTGATCGAGCCAAGAGCGCCGACACCGCGCACATTGACCGATTGTTCACCCACTGCGATCGTGCGTCCGCCGACATTCGCGTTGCTGGTGGAAATCGCATTGATGATTTGCGGCAAGGTCAGGCCATAGGCCCGCATGCGGTCGAGGTCGATTTCGGCCTGATATTCCTTGGTTTTCCCGCCGAGCGGGGAAATGTCGGCGACACCCGGCACGATGCGTAATTTGCGTTCGACCACCCAGTCCTGCAGCGTCTTGAGCTGGATCAGGTCCATGCCCGGCGGACCTTTGAGCTGGTAGCGCAGGATTTCGCTGATGCCGCCAGCCGGCGAAATAACCGGCGTAACGATGGCCGGCAGTGTCGCATCCTTCAGGCGGTTGGTGACCTGCTGGCGCACAAAATTGTAGTCGCGGCCATATTCGAATTGCAGGCGGATAAAGCCGAGAGCGAATACCGTGTTCGAGCGGATGTAGGTCAGGCCGGGCGTGCTGGCGACCGCAATTTCCAGCGGAATGGTAACATAACGTTCGACTTCTTCGGGCGACTGGCCGGGATATTGTGCGATGATCTCAATGATCGGGGGGGCCGGATCGGGATAGGCTTCGACATTCATGGCGGTGAATGCCGCGTAGCCGACACCAATAAAAGCCGCGAAGGCGACCAACGCCAGTGGCCGCCGCGACAGGCAGAACGACATCAGACTACGCAACATGGATCTGTCAGCTTCCGGCGGCAGCGCGGTCGACGAACAGGCTGCCCTTGCTCACGACGCTTTCGCCCGCGTGCAGGCCATCAACAATCTGAATCATCGCCCCGCTGGAGATGCCGATTTTGATATCGCGCTTTTCGACGGATTGGTCGTTTCGCGCGACCCAGACATGGGCGGATTTTCCGTCGAAAATAACGGCATCGCGCGGCACCCCCAGCGATTTGTCTCCTTCACCGGTGAGAATAGTCACGCTTGCGAACATTTCAGGACGCAGCAGGCCTTCCTTATTATCGAGGGTCGCACGCACAAGCAGTCGTCGCGTGGACGCGTCGAGCGAGGTCGCGACGTAAGTAATATTCGCCGTGAATATGCGGTCAGGAAACGCCACAACGGAAAAATTCAGCGCTTGGCCGACGCGCACGTTTGGTGCTTCGGTTTCGCGCACGTACGCAACGAGCCAGACGGTCGACAGATCGCCGATGATGAACGTTGGATCGCTTGCGCTGGTATTCTGCGAAGATGTGTTGATGTATTGGCCGGGCCCGACCTTGCGCTGAATAACTGTGCCTGCGATCGGTGAATAGATCGTCATATGCGGACTAACGGCGCCGGTTTCACCGAATTTGGCGATTTCATCGTCAGTCATCCCCAGAATGCGTAGCCGATTGCGTGTCACCTCGAGTGAGGTCTGTGCAGAGCGCACGTCGTTTTCGGCTGCGCGGGTGGATGCTTGGGCCGTTTGCAGGTCGCGCAAAGCGCCGGCTCGCGAGTCATAGAGTGTCTTGTTCTGCTGCTCGACGATTTTGGCAAGTTCAAGCGCCGAGCGCGTTTTGTTCAGATTGGAAATCGCGGCGACATAGTCATTTTGTGTCTGCACCATGTCCGGCGCTTCCACGACGAATAGCGGCTGGCCCGCTTTTACAGAGTCGCCAGGTTTGGCGAGCAACTTGATCACACGGCCTGAGTAGGGCGAAAACACCAGCGTCGCACGGTCTTCGTCGACGGAAATCTTGCCCTCGGTCAGATGCTCGGTGCGGAATACAACATCCGTAACCGGGGAAATAGTCAGCGAAGACCATTGCTTCGGTGTTGGATAATACGCTGCACCTTCGCGGTGTCCTTGCGCCGCCTTATCCTGCTCGGCAACCTTGTCGGCGCCCGGCGCCCGTGTGGTTGCGTTGACCGCCAGCCAGGTACAAAAAACCAGCGCAATAACGGCAATTGCACCGTTGCGTGTAATTAGTTGCGGCTGCGCGAGCCGCGCGATCGTCGTTGTGATGAACTGCACCAAGGAATTCCGGATCCCCAAAGTTCCCTTTAATTGTCAGCGTTATAGTGAATTGCCGCGGCGTTGCGGCATTACCGCGAAATAAAGATTTGAACGTCGTTAAACCGCCAAGCGGGGAGGCATGGCGCTGAACCAGGCAGTCACACGACGGTATCCAAGGTCAAGTACGCAATTATGGGGTTTCAGGCCCGTTTTCCCTGCGGCAAAATTGCAAACGGCCTGTCACCGGCTATGCTCGACGCCGTTTTGGTGCAGTGCAATATATGCGGTCGCGATCGGCATGAGGTTACGTCTCGCCCCCCTTCATTTGGCCGTGCTCGCGGTCACCGGCGTCGGCATCGCTCCGGCATGGGCGGAAGACACGCCGGTTGCGCAAGGCATTACCGAGCCTTCGGTCGCCACCAGCCTGCCGCAGAATGGCGATGCGTCAGGGGGTCGCAAGGCGCTTTACGATCACGGCGTTTCATACAACCTGATCTGCACCGCCGATGTCCTGGGCAACGTGTCGGGCGGCATCA
>Ga0187765_10001113_pt1 | contig 10307 bp, 8 predicted proteins | sample 0216_QUI02_MP05__3_FD_133018 | JGI IMG/M metagenome (GOLD analysis project Ga0187765, IMG submission 133018) | Tropical peat soil microbial communities from peatlands in Department of Meta, Colombia - 0216_QUI02_MP05_10_MG | ecosystem: Environmental > Terrestrial > Soil > Wetlands > Peat ...
CTGCCGCCGGTCACGAAGGCCCCCCCGCACAAGCGGGCCGGGCTCGAGGAGTTCACCGGCAAGGTGATCGGGATCAGCTACGACCGGTTCGGCGACTTCATCGGGTTCGAGCTGCTGACGCTGACCGGGCATGAGCTCGGCTTCCACGGCCGTGAGCGGCGGATCGAGGATCTCGTGCGCGAGGCGTGGCTGGAGCGCCATCTGATCACCGTGCTCGCGCCGAAGCATGATCCCGACTGGCCATCGGAGATCATACTCCGGCGGCGCTAAGTACCGGCCGGGCCGCAGCCGCGGTCCTGGCCTGCGTCCTGGGCCGCGGCTCAAGTACCCTCGCGCTGGCCGCTCCCGCAGCCCTATAGCCCCGCTACCGTCCGCCTGACCTGGCACGGTCCGGCTTGCCGCGCATCGGCGACGTGCGCAGCGGAAGCGGTCATCATCGGTGAAAGAGCACTAGAGCACCAGGAGCACGGTCAGCAGCAGGGCGAGCGTGGCGATCACTAGTCCCGCCGCCGCGAGTGCCGTGCCGCGCTCGCCGGTGCGGCGAATCTGCCGGAGTGCCCCGACGCCCAAGACGAGGGCGGCAAGCTGCGGCAGGCCGGGGATCATGCTGCACACCAGGGCTGCCACCGCCAGTGAATTGGTCCGGCGGTCAGGTGCCGGGGCCAAGCCACTCCCGGGACTGGTGGACCATGATGCAGGCCGGCGCGCCGATGCTCCGGCCGGCAGGTCCGCGGACACGGCCGCGAGCTCCGCGTAGGTCTGCGCCGCGTAGGCCTGCCCCACCCGGGCGGAATGCTCCTCCGCGGTGAGACGCCCCTCGGCGAATGCTTCGCGCAGCACGCCGATGACGTGTTCCCGGTCTGCATCGGAGGCCCTCACGCGGGAGGCCGGCCCGCTTGCCGGGCCTGGACCGGTCAGCCCGGCCTGGGTGATCTCTGGTGCTGTCATCGCCTGTCTTCCTCACAACACGCCGCCGGGCTGCCAGGTTCGCAAGCCCGCCACGCCGGATCGTCAGCAACGCACTGTGCCGGCAGCGTGAATCTTGAGTCACCGCCTGGACACCGGGCGGCCCGGAGATGTGCAGCCATGTCCACTACGCTAGGGGCCGATCCGGCGCACGTCCTCAGTCCGGAGGCCGATTTCGGGGGTCAACCAGAAGGACCAGACCACCCGGGCCCCCCCAGACATGAGCCGCCGGTCTTCGGGGCCTTTGGGGCCGGGCTTCGGGCAGGCATTGTGATCTGGGATCAGCGTGCGCTCACGCGGCGCTCGCTGTCCGGCACGGCCGGGTTTCGGCCGGCTGTATCCGCCTGGCTGGCTACGCTTCGATCATGAAGCCTGCTACCGCGCCGGGCAGGCCGGCGGTCTGGACCCGCCGGCTGCTGTGCTGTGGTGTGGCTGCCGGGCCTGTGTTCGTCACGGCCTTTGCTGCTGAGGGCGCTGTCCGGGACGGCTACCAGCCGCTGCGCCATCCGGTCAGCTCGCTGGCGCTGGGCCCGGGCGGTTGGGTCCAGGCCGCGAACTTCGCTGTGACCGGCATCTTGGTTCTCGCCGCCGCCGCGGGACTGTCCCGGGCTGGCGATCGTGCGGCCGGTACCGGGGCCGGGCCGGCCCTGATCGGCGCGGCAGGCGCCGGGCTCATCGGCTCGGCCATCTTCCCCACCGACCCGGTCAGCGGCTACCCGCCGGGAACACCCGGCCTGCCGCGTGCACCCAGCCGCGCGGGCACGGTGCACAATCTGGCCGCCATCCCGGTGTTTCTCGGCCTGCCCGCCGCCGCGGCCGGCGCCAGCTGGCGCTGTTTCCGGACCGGCCAGCGCCGATGGGGCCTGTACTGCGCGGGCACCGCGATCACCATGCCGACGGCCATGGCGCTGGCCGCTGCGGGCTTTAGCCAATCACCGCGCCTGGTGCGTGTTGGCGGACTGTTCCAGCGCGCCAGCATCGTGACCGGCTTCGCGTGGCTCACCGCCCAATCGGCACGAGCACTCCAGCACGCCCCCGCCACCCGCATCGCCAGACCACCAGCAACCTGACCCGGCCCCTCGCGTCCGCCAGGTCTCTGCGCGCGTAACGCGGCAGATCCGGACGTTCTGGTGCCCGGGCGGGTATGCATAACCATGCAAGCAGTCGGGCGATCGGAGTGAGCACTGCTGTACTGGTCGTCGGTCCTGACTTGTGCTCAAGGGCACGGTGGGAGGTCACAAATAAGCCATAGGCGCGAAGCGCGGGCACCTCTGGTTATGCGCAGCTGGTCCGGGCTTACCTCCGGACTCGGCGCGAGTGAACATGCGGGAGCTAACTCCCACCGCGCTCGGCCTGCTGACCCCACTGGGCGAGCTCGCGGCGGGTGGCCAGGGTGTCCGGATGCTCGGCGCCCAGGACCCGCTCGCGGATGGGCAGCAGCGCGGCGTACTGGTCGTGGGCCCCGGCCGCATCGCCAGCCAACCCAGTCCAGTGGGCGAGGTTGCCGCGGGTCTTCAGGGTGTCCGGGTGCTCGGCGCCCTCGACCCGCACGCGGATGGGCAGCAGCGCGGCGTACTGGTCGCGGGCCCCGGCCGCATCCCCCGCTACCCCGGTCCAGTGGGCGAGTTCGTGGCGGGTGGTCAGGGTGTCCGGATGCTCGGCGTCCAGGACCCGCTCGCGGATGGGCAGCAGCGCGGCGAACTGGTCGCGGGCCCCGGCCGCGTCCCCCGCCTGCCCGGTGAAGGTAGCGAGATTGCCGCGGATGAACAAAGTGTCCGGGTGTTCGGCGCCCAGGATCCGCTCGCGGATGGGCAGGAGCGCGGCGAACTGGTCGCGGGCCCCGGCCGCATCCCCAGCCAACCCGGTCCAGTAAGCGAGGTTGCCGCGGGTGGCCAGGGTGTCCGGATGCTCGGCGCCCAGGACCCGCTGGAGGATGGGCAGCAGCGCGGCGTACTGGTCGCGGGCCCCGGCCGCATCCCCCGCCTCCCCGGCCCAGTAAGCAACGCTGATCCGGGCGACCATGGTGTCCCGGTGCTCCGGCCCGTAGGCGTCATCCGACAGATGGGCATCGGCGATCAGCTGAAACAGGTCCCGGGCCGCCGGATAGCTGCCGCTATAGCCGAGGTAGTTCGCGATCCGCCACATGCCGCCACTGGTCAGGCGCAGGACGGCCTGGGCGTGCGGCAGCAGCATCGCGTACACCGGCCACGCCGCGGGCAGGGCCGGGTTGGCGGGGATTGCGGCCTCGACGAGAGCCGCGGCAGCCTGCTCCCACTGGCTGGCCACCTCTGCCGATACCTGGGCACGGGTGACGGCCTGGACCAGGCGGTGCACCAGCACCAGGCCGTCCCCGGCCGGGGTGACCAGCGAGTAGCGGCGCAGTGCGGCGACCGCATCCCCCGCCGCGACCAGATCGCCCAGCAGCGCCCCAGCCGTGGCCGCGACCTCCGGGGAGAGCTCATCCGCAGCCCGCGTATCGGCGAGCAGCACGGCCAGCGGCACCGGCTCGGGCGCCAGGCAGGCCAGCAGCCGCAGCAGCCCGGCCGCGCTGGGCGCCGATTCCTCCAGCCGGCGCAACGCCAGCGACCAGGTGGTGGCGACCGTCTGGTCGTACCCGGTCGGCTCACCGCGCGCCAGCAAATCGTCCCGGCGCTGCCGGATCGATCCCAGGTATCCCGCCAGGCTGCCCGCGGTGGCCTGGACGTACGCGGCGGCCTGCTCCAGCGCCAGCGGCAGCCCGCCCAGCTCCTCGGCCAGCTCCAAGGCCGCCTGCCGATCCGTGTCGCCGCTGCGGTCTGCCAGGAACTCCGCGGCGATCTCCGGGTCAAGCACCGGCACATCCAGCGCCTGGCCGGGTGGCCAGATCTGGTCCCGGCTGGTGATCAGCACCCGGCCGCGTCCGGCCGGGGGGACGAGCGGCGCGACCGAGGCCCGGTCCGGCGCGTTGTCGAACACCAGCAGCCACCCGGCCGAGTGGGTGGCCAGGGCCCCATGCACCGACACCACCGGGTCTCCGCCATCCCCGGCCCCGAGCTGGGCCGCTAGCTCACCGAACCCGGCCGCCAGCACCGTCGGGTCCTCGGCCGGGAACTGCCACGCCACGCCGACCTCGCCCAGGTGGCGGTACGCGTACTCCAAAGCCACGCTGGTCTTGCCCGCCCCGCCCAGCCCGTACAACGCCACCACCCGCGGCCACGTGCCATCATCGCCGGTGAACCGCGTGTTCAGCTCCGTCAGCAGCTCCTCACGCCCAGCCAAAAACACTGGCCGCGGCGCCAACCGCAGCACAGGGCCCACGGCCGCCCGGCCCGCAGGCCGCTGGTCCAGCTTGGCCAGCGCCGCCTGGATCCCGGTGCTCAGCCCCTGGATCAAGCTCCCCTCATCGCTGAACTGCGCCGGGCGCACCTCAGCCTCGACCTCCGCCCGGAAAGCCCACACCAGCACCGCCCTCGACTGATCCTGAAGATCGGACAGGCTGACGTCGGGAATGCTGGTGCGCAACAGCGCGACCCGCGGGATGCCACACCGGCCGGCCCGTCGGAACTCCAGCTGTGTGATAGACAGCCTCTCCGGGTTGCCATCGGCTGGCACGAACCCATACCGGTGCCCCAAGATCAGCACATAAAGATCACACATGCCGATCTCATCCAGGGAGCTCTCGCGCACGGTTTCGCCGCTGGGCGTGTAACTGTGGACCGGCTGATGCCCCGCCGCCACCAGCCAATCCAGCACCGCCTGCCGCTCTGGCTTCAGGTCGGCGATCGTAGACGACACATATACCTTGGCCACCACTCACCCCCCCACAAGCCGCTGACCCACCACCCAGCGGCCCGCCCACCGCTTGCCCGCTCGCAGCCTGTGACCTAACCATCGCACGACGCCGCCTCGCCATACCAGCCCATGCCATCAAGTGCATATGCGGTACGGGGTTCCCCTGAAACCGTGGAGACTTTGGTCAATGCGGATTTTGTTTCCGCCTGCGGTTTCCCTTGCCCAGCCGCTCGCAGGCCAGGCGGAAGGCCTTCGCGGTGTTTTCGCTGCCCTGGCCGGTGTGGAACACCACCCCGGGCACCTGGCCGCCGCGGACCGCGATCGCCATGGCCAGCGCACTCAGACAGGCCGGGCCATGTCGGCAACAGATCGCCGAGCAGGTGAGGAAGCAACCTGACAGCCCGCTCGCGTACGAGAACTTCCGCGCTTTGCCGTGTCCACTGCGGCATGAGCGGATGTCAGCAATGATGAGGCGTTCGCTCGGGCAGGGGATGGTGATGAGGCAACCAACACTATTCCTGACTGTGGGACTCCCAGGCACCGGGAAGACCACTGCTGCGCGGCGCATAGAGATCGAGCAGAACGCACTTCGTCTCACGAAGGACGAATGGGTGAAGGCTCTCTACGGGCACGAGAATCCGCCGTCGGCCCAGGACGTGATCGAAGGACGGCTCATCCAGATCGGGCTGCGCGCCCTCGAACTCGGGAACAACGTCGTGATCGACTACGGCCTCTGGGGCCGCGACGAGCGCTCCGCTCTGCGGCAGGCAGCAGTAGACCTGGGCGCGAGGGTGGACATGGGCTACTTCGAACTCACCCCAGCCCAGCAGCGGAGCCGGCTTGAACGGCGCCTAGCCGAAGCGCCACACACGACTTGGCATATATCCGACGAGGAAGTCGTCGAATGGGCTGCCCGCATCGACATCCCAACGCCAGGTGAACTCGACGGCAGTGAACCTATTGATGACCCACCGGCTGGGTTCGCGACATGGCACGAGTGGCGCAGGTATCGCTGGCCGCCGTCGGTCTCCTGACGCCTGCTTCTTCACCTGGCGTTCCACCTGGTTGGGTGCTACGCAGCACCGCTGCCGCGGCCAGGCCGCAGCAGGGTGCCTTGCTTGTAGCCGGCGCGGCCTTTGTGGGTCCGCGCCGCGTCACCGCACAGCGCGCCGTCTTACATGCCGCCGCTGGAGTCGGCCCTGCCCTCGGCGCGCCTGGCAAGCGCGAACTCGGTCGGAGCCCCCTCCTGGAGCATGTAGAAGCAGCCGTTAAGGCCGCTAAACGTCGTCTGGATGCCAGTTACCGACATGTCCGCGAGGTTCCCAGCGTAGGTGGTTCGCGAGTTGTTGAACGCAAACATCAGCTCCCCGGCCACTGCTACCCATTGCCCGGTGTAGCCTTCGCCGTTGCTCCAGGTACCGTCCGCGTTGATGGTCATGGGTGTGGAGCCGTACGCACCCTCACAGCCCCAGCTGAAGTACAGGGTCCAGCTTCCAGGAACCGACATTGTTCTCCCCCTTTGCCCCGAATGCCACAAATGAGCCTTTGACCGCGTAACTCCCCCAGGGGCCCCAGCAGTATCTGTGGCATGACCGCCCGCCTTTTGCGGGCTTATTCCGTTCATACGCCCGTGGTCACCAGCCGTCAAGGAGCGGCAACGAGAGGTGCAAGCGCGACACGGCTTAGGCTCCGGGCGATCTACATCAGCCAGCGTCCCCAGCGCAGGCAACAGCCCATCGTCGAACAAGCGCTACCCAGAAGTTGTATCGCCACAGAAAGCGCGGTGGGGGATCGTGGATCTAACGGTGTTTCCGGCCCAGAAAGCAGAATTACAACGCGAGGGGCTGTCGCAGGAGCGTAGCGACGTAGCATCAATCGCCAGTGCGAATGCCATCCGACGCATAAACGTGCGTCGGTGCAACTCACTCACATTGGCATGGCCCGATGTCGCGGGCTGCGGAGACTGTCAGCGCGGGTGAATCGCTGACCTGGTGCGCTTCGCTACCGCCTTCAGAGCGTTGGTGACGATGCTCAGTGGGGCGCTTGCGCACCCGGCTGGCAGCGGAATGCCGCCGTCCAGGCAGCACTGGACGAGTGGCTTGCTGGGATACGGCGGTTGCGGGAATGCTGGCTCCTTTCCTGTTGGCGCGATGTCCAGGTTCTTTGCCGCGTTTGCGTTTGCCACGATCGGCGCGGCCCAGGCCTGCACCTCGGCCAGGCTGGGCAGCTGTCCAGCGGCGGGCGCCCTGGGATTGCTGAAGGCCAGCGGCTCGCTCAGGTCGCCGAAGGCGAACCAGCGGAAGTCGCTCAGCGCGGGCGCCAGGTTCGACCCGTGACTGGCACCGTCGCCGAAGGCGAGGTAGAGGAGTTTCAGGGTCGAGGTGTGATCATAGGGGGTGCTGCACACCCGGCCGCCGACCGACCACGGGGAAATGACGAAGGCTGGGACCCGGAATCCCGCGCCGACCGGCCAGTAGCTGGGATAGGAGGTTGCGGCGCCTGGCGGTGGCATCGACCCGTCGGGTGCCAGCCACTCGCCCGCGGCACCCGCCGCCGGTGTCGGCGGAGGCACGTGGTCGAAGTGCCCGTCACATTCGTCGTAGTTGACGATCAGTACTGTGTCCTGCCAGTAGTTGTATGCAGCACCGGGATTGGCGGAGTCGAGCAGGCTCCATACCTTGCTGTAAACGTTCGCGATACCGGCGGGTGAGTACGTGGGATGCTCGGTGTCAGGCCACGGAGGTATGACCCACGACACCTGCGGCAGCTGGCCGCTGGCCACGTCGGCCTCGAACTGGCCGGGGCCGGGCCGGTAGGTGGGATTCGGCGCAGGCGCCTCGGTTTTCAGCTGCGGCCAGTCGGTGAAGTAAGTGAGCACGTTGAGATCCATATACGGGCAGGACTGCGGAGATGGGTAGGGTCCCGCCTCGTCGTAGACAGCCCAGGTGACGCCGCGGTCGGTCAGCATCTTGGCGTAGGGCGCCCATTGCAGGCTGCCAAACGCGTTGCTATTAGGCGGCGTGCCGGTGTCCACCGCCGCCTGGCCGGTGCTCTGGCCGATGCTGCCGCTCATCAGGTATAGCCGGTTCGGCCCGGTCGGGCCGAGCGCCGAGGCGAAATAGCTGTCGCACACCGTGAACGCCTGGGCCAGCCTAAAGTGATAGGGAATGCTCTCGTGGAGGTAGTAGGCCAGGCAGCTCTGCGGCGTGTCGGTCAGCGGCACGGATGTGAGCCAGCCGTTCATCTGCCCACCGTTCCAGTACCCGTGCATGGACGGCCAGTCGTGATAGCAGCCGGGGGTGGCCTCGGTGTAAGTCGTGGTGTCGAAGGGCCATGGCTGCAGTCCGTTCAGCAGGCCGGGGCAGGGCTGCGTGAACACGCCGGGAATGGCGTTCGGATCGGCGAAGCCGATCGCACCGTTCAGCGTGCCGAAGTACTCATCGAACGACCGGTTCTCCTGGGTCATGATGACGACATGCCCGACGTTGGCCGCCACCTCCGCGCCTGTGCCCACCGTCAACTCCTCCCCCCGCGTGGTTACAGCTTGATCCGGTCCGCCGCCGCTGCCAATAGCTGACAGAACCAGGGGCAAGACCTGGCCGCCCGGCGGGCACACAATCAGTCACGACGCCTGCGGGATCCCAGCGAGCATCCTCACCCGTCCTTGTCTACGGTCCCTCATCGGCAGAGTCGGACGCTGGGCCTGGGCATCCAGTCGCACAGCCCGGTTCGGCTCGCCGAGCGGTGGGCATCCGGCCGACCGGGCCGCCGTCTCGCCCGGGCCGGCTGCCCGGACACACCCGGCCGCCCAAAGCTCAGCCGGCTACCAACAGCCACCAGGAAGACGACAGGCAAGTAGCCTGACGACTCATCAGCCCTGTCCGTTAAAGCGGGGCAACCTCAGATGGCGAACCGCACCAGTCGACTCGCGAGGGTGCCACGTTCGCCGCCACTCAGTCGAGACAGAACTCGTTGCCCTCGATGTCCTGCATCACGAGGCACGACTCGTTGTCTTCATCGGCAAGCAGTAGCCGCACGCGTACCGCGCCGAGCGGGACCAGTCGCGCGCATTCGGCCTCAAGCGCGGCCAGGCGCTCTTCACCCACGAGCCCGGTGCCGACCCGCACGTCAAGATGCAGCCGATTCTTGACGACCTTGCCTTCGGGAACGCGCTGGAAGTACAGTCGCGGGCCCACACCTGAGGGATCAATGCATGCGAACCATGAACCCTGATCCTCAGGCGGCAGCGAGCGATTGAAGTCGTCCCAGGTGGCGAACCCCTCCGGTGGCGGCGGTACAACGTAGCCCAACACCTCGCACCAGAAACGAGCGAGGTGCTCAGGTTCCGCGCAGTCGAAGGTGACTTGGACCTGCTTGACCGACGCCATCGGTCCACCATAGAGGCGGGGTCTTCGCCGTCTCCACGGGCCCCGCCCCTGGCTAGGTTGTGGGCGCGGGTCTGAGCCTAGTGGTGCCGGGCAGGCCCGCTGCCGCCCGTGCCGGTGGGCCCTCAGCTGATGACCGCGAAGATCTCCCAGGAGCCAGGCACGCCCTTCAGTTGGTGGACGCCGCGGCTTTCCAGCCGGATCGGGGCGCCCGCGACCAGGTCGCGGATGGTCCTGGAGACCAAGATCTCACCCGGGCCGGCCAGCGCGGCGACCCGGGCGCCGGTGTGCACGGCGATACCCCGGACCTCGCCGCCGGGGCTGTGTTCCATCTCGCCGGTATGCACCCCGGCGCGGACCTGCAGGCCGAGCGCGCGCACGCCGTCGCGCACCGCCTCGGCGCAGGCGATCGCCCGCGCCGGGCTGTCGAACAAGGTCAGCGCGCCGTCGCCGGCGGTGTCCACCAGCCGGCCCTGGTAGCGCTCCAGCTGCCTGCGGACCAGCTGATGGAAGCCGTCGATCAGCTCGCGGAACCGGCTGTCGCCGATCTCGGCGGCCAGCTGGGTCGAGCCCACCACGTCCACGAACAGCACCGTGGCCAGGAACCGGTCAGGACTGGGCAGCGGCCGCGCGCCGGTCACGAATTCCTCGATGGCATCCAGCACCTGGTCGGCGTCGCCGACGAAGTAGAGCAGGTCGGCACCGGGGAACTCGAGGTACTTGGCGCCAGCGATGTGCTCGGCCAGATAGCGGGTGTGCTGCACCGGGAAAACGACGTTCGCCGCCTGGGCCATGACCAGCGTCGGCACGTTGACGGCTGGCAGCACGCTGCGCACGTCGACCTCAAACCACTGCCGGGCCATCGCCGCCGCCGTGGCCGGGCTGGCCGACATGCGCTGAACCTGCGCATACCACCGGCGGAAATTGTCATCAGCCGCCACCGCCGGGGCGACCAGGTCCAGGTCCGCCCCGGTGCCCCAGGTGCCCAAGACCGTATCAGCGATCTGGTCAATGGCAGCCTGATCCAGGCCCAGCGGATAACCGGCACCCGCGCGAAGCCGCGCATAGCCGCCCAGCAGGATGAGCGACTCGACCCGCCCGGGATGCGTCGCCGCGAACACCAGCGCGGGCGCGCAGCCCGCCAAGTTGCCCACCAGCACCGCCCGCTGGCAGCCGGTTTCGTCC
>Ga0187765_10001114_pt1 | contig 10305 bp, 9 predicted proteins | sample 0216_QUI02_MP05__3_FD_133018 | JGI IMG/M metagenome (GOLD analysis project Ga0187765, IMG submission 133018) | Tropical peat soil microbial communities from peatlands in Department of Meta, Colombia - 0216_QUI02_MP05_10_MG | ecosystem: Environmental > Terrestrial > Soil > Wetlands > Peat ...
CCGCGGCGCGGCGAATCGGCGTGCGCTCGTTCCTTGTCGGCCTTGTCATCGCCCTGACCTTTGCCGCCGTCGGCACCATCCTCTGGGTTGGCGGACACGACATGCTTGCAGGCCGCATTACGAGCGGGGAACTTTCCGCCTTTGTGTTCTATGCCGTCCTGGTTGCCGCCTCGGCGGGGACGATCAGCGAATTCCTGACCGAATTGCAACGTGCTGCAGGGGCGACAGAGCGGCTCGTCGAGCTGCTCGACACGAGATCCGAGATCGCAGCACCGGCAATGCCTGTCGCGTTGCCCGCACCGGCGTCGGGTGAGGTGACGTTTGAGAACGTCGTCTTCCATTATCCCTCACGCCCCGACCGGGCTGCCCTCGAAGGCATTACGCTCCGCGTTGCGCCCGGCGAGAAGGTGGCGCTTGTTGGGCCATCGGGGGCCGGCAAGACGACCGTGTTTCAATTGCTCCTGCGCTTTTACGATCCTCAATCGGGGAGGTTGCTGCTTGACGGTGTCGAGCTTGCGCAAACGGAACCGGCGGCGGTGCGCGCCCGGATCGGCTTGGTTCCCCAAGATCCGGTGATCTTCTCCGCGGACGCATGGGAGAACATCCGCTATGGACGCCCGGGGGCGAGCGACGAAGAAGTACGAGCTGCAGCCGAGTCCGCGGCCGCGTGCGAATTCCTCGACAGTTTGCCCGAGGGCTTCGCGAGTCATCTTGGCGAGCGCGGGGTGCGCCTTTCCGGTGGACAGCGCCAGCGCATCGCGATCGCGCGAGCGATTTTAAGAAATCCGACCTTGCTGTTGCTGGACGAGGCGACCAGTGCCCTCGATGCCGAAAGCGAACGGCTCGTTCAATCCGCACTTGAACGGCTCATGGCTGGCCGCACGACGCTTGTCATCGCGCATCGCCTTGCCACGGTCCTGAAATGCGACCGGATTGCGGTGATGGAGAATGGGCGCATCGTCGCCGAAGGCAGTCACGGCGAACTCATGCGTGCAGGCGGACTCTACGCGCGCCTCGCGGCACTCCAATTCGACGAGCGGCCGCTCCAAATTGGTGCGGCGGCGGCGCAGTAGCGCACGAATTCAGCGCTGGGTCAGTTTGAATTCGATGCGACGGTTTTTCGCATAGGCCGCCTCGGTCTCGGCCGGATCGATCGGCTGGAACTCGCCAAATCCGGCCGCGGAAAGGTGCTCGGGCGCGATTCCGTTGGCCGCAAGAAATTTCACGACCGCCGCTGCGCGCGCGGTGGAAAGCTCCCAATTCGACGGATAGCGCGCCGTGGTGATTGGCCGTTTGTCGGTATAGCCGTCCACTTCGAGGATCCAGTTGATCTGAGGTGGAATGCTGGGCACGATTTCCTTGAGCGTGGCCGCAAGTCGGCGAAGCGTCTCCTCTCCCTGCGGGTTGAGCTCGGCCGAGGCGGTCGGAAACAGGACTTCAGACTGGAAAACGAAACGATCGCCGACGATGCGGATGTCCTGGCGGTTGCCAAGAATTTCCCGCAACCGACCGAAAAATTCGGAGCGATAGCGGGCCAACTCCTCGACCTTGCTGGCGAGGGCCGCGTTGAGGCGAGTGCCGAGGTCGGCGATCTGCACATCTTTCTGCTTGTTCGCCGCTTCGGAAGCTTCGAGGGCCGCTTCGATCGCGGCGAGTTGGTCGCGGAGTGCGGCGATCTGGCGATTGAGAAGCTCGACCTGTTGGAGCGCTTCGGCGCTCAACTTCTTGTCCTTGTCGAGTTCGGCTTTGTCGTTCTCGATAGCTTGCAGCGCCGCATCGCGCTCGTCCTTTGCCTTATCCGCGTCCTGTGTTGCGCTTTCAGCGCGGCTGTTGGCGCTCGCTAGCTGCTCACTCAGCTTGTCGCGCTCGGTCGAGAGCTCGGACAGGCGACTAGCAAGCGTGTCGCGCTTCAGCGTCGAGCTTTGCAGCTCGGCTGAAAGCTGGGCCACGGAAATGCGCAGATCGGCGTTCGCCTTTCGCTCGAGGTTGAGCATTTCGGCAAGCTCCGCGACCTGACGATTGAGGCGCTTCAGAGCCTCGTCGCGGCCGGTCAGCACTTCCGAGAGCGTAAATTGCGCGACGACGAAAATAAGGAGGACGAAAATAAACGCGAGTACGAGGCTCGTCAGCGCATCCACGAAGCCCGGCCAGATGTTGACGCTGCGAAGCTGGCGTCGCGCCATCCGAATCCAACCCGGGCCCTACGACCCGGCCTCCTCTGCGAGATTGGCAATCGTGCGGGCGAGGAGCCGGATTTCGGCGCGTAGCTCGTCGACCGTCGATTGCCGCCCGCTCGCCATTTCTTCCACGAGACGCGAGAGATATACGTCCATGTTGCGTATGTGCGCCCGAGTCGATTCGTCGATTGCACCAGCGCCCGCGGCGTCGGCGAGCCGCGAAAGCACCGGCTTCATTTCCATCTGGCCTTCGACCAATTTGATCAAAAGCGACTGCTCGGCCCTCATCTGATCCGTGAGTTGAGCAAGCCGCTCCGTCAGCGTCAGCAGATGAGTGCTGGTCGCACCGCGATTTTCTTCTCCGCGCTGCACGGTCCGCTGCAGGCTGTCGAGGCTATCGGCCGTCTTTTCAAGAAGCGCTTCGATATACGCGGGAACCGACGTTTCACCTTCCGCGATGATGGATCCACTCGACAACCGCGTCAGTCCCGAAAGCCACTCCTCAAGGTCGTTATAGAAGAGATTTTGGGCCTGGCCGGCTTGAAGGTCGAGAAAGCCGAGAATTAGCGAACTCGCCAAGCCAAAGAGCGATGATGAAAACGACGTCCCCATGCCAGAAAGCGGGCGTTCAAGGCCAATCTTGAGATTGTTGAAGACGGTCGCCACGTCCTGTGAGCCGATTTCAAGTCCTTGAATCACGCGGCCCACGGAACTGACTGTGTCGAGCAAGCCCCAAAAGGTTCCGAGGAGGCCGAGAAAGATCATGAGCCCGATCAAGTAACGCGAAATGTCGCGAGATTCATCGAGCCTCGAACTGATACCGTCGAGGAGCGTGCGCATGGCCGTCGTGGAAAGCGAAAGTTGGCGGTCCTTGCGCTCACCGAGCATGGTCGCCATTGGCGCGAGCAGGCGCGGAGCCTGTCTCGAAAGGGATTGACGATCGCGCTTGTAGCTTTCAATCCAGGCAAGTTCCGGTCCGAGCTGGAAGACCTGGCGGAAGATAAAAATCACCCCGATAAGCGCTGCTCCCAGGATCATGCTGTTGAGCGGCACATTGTGAAGGAAGACGGTCTTGAGTTGGGAAAAGAGCAGCACGCCCACGGCAACGACGGCGAGCAGAAAGAGAACCATCCGGATCAGAAAACGTCTCATTCGCGTCATGATTTGTCCACGCACTCCATCGTCGTGACGATCGCCGTTGGGCTTCCGCTTTCCGCCCCCGTCGTTATTTTTCCTCGACCATGAGATCGACGCGGTCTGGCGATCCCCCGCCTTCGACCTTGTTGCCAAGCGCCTTCACATCGATCCGGGACGATGCGATGCCCTGATCGAGCAGGTATTTCCGCACAGCCAACGCACGATCGAGCGAGAGTCGCCGCACCTGGCTCGCTTGTTCGTCGGTGCCTGCCGCATATGCAAGTAATTGAACGCGCGCAGCGCTGGATTGCTTCAGCGTGTCGATGATCTTGTCGAGATCGCCGCGTGCGCTGTAGGGAAGTTCGCTGCCGCCAGCGCCAAAACTAATGCTGAGGGCGGGCTCAACAAATGATTGGCCGTTGCCGCCTGGCTTGCTTGGAGACGCGGTCGCGCCGCCAACTGCAACCTGGGTTGCCGGTTCCGACGCAGCCGGCGGTGGTGGGGTCTGGTCTGCCGTAAGAGGCGGTGATGGAGATGGCGGCGCTTGGGGGGAAGCGCTTGCCGGCAACGCCGGTTGCTGGCCGGCGGTCGCGCTTGGAACCGCGGTACCCTTACTCCCTGCCGCCGATGACTGCGCGCCGCTCGCCACCGACGACGAGGGAGGTGACGCCGTCGAGGCGGCGGCGACAGACGGACTTTGGGGCGTTGTCTTTTGCGTGGTCGGTTTGACCGGAATCAATGACGCGAAATCGGGCGCCGCACCCTTGGCGGGTGTCGCACCGTTTTCGCTCGATGCGTTTGCGACAGCCGACTTTCCCTCCGGATTCTGACCTGGTGGGCGAAGCACGATCGGCGCTTCCCCAGACGGCGTCGCCGCCGTGGACATTTTTGGTGGGGTCAGCGTAACCGATGGCCCCGCCGTCGCGGCGCCGGCACTTGCGGCTTTGTTTCCCGGCGCGTTCTGATTCTTGATGGCCTGATCGATTGCGGAGAGATCGACGATGACGTCAGCTTGGGCATGTTGATCCACGAAGACGGTTCGTTGCGCCAATACCCCGTGTTGGCTGCCGGCAGCGACGAGCGCGCCAAGGCCTGAGGCGAGCGCAACGGCAGCCTTTTTGCAACAAAGGGACGCCAACGAGCGCCCCTGGAACCCACGCGTCATGATTCCGCTGCCTCCAGCCGTCGGCTCTCATTAGCCTTGTCGGCCGACCGCCGCCGCACAATAGCCCAGCCCCGAAGACGCGACAACCGCCTTCGCCCGCCAAAACAGGCGTTTATGCGCTTTTCGGCCTTCGAATCGAACCGTGGGCCTTGCGCAGAATGTCGCCGAGCGGCTTGTGGAGCTTGTCGTTGGTGGCGAGGACGTTTCCACTCTTAAACACGCTCGTTCCACCGTCGATTTCGCTGACATAGCCGCCGGCCTCGCGCACCAAGAGGACGCCCGCGGCAATATCCCAGGGCTTGAGTCCGAATTCCCAGAAGCCATCGAAGCGGCCGGCTGCGATATAGGCGAGATCGAGCGATGCCGTTCCCATCCGACGGATGCCGGCGACTTCAGGCATCACGGCGGCGAACGTGCTGAAGAAGGCGTCATGTTCGCCATAACCGTGAAATGGGATGCCCGTTCCGATCAGGCACTCAGGCAGCTTGTCCCGCGCCGAGACCCGCAGTCGATGATCGTTCACATAGGCGCCCACACCCTTTTCCGTCCAGTAAAGCTCGTCCTTGATCGGCTCGAGGATGACGCCCGCAACGATCTCGCCATCGCGCTCGAGCCCGATTGAAATTGCAAAGTGCGGAATCCCGTGCAGGAAATTGGCGGTGCCATCGAGTGGGTCGACAATGAATCGATGCCGCCCATCGCCGCGTTCTTCGCCCGACTCCTCCATCAGAAGTCCAAACTCCGGACGCGACTTCTTGAGTTCGGTGCGCAAGATTTGCTCGGCCTTGAAATCCGCAGTCGATACGAAGTCGGACGGTCCCTTTTTCGAGACCTGAAGCTGCTCGACCTCGCCGAAGTCGCGCACGAGCCCGCGCGCTGCCTTCCGCGCCGCCCGCTCCATAATGTTGATGGTCGCAGATCTGATGGCCATGAGGCAGCGTCTCAATCCTTGGCGCGCTCGACATAACTCGCGTCGGCCGTGTTGACGACGACGCGTGTCCCAGCCTCGACGAAGGGCGGCACCATGACGCGCACGCCATTCTCAAGCATCGCCGGTTTGTATGAGGACGAGGCGGTTTGTCCCTTCACGACAGGGTCCGCTTCCGTGATCGTCATCGTGACCTTGTCGGGAAGCGTTACAGAGGCCGGGGTGCCTTCGATCAAATCGACCGTCACCTTCATGCCGTCTTGGAGGAATGCAGCCGGCTCGCCCACGATCTCCCGGTTAACGGCGAATTGCTCGAAGGATTCCGAATCCATGAAGGTGAGGGTCTCGGCGTCGCCATAGAGAAACGTGCATTCCTTCTCCTCGACCTGGAGCTTTTCGACCGTGTCGGCGGTGCGCCAGCGCTCATTGCTCTTGAGTCCGCTGCGCAGATCGCGCATTTCCACCTGAATAAACGCGCCACCCTTTCCAGGCGAAATGATTTGGATCTTCAAGACCGCCCACTGCTTGCCGTTATGCTCGATGATGTTGCCGGGGCGTATGGTATTGGCCTGGATTTTCATGACTTGACGATGCTCGCTGAAGGTTTCAGAGCTGGGCGTTGTCGTCCGTATCGGAAGTGGCGCGGACCCTAACAGCTCGGTCGGTGCGAGGCAACGGGTCAGCGGCGCCCCGCTTGTTCAAAAGGCACGCGGCCAGCCTCGGCAATCCCCGAGCGCTTTGTTTGGAAATGAGCGTTGGGGGGGATACAGCCGCTCGCCTGATGGGTCATGGGCGTGGACATATGGTACGAGGCCACTCTATGTGTCATTGAGATCGATCTTAGACGGCGCTGTGGTCGGCGCAAAAGTTCCGCTATATGGGTTCTAGGAGGGGTAAATCGCAAGCCAAATTCGAGCAGGACGCATAATGTCCGACAAAACGTGGTGGAATCGAGATGCGCTTGCCGCCCGCCTGCCCGCGCTGACAATGCGCGCGCAAGTCCTCGCCGCGATCCGCGCTCATTTCGCGTGCGAGGGTTTCATCGAGGTTGAAACGCCATACCTCCAGGTTAGTCCGGGGATGGAACCCCACATCATGGCGCTAGCGACCGAATTGACCGAGCCACTGCACGGTGGCGTGCGTCGGCTCTATCTGCACACGTCCCCGGAATTCGCGATGAAGAAGCTGCTCGTCGGCGGTGTGGAGCGGCTCTTCCAGCTGGCGCGCGTATGGCGCGATGGGGAACGCTCGCCTATCCACCATCCCGAGTTCACCATGCTCGAATGGTATCGCGCCCGCGCAGGCTATGACGTGCTGATGGCCGACTGCGAAAACCTTCTGCGCGCGGCGGCGACCGCAGCCAATGTTACGACCCTTGTGCACGGCGAGCGGCGCTGCGATCCGTTCGCCCCCTTCCGCCGCCTGACGGTCGCAGAGGCATTCGGGGAATATTGTGCGATCGATATACTAGCGACTGCACCCAATCCCGCCGTCCCAGACCCAGGACTGCTGGCGGCCGAGGCGCGGCGCATCGGGCTTTTCGTCAGCGAGCGTGACAGTTGGGAAGATATCTTCTTCCGCGTCATGCTCGACCGAATTGAACCTCGTCTGGGCGATGGCGTGCCGACGATCCTTTGCGAATACCCGATCTCGATGGCAGCACTCTCGCGGCCCAGTCCGCGCGATGGCCATGTGGCCGAACGCTTCGAGCTCTATGCTTGCGGACTCGAGCTGGCAAACGCATTCGGCGAACTCGTCGAGGCGCGCGAGCAGCGCCGCCGCTTCGAAGCGGACATGGCGCTCAAAGAAACGATCTATGGCATCCGCTATCCTATCGACGAGGATTTCCTCGCGGCGCTCGAAACCGGAATGCCCGAAAGTGCCGGCATCGCGCTCGGCGTCGACCGGCTCGTCATGCTCCTTGCCGGCGCCGAACGGATCGAGGAGGTGCTGTGGGCGCCGGTCTAGGTTGGATGCGGTCCATGCCGACTGATGCCGCGTAGGGCGGGTTCACATCCGAGCTCGCTCGATCGCGGCGTTGAAATCCTTGACCGCCCGGGCGGGTCCATGGGGATAGCGCCAAACACCATTAACGACGGCAAGGAAATCGGCGCCCGCTTCGACGAGCGGGGCGCAATTTTCAACCGTGATGCCGCCGATTGCGACGCATGGAACGGTCATGATATCGCTCCACCAGCGGAGTATTTCGGGATCGGCCGTGGACTTGGCCTCCTTGGTCGAGGTCGGGAAAAAGGCGCCGAAGGCGACATAGTCCGCACCTGCATCGGCCGCTTCCATGGCAAGATGGCGCGAGTCGTGGCAAGTAACGCCGACGATTTTGTCGGGGCCGAGTGTTAGCCGAGCGTCTTGGTAGGAGGCGTCGTCCTGTCCGACATGGACGCCGTCAGCGCTCGCCTTCTTGGCGAGGTCGGGCCGGTCATTCACGATGAAAGCAACATCGCGGCGCGCACAAATCGGCATCACGATCTCGGCCGCCCGCAGAATTTCATGGTCCTGGGCGTCCTTGAGGCGAAGCTGCAGGCACGCCACGTCGCCAGCGTCGAGTGCCACCGCTAGATCGCGGGCAAACGCACGCGGCTCAAAGGCGGGCGGCGTGATCAAATAGAGCCGGCACGGTGGGGGCGTGTTCAGTCTTTACCCTTGTAGATGCCGATAATCGTGTCGAGCAGCTCGAGCGCCTTCTCTCGCGGACGCTGGAAGGTGTTGCGGCCGATGATCGAGCCAGTACCCCCGCCATCGCGGACCGCCTTCACTTCGTTCAGGATGCCGGCTTCGTCCTTCGCCTCCCCGCCGGAAAAGACGACGAGGCGGCGACCGTCGAAGCAAGCTTGGACCACGTGCTTGATGCGAGCCGCAAGGGTGCCGACGTCGATCTTTTGCCCCTCGTAGACCTTCTTCGCGGCGTCGAGTTCGAGGTGATCCGAGGGCGGCTTCACCTTGATGATGTGCGCACCCAAAAGTGCGGCCATGTGCGCGGCATAGGCGCAAATGTCGACCGCAGTCTCGCCCGGTTTCGATAGATTGCCGCCGCGCGGATAGGACCAGATCACGACGGCAAGTCCCTTGCGTTTGGCTTCGTGTGCAAGGGCGCGGGCCTCCTCGATCATCGAGTAAGCGGCGTCCGACCCGGGATAGATTGTGAGCCCGATCGCCGAGCAGCCGAGACGAAGCGCATCGTCGACCGAACCGGTCACCGCCTGATCCGCACTCTCCTTCGCGCGCGCCAGGGAATTGGCACTGTTGACTTTCAGGATCATCGGGATCTGGCCGGCAAAGGTTACGGCACCCGCCTCGATCATGCCGAGCGGGGCCGCGTAAGCCGATAGCCCGGCGTCGATCGCAAGTTGGAAATGATAATGGGGGTCGTAGGCAGGCGGATTAGGTGCAAAGCTGCGCGCGGGCCCGTGCTCGAATCCCTGATCGACCGGGAGGATAACCAATCGGCCGCTGCCGCCAAGCTTTCCATGCAAGAGAATGCGAGCCAGGTTCGCCTTCGTCCCGGGATTGTCACTCTCGTAATTGTCAAGAATGCGTCTGACACGCGGCGTGATCTTCATTTGAGCGGCCTCTGCAGCTTGGTCCCCATCTCGCGACAAGCGGCCTTTCAATAGCCGAGGCACCTCCGATTTGCAACGTCAGGCGTCTTGCCGATCGTCGGTGTCGTGGGGCCGTCTCCGAGTGCTGAGCCAGCGCCGGCAAGACGTTAATGGATCGGGCTCGTGGTGCAAGTCGAGTGTCTGGCTCGGTCTCCGTCGCCGCAACTCGCGACCGTCTTGAGCGGCCATGTCGGCGAGCTTGGCGGCAACCCTGGCGGCACCGGTAAAGCAGACCGCTTTGATCCCGACGCGGAAGGCGCCTAATGCAAGGCCCGGCAAATCAGCGCAATCGAGCACGGCGGTGAAATCGACGCCGGGATTGGCCGACCGCGCCAAGTCGATCACGGCCTTGAACCACCCAGCACCCGCGTAAGCCGCAGCACCCGCCGCACTCCAAAGCTCGACGCGCAGCTCGTTCTCGTGCGCGGCCTGAAGGACCGCCTTGGCGTGGTCGAGGGAATGGATGACGAAGGCCGGGTATCGCACCGTTGCGGCATGCACCCGCCTGCGCGCCCGGACCTTCCGTGGCTTTGCCATGACGAACCAAGAATTAGCACGGAGGACGCGGGCTCGGCAGCAGATGATGCAAAAGCCGCGATGAACGCGCGATCGACAAGGCGTTGTGCGGCCGTCGAGCGAGGGCTGTCCGAACCGCTGCCTACTTGAGCTTGCCCATCAGCACGGCCACGTCGGCCATGCGGTTGGCGAAGCCCCATTCATTGTCGTACCAAGCGAGCACGCGCACGAGCTTTCCGTCGATCACCTGCGTTTGTGTGAGGTCGAAGGTCGAGCTCGCCGGATTGTGGTTGAAGTCGGTCGAGACGAGCTCCTCGTCGGTCGTCTCGAGGATACCCTGGAGCCGGTTGCTCTTCGCGGCCTCGATCATCGCTTCGTTGACCGCTTCGACTGTTGCAGGCTTTTTCGGGACGAACTTGAAGTCGATCATCGAGACATTCGGGGTCGGTACGCGAATCGCCGTACCGTCGAGCTTGCCCTTGAGCTCGGGGATCACGAGGCCAACCGCCTTCGCGGCTCCCGTCGTCGTCGGGATCATCGAGAGCGCCGCGGCGCGGGCGCGCCGGGGGTCTTTGTGGAGCGTGTCGACCAATCGCTGATCGCCCGTGTAGGCGTGCACGGTCGTCATATACCCGGTCTCGATACCGAAGGCGTGGTGCAAAGCCGCCGCGACGGGTGCGAGGCAGTTGGTCGTGCAGGAGGCGTTCGAGACGATCTTATGCGTGTCGTTCAGTTTGTCGTCGTTGACGCCGTAGACGACCGTCA
>Ga0187765_10001118_pt1 | contig 10280 bp, 10 predicted proteins | sample 0216_QUI02_MP05__3_FD_133018 | JGI IMG/M metagenome (GOLD analysis project Ga0187765, IMG submission 133018) | Tropical peat soil microbial communities from peatlands in Department of Meta, Colombia - 0216_QUI02_MP05_10_MG | ecosystem: Environmental > Terrestrial > Soil > Wetlands > Peat ...
CCGCCGGCGGAGGGGGCGGCGGGGCCGGCAGCGCCCCCCGGGGGAGGGAGGCGGCGGCGGCGATGCTGGCGTTGGCGTCGCCCCGCTTGAGCTGGAAGTACTTGCGGATGATGGCCGCCGCGGTGGGAGCGGCCTCGGCGGCCCCGTGGCCGCCATGCTCGTTGAGCACCACCACGGCGATCTCCGGATCCTCGGCCGGGGCGAAGGCGGCGAACCAGGCGTGGTCACGCTGCCAGTAGTCCATCGCCTCCTTCTTCACCCTCACCCGGCCCAGGGCCACCACCTGGGCGGTGCCCGTCTTCCCGGCGAAGCGCACCTCCGGCAGCCGTGAGCGGTAGGCGGTGCCGCCCGGCTCGTTGACCACCGCCGCCAGGGCGTCGACCACCAGCTGGTGGTGCGCGGGGTCGATCTCCACCTGCCGCACCAGCTCCGGCTGGAACTCCTCGAGCGTCTTGCCGTCCGGGCTCTCGATCCGCCGCACCAGCTGGGGCCGGAAGACCTGGCCGCCGTTGCCCACCGCCGCGTAGAGCACCGCCAGCTGGAGCGGGGTGACGTTGACGTCGCCCTGGCCGATGGCGGCGTTGAGGGCCAGGCCCTTGGTGTAGCCGCCCGGCGTGACCCGGTCATGGTAGGCGCTGTCGGGCATGATGCCCGGCACCTCGGCCACCACCCCCACCCCGGTGGGCGCGCCCAGCCCGAGCGCCCGTCCCATCTCGGCGATGGGGTCGATCCCGAGCAGATCCGCCATCCGGAAGTAGTAGGTGTCGCAGGAATGCTGGAGCGCGTGGAGCGCGTCCATCGGCCCGTGTCCGGCCTCGTTCCAGCACCGCCAGCGCCGCGCGCCGAGCGTGTACCCCCCGGAGCAGGAGACCAGCCCGGTCGGCGAGATGGCCTGGGAGTGCAGCGCGGCCAGCCCGGTCACCACCTTGAACGTGGACCCCGGGCTGTAGTGCTGCTGGGTGGGTCGGAAGATCATCGGCTGGAGGGGATCCCGCGCCATCTCCGCCATCTGGGCCGCCGTCACCCGGCCGGTGAGGAGGTTGGGGTCGAACCCGGGCCGGGAGACGATGGCCAGGACGAAGCCGGTGCGGGCGTCCAGCACCACCACCGCCCCGGCCACGCCGGGAAAGGCGCGCTCCGCCTCCGCCTGGAGCCGCATGTCGAGCGACAGCACCACCGTGTCCCCGGCCTGGGGCGGGATCGGGGTGTGGCCGACGAGCAGGTCGCTCAGCTCCTGGATCGTCTCCCCCCGGGCGTTGACCACCTCTTTCCGGGAGCCATCCGTGCCGCGGAGCTCGCGCTCGAAGAAGCGCTCCACGCCGCGGCGGCCGATGAAATCCCCGAGCGCGTAGGGCGGGCCGGCGGGAGGCCGCTCCAGCTCCTCCTGGGTGATCTCGTTCATGTACCCGACGACGTGGGAGAGCACCGGCCCGGCGCGGTAGTGGCGGTGGGGGACGGCCGGCCAGTCGACGCCGGGGAGCTCCATCTTGTGCGCCGCCAGCGTGTCCAGCTCGTCGCGGGTCAGATCGAGCTGCACCGGCACCGGCTGGAAGGGCGCGCTCCTGCGCGCGGCGCGGAGGAGGCCGTCCACGTGCGAGCGCTGCGCCTCGTCCCAACCAAGCCATCCGGCCAGCCGCGGCAGCACCTCCTCCGCGCATCGCTCGCAGAACGCCGGCGTGACGAAGACGTCGAAGGAGGGCCGGCTGTCGACCAGGACCTCGCCCCGGCGATCCCGGATGTTTCCGCGGTCGGCGCGGATGCGCACCTCCTTGACGAAGTTGGCCACCGACTTGGCGGAGTAGTCGTCCCCGCGGATGATCTGCAGCCGGTACAGCCGCAGCGTGAGCAGGAGCAGGCCGGCGAGCATGAGCAGCGCCAGGACCAGGGTCCGCTGCTTGAGGTCTCTCCCCGAGCTGGGCTGCCCGAGCGTCATCGGGGGAGCCCGATCAGCCCCGGCTCGGGTCGCTCCGCCACCGGCCCGAACTTCTGGAGCAAGGGATAGAGGCAGAAGGCGGCCGTGCCGGTGAGCAGCACCTCGAGGGGCAGCCCGGCCGGCGACAGGGCGCCCATCCCCCAGGTCTTGCTGGTGAGCCAGGTCACGCCCAGGGCGAGCAGGCCGTGGACCGCGTCGGCGGCCATGGCGAAGAGGGCAAAGCCGGCCGCCCCGCGCACCTCGACCAGCGAGGCGCCGATGCGCCCGAGCAGGAAGGTGAGGACGGCGAGGAAGGTGTACAGCCCGGTGGGGCGGCCGGACATGAGGTCCAGAAGGTACCCCACCGCGAACGAGCCGCAGGCACCTTCCAGGAGCCCGGAACGCAGGGCGAGGAAGGCGACGATGGCCACGGTGACATCGATGCGGGCCAGGGTCAGCCCGAGGTACTTGACCAGCACCGATTCCACCGCGAGCAGGGCCAGGGCCAGCGCGGCGGCGAGGGCCACCCGCGTCACCGGGGCCCCTCCACCCGGGTCGACACCGGGGCGGCGCGCGGGGCCATCCCTCCCGAGCTGGCCGGCGGGGAGAGCACCAGCACCTCCTCCAGCCGGGAGAAGTCCACCGACGGCAGGAGCATCGCCCCGAGGAACATCCCCGACCCCTGCCGCTGGACGCGGGTGGCCCGCCCCACCATCAGGCCGGGCGGGTAGATGCCATCGGTGCCCGAGGTCACCACCGCGTCCCCCTCCTCGAGGTCCTCGGCGCGGAGCAGGTAGTCGAGCCGGAGGAGGCGGTCGTCGCCGGTGCCGGCCGCCCCGGCGCGGGCCCGCGTCCGCTGCACCCGCACCCCGAGGCGGGAGTTGGGGTCCACCAGGAGGAGCACGTCCGCGCCGCTCCCGGTCACCCGGAGCACCTGGCCCACCACGCCGTCGGTGGTCACCACCGGCATGTTCCGGCGCACGCCGTCGGCCTCCCCGCGGTCGATGCGCACGGTGAGCCGGTTGGCGTCGGGGCTGATGCCCACCACCCGCGCCACCACGCGCGGCCCGGTTCCGACGTCCGGGTAGTTCAGGAGCCGGCGGAGCCGCTCGTTCTCCTGCCGCGCCTCCGCCATCCCGCCCACCTCGGCGCGCAGGGCCTGGACCTCCCCGCGCAGCGCCCGGTTCTCGCGCTCCACCCGCCGGAGCGAGACGTAGCGCTCCCAGGCCCCGGCCGCCCCGTCGATTCCGGCCACCAGGAGGCGCTGCAGCGGCGCGGTGGCCCCGAGGAGGATGCGGTCGATGAGGTTCGGCTCGCGCACCCGCGCGCCGGTGCCGAGGAGCTGGAGGAGCGGATATGCCAGGAGGACCAGGACGAGGAGCGGCTCTCGGTGCCGCTTGAGCAGGGCCAGCACGTCGAGAGAGTGTTGCACTTTCCCGGGGGGTTGCCTATGCGGTCTGGCCCCCCTCCATGAGCGCCTTCGAGCCCCGCCGGCTGTTCAGCCTCCTCTTCATCGTCGCCATCGCCGTGGTCTTCGTCCTCCAGTTCGGGCCCGGGAGCCGCGGCTGCGACGCGCCGCTGACCCGGACGGTGAGCACCGCGGCCGCGGTGGTCAACGGGAAGGAGATTCCGCTCCGCGACTTCCAGCGGGCCTACGCCCTGCGGCTCCAGGCCTACCGCTCCCAAGGGGACCTGCCCGAGGCATTCACCAGGCGTCTCGCCTCCAGCATCCTGGACGAGCTGGTCCTCTTCGAGCTCGTCGCACAGGCGGCCGAGGCCGCCGGGGTGGGGACCTCCGACGAGGAGGTCTTGGAAATCCTTCACAAAAACCCGGACTTCCAGAAGGACGGCAGCTTCGACCTGCAGCGCTACCAGCAGATCCTGCACGACTACTACGCCAAGAGCGCCCCGGACTACGAGGCCGAGCTCCGCCGCCAGCTCTCCGCCCGCCGCCTGCTCGAGGTGGTCAGCGCCACCGCCGACGTCTCCGAGGACGAGGTCCATGCGCGCTTCCTGAAGGACGGGGACACGGTGACGCTGGTGGCGGTCCGGTTTCTGCCCACGATGTACGCCGAGGGTGCGAAGGCGCCCTCCCCGGCCGAGGTGGAGGCCTACCGCGCCTCGCACGCCTCGCAGGTGGAGGCCTACTACCGGGAAAACCCCACCGCCTACCGCACCGGCGAGCAGGTCCACGCCCGCCACATCCTGGTCGCCGTGCCGAAGGACGCCCCGGCAGCGAGGGTCCAGGCGGCCAGGGACCGGGCCGACGCCCTGCGGCGGGAGATCCTGGGTGGAAAGGCCTTCGCCGACGTCGCCCGCGCCTCCTCCGAGGACCCGGGGAGCAAGGAACACGGCGGGGACCTCGGCTGGGCGGAGCGGAGCGCCTTCGTGCCCGAGTTCACCCAGGCCGCCTTCGGCCTCCCTCCGGGGCAGGTCTCCGAGCCGGTCCGCTCGCCCTTCGGCTGGCACCTGATTCTGGTCGAGGAGAAGCGGCCGGCGGTGGAGAGGCCGCTGGTCGAGGTGAGCCCGGAGATCGCCGCCCTGCTCCTCAAGCGCGAGCGCTCGCGCGCCCTGGCCAGCGCCGAGGCGAAGAAGGCGCTGGCCGGGCTCCTGGCCGGCAAGTCCCTGCTCGAGCTCTACCCGGCCCGCAAGGAGGGAGAGGGGTCCTTCGAGCAGGCGAAGAAGCCGCAGGCGGTGGACACCGGGAGCTTCAGCGTCTCGCGCCAGTTCATCCCCCAGCTCGGCCCGGCCCCGGCGCTGCTCGCCGCGGCCGCGGCGGCCGAGGCTCCCCGCCCCCTGCCCTCGGTCTACGAGGCGGGGGAGGGATTCGTCGTCGCGCAGGTCACCGCCCGGGAGCGCGCCACCCCGGCCGCCTACGCCGCCAAGCGGGAGGCCTTCCGGGCCGAGGCGCTCCGCGCCCGCCAGAACGAGGTGCAGGCCTCGTACCTCGAGGCGCTCAAGAAGCTGGCCAACATCGTCACCAACCAGGCGCTGGTGGGCGGAGGCGCAGAGCCGGGCTGAGCTCGCGGGGCCGGAGTCAGGGCGAGGAGGCCGCCTCGCTGGGCGTCACCGAGCGCAGGCGCGGCGCGGAGCTGGCGGCCGGGGCCGCGCCGTCCCGCCCCTGCGCCTTCACCGAGTACATGGCCGCATCCGAGGCGGCGATGAGGCCGATCCCGTCGCGGGCGTGGTCCGGGAAGCAGGCCACGCCGATGGAGGCGGTGACACGGAGCTGGAGCGCCTGGTCGCCGGTGAAGCGCTGCCCCCGGAAGGCGTGGACCAGCCGCTCGGCGGACTCCAGGGCGCGCTGCAGGCCGGTCTCCGGGAGGAGGACGGCGAACTCGTCCCCGCCGTAGCGGAAGGCAGAGTCCACCGGCCGGGCGTGCTCCCGGAGGACCATCCCCACCTCGCGCAGCACCGCGCTCCCCACCAGGTGGCCGTGGGCGTCGTTCACCGCCTTGAAGTGGTCCAGGTCGAGGAAGAGGAGGGCGAGCGGGTGCCCGAAGCCGCGGGCCCGGGTCACCTCTCGCTCGAGCAGCGCCCGGAGCTGGCGGACGTTGCCCAGGCCGGTGTGCTCGTCGGTGAGGGTGAGCTCCTGGGCGCGCTGGAAGTTGCGCGCGTTCTCGATGGCGATGGCGGCGAAGTCGGCCACCGCGGTCACCGCCTGGAGGTCCTCGTCGGTGAAGGCCGGGTCGCCCTCGCCGTTGACCAGCTCGATGACGCCCAGCACCCGGCCCCGGAAGGCGAGCGGCGCGGCGAGCACCGAGCGCGTCCGGAATGACGACGCGGCGTCGAAGCGGGGTGAGAAGTCCGGGGTGGTGCGCACGTCGTCCACCCGGCGCGGCTGCCCGCTGAGGAAGACCTGGCCGGCGATGCCCTCGCCCGGCCGCACGCGGAGATGGCGCAGGCGCTCCGCTCCGTCCCCCACCGCGATCTCGAAGTAGAGCGTCCCGGTCGCGTCGTCGAGGAGGAGCAGCGACCAGTTGGCCGGACGGAGAACGGCCGACACCTTCTGCATCACCAGCGAGAGCACCTCGCGCGTCTCCAGCGTCGAGGTGAGCACCTTGGCGATCTCGTTGAACGCGGCCAGCTGCTCCACCGTTCGCTTCAGCGCCGAGAGCAGATCCGCCGGTTTCATCCCTGGTCCTCGCCTTCCCCGGGTGTGGGAGGAACGCTCCCAGGCGCCCCTTCTTGCACGGGGCCCCCCGGGGCGGTCAAACATCGCCGGCGATGCCCCATTCCGGGCCCACCCTGGTCCTTGCCTCGGCCTCCCCCCGCCGCCGCACCCTCCTCGCCGAGCTGGGCCTCTCGTTCCTGGTCGACCCTGCCGAGGTCGACGAATCGGTCCGTCCCGGTGAGTCACCTTTGACCTATGTCCGGCGGCTGGCCCGCGAGAAGGCGGATCTCGTGGCCGCCCGCCACATCGACGGCCTGGTCCTCGCCGCCGACACCACCGTGGCACTGGAAGGCCACATCCTCGGCAAGCCGGCCGATGCCCGGGAGGCGGCGGCCATGCTGGCCAAGCTCGCCGGGCGAACGCACCTCGTGTACACCGCCCTGGCCACCGCCGGGCGGCGCCGCGCCGAGGAGGTGGTGGTGACCGAGGTGACCTTCGCGCCGGCCGACCCCGATGCGCTCGCCTGGTACGCCGCCAGCGGCGAGCCGCTGGACAAGGCCGGCGCCTACGCCCTCCAGGGAAAGGGTGGCTTCCTGGTCGAGCGCATCCGTGGAAGCCACTCGGCGGTGATCGGGCTTCCCCTGGTGGAGGCGCTCGCCCTGGTGCGGGCCGGCGGGGTGGCGCTCCCCTGGGAGGAAGGGTGAGCGGCATCGCCTCCCGCTGGCCGGACCTGCGCGCGGCGCTCGCCCGCGCCTGCCAGCGGGCCGGGCGCCCGGCGGAGAGCGTCACCCTGCTCGCCGTCTCCAAGCTCCAGCCGCTCGAGGCGGTGGCCGAGGCCTACGCCGCCGGGCTGCGCGACTTCGGGGAGAACTACGCCCAGGAGCTGCGCGACAAGGCGGCCGCGCTCGCCGAGCGGTGCCCGGGCATCCGCTGGCACGCCATCGGGACGCTGCAGACGAACAAGGCGCGCTACGTGGCCCGGACGGCGCACGCCTTCCACGCCCTCGACCGGATCGAGGTCGCCGAGGAGCTGTCGCGGCGGCGGACGGGAGAGCCGCTCCGCGTCTACCTCGAGGTGAACCTCGGCGGCGAGGAGAGCAAGAGCGGGCTCCGGCCCGACGGGGTCGGCGCCCTGCTGGGGGCGGTGCGGACGCTCCCCGGCCTCGCCGTGGAGGGGTTGATGTGCCTGCCGCCGCTCGGCCCGGACGCCGAGGCATCTCGCCCCTACTTCCGGGACCTGCGCCAGCTGGCCGGCGCCCACCGCCTGTCCGGGCTGTCGATGGGGACGACCCACGACTTCGAGGTGGCGGTGGAGGAGGGGGCGACGGTGGTGCGCGTCGGGACGGCCCTCTTCGGGCCGCGCCCGGCGGCGCCTAGAGCTCCTTCAGCTTGAGCCGTCCCTCGTCGGTGATGCGGACCTGGTACTCGGTGCCGCAGTAGTTGCAGAAGATCTCGTCCCGGTCGCGGAGCGCGGCGTCGAGCGGGTTGTTGGCGTTGCAGGACGGGCAGTCGAAGTCGGACGCCCGGGCCCGCGCCTGCTCCTCCTTGAGGTCGTCTTCGTCGGCATTGAGATCGACCGGCATGCGGAACCTCCGTCACCCCGAGTCTACCCCCGGATGCCGGAGCGGGAGGCCTGCGCTATCCTTCTCTCGAGAAGCCGTGGTGTCCCTGTCCCACATCCGGCGCCTTTTCGGGACCGGTCTCGCCCTCCTCTGCGCCGGCGCCACGGCGCAGACCGAGGCGTTCGGGCCCGGGGAGCAGCTCGTCTTCCGGGCGAGCTACCTGGGCATCTCGGCCGGGACCGTCCAGACCACCGTCGGCGCCGAGTTCGCCGACCGCCCAGGAGTGTGGCCCATCGTCGCCTACGGCCGGACCGACGTCGGGATGTTCTTCTTCCCCATCCGCGACAAGCTGATCATCCACTGGGAGGCGGACCAGGCGCGCACGCTGGGAATGGAGCTCTGGGCAGACGAGAACCACAAGCGGCAGCGCCTGAAGATCAGCTTCCTTCCGGCTGAGGGCACCGCCCACATCGTGCGCCAGTGGGAGGGGCAGGCGGCGACGGAGAAGCAGGTGTCGGTCGAGCCGGGGGTCACCGACGTCGCCTCCGCGGTCTACCTTCTCCGCACCCGGGAGCTGGAGCCCGGCCACGAGCTCACCATCCCCGTCCTCACCCCGAGCAAGCAGGTCCCCATGCGCGCCGTGGTGCAGGGCCGCGAGCGCCGGCGCACGCCGATGGGAGAGCGAACGGTGGTGCGGGTGCGCCTGACCACCGACTTCTCCGGAAAGTTCAAGGCCAAGAACGACCTGGTCCTCTACTTCACCGATGACCAGGCCCACGTCCCGGTGCGCTTCGAGGCCGAGCTCGGGCTGGGGACGGTGGTGGCCGAGCTGACCGAGTACAAGCCCGGACGCCTCTTCACCCTCCGCCGGGCGGCGGCCGTCCGGCCGGAGGTTCACTGAGCACCGTGGCCGCCCCCACCGGCGAGGAGTCGGGCAGTGGCGCGATGCTGTCCGGCTCGGGCGTCTGGGCGCGCAGCGGCAGCTCGAGCTCCGAGCGCCTCCGCCCCTCGCGGCGCAGCTTCTTCCTCGCCTCGCTCCGCCTGGGGATGGTGGGCTTCGGGGGCGGCATCAGCGTCCTCTCCAACATCGACGACACGCTCGTCCGCCGGCACCGCTGGCTCACCCCGCGAGAGTTCGCGCACACCGCCACCGTGGCCCAGATGCTGCCCGGGGGCGCTGCGGCCAACGCCCTGGCCTTCGTCGGTCTGCGCTTCGGGGGCTGGGGAGGTGCGCTCCTCGGCTATCTGGGATTCGTCGTCCCCGGGATGCTGGCGGTCACCGCGCTGGCCTTCGCCTACGTGCGCTACGGGACGATGCCTGCGGCCGGGATCGCCCTGGCCGGGTGCAACGCCGCGGTGGTCGGGATCATCGTGGCCATCACCCTGAAGATGGTGCGCACCGGGGTGGGATTGCCGTGGCAGATGGCGGTGGCAGCCGGGGCGCTGCTCCTCTGCACGGTGGGCAGCGCGTCGCCGGCGGAGGTCGTGCTGCTCAGCATCGGCGTGGGCGTGGCCGTGGACCTGGGCGCGCGCCGTGCGCTGCCGCGGGCGCTGGGGGCGCTGGTGCGCTCGCGCTCCCGGGTGGCGCTGCCCGACGATGGAACCGAGCTGCCGCGCGCCCACCCCGACGACCCGCCCCCCCGAGCCGCGTCGCGCACCGAGGGTCCCTCGGCGCGCGCTCCGGCCCTGCTCTGCGTCCTCGCCTCGGTGCTGGCCCTGGCCCATGCCGGGGGGCTGGACGCCTCGCTGGTGGAGATGGCGGTGGTCTACTTCCGCACCGGGCTCGGCGCCTACGGAGGCGGATTCGCCGTCATCCCCCACCTCAAGTCGATGGTCGCCTCGCACGGGTGGGCCACCGAGCGGCAGTTCGCCGACGCGGTGGCCATCGGCAAGCTCACGCCCGGGCCGGTCCTGCTCATGGCCACCTTCCTCGGCTACCTCGAGGAGGGACTCGCCGGGGCGGCGGTGGCCACGGTGGCCATCTTCGCCGCGCCCTTCCTGCTCGTCGTCCTGGCCGGCACCTGGCTGGACCGGATGCGCTCCCGGCGCTGGGTGAGGGCCGCGCTCCGCGGTCTCACCCCGGCGGTGGTGGGGCTGATGGCCGGGGCGGCCATCACCCTGGGGAGCGGCTTCCGCGACCAGGCGGAGGTGGGCATCGCCGCCGCTGCGGCGCTCACCCTGGCCCGCTTCCCGCTCAATCCGGTGTGGGTCCTGATCCTCGGCGGGGCGGCCCGGGCCGGGCTCCACCTGCTCGGCGTCTAGCCCGGCCGCCCGCCGACGCCGGCCGCCGCCTGGGCCAGCCGCCGGCGCAGCCGGCCGAACGTCCCCTCCAGCTCGAGCAGCGCCGCCTGGGCGCGGGCGTCGTCGCCGGCTTCGAGCAGATCGAGCGGGGCCCGCCGCTCGGCGAGCAGCGCCGACAGGACGTCCTCCAGGTGGGCCCGCAGCGCCTCCAGACCCTCCAGCGCCGAGCGCAGCTCCTCCTCGAGGAGGTCACAGAGCACCGCGCCGTCGTGACGGCGCAACAGGGCGCCGCGCAGCCGGTCCGCGGCCAGCCGGGCGAGGTCCGCGCCGCCCTCCCGTGGTACGAGTTCCAGCATCGCCCGGGGACGCTAGCGGCGCGGCCGGGGGCGTCAAACTTCTCGCCTTTGGGGGGAGAGCGTCAGATCAGCCCGCGGGCGCGGCGGATCTGCTC
>Ga0187765_10001119_pt1 | contig 10271 bp, 7 predicted proteins | sample 0216_QUI02_MP05__3_FD_133018 | JGI IMG/M metagenome (GOLD analysis project Ga0187765, IMG submission 133018) | Tropical peat soil microbial communities from peatlands in Department of Meta, Colombia - 0216_QUI02_MP05_10_MG | ecosystem: Environmental > Terrestrial > Soil > Wetlands > Peat ...
AGCGTGGGCTCGGCGGTCCGCGCCTCGCAGTAGTTGCGCACGCCGGTGAGCGAGATCACCAGCATCTTGACGGTGCCCAGGACCTGGTAGAAGCGTACGCTCGCCGGGTCGACCCGCCAGCCGGTGAGCTCGGCGTAACGCGCGAGCATCTCGGACGTGGGCTCGAGCCCCGCCGCGCGACCCTCGCAGTACCAGTACGGCATGGTTGCCCAGCCGAGGTCCTCGTGCGGGTCGCCGAGGTGGGTCATCTCCCAGTCGAGCATCGCGGTGATGGCGCCCTGCATGTCGTGCAGGTAGTTGCCGGTCCGGTAGTCGCCGTGCACCAGCGTCACGCGGTCGTTCGCGGGGAGATGAGCGTCGAGCCAGGCAAAGGCGCGCTCGAGGAGCGGGTGCGCCTCGATGCGGTCCTGCTCGAAGACGCGGCGCCAGGTCGCGGTCGCACGTCGCGCCGCCTCCCGGCCGGTTCCGGGATCGTCGAGGAAGTCGAAGCCCGCGGCGCGCCAGTCGGCCTGGTGGATGCGTGCCAGGATGGCGACGAAATCGGCGGCGGCGCGCTCGCGCATCTCGATCGGGTAGGCGGCGGGAAAGGTCGGTGGGGTCGGGATCCCCTCGACGCGCTCCATGATGAAGAACGGGCGCTCGAGAAAGCTCGGGTCGAGCTCGATCCAGCAAACGCGAGGCACCGGGATCCCGATTCGCCCCGCCGCCTCGATGGCGCGGAACTCGTGCCGCCGATCGCTCTCGAGGAGGCTCGCGACCGGGTCGCGCCGGAGCACGAAGGCGCGCTCCACGGCGGCAGCGCCCTCCGTCCAGCGCGCATCGAAGAGGTAGGTCTCGCGCGATGCACCTCCGCTCTTGCGCGCGAGGCTCGTGACCTCGACCGGGCTGCCGACGCGAGCGGCGAGGTAGGCCGCGAGCTGGTCGCCGAGAGACATCCGGCGTCGGTCTAGCCCGCACCCGCGGGCGACACAAACCGGCCTCTCAGCGGGCGAGCAGGAACTCGCGGATCGCGCTCGCGACCGCCTGCGGTGCCTCGGCGTGCAGGCTATGCGTTGCGTGCGGCACGACGTAGCCGGAGCCCTGTCGAAGGCTCGAGACCATCTGCGCGTGATCGTCCGCGGTCAGGATGCTCGATTCGTCGCCCCGCAGGACGAGAGTCGGCATCGGAAGCGAGGCCACCTGACCGGGAAAATCGGCGAGTGGATTCTCGCCCGCGCCACGGCTCTGCTGGAACACCTGCCAGTCGAACTTCGAGGTGAACGCGCCGTCCTCGGTCGGCTTGAAGCTCGCGCGCGCGATGTAGCGCAAGACCGGCTCGGCGATGTGGTGCGGCATCGGGAACGGCCGGAAGCCGCGGATCGCCGCGTCGAGCGACGGGTAGCGCACCTGGCGGATCCGGGTGAAGGAGCGGCCCGCCTTCAGCAGCCGCCGGCTCGCCGGGTGGAGCGGCACGTCGACCAGCACCAGGGCGCGGATCGACGCGTTGCCGCGTAGCGCGAGCGAGACCGCCTGCAGGCCGCCCTGGGAGTGACCGACCAGCGTCCACGGCCGGTCGTCGAGGATCGCCATCGCGGCCTCGGTGTCGAGCAGGTCGCGTCCCCAGCCGTAGCGGCCGGGGGGTGCCCAGTCGCTGTCGCCGTGACCGCGGCGATCGAGCGCGAAGACTCGCGCGACCGGCGCGAGCAGCGGGCCGACGAAGTCCCACCAGCGGGCGTGCGCCATGCCGCCGTGGAGGAGCAGCACGTTGGCCGCCGCGCGCGCCTCGCTCGCCGCCTCGAGGGCTGGGTACTCGAGCACGTGCAGATGGAGCCCGTCCACCGGCAGGCGGTACGACTTGGTGCGCGGCGCGTGCGCTTCTTCGCCGTCGAGCATCGAACCCGATGAGTGGGGCTCGGCGCCCGCTCAGTAGCGGGGTACGGCGGGATCGACCTCGGCCGCCCAGGCATCGATGCCGCCCGCGAGGTTGACGACGCGGGTGAAGCCGCGCTCGGCGAGGAAGCGCGCCACGTGCGCGCTGCGCATCCCGTGGTGACAGACCACGACGATCTCGGCCGCCGGATCGAGCTCGGCAAGCCGCGCCGGGACGTCGTTCATCGGGATGTGCTTGGCGTCGGGAAGGCGCGCGATGGCGAGCTCCTCGGCCTCGCGGACGTCGAGCACGAGGGGTCGATCGGCGGTGTCGAGCCGGCTGCGCAGCTCGCGGGCGGAAATCTCCTTGATCATGTTGCGATGAGGTACCGTGGTCTCAGGGGTCGTACAAGGGTACACCGGATGGAGCGCGCTGGAGATGGCCGGCGCCGGCGATCTCGAGACGGCAGCACGGAGGGAGACCGCATGCGGAGGAGAGTCCACTTCGATCTGGCGCGGATCGCGCTCGTGCTGGCCGGGCTCGCCCTGTGGTGCCCGGCCGCGACTGCCGAGATGCTCAAGCCCGGCGATCGCTTCCCCGACTGGGCGCTCAGCGATCAGACCGGGGCGACGGTGAGCTCGCACGACCTCGCGGGCAGGACGTACCTGCTCTGGTTCTATCCCAAGGCGCAGACTCCCGGCTGCACGGCGGAGGGCGACGCGCTCCGGGACAGCTTCGCTGCCTTCCAGAAGGAGAAGGTCGAGATCATCGGCGTGTCCTTCGACGACCCGAAGGCCAACGCCGAGTTCGTCCGCGCGGAGAAATTTCCCTTCCGCCTGCTCTCGGATCGCGACCACAAGCTCGCGCTTGCGGTAGGCGCGGCGCAGTCGAGCGAGCAGCCGGTCGCCACCCGGGTCTCCTACCTGGTGGACGGCAACGGCAAGGTGCTGAAGGCCTACGCTCAGGTGGCGCCCGCGAGCCACGCCGGGCAGGTGCTGGCCGATCTGCCGGCAACCAGGCCCTGAGGGCGGCGGGGCGATCGCGGCGCGCGCATGAAACGCGTGGTCATCATCGGAGGAGGGTTCGGTGGGCTCCGTACCGCCCGCGCGCTCCGCCGTGCGCCGGTTGCGCTCACTCTGCTCGATCGGCGCAACCACCACCTCTTCCAGCCGCTGCTCTATCAGGTAGCGAGCGCCGCGTTGAACCCGAGCGACATCGCCGCGCCGATCCGCAGGATCCTCCGCCGGCAGAAGAACGCCACGGTCCTGCTCGCCGAGGCCCAGACAATCGACACCGCCGCGCGGCGGGTGACGCTCGACTCTGGCGAGATCGACTACGACTTCCTCGTCGTCGCCACCGGGGCGACCCATTCCTACTTCGGTCACGACGAGTGGGAGCCGTTCGCGCCCGGCCTCAAGACGATCGACGATGCGCTCGAGATCCGCCGCCGCGTGCTGTTCGCCTTCGAGGCGGCCGAGCGGGAGAGCGATCTCGAGCGCCGCCGCGTCTGGCTCAACTTCGTCGTCATCGGCGGCGGCCCGACCGGGGTCGAGCTCGCCGGGGCGTTCGCCGAGATCGCCTTCCACGCCCTCGACCGCGACTTCCGCCACATCGATCCGGCGGCGGCGAAGGTGGTCCTCCTCGAGGGGGGCGACCGCGTGCTGCCGGCATTCTCGCCGCAGTCGTCGGCCAGCGCGCTCGCCCAGCTGCGCGAGCTCGGCGTCGAGGTGCGACTCGGGGCGATGGTCACGGCGATCGACTCGAGCGGCGTGAGCGTCGGCGCCGAGCACATCGCGGCGGCGACCACCGTGTGGGCGGCGGGCGTCACCGCCTCCCCGCTGGTGCGCTCGCTGGGCGTGCCGCTCGATCGCGCCGGCCGCGTCCTGGTGAAGCGCGATCTCAGCGTGCCGGAGCATCCCGAGATCTTCGTGATCGGCGACGTGGCCGCGGTGACGGGCTACGACGGGCGGCCGGTTCCAGGTGTCGCGCCCGCGGCGATGCAGGAGGGTGACCACGTCGCCCGGACGATCGTCGGGTGTCTCGAGGGGCGGCCGTCGCAGCCGTTCCGCTATCGCGACAAGGGGAGCCTCGCCACGGTGGGCAGGTCGAAGGCGGTCGCGGACATCGGCCGGCTCCGGCTGTCCGGCTGGATCGCCTGGCTCACATGGCTCGTGATCCACATCGCCTACCTGATCGGCTTCCGCAATCGGGTCCTGGTGCTCTTCGAGTGGGGATGGGCGTTCCTGACCTACCAGCGCGGCGCGCGGCTGATCACGGGCGAGCTCACGGCGCTGCTCGGACGGACGTCTAGACGTCGAGATCCTGCACGCCCACCGCCCGCTCCATGATGAGCTGGAAGCGGGGCGCCACGTCGCGGCCCATCAGCGTCTGGATCGTCGCGTCGGTCGCTCCGGCGTCGTCGATCGTCACGCGCAGGAGCGTGCGGCGCTTGGGATCGAGCGTGGTCTGCTTGAGGGTCGCGGGGTTCATCTCGCCGAGGCCCTTGAAGCGCTGCACCTGCGGGACGGCGCGGCCGGGCGCCTTCTTCAGGATGGCGTCCTTCTCCTCGTCGTCGCGGGCCCAGTGCGTCTCCTTGCCGATGTCGATCCGGTAGAGCGGCGGCACGGCGATGTGGACGTAGCCGCCGCGGACCAGCTCGGGCAGGTGGCGGTAGAAGAAGGTCATCAGCAGCGTGCAGATGTGGTTGCCGTCGGAGTCGGCGTCCATCAGCAGGCAGATCTTGTGGTAGCGGAGCTTCGCGACGTCGAGCTCCTTGCCCGCGCCGCAGCCCAGCGCCGAGATGATGTTGCCGAGCTCGGCGTTGCCGAGGACCTTGGCGGCCGACGCCTGCTCGGTGTTGAGCACCTTCCCGCGCAGCGGCAGCACCGCCTGGAAGTGGCGATCGCGCGCCTGCTTGGCCGAGCCGCCGGCGGAGTCGCCCTCGACCAGGAAGAGCTCGCACTCGCTCGGGTCGGTCGAGCTGCAGTCGGCGAGCTTGCCGGGCAGGTTCAGCCGGTGCGAGACCGCGGTCTTGCGCTGCACCTCCTTGGCCGCCGCGCGCGAGGCGCTGCGCGCGCGCGCCGCGAGGATCACGCGCGCCGCGATCGCGTCGCCCGAGGAACGGCTCGCGTTGAGCCAGTTCTCGAGCGAGCTGCGCACGAACGCCTCGACGACCGCACTGAGCTCGGGGTTGTTGAGCTTCTCCTTGGTCTGGCCCTGGAACTGCGGATTGGGGATGAAGCAGGAGAGGATCGCGCGCACGCCCTCGCGGACGTCTTCCGCCGCGATCGCCAGGCCGCGCGGCACGAGGTTGTGGATCTCGAGGTAGTTGCGCACCGCCTTGACCACGCCGCTCTTGAGCCCGTTCTCGTGCGTTCCGCCGGCGGTGGTCGGGATGCTGTTGACGAAGGAGGTGAACGACTCCGCGGTGTCCTCGGTCCAGGCGAGAGCGCACTCGATGTGCACGCCCTCCTGCTCGCGCGCGGCATAGAAGACCTCGGCGGGAACGCGCGCCGCCTTGCCGCCGTCGAGCAGCTTGTCGAGGTACGCGCGGATGCCGTCCTCGTAGTGGTAGACGTGCTTCTCGCGCGCGACGTCGTTCTCGAACTCGACCTTCAGCCCCTTGTGCAGATAGGCCTTGGCCTCGAGCCGCTCGGCGATGGTCGCCGGGTCGAAGCGGATGCTGGGAAAGATCTTGGCGTCGGGATGAAAGCGGATCGTCGTCCCCGAACCCCGCGCCGCTCCGATCTTCTTGAGCTTGGTCGTGGCGACGCCGCGCGCGTACTGCTGCTCCCACTCCGCGCCGTCGCGCTTGACGCGTGCGCTGAAGCGATCCGAGAGCGCGGTGACCACCGACGCGCCGACGCCGTGCAGGCCGCCCGAGTGGTAGTAGCTCTTCGACTCGAACTTGCCGCCGGCGTGCAGCGTGGTGAGGATGAGCTCGAGCGCGGGCTTGCGGTACTTGCTGTGCAGGTCGACGGGGATGCCGCGGCCGTTGTCGGAGACGGTGATCGTCTCGCCGTCGGGCTCGAGCTTGACGACGATCCGGTCGCAGTGTCCGTTCATCGCCTCGTCGACCGAGTTGTCGACGATCTCCCAGAGCAGGTGGTGCAGGCCCGCCGCGTCGACCGAGCCGATGTACATGCCCGGCCGGCGTCGAACCGGCTCGAGACCCTCGAGGACGGTGATGTCCTTCGCCGTGTAGGTGCTTGCCACGCCGCCCAGCCCCTCCGAGACCTCGACTGTCTGGTACGGGCGGCCGGCGCGGCTGTCAAGGTCGGCGCCGCCGCCGCCGCCCGCGCGCCGCGGCCGCGCTCAGGAGCTCGCAAACCGTGAAGGCGCGAGTGTCTCGATGGCGAAGCGGTCGCAGCCGCCGAGCACCAGCAGCTCGGCCGCGATCCGGCTCAGCGTGGGGCTCGTCTCGATGCCGCAGCCGCCCTGTCCCGCGAGCCAGAAGAAGCCCTTCACGCGCGGATCCTCGCCGACGACCGGGACGCGATCGGGAACGAAGGTGCGGAGCCCCGACCACCTGCGTTGCAGGGCGCGGGGTACGAGGCGCGGGGCGAGGGTCTCGAGCCGCGCGAGCCCGCGCGCGATCGTCAGCTCGTCGGGCTGGGCGTCGCAGGGCTCGCTCGGATCCTCGTCCATCGGGCTCAGGAGAAGGCCGCCCGGCTCGGGGGCGAAGTAGAGCAGGTGGGACTCGCTGGTGACGAACGGCCAGTCCGAAGGCTCGACGCCGTCGGGCGCCGCGAAGGTGACGATGGTTCGCCGGTGCGGCGTGAGCGGGACCGGGAGGGCGCCTGCGAGGGCGCCGATCCTTCCCGCCCAGGCGCCCGCCGCGTTGACCACCCAGCGGGCACGGAGGCGCTCTCCCGCGCCGGTCACCACGCCGGTACAGCGGCCACCGGAGACCAGGATTTGCTTGACCTCGACGCCGAAGCGCTCGCTCATCCCGTGGCGCCGCGCCGCGCGGCGGTAGCTCGAGAGGAGCTCGTGCACGTCGATGCGCCCGTCGCGGGGAACCAGCACGGCGCCGGCAATCTCCCCCGCCGCGAGGACCGGGACGCGCGCGATCGCCTGAGCGGCGGAGAGCAGCGTGAACGGCAGGCCGGCGGCCTCGAGCAGCGGACGCGCCTCCTGGATCGCGCTCCATGCCGGCTCGGGAAACAGAGCCAGGACCCCGATCGGACGCAAGATCGCGTTCTCGGCGAAGCCGGTCGGCGGATCGCGCAGGAACGGCGCGCTCAGCACCTTGAGGCGCATCAGCGTCGCGTTCGTGTCGAGCTCGGCGAGGGTCGCCGCGCTGCGCCCCGTCGAGTGGTAGGCCGGGTGCGCCTCGCGTTCGAGGACGAGGACGTCGCCGACGCCGTGCTCGGCGAGGAAGTAGGCGACCGACGCGCCCGCGATCCCGCCGCCGACGACGATGACGTCGAAGTGGTGACGATCGCTCATCGGTCGGTCGCGAGCGAGCTCTGGGCCGCGCGGCTCAAGGGCGAACGTCCGCTGGCTTGACGTCGGCGCGCGCCCAGGCGCGCGCGAGGCGCGCATCGACGTCGCGCGCCGCTTCGCGCTTGTCCGGGTCGCCGCTCGACCGAAGGCTCTCGGCGAGGCCGAAGAGCGACCACCCGTTCTCCGGGTTGCGCTGCAGATCGGCGCGATAGACAGCCTCGGCATCGCCGGCCCGGCCGACGGCGAGGAGCTGGCTGCCGAGCGATTGCCGCACCGGGTAGTACCAGTCGGGCGGCTCGTTGTAGCCGAGCGCGTCCTGCAGCTCGACCGCCGCCTGGAGGCGACGGATCGCCGTCTCGCGCTCGCCGCGCCCGGCGGCGATGCGCGCATCGAGGAGAGCGGTCGCGATGTCGAGCAGCGGCCCCGCGGTGTTGTTCATCGCTCCGCGATCGGCCGGGATCCCGGCCGCGACCGTGGCGAGCCGGCCCGCCTCACCGCTCGCCTCGTCGAGCCGGTTGGTGCCGCACAGCGCGAGGCCGCGGCCGTAGTGCCACATGGCCGTGGCGAGCTTGAAGTCGGGCGGCGGAGCCGGCTCGGCGAGCACTTCCTGCCAGCGGGCGAAGCGGACCAGGGTGAAGAGCCTGGTCGCCGCGAGCATCTCGAACGCCGGCATCTCGCGGAAGGTATCGATCGGGACCACGCGCGCGAGGTCGTCGGCAGCGCCGAGCGCGTCGGCGCTGCGTCCCTCCGCGACCAGCGCCGACCAGCGGAAGTGGATGTTGTGCGGATAGTACATCATCGCGTAGAAGCCGCCGACGTTGAACTCCTGGATGTACTTGCGATCGACCGCGATCGCGCGGGCGTTGACCTCGGCCGCGTCGTCGTAGCGCCCGACCCGCGCGTAGATGTGCGACGGCATGTGCACGATGTGGCCGGCTCCGGGCATCAGCTTGCCCAGACGCTCGGCGCTCGCGAGGCCGCGCTCGGGGTGCGGCGACGCTTCGACCGCGTGGATGTAGTAGTGGTTGGCTCCCGGATGGTCCGGGTTGCGCCGTAGCACCGCCTCGAGCGTCGTCAGGATCTCGAGCGTCCCGGGCTGCGGCTCACCGCTCTTCTGCCACAGGTCCCAGGGGCGCAGGTCCATGAGCGCCTCGGCGAAGAGCGTCGCGGCGTCGTCGTCCTTGGGGTGGCGCCGCGCGACCTCGCGCATCGCATCGGCGTACGCGAGCTGGAGCGCGCGGCGGTCGGCGCCCTGGTCGAGCGAGTAGCGCCTGGCGAGCGCCTCGATGTAGGCGCGTTCCGCCTCGCTCGCGTGCGGGCGCAGCGACAGGGCCTTCTGTGCCGCCTCGTAGGCGGCGCGTTCGGCCGCCTGGTCCATGGGCAGATTGATGTTCGGCCCGCGCGCGAGCGCGATTCCCCAGTAGGCCATCGCGCAGTCGGGATCGAGGCGCGCGGCCTCGCTGAACGAGCGCACCGCCTCGTCGTGGTTGAAGGCGTAGACCAGGCGCAGGCCCTGGTCGAAGTAACGCTGGGCAAGCTTCGAGCGTGTGGTAATCGGATGATGATGGTCGCCGAGATTGTCGAAGAGCGGAGCCCGCGCGGGTGTCGCCACCGGGGTTGAGTGGGCTTGCTCGGCGGCCGTGGCGGGCGCTGCGAGGAGGCAGAAGAGCGGTCCGAGCACGGATACCAGACGGAGCGTGTTCCGCATGGGCTTTCTTCCGCGTGCCGCGGCGCGTCCTCGCCGGCACCAGCGCGTCGGCGCGAGTCTAGCCGATGCCCGAGCATGGTCAAGAAGATCGCGCGCCGTGCCCGCACTTCCCGCTCTGCGTCGGATGCCCGCTGATCCGCATGCCGTACGCGGATCAGCTCGCTCGCAAGCAGGCCGAGCTGCGCGCCAGCATCGACGCCTATCCGCGGCTCCGCGCGCTCGAGCTCGATCCGCCCTGCGCGAGCCCGAGGCCGCTCGGCTATCGCAACCACGCGAAGCTCGTCTTTCGCAGCCGGACGCGGGGAGGGCGCCGCGAGGTGGTGCTCGGCGTGTACCGGCCGGGAACGCACAGTGTGCTGCCTGCCGACGGCTGTATCATCCACACCCCCGAGATCCGCCCGATCCTGCGCTCGCTCCGGCGCGAGGTGGAGGCGCTCGGCATCCCGATCTTCGACGAGCGGGTGCGAAGGGGCGTCCTGCGCTATGCGCTCGCGCGATCGTCGAGCGCGGCGCGCGAGGTCCACTTGACGCTGGTCGTCGCGCGGCGCGAGGTGCCACAACTCGACGTCCTGTCGGCCCGGCTGCGTCGCGCCCACCCGGCGCTCGGCGCGCTCTTCGTCTGCGTCAATCCAACGACCGGGAACCGTCTCCTGTCCGACGACGTGCGCCGCGTCTTCGGTCGCCCGGCGCTCGTCGAGCGCTTCGGTGGGCACGAGCTCGAGTCGGGCCCGACCGCCTTCCTGCAGGCGAACGTCGGGGTGGCGAGCCGGATCTACGCGAGCGTCGTGCGCTGGCTCGATCCGGCGCCCGGGGAGAGCGTGCTCGACCTGTACTGCGGGGTGGGTGGCGTCGCCCTCGCGGTCGCCGAGCGAGCCCGCCGCGTCGTCGGCATCGAGGCGTCGGAGGCGGCGATCGCCTGTGCGCACGCGAACCGCCGGCGCGCGGGCAGGACCAACGTTCGCTTTCTTGCCGGGCGCGCGGAGGACGCGATCGGGCTTGCCCGTCAAGCTGGAATCGAGAGAGTCGACCTCGCGGTGGTCAACCCACCTCGCGCCGGCCTCGGCCTCGAGGTGCGCGAAGCGCTCGTCCGGCTGGCGCCGCGGCGTCTCGCCTACGTGTCCTGCAATCCGCAGACGCTCGCCCGCGACCTCGACTGGCTCGCTGGGCGCGGCCACGGGACGCGGCGCTTGCGGGCGTTCGACATGCTGCCACAGACGCCGCACGTCGAAGCGCTGGCGCTGGTCGAGGCGGAGACCGGCGTGGCGC
>Ga0187765_10001120_pt1 | contig 10269 bp, 9 predicted proteins | sample 0216_QUI02_MP05__3_FD_133018 | JGI IMG/M metagenome (GOLD analysis project Ga0187765, IMG submission 133018) | Tropical peat soil microbial communities from peatlands in Department of Meta, Colombia - 0216_QUI02_MP05_10_MG | ecosystem: Environmental > Terrestrial > Soil > Wetlands > Peat ...
CGGGCCCGGTCAGGCGCATCGGCACCGCGGCGATCGTGCGGATGTTCGGGGTGATGTCCTCGCCGGTGGTGCCGTCGCCGCGGGTCGCGCCGCGCACCAGCGCCCCGTTCCGGTAGATCAGCGCCACCGCGAGCCCGTCGATCTTCACCTCGCACAGGTACGGCCCGGTCCCGCCCAGCCGGTCCACCCGGGCACCCCACGCCGCCAGTTCCTCCTCCGAGAACACGTTGTCCAGGCTGAGCATCCGCTCCAGGTGCTCGACCGGGGAGAACATGGTCGAGATCCCGCCGCCGACCCGCTGGCTGGGAGAGTCCGGGGTGCGCAGCTCCGGGTGGCGCTCCTCCAGCGCGAGCAGCTCACGCATCAGCGTGTCGAACTCGGCGTCGGAGACGACCGGCGAGTCGAGCACGTAGTACCGGTGCTGGTGCTCGGTGATCTCCACGCTCAGCTGTGCGTGACGCTGCCGGGCGGCAGCTGCGTCGTCGGCCACGCTCGCCATCACCCCTCCTCGATCAGCTCGGGCAGCCGCCGGGCCGCTTCCCGGCAGTGCCCGAGCGCGGCCCGCGCATACCCGGGCGGCGCCCCGGCCAGCCCGCAGGCCGGCGTGAGCACGACCTGCACGCCGGTGCCCGCCCGGCCGGCCCCCGCCGCGGCGGGCCAGCCCATCCGCCGCCACAGCTCCACCACCCGGCGGGCCGTCACACCCGGCTCGGGCGCCGCTGCGCCAGCGCGCGGCACCGCGGCCGGCGCGGCGGGGATCGCGCCGGCCAGGATTCCCAGGCCGGCCTCCACGATCTCGGCCAGGCCGTCCTCCTCGCCCCGCCGCAGCTGGCTGACGTCCAAGCTGACCGCCTGCGCACCCACAGCCCCGATCATGCCGAACGGAACGGCCGGCCCGCAGCTGTGCACCAGGGTGAAGACCCCGGCCGCCTGGATCACCGTCCGCAGCCCGGCCTCGGCGTCGGCCGACTCCGGGACGGGCAGGCGGTTCAGCCCGCTGGCGGTCGGCACGTCGCCCGCGAGCACCAGGGGCAGGGCCGGCTCGTCCAGCTGCAGCAGCACCTGGGCACCGGGGACCCGCTTGCGCACCTCGTCCACGTGGGCGCGGACGCCTTCGGCGAGCGAGGAGGTGAGATCGGCCACCGCGCCGGGGTCGGCGAGCGCCGGATCCTGGCTGCGGGCCAGCTCGATCGTGGCCGCCAGCGTCCAGGGCCCGCAGACCTGGATCTTCAACGGCCCCCGGTAGTCGCCGGCCGTCTCCTCCAGCGCGTCGAGGTCGGTGGCCAGCAGGCCACGCGCCCGGCTCAGGTCGCGGCCGGGCCGGCCGGCGAACCGCCAGCCGGTCGTGGTGGCCTGCACCGGCAGGTCGACCAGCAGCCCGGCGGTGCGGCCGGTCAGGTCGGCGCCGACCCCCCGTACCGGCAGCTCGGCCAGGTGCGGCAGGTCGGGCAGCTCCCCGAGCACGATCCGCATCGCCTCGGCCGGGTCGGTGCCGGGCATCGACCCGATCCCCGTCGCGCTGCCCGGCGGCCACGGGAAGCGCGCCCCGGCGGGTGAATCAGACACGCTGCTGAGCTTAGAGGCTGGCCCGGACACAGATCCGCGCCGCACCATGCCCCCGCGATGGTGCGGCGCGGATTCTTCCGGCCGGCCCGGCCGATCGGGCTAGACCGGCGAGTCCTGGTAGTGGGCGGCACCGGTGTCCAGCTGGCGGGCGGCAACGGTGCTCAGCTGACGGGCGGCAACGGTGTCCAGGTAGCGGATGGCAACGGGCTCCAGTTCCGGCCGGCGGATCGTGAGGCCGGTCAGGAGGCGGGTCCCGTAGCTAATCCGGTCCGGGGCCACGCGGGTCATGGAGAGCCGGCCGGTCCTCCGAAAATCCCGCTCCTCGCGGTGGATGGCGACGCTGGTGATGAACACGATCCCGGCGAAGACCCCGAAGAGGAAGACTGCGGCGGCGATGACGATGACTTCAGCACTCATGGGAGGCCCCCTTTGCTTCCCGCCTGCGGTGATGCCCGCTGGCTCCGGTCCCCTCCCGCCGTCCGGTATAGGTGGCCCGGACTGCAGGACTGTTGGGAACTGTCTGACCAGGCTGGCTACGCCCAAGCAGTCCTACTGCTAGACTGAGCTGCATGAATCTGATCATCCTAGTCATCCCAACCTTTGGTACCTACTGGCCGTATACCCCTTGTGGAGCCCCTAAACCCGCCTCATCCCAAAATTTCTGATGAGTTGGGCGGCAAGAATGATCCTTTTGAGCCCAGCAAGGCATATGATCAGGGTGGTTGGGATCTTTGGGAGGTGTCATGCCTGAACCGATCTACCGGCAGATCGCTGAGGATCTACGCCGCCAGATCGAGATGGGTGAGCTGCGCCCGGGAGAACAGCTGCGGACCGAGATCGAGCTCCGGGATCACTACAGCGCCTCACGTAACACCATCCGCGACGCCATCAAGCTGCTCGTCACCCGGGGCCTGGTCGAGACGCGCCCGGGACAGGGCACCTTCGTGGTGGAGATGATCGTCCCGTTCATCACCACGCTGACCGGGCCGCCCGATTCCAGCAGCGGCGAGGGTGACACCTACTCCCAGCAGGTCGGGGAGCGCAGACGGCCCCGCGCCACGATCCCCGAGGTAGGGATCCATCAGGCGGGCAGCCCCGTCCCGTCCACCGACGAGCTGCAGCTCCCCGAGGGGTCGATGGTCGTCAGCCGACATCAGCAGCGGTTCATCGACGACATCCCGTGGTCCCTGGAGACCAGCTTCTACCCGATGGGCCTGGTCGAGCGCGGTGCCGCGCGGCTGATCCAGGCGGGCGACATCCAGGAGGGGGGCACGGTCGCCTACCTCCGGGAGACGCTGGGTATCAAGCAGGCCGGATACCACGACACGCTCACCGTCCGGGCGCCGGACAACGTCGAGTCGGCTTTTTTCAAGCTGCCCGACGACGGCCGCGTCTCCATCATCGAGCTCCGCCGCACGGCCTTTGACGAACAGGGCGAGCCGATCAGGCTCACGGTCAGCGTCTACCCGGCCGACCGCAACCAGTTCGCCCTCAACGTCGGAGATGTACCCGAGGAGGTCGCGGACCCGTCCTCCGTGGCCACCGGCGAGCCGGACGCCGGACCCGACGCGTCCGCCGCCGACGGAACGGAACGGAGCGGCTGAGGCCGGCCACCGCCGCCCGGCGGAGCCTCTCAGAGCTGCGGGCTTCACGAACAACAGCACAACAAGACTTCCGTGAACCATTTCGTTGATCGACGTGGGGCACGGGACAGGGCCACCGGTCCTGGCGCGCGGGCAACGTGCGCGAACGGCACGAAGAATCAAGGAGGTGTCATGGCCAAGCGATACGGTCGCCCGTCCCTGCAGTACCGCTATGAGCACTACGACCCAACCTGAGCAGCAAGGCGCGCCTGGGCTGGGCGCTTTGCTTCCCATAGGAAGGCAACCTGCCTAGCGTGCCGCCGGCGCTGTGACGCGGTCAAGCAGAAGACAGCGCCGGCAGCAGCACAGCAAGGTACCACTCTTCTGGGGCTGGAGTGGCTGGAAAGAACCCTGGTACTGGACCGGTGACTTTCCAGCCCACAGCGTGCCGAGGCGGCATGACCTCCCGGTCCGGCCGGGCCCGGACACGTTTGTGGATCCGCCCGGTACCGGATGCCGCGGTCGTGTGCCCACCATAGAGGCATGGGAGATTCGCTACTGGTGCTCCGTCGGGCCACCGAGCGCGACCTTGACGTGATCACCGGCCTCATCGGGGGGGCTGTCGACTGGTTAAGGACTCAGAACACTGATCAGTGGGCTCAGCCGTGGCCCAGCGAGGAAGGCCGCCGTCACCGGATCCTGACCGACCTCCAGGCCGGGACGTCCTGGATCCTGTGGGACGAGGACGGCTTGCCGGTGGCCACCATCACGGCCAATCCGGAGGGCGGGCCGATCTGGCCCCGGGAGACCCGGCGGGACCCGGCGGTCTACGTGGGCCGCCTGGTCGTGAGCCGGAGCCACGCGGGCCGGGGACTCGGCTCCGCGCTGCTGGACTGGGCCGGGCTCAGCGGACGGCAGCAATTTGCGGCCCGCTGGGTCAGGGTCGATGTGTGGACGACCAACATCGTCCTGCACGAGTACTACCGGCAGCAGGGATTTGAGTTCTGGGGAGTCAGCGAGACGATCCGCCACTATCCCTCGGCCGCGCTGTTCCAGAAGGCAACGGAGCGGATCAGCCCGCCGGAGCGGTTCCTGTTCCGCCTCAGTGACGGCAATGGCCGGTGCCGGTAGGCCTGGCCGTGATCATGCCGATGCCGCCTTCTGCTCCCCGTCCCGGCCTACGTGGCCGGGGTTCATGGCGTGCGTGGCCGGGGTTCGTGGCGGGTAGCTTCGGTGGAGTAATGGCGACTGTCTGCAGCACACATGGTGGCCCCAGGCCCGGCCGTGAACGCGGCCGCCTGGTTGCCGTCCGGATGGCCGGGTGCCCCGCTCTAGGACGTTATGGCCCAGGCTGAACCCGGGGGCAGACGCCAGCGGCTGCTCCGGCGCGTCGCGGAACTCGCGGCCCTGCTGGTGGTGGCGGTAGTCGCGATCGCGGTCGCGATCAGGGTCACTCCCCCGCAGACCGTCAACCTCGCGGGCCAGGTCATCACCGTGGGCACCACGGCGCCCAGCTGGAGCCTGTCGGGCCCGGGAGAGGTCGACCTGTTCGGGCAGAGCCTGCCGACCACGCTACGGTTCCCGGGGCCGCTCCGGCCCCAGCTGACGCTGTCCCAGATCACCATCAACAGCGAGCTGACCAACTTCGTGCGGGGGGCGGGCCCGGAGGGCGCCGAGCGCGCCCTGGGCAGCGCGCTGGCGGCCGGGTGGACCCACTATTTCGTCTGGGAGAGCGCGATCGCCGGGCTGGGCGCGCTGGTCCTGCTCGGCGCGGCGGCGGGCTGGCGGCGGCTGCCGCCCGGTACGACCGTCAAGCTGCTGGCGGCCGGGCTGATCGTGACCGAGGCCATCAACGTGGGCGCGATCATCATCACCGCCTCCCGGGCGCCCGCCCTGCTGCGGCAGGTGAGCTCGCTGAACCAGCTGGTGGGCAGCGCACAGCCGCCGCAGGTCCACGTCCGTGGCCGGCCGCTGCCCAAGGTGCAGGCCGTGGTCATGGGGGATTCGACCGCCGCGGGCGAGGGGCTCCCGGTCGTCACCGGCTCCTCCGGCCTGGGCCGGGTCTGCGGCCGCAGCCAGGACTCCTACGCTCAGGATCTGGCCGCCGTCAACGGCTGGCAGGTGCTGAACCTGGCCTGCAGCGGCGCCACCATCGCCCAGGGGCTGCTCGGTCCCCAGGACCGCAACGGCACAGTCGTTCCCCCGCAGCTGGCCTCGGCGCAGCGGGCCAGGAACGCGTCCGTGATCATCGTCAACATCGGCGCCAATGATCTCGGCTGGGCCATGATGGTGGGTTACTGCGCGGCCGCCCCGAGCTGCGACGACAAGGCGACCACCGCGTACTTCCAGCAGCAGCTCCACTCGTTCAGCAAGGAGTACCTGCAGCTGCTCAGCCAGCTCGCCACCCTGCCCGGCCATCCCAAGGTCATCATCAACCAGTACTACAACCCGTTCGGCCCCGAGCAGAGCTGCCTGCGCCCGCACGGCCTCACCCCGGCCAAGCTGGCCATCCTCACCTCGCGGCTCGCCACCCTGAACGCGGTCCTGGCCAAAGGCGCGGGCGACTTCGGCTTCCTGTCGCCGCAGCCCGACTTCACCGGGCACCAGCTCTGCACCAGCCAGCCCTACGTCCAGGGGAGCGGCGACCCCGCACCGTTCCACCCCACCGCGCTCGGCCAGCTGGCCATCGCGCTCACCGACCAGGCGGCCCTGCACGGGTGATGACACCCTCCCAGGGCCCCAGCCGGCCGGCCCGCCCCGGTCCGGCGGCCCCGTCCGCGCCTTCCGCGGCCCGGGCCGTGGACAGCAGCAACGGCCCGGCCAGCTCGCCCAGCCAGGCCGGCTCGCTGCCGAAGTTGGCCGCGACCACCAGGTCGCCGGCCCGGTAGGCCCAGACCCCGGGCGGGCCGGGCAGCTGGGTGTAGGCGGCAATCGCGCCGCCGAACTCCGCGCGCCGCAGCGCCAGCAGGTCGCGGCAGAACCGGAGCGTGGAGGATCGATCGGCCCGCTCGCCGGCCACGTTGCGCTCGGCGTGATCGCCCAGTGGCAGCCAGGGCCGGGCATCACCGGTGGTGAAGCCCCCCGACGGGGAGGCGTCCCACGGCATGGGCGTCCGGGACCGGTCGCGTAGCCTCCGGCCCGGGGCGGCCGTGCTGATCTCGTCCCGGCGGGCCGCGGGCGGGATGTCCACGTCCGTCATCGCGACCTCGTCCCCGTAGTACAGGACGAGGGTGCCCGGCAAGGTCGCGAGCACCAGCAGCGCGAGCCGTGCCCGGGCCTCGTCGCCGCCGCACCAGCGGGTCGGGAACCGGCTGATGTCGTGGTTGGACGCCGTCCACACCGGGCACTCCCCCGCGGGCAGGGCGGCGAGCGTCCGGGCGACCACACCGGACAGCGCCTCGGCCGTGAAGTCGGCGAAGATGAACGGGAAGTTGAATGTCAGCTGGAGCTCATCGCCGTGGCCATGGTAGGAGGCCAGGGTGGCCAGGTCGGCCACCCAGGTCTCGCCGAGCAGGAGCCGCGGCGGGGCGTGGGTCTCGGCGATGGCCCGCCAGTCCCGGTACACCCCGTGCGACTCGGGCCGGTTGGCGCTGTAGGCCTGGGTGAGGCCGAAGTGGCTGGTGATGCGGCTCGGCGGTCCCGTGGCCGACGGGTCGTCGCGCAGGGCCGCGTCCTTGTACAGGCCGTGCGCGACGTCGATCCGGAAGCCGGCGATCCCCCGGTCGAACCAGAACCGCAGGATCGCGTCGAACTCGGCGTGGACGGCCGGCTCCCACCAGTTCAGGTCCGGCTGGCTGTCCAGGAAGTTGTGCAGGTAGTACTGGCCGCTGGCGTCGTCGAACGTCCAGGCGGAGGCGCCGGTCGCGCTCAGCCAGTTGTTCGGCGGCCCGCCATCGGCCGCCGGGTCGGCCCACACGTAGTAGCTCCGGTGCGCCGACCCCCGGGCCGAGCGGGCCTCCACGAACCACGGGTGAGCGCTGCTGGTGTGGTTGGGCACCAGGTCCAGCAGCACCCGCATGCCGCGCTGGCCGGCCCGCGCCACCAGCCGGTCAAGGTCCGCCATCGTGCCGAGCTGCGGGTGGACACCCAGATAGTCGGAGACGTCGTAGCCCCAGTCGTGATCGGGGGAAGGCATCGTCGGCGACAGCCAGACGCCATCCACGCCCAGCCAGGCCAGGTAGTCGAGCCCGGCGATCACCCCGGGCAGGTCGCCGTACCCGTCCCCATCGCTGTCCAGCCAGGAGCGGATGTAGATCTGGTACAGGGTGGCCCCATGCCACCAGCGCGGCCCGGCCGCGTGCGCGTCCATGTGCCTCCTACGGATGTGATCCGGCGGCGGCCCCGCAGCCAGCAGGCCACATCCGTAACTGCAGGCCGCGCCCGTACCCGTACCCGCCCGCGCCCTTGCTACCCCCCGCCCTTACGGCGGAGACTGGACCCGTGAGCCCGCCCTTCCAGCTGCTCGTGGCCATAGCCCTGCCCATCGCCGCCGTCTACTCGCTGATCGGCGGCGGCCGCCTGGTGAACTGGATCTCCGACCAGCAGACCCGCGCCCCCGCTCCCCAGCCGATCGAGCGGGTGCGCGCGAACCTGGTCCGGCTGCGGGCCCAGCTCGAGGCCATGGAGACCCGCAGCGATCTGCCGGCCAAGAACCTGCGGCTGCGGGCGCTCCGCACGGCCTACGTCGACGCGCTCAACGACGCCTGCCAGCGGCTGGACGTCAGCCCGCCCGACGGCTCCCGGGCGCACCCGGAGAACGTCCGGCAGAGCGACATCTACCGGATGGAGGCCGCACTGCGGGAGCGCGGGCTCGACGTCAGGGAGCCGGCCGGGCGCTGATCCCGCCGGGCACCTGACCCGCGGCCACCCACGTACGATCGGTGTGTGGTTCTGGTCCTCGCGGTGTCCGACGAGGTGGACAACGCCCTGTACGCGGACGTGGGGGCGGTGCGCGAGGCGCGGCTGATCGTCGCCTGTGGCGACCTTCCCTTCGACTACCTGGGCTATCTGATGAATGCACTGGACGTGCCGCTCGTGTTCGTGCCGGGCAACCACGACCCTGACGTGTCCGGCTACCGCACCTCGCGCGCGGGGCTGACGCTCCGGGCCGGGCTGCCCGACCGGCCGCCCTGGCCCGCGGGCGCGGTCAGCGCCGAACAGGCGGTGGTGGACGTGGCCGGCCTGCGCCTGGCCGGGCTCGGCGGCTGCCGCCGCTACAGCGAGGGCCCCAACCAGTACACCGAGCGCGAGCAGGCCCGGCGGGCCCGCTCGCTGGCGCGCCGGGCCCGGTGGCGGCGGATGCGCGACGGGCGCGGCGTGGACGTGCTGCTCACGCACGCGCCGCCGCGGGGGGCCGGCGACCGCGAGGACCCGGCGCACCAGGGGTTCGACGCCCTGAACTGGCTCGCCGGGCGGCTGCGGCCGCCGCTGCTGCTGCACGGGCACATCCACCCCGACGACCAGCCGATCCGGGCCCACCGGCTCGGGGATACCGTCGTGCGCAACGTGGTCGGTCGCCACCTGCTGGACATCGAGCCGGGCGCTGGCGCCCGGCAATCCCCCGCTGGTGTCCGCCATGCCAGCTGACACCGGGTTCCCGCGGGCCGACGTCGAGGACGCCTTCCTGCGCGTCCGGCGCCGCCAGGTCCTGGCCCGGCTGGCGCAGCGGCTGCTCCGTGAGCCGGACGACGTCAACCTCATCCTGCCGTTCGACGAGGTCGTCGCGGCCCTCGGCATGAAGGGCGAGCGATCGGCCGGGCTGCAGACCATCCGGCTGGATTCCGTGGTCGGCACCATGGACTCGCGGCGGGACTTCGACCGCCATTTCCGGCCCACCTCGGGCCGGGTACGGGAGCGCTGGGAGCGGCTGGCGCTGGCCGAGCGGCGCGGCGAGTCGATCCCGCCCATCGAGGTGTACCGGGTCGGGGACATGCACTTCGTGAAGGACGGCCACCACCGGGTGTCGATCGCGCTGGCCACCGGCCAGAAGACGATCGATGCCTACGTGACCGAGGTCCTCACGGTGGTGCCCGCCCAGGGCGTCCGGCGCCGCGGCGACCTGCTCATGAAGAGCTACGAGCGGATCTTCCGCTCCCGCGTCCCGCTGACCGCACAGGCCTACGCCAAGATCAACGTAACCGACCCGTGGTCGTACGCGGAGCTGGGTGAGGCGGTTGAGGCCTGGGGTTTCCGGCTCATGCAGCACGAGCACCGGTTCCTCGACCGCGCCGAGGTCGCCCGGCGCTGGTTCGCCGACGAGTTCACGCCGGTGGTGCGCATGCTGCACGCGGCCGACCTGGTCGGCGCGAGCACCGATGCCGAGGCGTACATGGGCATCGCGCGGGAGCGGTACCGGCTGATGCGCACCCACGAGTGGAACGACGCGGTCATCGAGGAACTGCGGCGCAACCTCCGGCCTTCCCACCGGCTCGGCCGTCAGGGCGTGTCTCAGGGCTCCAGGCCGGCGCGAGACACGCCCTGACGGCGGGGATCGGCTGCCTGCGGCGTGCTACCGGGGGTCCGTCCCGCTGGCCGGGTCGGCCGTCGTCGCCTGGTCGGCCGTGGTGGAAGCCTCCTCGGCTGTCGTGGATGCCTGGTCGGCTGTCGTGGATGCCTGGTCGGCCGGGGTGGATGCCTGGTCGGCCGGGGTGGATGCCTGGTCGCCCGGGGTAGATGCCTGGTCGCCCGGGGTAGATGCCTGGTCGGCCGGGGTAGAAGCCTGCTCGGCCCGGTCCGCCGCCCTGGCCCCGCCCGTCGCGCCTGCGCCTGCCGCAGCGGCCGGGGCGGCCGCGCCGGGGGCACCAGCGGCGCCAAGGCTGAGGTTGCGGCCGGTGGACGGGTCGAAGACGTGCAGCTTGCGCACGTCGACCCACAGCCGCGCGTCCTGGCCCTCGTGGATCCGCGACGCCGGGTCGAGCCGGGCGACCACTGTCTCCGAGGCCGCGCCGCCGGCGTCCGCCCGGCCGGAGTCCCGCGCCAGCTCCTCGAGCTCGGCCACGTTCGACGCGTGCCCGAGTTCCCGGGTGAAGTAGACGAATTTCTCCGAGCCCAGCGACTCCGACACGTCGATGCTGGCGTTGAACTCTAGCCCGTTCGGCTTGATCTCGGCCGGCACGATCTC